>Ga0310345_10001150_pt1 | contig 31094 bp, 27 predicted proteins | sample HC15DNA20500_MG_FD_204667 | JGI IMG/M metagenome (GOLD analysis project Ga0310345, IMG submission 204667) | Marine microbial communities from station ALOHA, North Pacific Subtropical Gyre - HC15-DNA-20-500_MG | ecosystem: Environmental > Aquatic > Marine > Oceanic | place: Pacific Ocean: North... | reverse complement strand
AGATCCTCGGCATCCCCGAGCTCAAGGTGTCCGGCATCTGCGTGCGCGTCCCGGTCTTCACCGGTCACTCGCTGGCCATCAACGCCGAGTTCGAGCGGGCAATCTCGCCCGAGCGGGCCACCGAGCTGCTCGGGGGCGCGCCCGGCGTCGAGCTGACCGACATCCCCACCCCGCTCCAGGCCGCCGGCAAGGACCCCTCGTACGTCGGTCGCATCCGCGCCGACGAGGGCGTCGACGGCGGCCGTGGGCTGGCGCTGTTCATCAGCAACGACAACCTGCGCAAGGGCGCGGCCCTCAACACCGTGCAGATCGCCGAGCTCGTGGCCGCCTCCCGCGCCTGACCCACCGCCGAGAGGTCGCTGGCGCACGGCCGAGGGGTCGCTGGCGCACGGCCGAGGGGTCGCTGGCGCGCGTGCGCGCGCGACTCCTCGAGCGTGCGTGAGTGACGGTGGGGCCGTGCGTGAGTGACGCTTCGGCGGTGCTCAGCCCTCCGCGGGCTCGATGACGCTGGTGGTGACCCAGTGCGAGAGCAGGAAGGTCGCGACGGTCATCACGGGGATGACGATGACCATCCACCACTCCTGGAGCACGTCGACCAGGAACAGCAGCGAGAGCACGCAGGTCAGGCCCACGGCCAGGAAGCTGGTGCTCATCGGGTCCGGCACGCGCGCCAGCCGCAGCAGGGTGCCGCCGAGCAGCACCATGGCGACCATGACGGCCACGAGCAGGGTGAAACCGGGACCGCCGCCGCAGGTGGAGACCCCGCGGACGCTCTCGCACAGCCGCAGCGAGCCGGCGGTGAGCAGGACGACCAGGAGACCGACCACCAGACCGGTGACGCCGGCCGCGACGCGACCGTCGATCGACAGGGGCGCGCGGGGCGCCTTCGGGGTCGGAGCGGGGACGGGCGGCGGCTCGGGTGCCGGCGCCGTGGCCGCCGGCGCGGGAGCGGCCGCGGCAGGAGCGGGGGCGGCAACGGCCGGCTCAGCGACGGGCGGGGCGGCGGGCGGGGCCGGGGCCGGAGCGGCCTCCAGGACCACGGTCTCCTCCGGGCTGTCGTCCCTGGCCGGTGTGCTGGTCGCCGGAGTGCTGATCGCCGCTGTGCTCGCCCTCGGAGCGCTCGCCTGAGTGCTCGTCTCGTCGGCGCCCGACTCGGGGACAGGCGTCTCGTGGGCGCTCGGCTGGGCGTCGGGCGTCTCGTCGGCCGCCTTGCCCTTGCGACGACCGAACAGCCTCCCGAGGCTGGGTGCCTCGAGGGAGGGTGCGTCGTCGGGCCGCTGGTCGTCTGGCATGGGCCGAATCATGTCACGGCCGCCACACGATTCCAGCAGGACGCACACCCTGGACCGGCGCCGACGCAGGTGCCCCCGGGACAGCACGAGGGCCCGGATCCTGGAGCGGATCCGGGCCCTGCTGTCGGGCTGACAGGATTTGAACCTGCGGCCTCCTCGTCCCGAACGAGGCGCGCTACCAAGCTGCGCCACAGCCCGATCGGAGCGACCCCACGGGGCCACGTCCGCGAGGGAGCATAGCCGAGGCCCCTCAGCCCTCCCCAATCGGGACCAGCGTCAACAGCACCGCCTCGGGACGGCAGGCGACGCGGATGCGCGCGTAGGGGGACGTGCCCAACCCGGCGCCCACGTGCATCCAGGTCGAGCCGGGGTCACCGGGGGCCGAGTCGGCCGGGTGGCGGTGCACCCCGCGGGCCCTCGCCGGCTCCAGGTCGCAGTTGGTGGCCAGGGCCCGCCCGCCCGGCAGGCACACCTGGCCGCCGTGGGTGTGGCCGGCCAGGACGGCGTCGTACCCGTCCCGGGCGAACGCGTCGAGCACCCGCAGGTACGGCGCGTGCGTGACGCCCAGCCGGACGTCCGCCTCCGGGTCGGCCGGGCCGGCGACCTCGTCGAGCCGGTCGTAGCCCAGGTGCGGGTCGTCGACCCCGGTGAACGCGAGGTCCAGGTCGCCGACGCGTACCCGGTCACGGGTGTTGGTGAGGTCCAGCCAGCCCGCGTCGGTGAAGGTCCGCGACAGCTCGCGCCAGGGCAGCTCGGGGACGTCGGTGTGCCGCTTGCCGGTGTCGGGCAGCAGGTAGGCGAAGGGGTTGCGGAAGGACGGCTCGAAGTAGTCGTTGCTGCCGTGGACGAAGACCCCGGGCACGTCCAGCAGGGGCCCGAGCGCGTCGGTGACGACCGGGACGGCGTCGCGGTGGGCGAGGTTGTCGCCGGTGTCCACCACCAGGTCGGGGCGCAGCCCGGCCAGCCCCGCGAGCCACTCCTGCTTGGCCCGCTGACCCGGCGTCATGTGCAGGTCGGTGAGGTGCAGCACCCGCAGCGGCCGCGCCCCCGCCGGCAGCACCGGCAGCGTCCGCTCGCGCAGCACGTACTGGCGCGCCTCCCACGCGGCGTACGCCGTCGTCGCGGCGCCCGCGACCAGCGCACCGGCCGCGAGGCGCGTGGTCGCCCTGCCGAGGGCGGAAACCGGGGTGAGGGCCACGACCTCAGGCTGCCACAATGACCCGCATGAGCAGCCTCAAGGACCGACTCCGCGCCGACCTCACCACCGCCATGAAGGCCCGCGACGAGCTGCGCTCCTCCACGCTGCGGATGGTGCTGGCCGCCGTCACCAACGCCGAGGTCGCCGGCAAGACCGCCAAGACCCTCTCCGACGACGAGGTCATCGGGGTGCTCACCAGCGAGACCAAGAAGCGCCGCGAGGCCGCGACCGCCTTCGCCGACGGCGGCCGCGCCGAGAGCGCCGAGCGGGAGCGGGCCGAGGCCGAGGTGATCGCGGAGTACCTCCCCGAGCAGCTCTCCGAGGCCGAGGTCGCCGACATCGTGACCGCTGCCATCGAGTCCACCGGCGCGAAGGCCGACGGCATGAAGGCGATGGGCAGGGTCATGGGCGTCGTGCAGCCCCAGGTGAAGGGGCGCGCCGACGGCGGTGCCGTCGCCGCGGAGGTACGCCGCCAGCTCGGCGCCTGAGGCGCGTCAAACGCCGCTCCGCCCTGCTCGGACCCGGTCGCCGGAGTGCGCAGCGTGAACGTGGTTCACGCGGTGCACTCCAGCACGTCGGTGTCAGGCCGCTCGATCGGTCCGGACCCGGCAGTCGGGCCGAGCGCAGGGGGCCGGTTGGCCCTGCCATCCGCGCAGGCGCAGCGTGCGGCCGACCACGAGCGCCAACCGGCACGGGTCGAGCACCTGGCGCCAGCCCGCTCGGAGCGTCGCGAACCCGTCGGCGGCCGCCGCCAGGTCGCGGTCCAGGTCTGCCCAGCGATCCGCGGCCGCGGAGTGGCCGAGCCCTCCGTCCAGCTCGACGAGCGAGCTGAAGAGGGCGTAGCGGACATCGCGGAACAGGGTCGCCGTCTCGACGCCCGACCAGGACGCGACCTGCTCGCGCACCTGCCGCTGCCCGGTGGGCAGCCCGTGGGCGCGCTCGACGTCACGCAGGTACCTGCGCTCGAGTGGCGACTGAGCCCCTGACCCCACGTCGACCAGCACCTCACGCAGCAGTGCGCGACGTGGCAGACCTCGCTGCCGCTCGAGCACCGCGCTCAGCCGTGCTGGCGTGGTGTGCCCATCCCGGACGACGTCCGCCAGCACCGCGACCGCCGCGTCCTCGGACGGGGCCCGCGAGGCCACGTCGATGGCCGCGTGCTCGATCCGCAGTCGTGGCGGATTCGCGGCGGGCAGCGCGGCTTCGGCGAAGTCGCGACGCTGCGATGTGGAGATCCCGGGCGAGCTGCGCCGGGGATGCCGCCCGTGGGGGAGGGCGAGCTCCAGCGAGCCGGACTGCCGCCCCTGGCGCCCCCGGGAGGGGGCAGCCACTCCGTGCGCTGCCAAGGCGGCAGCCCCGGCGAGCACCGAGCCGGGGTACCGCAGGAGTGCTGCCCACTCGCGTTGAGCCCGGGTCAGCGGCCCGTTGTGCGTGACGTAGACGCCGGGATGCACGACGACCCACTGCCCGCGCCGCACCATCCGGGCAACGTGCACCTGATCGGCGCCGGCCCCGAGCGCCTGGCGGCGTGACAGCACGCCGTGCTGGCGTCTGAGCAGGCGTTGGAGGTCGGGGTCGGGCACCTCCCGATCATGCGTCGTCCGCGACCCCGGCGCCCGAGCAGCGATCGCAGGCTGTGGAGAACCTGCACCCGGTGGAGTGCGCCGCGTGAAGCTGGTTCACGCGATGCCCTCCACCCGCCGCGGCGGGCGGAGGGCCGGTCGGTCAGCGGTTGTTGCCTCGGCCGTTCCCGCGGCCGTTGCCCCGGCCGTTGCCGTTCCCGTTGCCGCCGCCGTCGTTGTTGTTGGTCTTCGGGGGCTTCGGCGGGCGACCGTTGGACTGGTAGAGCGTGATCGAGGAGCTCGAGGGCACGACCGCGCCGCCTCCGGGTGAGGAGTAGGCGACCAGCCCCTCGGCGTACCCGCTGTTGACGTAGCCGCCGTAGGAGACGACGAACCCGGCGTCCTCGAGCTGACGGGTGGCGCCCTCGACGCTGAGCCCGGCCACGGACGGGACCGTGGTGGGCACGCCCGCCACGTCAGAGGCGTCAGGGGCGACGAAGTCCTCGTTCGCGAGCTCGCCCATGACGTTGCGCATGGCGGTGCCCCAGATCGGCGCCGCGAAGCCCGAGCCGGAGGCCGAGGAGATGTAGTTGGGCCCGACGGTCTGGCCGGTGAGGCTGATCGGGGTGCCGGACTGGTTGGCGCCGGCGATCATCGCCGCGGCGGCCATGGTCGGGGTGTAGCCGACGAACCACACGGACTTGCCGTCCTGGGTGGTGCCGGTCTTGCCTGCGGCCGGGCTGTCGAGCTGCCAGGACGAGGCGAAGCCGCCGGGCTCGATGACGCCGCGAAGCACGTCGTTGACGGCGTCGGCGGTGGAGTTCTCCATCACCTGGCGACACTTGGTGGGGTACTCCTTGAGCGTGTTGCCGGCCATGTCCTCGATCGACGTGACCGGTCGCGAGGAGCAGTGCAGGCCGCGCTCGGCGAAGGTGGCGTAGGCCTCGGCCATCTCCAGCGGGCTCACCGAGGCGACACCCAGTGCGAAGGACGGCACCATCCAGCGGTCGACGCCCTCCTTGCCCTTCAGCCCCACGATGCCCATCTGCTTGGCGAGCGTGAAGGGCTTGCAGAGTCCCACCCGCTGCGAGAGCTCGATGTAGAAGGTGTTCACTGACTTCTGGGTGCCGGTGTAGAGGTTGAAGGTGCCCTCGCCGGTGGAGTTGCTGACCGGGTAGTCGGCGGGGTTGGTGAAGTTCTGCCCGTTGCAGACCTTGAACTCGTTCTGCTGGAAGGTCCGCGTCTGCGGCGCGGCGATCTGGGTGTTGAGCGGGATGCCCTGCTCCACCGCGGCTGCCAGCACGAACGCCTTGAACGTCGAGCCCGGCTGGAAGCCGCCGGAGTCGCCGTACTTCTTCGGCACGGTGTAGTTGAGGTAGGTCTGGCCCGCCGCCTTGTCGGCGCCCATCGGCCGCGACTGCGCCAGCGCGCGGACGTCGCCGGTGCCGGGCTCGACCATCGCCAGGGCGCCGATGGCGTTGTCGCGCGGGTAGACCCGGTCGCGTACCGCGGCGTCGGCCCCGCGCTGGTAGTCGAGGTCGAGGGTGGTGCGGATCGTCAGGCCGCCGGTGTTGAGGAGGCTGCGGCGCTCCTTCTTGTTCTTGCCGAGCGCGTCGTCCTTGAGCAGCCACTGGATGACGTAGTCGCAGAAGAAGGGTGCGGCGGAGAAGACGCAGCCGTTGCTGAACTTCTGCACGTCCAGCTTCAGCGGCTTGGACTGCAGGCGCTCGACGCGCTTGGAGTTGAGGATGCCGACGTCGTTCATCCGCTGCAGCACGACGTTGCGGCGCTGCAGCGCGCGCTCGGGGTTGTCGGTGGGGTCGTAGCCCTCGGGGTTGCGCACCAGGCCGGCCAGCGTCGCGGACTGCAGGACGTTGAGCTTGCTGGCGTTGGTGTTGAAGAAGTGCTTGGCCGCGGACTGGATGCCGTAGGCGCCGTCGCCGAAGTAGGCGATGTTGAGGTAGCGCTCGAGGATCCAGTCCTTGGTGTGGTTCTGCTCCAGCGCCACGGCGTAGCGCAGCTCCTTGAGCTTGCGCGCGTAGGTGTCGTCGGTGGCGGCGGCGCGCTCCTCGTCGGTGGCGGCCTGGTTGACCAGCGTCTGCTTGACCAGCTGCTGGGTGATCGAGGAGCCACCCTGCACCGTGCCGCTCTGGGCGGTGTTGGTGATGAAGGCGCGGATCGTGCCCTGCAGGTCCAGGGCGCCGTGCTGGTAGAACCGCGCGTCCTCCACGGCCACGATCGCCTTGACCATCTTGCGCGAGACCTGCGTCAGCGGGACCTCGACACGGTTCTGGTCGTAGAGGGTGGCCAGCACGTTGCCGTCGACGTCGAGGATCGTCGAGCGCTGCGAGAGCTGCTCGGTCTCCAGCTCCTCGGGCAGGTTGTCCATCGTGTCGGCGACGTTGCGGGCGCTGACCCCCACCACGCCGGCGAACGGGATGGCCAGGCCGGCCACCAGCACCCCGAGGACGGCCGAGACGACGACCATCACCCCCAGGTGGGAGAGGACGCGGGTGCTGGTGGGACGCTCCGACATGGCGCCCAGGGTACGGGAGCGCCCCTATCACCCCGACCCGCCGTGGTCAGCCCGGACTAGTCATTTCGGGCCATGCGACTTGGGCTGAACGTGTCTGCCTGAGATCTGTGACACGACTTAACTTTGTTGCAGGGACATGGGGGCAGACGTCATGGGGACGCTTTTCCTGCCTCCACAACAAGATGTGGGGACATCATCATGTGGGTTGAGGACTGGACTCCGCGCGCCGCGTGCAAGTCGGCGTCGCCGGATCAGCTGTTCGTTCGAGGTGCCGAGCAGAACAAGGCCAAGCAGGTCTGTCAGGGCTGCCCGGTGCGCACCGAGTGCCTCGCGGAGGCACTGGACAACCAGATCGAGTGGGGTGTCTGGGGCGGCATGACCGAGCGGGAGCGCCGTGCGCTGCTGCGTCGCCGCCCGAACGCCTCCTGGCGCCAGGTGCTCGAGACCGCGCGCACGCAGACGCCGGGCCAGCAGGCCCCGGCGCCCGCCGCCGCGCCGGTCCGCGCGATCCGCTCCGCCTGATCACTGCTGATCACTGCTGATCGCAGCCTGACCGCCGGCTGACGCTCGCCCGCCTCAGCGGCGGGCGAGCAGCTCGCCGACCCTGCGCAGACCGCGCAGGTCGTGCACGTCGCTGGCCAGCGCCGGCACCACGGCCGTGGCCACCCCCGGGTGCGCCGCGGTGAAGCGGGCGCGCAGCGCGGCCTCACGGGCCAGGCTGCGCATCCGGTCGGCGTGCAGCCGCAGCAGTCCGGCGGTGAGCTCACCGGTCGCCCCGGCGCTCCTGCGCGCCTCGATCCGCTCGGCGGCGGCCAGCGCCTCCTCGGCCGAGAGCTTCCCCCGGGGCTCGGGGCTGGCCCGGTTCACCACGAGCCCGGCCAGCGGCATCCGGTCGCCGTTCAACCGTTCGACGAAGTACGCCGCCTCGCGCAGCGCGTCCGGCTCCGGCGCCGCCACGACGACGAACGCCGTGCCCGGGGCCTGCAGCAGCGCGTAGGTGCGCTGCGCGCGGGCCCGGAAGCCGCCGAAGACCGTGTCGAGCGCGGCGACGAAGGTCTGCAGGTCGGTGAGGACCTGGGCGCCGAGCACCTTGGTCAGTGCCCCGGTGACCAGGCCGAGCCCGGCGGTCATCAGCTTGGCCGGCCCCTTGGCCGGTGCCAGCATCAGCCGGATGAAGCGGCCGTCGAGGAAGCTGGAGAGCCGCTCGGGGGCGTCGAGGAAGTCCAGGGCCGAGCGCGACGGCGGGGTGTCGACGACGATCAGGTCGTAGGTGCCCCGCTCCTGCGCGTCGGCGTGGATCTGGCCGAGCTTCTCCATCGCCATGTACTCCTGCGTCCCGGCGAAGGACGTCGAGAGCACGATGTAGAAGGGGTTCTCCAGGATCGCCTTCGCCTTCTCCGGCGTGGCCTGGCTGAGCACGACCTCGTCGAAGGTCGACTTCATGTCCAGCATCATCGCGTCGAGGCTGCCGCCGGCCGTGGCGTCGACGTCGGCGACGGGGCGCGGGGTGTTGTCGAGCTCCTCGATGCCCATCGACTGCGCGAGTCGGCGGGCCGGGTCGATGGTCAGCACCACGACCTTGCGGCCGCGCTCGGCGGCGCGGAGGGCCAGCGCGGCCGACGTGGTCGTCTTGCCGACTCCCCCGGAGCCGCAGCAGACGACGATGCGCGTCTGCGGGTCGTCGATGAGCGCGTCGACGTCCAGCGCCGGCGACTCGCCGGGGTGGGCCGCCAACGGCCCCACCCGCCCCTGGCGGGGGCCCGCGGGGCTCATGCCAGCCCCTGGTCGCGCAGCGTCGCCGCGAGGTCGTAGAGGCCGCCGAGGTCGATGCCACCGGCGAGCCGCTCGAGCTCGTACGTCGGCACCCCCAGCTGGTCGACCAGCGCCCGCTGCGACTCCTCCAGGGCCCGTCGCTCCGCGTGGTCCCGCGCCTCGGCGGCGAGCCCGTCGACCAGCGTCTTGGTGGTGCTGACGCCCACGGCGTCGAGCTCGGCGCGGACGGCCTCCTTGTCGAGCTTCCCGGCGGCGGCCAGCGCGAGGGCGTCGTCGGGGAGGTCGCGGGGGCGGACGAGGTTCACGATGACGCCGCCGACGGGCAACCCGGCGGCCCGGAGCTCCTCGATGCCGTCAGCGGTCTCCTGCACGGGCATCTCCTCCAGCACGGTGACCAGGTGCACGGCGGTGCGCGGGGACCGGAACAGCGTCATCATCGTGTCGGCCTGGCTCTTGATCGGCCCCACCTTCGCCAGCCCCGCCAGCTCGTCGCTGACGTTGAGGAACTGGGTGATGCGGCCGGTCGGCGGGGCGTCGAGCACCACGGCGTCGTACTGGATGGCGCCCTTGTTGCGGCTGTTGCGCTGCACCGCCTCGAAGACCTTGCCGGTCAGCAGCACGTCGCGCACGCCCGGGGCGATGGTGGTGGCGAACTCGATGACCCCGAAGCGGTCCAGCGCCTTCCCGGCGCGACCGAGGCGGTAGTACATCGCGAGGTACTCCAGCAGCGCCGACTCCGGGTCGATGTGCAGGGCGTGCACGGTGCCGGGGCGCGTGCCGGCACCGTCCGGACCGGTGCGCAGCCCCGTGGCGATGCGTGTCTCGGCGTACGGCAGGGGGTCGACGTCGAACATCCGGGCCAGGCCCTGGCGGCCCTCGACCTCGCAGACGAGGACGTTCTTGCCCTGGGAGGCCAGGGCGAGCGCCAGGGACGCGGCCACCGTCGTCTTGCCGGTGCCGCCCTTGCCGGTGACGACGTGCAGGCGCACCCGCGGCCAGTCGCTGCTCACGGCTCCCGACCCTAGGGCACCCCGACCCACCCCATCCGGTCGTCCGGGGAATCGGCGCCCGGACCGACGTGAGCCTCCCCTCGCCCGAAGGGGTGAGCCCCGACACGTGTGACCGCGGCCGGATGGGGCAAGGTGTCAGACGGCCCTGATCGACACCGCCCCACAGGAGACGACATGACCACCACCGCACCACCGTCCAGCCAGGGAGGCGCGGCCGAGCCGCCCTCGACACCGCCCACGTCGCCGGGAGGCAAGCAGCCCCTCATGCGTGCCCCGCGGGTGTTCCTGCCCGCCGCCGGGCTGCTCGTGGTCTTCGTGGCGCTGGCCGCGATCTTCCCCGACCGGATGTCCGACGCGCTCTCGACCGCCAACACCACGGTCGTGCAGGACCTCGGCTGGTTCTACGTCGCCGTCGTGACAGGCTTCGTGGTCTTCTCCTTGTGGGCCGCGCTCTCGCCGATGGGCGACATCGTGCTGGGCAAGGACGACGAGGACCCCGAGTTCGGCCTCGGCTCCTGGTTCGCGATGCTCTTCGCCGCGGGCATGGGCATCGGTCTCGTCTACTGGGGCGTGGCCGAGCCGCTCAACCACTTCAACTCCCCGCCGCCCGGATCGGCGGCCGGTGACGCCGCGCAGACCGCGCGCACCGCGATGGACACCACGTTCCTGCACTGGGGGCTGCACGCCTGGGCGATCTACGTCGTCGTGGGCCTCGCGATCGCCTACGCCGTGCACCGCAAGGGCCGTCCCATCTCGATCCGCTACGCGCTCGAGCCGCTCTTCGGCAAGCGCATCCTCGGCTTCTGGGGTGATGTCGTCGACGTCATCGCCATCATCGGCACGCTCTTCGGTGTCGCCACCTCGCTGGGCTACGGCGTCACCCAGGTCGGCTCGGGCCTGTCCTTCCTCGGCGTCGTCGACGAGGCCGGTACCGGCCTGCTGGTCCTGCTGATCATCGGCATCACCGCGATCGCGCTGGCCTCGGTGGTCTCCGGTGTCGACAAGGGCATCAAGCTGCTGTCCAACGTCAACATGGGCGTCGCTGCGGTGCTGCTCGCACTGGTCCTGCTGCTCGGTCCGACGGTCTTCCTGCTCTCGGACTTCGTCACCCAGATCGGGTCCTACCTGCAGAACTTCCTGCGGATGTCGTTCAACGTCCGCCCGTTCCAGGGTGAGGACGGCCAGGCCTGGCTCTCGGGCTGGACCACCTACTACTGGGGCTGGTGGATGAGCTGGGCGCCGTTCGTCGGCGTCTTCATCGCCCGCATCTCCCGGGGACGCACCGTGCGCCAGTTCGTGATGGGCGTGCTCCTGGTCCCCACGATGGTCACCTTCCTGTGGTTCTCGGTGATGGGTGGCTCGGCCATCTACCGCGAGATGTTCGGCGAGGGCGGCATGATCGTCGACGGCGCCGTGCCGACCGACACCGCGCTGTTCGAGCTGCTCGACGGCCTGCCGATGGGCACCGTGCTCTCTGTGGCCGCACTCGTCCTGATCGTGGTCTTCTTCGTGACCAGCTCCGACTCCGGCTCGTTCGTGGTCGACATGCTGGCCGAGGGCGGCGACCTCAACCCGCCGGTGTGGAGCCGGGCCTTCTGGGCCACCATGGAGGGCGTCGTCGCAGCGGTCCTGATCGTCGTGGGTGCCGGCGGTCTCGCCGCCCTGCAGACGATGTCGATCCTCGTCGCGGCGCCCTTCAGCATCGTGATGGTGCTGATGGTGATCGCGACCGCCAAGGCCCTGCTCGCCGAGCACAAGTGGTACCAGCGCAAGCGCCGCAAGTGGTTCGCTGAGCAGGTGGCCGACGAGCTGCGCGCCACCGGCGACCTGCCGAAGGTCGACTGAGCGCACCACCGCACGACCGCACCGGCCGGGGTCCGGACCGCATGGTCCCGGCCCCGGCCGTCGTCGTGCCCGCTCGTCGCACCTCGACCAGCGGTGGGGGTCGGTGCTCGTCGCGCCTCGCGCGCCCGTGTGAGTAGGGTCGGGCCCATGACGAAGTGGGAGTACCAGGTCGCACCGATTCCGCTGCACAACGAGGCGCTGATGCTGAACAACTTCGGCGAGGACGGCTGGGAGCTGGTCACCATCCAGACCAACGCCCAAGGCGGCCTCGTCGCGTTCCTCAAGCGGCCGAAGTCATGAGCACTCCCGAGGAGCGCCTGGCCGAGATGGGCCTCGCCGTCCCGGAGGTCGCCAAGCCCGTCGCGGCGTACGTGCCGGCGGTCCGCTCCGGTGACCATGTCTTCACCTCGGGCCAGCTGCCCATGCGGGCCGGCGAGCTGATGGTGACCGGCAAGGTCGGTGGCGAGGTGACGGCCGAGGAGGCCTACGCCTGCGCCCAGCAGTGCGTCCTCAACGCGATCGCCGCGGTGAAGTCCGAGATCGGCGACCTGTCCCGCGTCGTGCGCGTGGTCAAGGTCGTCGCCTTCATCGCCTCCACCCCCGACTTCACCGGCCAGCCCGGCGTCGCCAACGGTGCCTCCGAGCTGCTCGGCGAGGTCTTCGGCGACGCCGGCATCCACGCCCGCTCCGCCGTCGGCGTGCCGGTGCTGCCCCTCGACGCGCCCGTCGAGGTGGAGCTGCTGGTCGAGGTCCGGTGAGGATCCCGCTCCCGCCGGTGCCGCTGCCGGAGACGGTGGTCGACGTCGCGCGGGAGTACGCCGACGGCACCCGCACCGCCGCCGAGCCCCGCGACGCGGCGACGGTCATCCTGCTGCGCCCCTCAGACACGGGTGCCGGCCCCGAGGCCTACTACCTGCGCCGGCAGCTCTCGATGGACTTCGCCGGCGGCATGGCGGTCTTCCCCGGCGGCGGCGTCGACAAGCGCGACTTCGACCTCGAGGACGAGCACTGGGCCGGGCCGGCGGTCGCGACCTGGGCCGAGCGGCTGGGCTGCACCGAGCAGGAGGCCCGCGCCCTGGTCTGCGCCGCGGTGCGCGAGACCTTCGAGGAGTCCGGGGTGCTGCTGGCCGGGCCCTCGGCCGACGAGGTCGTCGCCGACACCAGCGGCGAGGACTGGGAGGCCGACCGGGGCGCGCTCGAGGGCCGCGAGCTGTCGCTGACGGAGTTCCTCGACCGGCGCGGGCTGGTGCTGCGCACCGACCTGCTCGGCGCCTGGGACGCCTGGCTGACGCCGGTCTTCGAGCCCAAGCGCTACCGCACCTGGTTCTTCGTCGCCCGTCTCCCCGAGGGGCAGGTCACCCGCGACGTGTCCACCGAGTCCTCCTCCGTCACTTGGCTGCCCGCGGCGCTCGCCGCGGACCAGGCCGACAGCGGCGACCTGGCGATGATGCCGCCGACCTACCTGGTCTCGATGGAGATCGGCACGTACGCCGACCCCGACGCGGTCCTCGCAGCCGCCGCGGACCGGCGGCTGGAGATGTTCTGTCCCTCGGTCGAGCCGCTCGACGACGGCTGGACCCTCTCGATGCCCGACCGGCTGCGGCCGGTCCTGGCGGCCCGGCGGGCCTGAGCTGCTGGTGACCGGGCGATGACTGACGGGGGCTGGGCCGGCGGACGGTTCGGGGAGCGCGGGCAGTGCGTGCTCGCCCCGAACCCGAACATCATGACGCTGGACGGCACCAACTCCTGGGTGCTGCGCGAGCCGGGCGCCCGGCGCTCGATCGTGATCGACCCCGGCCCGTCCGACCCCGGGCACCTCGCCGCGCTCGCGGAGGCGGCCGGCGGGCGGGGCAACGTGGCTGCCGTCCTGCTGACCCACCACCACGCCGACCACTCGGAGGCGGCGAGGGAGTTCGCGGAGTCGGTCGGCTGCGGCGTACGCGCCCTGGACCCGGCGTACCGCCTGGGGTCGGAGGGCCTCGGCGACGGCGACGTCGTGGAGGCCGACGGGCTGGAGGTGCACGTCGTGGCGACGCCCGGGCACACCGCCGACTCACTGTCGTTCCTGCTGCCCGCCGAGCGGGCGGTGCTCACCGGCGACACCGTGCTGGGCCGCGGCACCACCGTGGTCGCGCACCCCGACGGCCAGCTCGGCGCCTACCTCGACTCCCTCGACCGGCTGCACGCGCTGGCCGAGCGGGAGGAGACCGCGGCCGTGTGGCCCGGGCACGGACCGGTCATCGGCGACGCGCTGGCGGCGCTGACCTACTACCGCGACCACCGTCAGGCGCGCCTGGCGCAGGTCGAGGCGGCGCTGGAGCACCTCGAGGACGAGCAGCTCGACGCCGAGGCGCTGCCGCGCCGCGTCGTGGAGCACGTGTACGCCGACGTCGACCCGGTCCTGTGGGGGGCGGCCGAGTTGTCGGTGCGCGCCCAGCTGGCCTACCTGCGCGGCCGCTGAGTCCTCGACGGACGCCGGGTGCTGGCGTCCCTGGCGAGCAGGAACATCAGAAGCAGCAGCACCGCGACGAAGGCAGCGGCGACCGTGATGGCCCACCGCTCCTCGCTCCAGGGCCAACCGGGCTCGGGCCGGTCGACGGTGGGACGGTCCAGCGTGACCAGGTCGATAGCGATGCTCGGCCGACCGACCGCGGAGTCCACGGTGCCGACGTCGGTGCTCGCACCCTCCTCGGCGTCGACCGGCACGATCGACAACGTCCCGTCGGAGCCCTCGTTGTCGTCGCGCAGCACCAGGACGTGATCGTCGTCGACCCAGCCCAGCGCGGTGACCTGCCAGGGCCGGTCGTCCGGCATGCCCTCAGCGCCCAGGCTGGGTCGGCGTCCGAGGAGGCCGAGGGTCACCAGGTCGTAGCCGTCGAAGACGCTCAGCGCGAGCCTGCTCCCGTCCGGGGACAGAGCAGCCCCGGGGGCGAGGTCGACGCCCATCGGACGCCATGTCAGCGGAAGCGGAGGGGCCGGGCAGCGCGCCCCTGGTGGGCACGAGGACAGGATCTCGATCTCGCCGCGCGTGACGACGTAGGCCGCACCGTCGTCGCGCGCGACGATCGCACCATCTCCCGCGACCCCCTCCACCTCGCCACTGAGTCCCGGTCCGACGACGCCGGCGACCGGCATGAACCCCGCGATCGAGGAGCCGGTCCACTCCCGGGTCTGGCGCCCCTGCCAGGCGAGCCACGTGCCGGAGGGCGACCAGGAGAGCTCCTCGACGAGGACGCCGGCGTCGCCGACGAGCTGGCGTCGCCACGCAGCCTCGCCCGTGGTCAGGTCGAGGACGCGGACGCCGGTGCTGGCGCCGTCGCGGCCGAAGCGGACGGTGCCGTAGGCCAGCCTCGTGCCGTCCGGTGAGAGGGCCAACGGCTGCCAGTCGGGAGCCGCGAACGTGCGTGCCTCGAGGTTCGCCGACACCACGTGGGGCAGGTCGAGCAGGTGGTGCTCCCCGGTCTCGGCGTCGACGACGACCGGCAGACCACCGGGGGTCACCCAGGCGGCCGCCGCGGGGCCGACGGCCAGCTCGTCGCCGCGCAACACCTCCTCGCGCATCCAGCCGCCGAACTCGGGATCGACGTCGGACATCCGCTCCGGTGGGGCATGCAGGTGGTCGGGGAGGCCGAGGCCGCCGCCGGAGTCAGCGGGTGGGACGGCTCGGTCGTCGGTGCCCGGGAGCAGGCCCGCTCCGAGGGCGACGCCGGCCACGACAGCGGCCGCGACCAGCAGGGCGCCGCCGCGCTTGAGCGAGCGCCGGCGCCGGCCGCGGCGCCAGGTGTCGGCGCGGACAGTGATGGGAGGGGCGCTGGCAGCCTCGCGCTCGAGCAGGTCGCGCAGGGAGTTCTCGGGGCTCATGAGGGCTCCTCCACGAGCTCGGCCAGGTGGGGTGCGGTGCGGCGCAGCCGGTCCAGTGCCTGGCGGGTGGTGGACTTGACCGTGCCCCGGCTGACGCCGAGCACGTCTCCCGTCTGCTGCTCGGTCAGGTCCTCGAAGAAGCGCAGCACCAGCACGGTGCGCTGCTTGAGCGTCAGGGTCGCGAGCGCGTCGCGGACGCTGAGGCGGACGTCGGGGTCGAAGGAGCGGTCGGCGGCGTCGTACCCGTCCAGTGCGTGCTCGCGCACGCCGCGGCGGCGACGCCACGAGGAGACCTGCTGGTGGTACATCGTGCGCCGGACGTAGGCCTCGGGCGAGGTGTGGATGCGCTCCCACCGCTCGGCCGCGCGCAGCAGGGCGGACTGGACCAGATCCTCGGCCAGGTGCGGGTCGCCGGTGAGCAGGTACGCCGTCCGGGCGAGCGCGGGCGTGCGCGCGGCGACGAACGCCTCGAACTCCGCCTCGCGGGTCACCGACTCACCTCTCACACCCACTCAGACGCAGCGGGGCCATGGAGTGGGGGCACCCGAGGACGAGAAAATCCCCGGGCTCCGGTCGGAACCACGGGGACTGCTCGTGAGAGGTGCGTCAGCGGGCGCGTCGGGAGAGCCGCTCGACGTCCATGATGACGACCGAGCGGGGCTCCAGGCGCAGCCAGCCCCGCGAGGCGAAGTCGGCCAGCGCCTTGTTGACGGTCTCGCGGGAGGCGCCGACCAGCTGGGCGAGCTCCTCCTGGGTGAGGTCGTGGTGGACGTGGACGCCGTCGTCGGCGGTGCGGCCGAAGCGGTCGGCGAGGTCGAGCAGCGCCTTGGCGACACGGCCGGGGACGTCGGAGAAGACCAGGTCGGCGACCACGTCGTTGGCCTTGCGCAGCCGGCCGGCCAGCTGGGCGAGCAGACCGCGGGCGACGACGGGGCGACCCTCGAGCCAGCGCAGGAGGTCCTCGTGGGACAGCGAGGCGAAGGAGCAGTCCGTGACGGCGGTGACGGTGGCCGAGCGCGGGCCCGGGTCGAAGAGCGAGAGCTCACCGAACATCTGGCCGGGCCCGAGGATCGCGAGGAGGTTCTCGCGGCCGTCGGAGGAGGTGCGGCCGAGCTTCACCTTGCCGTCGAGGACGATGTAGAGCTTGTCGCCGGAGTCGCCCTCGTGGAAGAGCACGTCGCCGCGGCGCAGGCGGTTCTCGCTCATCGAGGCGCGCAGCGCCGAGGCGGCCTCGTCGTCGAGGGCGCTGAAGAGCGGTGCCTGGCGGAGCACGTCGTTGTCCACGGGGGCCTCCTGGTGGGACGTCGCGGGCGTGGTGGGTCCACGGCGCAGAACTGCGCGTGTGGTGATCCTATCGAGTGGAATTCATCACAGGCACCACCGGGGGCGCCACCGCGTGGCGGTGCGGGGGGCTGGCGGGCCGGTCGCACGGGGTGTGAGGCACATCCCCCGGGGGTGTCCCCGCCGTCTCGTAGGGTGTCAACGTGCCTGCGCCGGAGTCCCCCCTCGCCCTGACCCGGCGGGCCCGTCGCATCGAGCGGGTGCTCGCCGAGACCTATCCCGACGCCCGCTGCGAGCTGGACTTCGACGACCCCTTCCAGCTGCTGGTGGTCACCGTGCTCTCCGCGCAGACCACCGACAAGCGCGTCAACGCGGTGCGCCCGACCCTCTTCGCGGCCTACCCCGACGCCCGGGCGATGGCCGCGGCCGACCGCGAGACCCTCGAGGGCATCGTCGGGCCGCTGGGCTTCTTCCGGGCCAAGACCGAGTCGCTGCTCAAGCTCTCCGCCCACCTCGTGGAGCACCACGACGGCCAGGTGCCCGCTCGGCTCGACGACCTCGTCAAGCTGCCCGGGGTCGGCCGCAAGACCGCCAACGTCGTGCTCGGCAACGCCTTCGACGTCCCCGGCATCACCGTCGACACGCACTTCGGGCGTCTGGCCCGGCGCTTCGGCTGGACCGAGGAGACCGACCCCGTGAAGGTCGAGCACGCCGTCGGTGCGCTGTTCCCCAAACGGGACTGGACGATGCTGTCGCACCACCTGATCTGGCACGGACGGCGGCGCTGCCACGCCCAGAAGCCCGCGTGCGGTGCCTGCCCCGTGGCGCGGTGGTGCCCGGCGTACGGCGCGGGGCCGACGGACCCGGTCGTCGCCGAGAAGCTCGTGCGGACCGAGGGCCGCGCATGAGGCGGCTGCTCGCGGCGGGGCTGCTGGCCGTGGTGCTCACCGGGTGCTCGGACCCCGAGGCCGCCTTCGTGCCCAACCCGCCGGACATCGACGTGGACACCCCGGCCCTGCGCGAGGCCAAGGACGAGGCCGGCATCGAGGACTGCGTGCCCGGGGAGGGCGACCCCGTCGACGGCGGCCTGCCGGCCGTGACCCTGCCCTGCCTCGGTGGCGGGCCGGCGGTCGACCTCTCGACGCTGCGCGGCCCGATGGTCGTGAACCTGTGGGCGTCGTGGTGCGGGCCGTGCCGGGAGGAGATGCCGGTGCTGCAGGAGTTCCACTCCACCCACGGCGACGAGGTCCCGGTGCTCGGCGTCGACTTCCAGGACCCCAACACCGGGCTCGCGATCGAGCAGCTCGCCGAGCGCGGCGTCACCTACCCCTCGGTCGCCGACACCGAGGCGGTGCTGAAGGCCGAGCCGCTGCGCGCGACCGCGCTGCCGCTGACCGCCCTGGTCGACGAGGACGGTGTGGTGGTGCGGGTCCTGCCGATGGAGCTGGAGTCGGTCGGCGAGCTCGAGGCGCTGGTCCGTGAGCACCTGGGGGTGGACCTGTGACCGGGCCCATGGGCGAGCCCTCGGACGAGACCGTGGACCCGGCGGAGGACCTGCCCGAGTGGCTGCACGAGGTGCGCGCCGGCGCCGAGGCGATCGACGCCCTCGACCTCACCCGCTTCACCCCGCCCGAGGACGGGTCGGCCCGCCCGGGTGCGGTGCTGATGCTCTTCGGTGAGGGGGAGCAGGGAGGCGAGCTGCTGCTGACCGAGCGCGCCCACGACATGCGCTCCCACCCCGGGCAGGTCTCCTTCCCCGGCGGCTCGCTGGACCCGGGCGAGACCGTCGAGGAGGCCGCGCTGCGCGAGGCCGAGGAGGAGGTCGGGCTCGACCCGTCCGAGGTCCGGCTCTTCGGCCGGCTGCCCGAGCTGTGGCTGCCCCCGTCCAACTTCGCCGTCACCCCCGTCCTCGGCTGGTGGGCGCACCGCTCCGGCGTGCACATCGCCTCGCGCGCCGAGGTGCACGCGATCCACCACGCGCCGATCAGCGAGCTGCTCGACCCCGAGCACCGCGTGACCGTGCGGCACCCGCGCGGCTACCAGAGCCCCGGCTTCCTCATCGGTCCCGACAAGGACGTCATCCTCTGGGGCTTCACCGGCGGCATCATCGCCCGCCTCTTCGACTACCTCGGCTGGTCGCGGCCCTGGGACGAGTCGCGCATCCAGGACCTCCCCGACTACATGCTCGCCGCCGACCACCGGGTCTCCGATGCGGCCCGGATGCTCGACATCGAGGAGGATCTGTAGGGATGAACCTCCTCGACTGGTTGCTCCTGCTCCTCGTCCTGGCCTACGCGCTGTCGGGCTACTGGCAGGGCTTCATCACCGGAGCGGCCGCGACCGCGGGCCTGCTGCTCGGCGGCCTCTTCGGCATCTGGCTGGCCCCGATCGCGCTCGGGGACGCCAGCCCCTCGCTGGTGGTCTCGCTGGGGGCGCTGTTCATCGTGATCGTCGCCGCCTCGCTGGGCCAGGCGATGTTCCAGTACGTCGGGGCGCGGGTGCGCTCCCGCATCACCTGGCAGCCCGTGCGCGCCCTGGACGCGGTCGGCGGTGCCGCGTTGAGCGCCGCGGCGGTGCTGCTGGTCGCGTGGGCTCTCGGTGTCGCCGTGTCCGGCTCGCGCATCGCCGGCATCACCCCGCTCGTACGCTCCTCGACCGTCCTGGCCAAGGTCGACCAGGTGCTGCCGACCTCCGCCGACGGCCTGCTGCAGGCCTTCAACGGCGTGGTGGGCACCGGCTTCTTCCCGCGCTACCTCGAGCCGTTCGCGCCCGAGCGCATCGTCGAGGTGGCGCCCGGCAACGAGAAGGTGCTGCGCAAACCGGCGATCCAGGCCGTGCAGCCCTCGGTGCTGAAGATCCGTGGCACCAACCGCTGCGGCTCGGGGATCGAGGGCAGCGGCTTCGTCTACGCCGAGGACCGCCTCATGACCAACGCCCACGTCGTCGCCGGCGTCGACGTCCCGCAGGTCCAGGTGGGTGACCAGACCGTCCAGGGCGAGGTCGTCTACTACAACCCCGACGTCGACGTCGCGGTGATCGAGGTCGAGACCGGCACCGCGCCGGTGCTGGAGTTCGCCGACGCCGCCCCCCAGGACGCCGTCGTGATCGCCGGCTACCCCGAGGACGGTCCCTACGACCTGCGCGCCGGCCGCATCCGCGCCGAGCAGCGGTTGCGCTCTCCCAACATCTACGGCAACGGCACCGTGATCCGCGAGGTCTACTCCCTGCGCGGGTTGGTGCGCCCTGGCAACTCCGGCGGCCCGATCGTCAACCCGCGGGGCGACGTGGTCGGCGTGGTCTTCGCGGCCTCGGTCACCGACGCCGACACCGGCTACGCCCTCACCACCGACCAGGTCGCGCAGGCCGCCGCCCAGGGCCGCGCCGGCACCCAGCCGGTGTCCACCGGGGGTTGCGCGAGCTGAGCCTCACCCGACTGGCGGGCCGACCCGGCTCCGGGTTCGCTAGGGTCGGGTCGTCAGCCAGTGTCGAGACCCGGGAGCAGCACGTGGCCATCGAAGAGGTCAAGGAGACCGACCCCACCATCGGTCGACTGGTCGCCGACGCCAGCCGTGACATCTCCACCCTGATCAGCAAGGAGATCGAGCTCGCGAAGTCCGAGCTCAAGGTGAGCGCCAAGTTCGGCGGGGTCGGGGTCGGGCTGTTCGCGGCCGCGGGCTTCATCGCCGTGCTCGCGATCATCATGTTCTCGGTGGCGCTGGCCTACTTCATCCACTGGAACGGCAGCGGTCTCTCGCTGCACTGGGCCTTCCTGATCGTCTTCGGCCTCTACCTGCTGCTCGCCGCCGGACTCGTCTTCGCCGGCATCCGCAGCGTCAAGAAGGTCAAGGGCCCCGAGCGGGCCATCGCGCAGGGCAAGGAGATCCCCCGCGCGCTCAAGGGCCAGGCCTGAGGCAACCGCTGGCCTGGCAAGGTTCATCGGCCGGCCGATGGACCTTGCCCTTGGACGATGACGTTTCATCGGTCAGCGCCAAGGTCTGTCGGCCGGCCGATGAAACCCGCGACCACCGTCTGATCGGCCGGGTTCGTCGGCCGGCCGATGAACCTTGCCGGGCTGGACGACGAACCTTCCGGTCGCCGCCCAGCGCGTCCACGCCGCCTCAGGCGGGCGGCGTGGACGGGTCGTGGTCGCCGGTCTGGAAGACGTCCGGGATGCCGTCGCGGTCGGAGTCCCGCTCCTCCTCCTCGGTGATCTTGCGGTAGACCCGGTTGCGGGTGCGCAGGATCGCGCTGGCCAGCCCAGCGGCCAGGAGGGAGCCGACCAGGACGCCGACCTTGACGTGCTCGTCGCGCTCGGAGCTGCTGCCGAAGGCCAGCTCGCCGATCAGCAGCGAGACGGTGAAGCCGATGCCCGCGAGCATGGCCATGCCGATGACGTCGATCCAGGCCAGCTCGTCGTCGAGCTCGGCCTTGGTGAACTTCGACAGCAGCCACGTCGACCCGGTGATGCCGACGGTCTTGCCGACCAGCAGGCCGGTGACGATGCCGAGGGCGACGGGGTCCTTGAGGGACTCCACGAGGCCGCTGAACCCGCCCACGGTCACGCCGGCGGCGAAGAAGGCGAAGATCGGCACCGCGACGCCGGCGCTGATCGGGCGCACGAGGTGCTCGAGGTGCTCGGCCAGACCGGGGCCCTCGGCGTCGTCGCGGCGCAGCACCGGCACGGTGAAGCCCAGCAGCACGCCGGCGACGGTCGCGTGGACGCCGGACTCGTGGACGAGCACCCACGCGACGAGCGCGAGCGGCAGGAGCAGGAAGCCCGAGCTGATCCGCTTCTGGACCAGCAGCGCGAAGATCGCGATCGGCACCAGGCCGAGCGCGAGGAAGAGCAGGTCGAGCTCCTCGGTGTAGAAGACCGCGATGATGGTGATGGCCAGCAGGTCGTCGACGACGGCCAGCGTGAGCAGGAACGTCCGCAGGCCCGAGGGCAGGTGGGTGCTGATCACGGCCAGGATCGCCACGGCGAAGGCGATGTCGGTGGCGGTGGGGATCGCCCACCCCGAGAGCCCGCCGTTGGAGCCGAGGTTCCAGGCGACGTAGATCAGCGCCGGCGCGACCATGCCGCCGACGGCCGCGGCCATCGGCAGGGCCGCGCGGCGCGGGTCGCGCAGGTCGCCGGCGACGAACTCACGCTTGAGCTCGAGGCCGACGACGAAGAAGAAGATCGCCAGCAGGCCGTCCGCGGCCCACTTGCCCAGGCTCAGGTCCAGGTGCAGCGAGACGCCGAGCAGCGAGACCGGCTCGGAGATCGGCTTGAAGTCGCGGATCGACTCGTAGGTGCCGGAGAAGGCGGTGTTGGCCCAGATGATCGCGATGGCCGCGCCGACGATGAGCAGCAGGCCGCCGGTGGTCTCCGCGCGCAGGACCTCGGCGATGCGGCTGGACTCCAGGAACGAGCCACGGCTGAAGAGCCGCGGGCTCGCGTCGGGGCCGTGGTCGCCCACCCCGGCGGGGTCGGGCTCGCGTGGGTCGGCCGGGGTTCCGGACGGGTCGGTAGGGCTCACTGGACTCCTTGGAGGGTCACGGGGTCGACGACGTACGTGCCGACCAGACTTCCCGGCTCACCAGCCTTCACCCTACCGAGGGAGGGGGTCACCCCGGCGGTCGAGGTACGCCGTCCGGCACACCTCGTCCGCCGGGGTCTCGAGGCTCGTCGCTGGCGCTCCTCGCACCTCGAGCAGCGCAAGGCGCACCTCGACCAGCCGCTGTTCTCAGTCCTCGCCCTTGCCGGAGGTGAGGCCGGAGGAGATCAGGTCCATCACCGAGGAGTCGGCCAGCGTGGTGACGTCGCCGACCTCGCGGTTCTCGGCGACGTCGCGCAGCAGGCGACGCATGATCTTGCCCGAGCGGGTCTTGGGCAGCTCGGGGACGATCATGACCTGCCGCGGGGTCGCGATGGGGCCGATCTCCTTGCGCACGTGCTTGCGCAGCTCGGCCACGATGTCGTCGCCCCCGTCTCCCGCCTCGTCGCGCAGGATCACGAACGCGCAGACCGCCTGGCCGGTGTCCTCGTCCTTGGCACCCACGACCGCGGCCTCGGCGACCTTGGGGTGGGAGACCAGCGCGGACTCGATCTCGGTGGTCGACAGGCGGTGCCCGGAGACGTTCATGACGTCGTCGACGCGGCCCAGCACCCACAGGTCGCCGTCGGCGTCCTTCTTGGCGCCGTCACCGGCGAAGTAGAAGCCGAGCTTCTCGAAGCGCGACCAGTAGGTCTCCTTGAACCGCTGGTCATCGCCCCAGATGGTGCGCAGCATCGAGGGCCACGGCTCGGTGAGCACGAGGTAGCCGCCCGACCCGTTGGGCACCGCGTTGCCCTCCTCGTCGACGACCTCGGCGGAGACCCCGGGGATGGGGTTCATCGCCGAGCCGGGCTTGCCGGCGGTCACGCCGGGCAGCGGGCTGATCATGATCGCGCCGGTCTCGGTCTGCCACCAGGTGTCGACCACAGGGGTGCGGTCGCCACCGATCACGTGCCGGTACCAGACGTACGCCTCGGGGTTGATGGGCTCACCGACCGAGCCGAGGATGCGCAGCGAGGACAGGTCGCGGGCGTCGGGGATCTCGCGGCCCTGCTTCATGAACGAGCGGATCGCGGTGGGCGCGGTGTAGAAGAGCGTCACGCCGTACTGCTCGATGATGTCCCACCAGCGGCCGCGCTCGGGGGAGTCGGGGGTGCCCTCGTAGAGCACCTGCGTCACGCCGTTGGCCAGCGGGCCGTAGACGATGTAGGAGTGGCCGGTGACCCAGCCGATGTCGGCGGTGCACCAGTAGACGTCGTCGTCCTTGAGGTCGAAGACCGCCCAGTGGGTGTAGGAGGCGCCGACGAGGTAGCCGCCGGTGGTGTGCAGGATGCCCTTGGGCTTGCCGGTGGTGCCGGAGGTGTACATGACGTAGAGCGGGTGCTCGGCGTCGAAGGCCTCGGGGGTGTGGGAGGTCGAGGCGCCCTCGACGGCGTCGTGCCACCACACGTCGACGGAGTCGTCCCACGCGACGTCCTGGCCGGTACGCCGGACCACGAGCACCTTCTCCACGGTGTGGCCCAGGCCGGCGGCCTTCTCGCGCGCCTCGTCGACGGCCGGCTTGAGCGAGGACGCCGCACCGCGGCGGTAGCCGCCGTCGGAGGTGACGACCACCTTGGCCTGGCAGTCCTCGAGGCGGGAGGCCAGGGCGTCGGAGGAGAACCCGCCGAAGACCACGGTGTGCGGGGCGCCGATGCGGGCGCAGGCCAGCATCGTGACCACGGCCTCGGGGATCATCGGCATGTAGATCGCGACCCGGTCGCCGGCGGCCACGCCCATGTCGGTCAGTGCGTTGGCGGCCTGGCAGACCAGGTCCTGCAGCTCGGCGTAGGTGATGGAGCGGGTGTCACCGACGGGCTCGCCGACGAAGTGGATGGCGACCTTGTCGCCGCGGCCGGCCTCGACGTGGCGGTCCACGCAGTTGTAGGCGGCGTTGAGCTTGCCGCCGACGTACCACTTCGCGAACGGCGGGTCGGTCCAGTTGAGGACCTGGGTGAAGGGCTCGGCCCAGGTCAGGCGCTGCGCCTGCTCGGCCCAGAAGCCCTCGCGGTCCTTCGCGGCGGCGTCGTAGGCGTCGGCGGTGAGGTTGGCGTGCTCCGCGAGGTCCGCGGGTGGCTCGAAGCGGCGGTCCTCCTTGAGCAGGTTCGCCAGGGTCTCGTCGTTCTTCTCGCTCACTGTGTCTCTCCTGCGCGGCGGGGTGGGTGGGACAGGGTCGTGGGGGAGGGTCATGGGGGAGGTTCGTGGGGGAGGTGGTGGCCTCCCTCACACTAGGCCGAGGGGTGCAGCCGGGCCACCAGGGTCGGGGCCTGCCGGTTGCGGCGGGGTTGCAGCCCGCCCCACGAGGAACGGTCGCGAGCGCCGTACGACGCCCGCGACCGCCCCTGGGGAAGGGGCCGTGGCCCCGTGCTGCGGTGGAGTGGCTGCCGGGTCAGAGGTCCCCGGCCTGGTGCTGGGCCACGAGGGTGGTGCGTCCGGGGTACCGGATCTCCTCCACGAGGTCCTGCATCTGCTGGCTCGGCTTCTTCGTGAACTGCGAGACCGCGATGGTCACGGCGAAGTTGATCAGCATGCCGATCGTGCCGATGCCGGTCGGCGGGATCGAGAACAGGCCCTCCGAGCCGCCGTAGATCGGCAGCGTCCACAGCATGTAGGCGAAGGTCAGCGAGAGGCCGACGATCATGCCGGTGGCCGCACCGGCCGCCGTGGTCTTCTTCCAGAAGATGCCGAGCACCAGGATCGGGAAGAAGCTGGCTGCCGCCAGGCCGAAGGCGAGCGCCACGACCTGGGCCACGAAGCCCGGCGGGTTGATGCCGAGGTAGCCGGCGACGAGGATCGCGCAGGCCATGGCGATGCGGCCGACCATGAGCTGCTGGCTCTCCGAGGCCTGCGGGTTGATCTTCTTGTAGTAGACGTCGTTGGCGACCGAGGAGCTGATGACCAGCAGCAGGCCCGAGGCCGTCGACAGCGCGGCCGCCAGGGCGCCCGCCGCCACCAGGCCCACGATCGGGGCCGGCAGGCCGCCGATCTCGGGCGAGGCCAGCACGATGATGTCGTTGTTGATCATCACGTCGGTGTAGCCGAAGGAGCTCGAGCCGAGCTCGCTGACCGGGGCGCCCGAGGCGGTGGTGATCAGCCCGACGTCGGACCAGGTGTTGAACCAGCCCGGGGCGTCGGCGAGCGTCGTCCCGTTGAGGTCCTTCATGATCTGCAGCTTCGTGAACGCCGCGACCGACGGGGCGGTCGTGTAGAGCAGCGCGATGAAGAAGATCGCCCACAGCGCCGAGTAGCGGGCGGCACGCACGCTCTTGGCGGTGTAGAAGCGCACGATCACGTGCGGCAGGCCGGCGGTGCCGAACATCAGCGCCGCGGTGATCAGCACCATGTTGGGCATCGAGATCTGCGTGAAGGCGCCGGAGTACTCCGCGAGGCCGAAGTCGGCCTGCAGCCCGTTGAGCTCCTCGAGGATCTTGCCGAAGCCGATCTGCGGCAGCGGGACGCCGGTGACCTTCGCGGACACGGCGACGGCCGGGATCAGGTAGGCCACGATCAGCACGGAGTACTGCGCGACCTGGGTCCAGGTGATGCCCTTCATGCCGCCGAGGACGGCGTAGAAGAACACGATGGCCATGCCGATGATGACGCCGGTGGTCGTGCCCACGTTGAGGAAGCGGGTGAAGACCAGGCCGACGCCGGCCATCTGGCCCGCGACGTAGACGAAGGAGACGACGATCGCGGCGAGCACGGCGACGAAGCGCGCGGTCTCGTTGTAGCGGTCGCCGACGAAGTCCGGGAGCGTGTACTTGCCGAACTTGCGCAGGTAGGGCGCGAGGAGCAGGGCCAGCAGCACGTAGCCACCGGTCCAGCCCATGAGGAAGACGCCTCCGGCGTAGCCGTTGTAGGCCAGGCCGACGATGCCGGCCAGGGAGATGAACGACGCGGCGCTCATCCAGTCGGCGGCGATGGCGGCGCCGTTGGCCGGGGCCGGGATGCCGCCGCCGGCGACGTAGAAGCCGGAGGTGTCGGAGACCCGGCTCGCGTAGGCGATGTAGATGTAGACGCTGAAGGTGATGATCGCGAAGATCAGCGTCCAGAGCTGGATGTCGCTCACGGGTGGTGCACCTCCTGCTCGTACTCGTCGACGCCGTACTCCGCGTCGAGCTTGTCCATCCGCCAGACGTAGACGGCGATCAGCACGACGAACGTGATGATCGAGCCCTGCTGGGAGAACCAGAAGCCGAGCGGGAAGCCGGCGATCACGATCTCGTTGAGCGGCTCGACGAACACGATGCCGGCGCCGAAGGACACCAACGCCCAGATCGTCAGCAGCACGGCCATCAGCCGCAGGTTGCTGCGCCAGTACGCCTGGCGCGATGCGTCATCCATCCTTGTCAACCTCCTCCGTCGGCCCCTGGAGGACCGGTGGTGACCGACGCCACACGGCGCCGCTCGTCGCATGACAGCGGGCCACGGCGGGTGTCGGCAACGGGTTGATGTGGCTCCGGTCACACCCTGCGACGAGCGGCGTCGCCGACGCGTCGAGCGGTACGCCGTCGGCGGGTCGAGCCGTTCGTCGGGCTGTTGCGCGGGGTCGGTCGACCGTTCGTCGCACCGGACCGACCGTTCGTCGCGACCGGCTCGGCCGTCGGGCGCCGCGGCGACGCAGCCCACTGTCGTGAGCCCGGTCACAGTCCTACCGTCGGCCCATGGCCACGACTGCTCACGCCACCGCACCCACCGGCACCGCGCGTCCCGTCCGTCGGGGCGCCCACCCGGCGAAGCGGCTGCTGCTCGGGGCGTCGGTGATGGTGATGTTCGGGTCGTTCCTGCCCTGGATCGACACCCCGATCGGCTCGATCAACGGCACCAGCGGTGCCGGTCTGTGGACGTTCTACGCCGCGATGCTCGGGTTCGCGGGCGTCATGGTCCCGCTGCGGCGACTGGCGATGGCCCAGGCCGCGGTGCTCTCGGTCGTCGCGATCGGGCTGGCGAGCTGGCAGGTCCTGCACCTGCTGGACCTGGTCGGCACGGCCGGCTGGCGCCCCGGGCCGGGGATCGTGCTGGTCATCGGCGGTGGCGTGGCGGCCGGCGCTGCGGCGTACCGGCTGCGCCGCGAGGCCTGACGCTCCGCCCCACGCTCGACTGCGTCACAGTCCGCTCACGCACCCCTGCCGAGGTGAGATCGTGAGGCCTGTGAGGACGTGAGTCGAAGTTGACCGAGCAGAGACTGGCGGGCCACGGCCCGTGAAACCTCGGCTCCTCACAGTGGTGGTCGAAGGCGCCCGCCCGCGCCCCAGACGCCACCTGAGGAGCACTCGCCATGACCACTCTGCACGACGCACCCACCCCGGGTGCCGAGGCCGCCGCGGCCACCGACGCGCCGCGCCGCCGCACCCGCCGCTGGATCGACGACTGGCAGCCCGAGGACCGCACCTTCTGGGAGGGCGGTGGCCGTCAGGTCGCCCGCCGGAACCTGGTGTGGTCGATCTTCGCCGAGCACATCGGCTTCTCGGTGTGGTTCCTGTGGTCGATGAGCACCGGCCTGCTGGCCGCCGTCGGCTTCGGGTACGGCGCCGAGCAGCTGTTCATCCTCACCTCGGTGTCCTCGGGCGTCGGCGCGCTGCTGCGGGTGCCCTACACCTTCGCGGTGCCGGTCTTCGGCGGTCGCAACTGGACCGTCATCAGTGCGCTGCTGCTGCTGATCCCGACGATCATGTTCGTGGTCGCCGTGCAGAACCCGGACACGCCGTACTCGGTGATGATCCTGATCTCGGCGCTCTCCGGCTTCGGCGGCGGCAACTTCGCCTCCTCGATGGCCAACATCAACTCCTTCTACCCCCAGAGCGAGAAGGGGTGGGCCCTGGGCCTCAACGCCGCCGGCGGCAACATCGGCGTCGCGGTCGTCCAGCTGCTGCTGCCGATCGTCGTCGGTGCGGGTGGTCTGTGGGGCCTGATCAAGGGCGCGGAGACCATCGAGCTGCACCGCATCGGCTACCTCTACATCGCGCTGTCGGTGCTCGCCGCGGCCGGTGCCTACTTCTTCATGGACAACCTCGCGCACGCCCAGACCCGGGCCTCGGAGACCGCGACGATCCTGAAGCAGAAGGACACCTGGACGATGTCGTTCCTCTACATCGGCACCTTCGGCTCCTTCATCGGCTACTCCGGTGCCTTCGGACTGCTGATCAAGCTCTACTTCTCCGGCACCTTCGAGGGCGCCTTCAGCGGTTACCAGTTCGCCTACTACGCCTTCCTCGGCGCGACCGTCGGCTCGATCTGCCGGCCCTTCGGCGGCAGGATCGCCGACCGCCTCGGCGGTGCCCGCGTCACGCTGGTGGTCTTCGTCCTGCAGGCCCTCGGCACCCTGGGCGTCCTGTACGCCGTCTACCAGCTCGAGCCGGCGACCTCCCCCGAGGCCGTCGCCGCCAACGGCGAGGTGTTCGGGCTCTTCCTCGCGACCTTCCTCTTCGTCTTCGCGATGACCGGCTTTGGCAACGGCTCGACCTTCAAGATGATCCCCGCGATCTGGCGCACCAAGGCGGCCACGAAGGACGCGGCCGGGCTGCGCAGGGCGACGCTGGAGGCCTCGGCGGCCGTGGGCATCGTCTCCGCGGTGGGTGCCTTCGGCGGCTTCGTGATCCCGATGATGTTCGCCGCCCCGTGGGTCGGCGCTGACGAGAAGCTCGGTGCGGTGCAGACCGCGTTCTGGCTCTTCACCGCCTACTACGTCGCCTGCGCGGTCGTCACCTACGTCGCCTACCTGCGCCGCGGCACCCCGATGGCCGACGCCCGCGTCTGAGACACCCGGAGGAAGCATGCGCGACACCGCGGCCGTCACCGAGACCCACTGCCCCTACTGCTCGCTGCAGTGCGGGATGACCCTGGCACCTGCCGGCCGGGGCCGGGTCGAGGTGCGGCCGCGGGCGTCGTTCCCGGTCAACGAGGGTGCGCTGTGCCGCAAGGGGTGGACGGCCACCGGGCTGCTCGGGCACCGCGAGCGGCTGACCACCCCGATGGTCCGTGACCGGGCCACGGGAGAGTGGTCGAGCGCGAGCTGGGACGAGGCCCTCGACCTCGTCGCCGAGCGGCTCCGGGCCGTGCAGGCCGAGCACGGCCCCGACGGGGTGGCCGTGTTCGGCGGCGGCGGGCTGACCAACGAGAAGGCCTACCAGCTCGGCAAGTTCGCCCGGGTCGCGCTGGGCACGAGCCAGATCGACTACAACGGCCGCTGGTGCATGAGCTCGGCCGCCTCCGCCTCCACCCGCGCCTTCGGGATCGACCGCGGGCTGCCCTTCCCGCTCGCCGACGTGGAGCACGCCGAGGTCGTCGTGCTGGTCGGCTCCAACCTCGCCGAGACCATGCCCCCGGCGGCGCGGCACCTCGACCGCTGCCGCGAGAACGGCGGCTCGGTCGTGGTGATCGACCCCCGGCGCACCGCCACCGCTGACCGCGCGGACCTGGTGCTGCAGCCGGTCCCGGGCACCGACCTGGCGCTGGCGCTGGGCCTGCTGCACCTGCTCATCGCGGGCGGGCACGTCGACGAGGCCTACGTCGCGGCGCGGACCACCGGCTTCGAGGCCGTGCGCAACGCCGCCGCGGCCTGGTGGCCCGAGCGGGTCGAGCGCGTCACGGGTGTCTCCGCCACCGAGCTGCGGGTCCTGGCCGCGCTGCTGGCCACCCACGAGCGCGTGATGGTGCTGACCGCCCGCGGGGCCGAGCAGCACGCGCAGGGCTCCGACACCGTCCTCGCCTGGATCGACGTCGCGCTGGCGCTGGGCATGCCGGGTCGGCAGTACGCCGGGTACGGCTGCCTCACCGGGCAGGGCAACGGCCAGGGCGGCCGCGAGCACGGTCAGAAGGCCGACCAGCTCCCGGGCTACCGGATGATCGACGACCCCGCCGCGCGCGCCCACGTGGCCGCGGTGTGGGGCGTGGAGCCCGACTCGCTCCCGGGCAGGGGCCGGTCGGCGTACGAGCTGCTGGACGCGCTGGGTACTCCCGACGGCCCGCGGGCGATGCTCGTGCACGGCTCCAACATCGTCGTCTCCGCGCCACGGGCTACGCACGTGCAGGAGCGGCTGGAGTCGCTGGACCTGCTGGTCGTGTGCGACCTGGTGATGAGCGAGACCGCGGCCCTGGCCGACGTCGTGCTGCCGGTGACGCAGTGGGCCGAGGAGACCGGGACGATGACCAACCTCGAGGGGCGGGTGATCCTGCGTCAGCAGGCGCGGCCCGTGCCCGACGGGGTCCGCTCCGACCTCGACGTGGTCGCCGGGCTGGCGCAGCGGCTCGGCTCGCCGATCGCGTTCTCGACAGACCCCGAGGAGGTCTTCGCCGAGCTCGGTCGGGCCTCGGCGGGCGGGAAGGCCGACTACGCCGGCATCACCTACGACCGCATCCGCGACGAGCAGGGCGTCTTCTGGCCCTGTCCCGCGCCCGACCACCCCGGGACGCCGCGGCTGTTCGCCGACTCCTTCGCCACCCCCGACGGCCGTGCGCGCTTCCACGCCGTCGAGCACCGCGGGCCCGCCGAGGTCGTCGACTCGGACTTCCCCGTGCACCTGACGACCGGCCGGGTGCTCGCGCAGTACCAGTCCGGCGCGCAGACCCGACGGATCGGCGACCTCCCCGACGACGGTGCCTTCGCCGAGATGCACCCGCTGCTGGCCAACCGGCTCGGCGTGGCCGACGGGATGGCGGTCACCGTCACCACCCGCCGCGGGGAGATGCGTGTCCCGGCCCGGGTCACCACGACGATCCGCCCCGACACCGTCTTCGTCCCGTTCCACTGGCTCGGGGTGAACCGGCTGGTCAACGACGCCCTCGACCCCGCCAGCCGGATGCCGGAGTTCAAGGTGTGCGCGGCGCGGGTGGTGGCGGCATGAGTGCGTCGGGCCCGGGGTCTCGAGACGGCGCTGGCGCGCCTCCTCGACCGCCGGTCCGGCGGCCCGGCGAGCGGTTGGTCGTCGTCGGCCACGGGATGGCCGCGACGCGGTTCGTGGAGGGGCTGGTCGCGGGCGGGTACGCCGGTCACGTGACCGTGCTCGGGGACGAGCCCGTGCCGGCGTACAACCGGATCCTGCTCTCGGCGGTCCTCGAGGGGACCCATGCGCCGGACGCGCTGACCCTGCGCTCGCCGGGGTGGTACGCCGAGCACGGCATCGACCTGCGGACCGGCACCCGGGTGCTCGCGGTCGAC
>Ga0310345_10001149_pt1 | contig 31102 bp, 31 predicted proteins | sample HC15DNA20500_MG_FD_204667 | JGI IMG/M metagenome (GOLD analysis project Ga0310345, IMG submission 204667) | Marine microbial communities from station ALOHA, North Pacific Subtropical Gyre - HC15-DNA-20-500_MG | ecosystem: Environmental > Aquatic > Marine > Oceanic | place: Pacific Ocean: North... | reverse complement strand
AACACAGCGCAACAGAAGACATCATGACACAGCCACAAGACCGGGTTTTCTCCGGCATCCAGCCCACTGGCAACCTCCATCTGGGCAACTATCTGGGCGCCATCCAGAAATTCGTTGCCCTGCAAAACAGTCATGAATGCATCTATTGCGTGGTGGATCAGCACGCGATCACGCAACCCTTCTCGGTGTGGGGCGGGCCGCAGAAACTGGCCGACTACACGCGTGAGGTGACTGCCGCCTATCTTGCCGCAGGGATCGACGCCGAAAAGCATATCGTCTTCAACCAGAGCCAGGTTCGCGAACACACCGAACTGGCCTGGCTGTTCAACTGCGTTGCACGCATGGGCTGGCTCAATCGCATGACGCAGTTCAAGGAGAAGGCGGGCAAGGACCGCGAGAATGCTTCCGTCGGACTATTCGCCTATCCCGCGCTGATGGCCGCCGACATTCTGATCTACCGTGCCACCCATGTTCCCGTGGGTGATGACCAGAAGCAGCATCTGGAATTGACCCGAGACATTGCTCAAAAATTCAACAATGATTTTGCCGACCGCATCTCAGAACTGGGCCATGGCGAGGCATATTTTCCGCTGACGGAGCCACTGATCGAGGGACCGGCCACGCGGGTGATGAGCCTGAAGGATGGGTCGAAGAAGATGTCGAAATCCGACCCGTCCGACCTGTCGCGCATCAACCTCACAGATTCTGCCGATGACATCGCAAAGAAAATCCGCAAAGCCAAGACGGATCCTGAGCCGTTACCGTCGGAAACGGATGGGCTGAAGACGCGCCCGGAGGCGGACAATCTTGTCGGTATCTTCGCCGCGCTGTCGGGTCAGACAAAGGCGCAGGTACTCTCGAATTTCGACGGAAAGCAGTTCTCCGAGTTCAAGCCGGCACTCGCCGATCTGGCCGTGGAGAAACTCTCTCCGATCAACGACGAGATGCGCCGCCTGCTCGATGATCCCGGCCATGTCGATGCGGTGCTGCAACGCGGGGCAGACCGGGCCAGGGCGATCGCAGCGCCGAACATGAACGAAATTCGCGACATCGTCGGATTTCTTGGCCGTTGAACGTCAACAAAGCCCGCTTGTTTGAGGCAACGCAGCGGGGCACAATGCGTTCATGGTAAGCAAGCGGCAAATTCAGGAGGAAGGCCACAAGCGCAAGTTCCTCGCGGTCATCGACGGCACACCCGAATGTGGCAGAGCCGTGCTCTATGCGGGGCGGCGCGCGCACAAGACCCAAGGCGGGCTTGTGCTTCTATACGTCATTCCTCCTGCCGATTTTCAGCACTGGATTGGCGTCGAGGAGATCATGCGCGCCGAGGCCCTGGAGGAGGCGGAAGCCGCCCTCGACAAATTCTCCACCTATGCCCGCGACAAGGCAAATATCGACCCCGAACAGGTGATCAGGGAAGGGATTACCCGCGAGCAATTGCTTGAACAGATAGAGGAAGATCCCGATATCGGCATTCTGGTGCTGGCCGCAGGCGACAGCAAGGAAGGGCCGGGACCGCTGGTTGCGTCCATTGCAGGCCGCTCGGCCGCCTTTCCGGTACCAGTTGTCGTCGTGCCGCATGAGATGAGCGACGACGAAATCGAGGCCGTCACCTGAACCCGGCAGTTCAGGCGAATTGACTTGATCGGCGTCGCAAAAGTCCTATCTTCAGTTTGGAATAATTCCAAACTACGTTGCATCTGAGCAGCGGAACCCGTCAGGAAAGCAGATGTTCATCCAGACCGAAGCCACGCCCAACCCGGCAACTCTCAAATTCCTGCCCGGCAGAACCGTGCTTGACGAAGGTTCGGCCGATTTCCGGGCACCTGGTGAGGCAGAGGACTCACCTCTCGCGCAGCGGCTATTCGCCATTCCCGGCGTTGACGGCGTGTTTTTCGGGCATGATTTCATCACCATCACCCGCGAGGAACGCGATGAGGCGGGTTTTGAATGGCAGCATCTCAAGCCAGCCATTCTGGGCGCCATCATGGAGCATTTCACCTCCGGTCAGCCGGTAATGCTGAGCGACGCGCCGGAGATGAACCAGGGAGAGGAATTCTTCGAGGAAGAAGATTCGCAGATCGTCACCACGATCAAGGAATTGCTGGAAACGCGCGTCCGCCCTGCCGTGGCGCAGGATGGCGGCGACATCACCTTCCGCGGCTACAAGGAAGGCACCGTCTACCTCAACATGCGTGGCGCCTGCGCGGGCTGCCCGTCATCGACGGCAACGCTGAAATACGGCATCCAAAACCTGCTGCGCCACTTCATTCCCGAAGTTCAGGAAGTCGAGGCGGTCTGACCGTCTGCGGCTGATAAGCCGAAGGTCTATCCTACCAATTGCCCGCTCGACATTTGCGGTAGCGGCACCAATCTCCATTTCATGCTTCTTGCTATCGACACCGCTGCCCATCTTTGTTCCGCCGCCGTCTACGACGCCCGGAATAGACAGGTGGTGGGCGAGGTCAGCGAAGATATCGGCCGCGGCCACGCAGAACGGTTGATGGACGTTATTTCGTCAGCGCTATCGCGTGCCAATTGCAACTACTCGAACCTCACAGGGGTCGCCGCGACGACTGGGCCTGGAAGCTTCACGGGCATCCGTGTAGGGCTGGCGACCGCGCGCGGAATTGCACTGGCGCTTTCGGTGCCTGCAACGGGCGTCGGCACGCTTGATGCGCTTTGCGCGCACGCTTTGGCGATTAGGCCGGAAGCCGCGGATAAACCCATCCTTGTGCTGATTGATGCACGCCGGGGCGAAGTTTATGGACAATTCTTCGGTGGAGCCTCGAACTTGCCTGCAGGCCCATTTGTTGACAAGAGCGAAGCGATTGCACCGATGCTTCGCGACTTCGGGCCGAGCGAACTGGTGCTTTGTGGATCGGGCGCGGTTTCATATTGCGATCTGACTGGGCAGGATTTTCCTGTGCTCCACGAACTTGCAACAGCACCGATCGCCATTATCGCAAACACCGCTGCGAAGAACCCTGAAATGAAGCCTGAGCCGCTTTATCTGCGGCCGCCCGATGCGAAGCCACAGACCGGGTTTGCGTTGCAGCGCGCTTGAAGCGCCCGCCCCTACTTGCGCTGGCCTAGCTGCATCGAATAGTTCAGGCATACGTGGCGCACTGGGAGAGGAGCCCGGCAATCGATGCGGCTGGCAAGCCTGTTTCGCAGGAACAAAGAAAACTTTGTCGCTTCCGCGTTGGAAGACGACATGGCGCGCCTCGCTGAAATACACCGCGAAAGTTTCTCACGGCCTTGGAGCGCCGGCGATCTGTCGAAACTGGGCCGGACCAAGGGCGCAGCGATCTGGATCAGCCGAAACACCGCAATCTCCGGACCCAAGGGGATCGAAGGGTTTGTTCTCGTTCGTCAGGCGGGTGACGAGGCCGAGATCATCACCATTGCCACAGCGCGCCGGGCAAGGCGCAGCGGCGTGGGGCGAGCACTGATCGGGCACGCCATCAGGGAGTTGCGCAGGGATGGCATTTCCCGGCTTTTCCTGGAGGTCAGCGAAGCCAACAGACCGGCGATCACGCTCTACCGGAAACTGGGTTTCTCGCAGGTCGGCCGCCGCGAAGCTTACTACTCGCAACCCGGCAGCGACACCGAAATGCAAAACGCAACGCCTTTGGCCGCGCTTGTCATGGAACGTGATCTTGGCTAGGTCCAATGCGGTCGAAACTGGAGTTGCAGCGGGAGCGCCAGCAGTGAGCATCGAGACGCTTTGCGCCGAGAAAGGCTTGCGCATGACCGAGCAGCGCCGCGTGGTCGCGCGGGTGTTGGAGCAGGCCAGCGACCATCCTGATGTCGAGGAGCTCTATCGCCGCGCTTCGGAGGTCGATTCCGGCATTTCGATCGCGACCGTCTACCGCACCGTCAAGCTGTTCGAGGATTCCGGCATTATCGAGCGGCATGATTTCCGTGACGGCCGTTCGCGCTATGAACCCGCGCCGGAGAACCATCACGATCACCTCATTGATCTCAAGTCAGGCGAGGTGATCGAATTCACCAGCCAGGAAATCGAGAAGCTGCAGGAAGAGGTTGCCCGCAGGCTGGGCTACCGCCTCGTCGATCACCGGCTGGAACTGTATGCGGTGCCGCTTGCCAAGAACAAACCGGCAAAGGATGGCGGCTCCTGACGCGCAAGCAGCGCCGCCCTCAATGCGCCATGTTCAACGTTTTCCGGCTGGCTGTCACCATTTGCGTCGTCGTGGGTTTCACCATCATTATGGCGCCGCTGCAATTGCTGGCGATCCGCATGCGCTGGAGGCTGGCGCGGCGCATTCCCACCCTTTGGCACAGACTGGCGCTCGAGCTGCTCGGAGTGCGAGTGAAAGTGCGTGGGGAGATCCCGTCAAGCCGCCCCCTGCTCATCGTCGCAAATCATCTGTCGTGGTCCGACATACTGGTATTGGGCAGCGTGCTTGATGTGTGTTTCATCGCCAAGGCCGAGGTCAAGTCATGGCCGGGGATCAACGTTCTGGCGCTATTCCAGCGCACCGTCTTCATCGACCGAGACCGGCGCTACCAAACGCGTGCCCATGCGGGCCAGATTGCGCAGAGACTGGTGGAAGGCGACGCGATGGTGCTGTTCGCCGAAGGCACGACTGGTAGCGGCCACAAGCTGCTGCCCTTCAGGTCGGCCCTGTTTGGGGCCATCCATGCCGCACTCGACAATTCGCCAGCCACGCATGTCACGGTTCAGCCCGTGGCAATTGCCTATACGAAACTGCATGGCTTGCCGCTTGGCCGTGTAGATCAGGGCATGGCGGCGTGGCCAGGCGATGTCGAACTGGTGCCACATCTGCTGAGCTTCCTGAAGAATGGCGCTTATGACGCCGAGGTAGTTTTCGGCAAGCCCGAAGACTTTGATGCCGAAACGAAACGCAAGGCAATCGCGGTGCATATGGAGGCAGAAGTACGCAAAGGGTTTGTCTCAGCGATGCGAATGCACCCGCCAGACGGCGGTTGATTGCTTGCTGGCCAGGCGATATGACCCGCGTTCGAGCCACGATGTGAGAGCGAAGCGCCAATGAGCACGGCAGGTGCGCCAGCAAAGAAGGTCTTCATCAAGACCTATGGCTGCCAGATGAATGTCTATGATTCGCAGCGCATGGGTGATGCACTCGAGCGTGACGGCTATGTGCGGACCGGCGCTCCCGACGAAGCAGACCTCATCGTCCTCAATACCTGCCATATTCGCGAGAAAGCCGCAGAAAAGGTCTATTCCGAACTGGGACGGTTGAAGAAGCTGAAGCAGCTCAGGCAAAGCGAGGGCAAGCCGACACAGATCGCGGTGACCGGCTGCGTGGCGCAGGCGGAGGGCGAAGAGATGATTGCGCGTGCGCCGGTCGTCGATGTGGTGGCCGGACCACAAAGCTATCATCGATTGCCCGAACTCCTGCATCGCGCTGAAGCTGGCGGTTCTGCCGTAGCATCGGAGTTCGAGATTGAAGAAAAGTTCCGCCGCTTGCCGCCTGCGAGTTCACGACAGACCCGTGCCCGTGGCGTCACCGCATTCCTTACCGTTCAGGAGGGTTGCGACAAGTTCTGCACCTTCTGCGTTGTCCCTTATACAAGGGGAGCCGAAGTCTCGCGTTCCGTTGCTCAAATCACCGATGAGGCAAAGCGGTTGGCCGATGCTGGTGTGCGCGAGATCACGCTGCTCGGCCAGAACGTCAACGCCTGGCATGGCGCGGGGCACGATGGGCGGCAGTGGCGATTGGGCGAGTTGCTGGCCGAACTCTCGGAAATATCCGGCATCGAACGCCTGCGCTATACGACCAGCCATCCCATCGACATGGATGAAGCCCTGATCGAGGCGCATGGCAGCCTGCCCAAGCTCATGCCGTATCTTCATCTTCCCGTTCAGGCCGGCTCAAACCGGGTTCTCAAGGCGATGAACCGGCACCATACCCGCGAACATTATTTCGAACTGGTGGAGCGTATCCGCGCCGCGCGGCCCGATATCGCGCTGTCGGGCGACTTCATCACCGGCTTTCCGGGCGAAACCCAGGAGGATTTCGAGGCAACGCTGGATCTGGTGCAACGCGTGAATTATGCACAGGCCTTTTCCTTCAAATACAGCCCTCGCCCCGGCACGCCCGGCGCCGACATGAAGGCCCAGGTGCCTGATGAGGTAAGTGCTGAGAGACTCCAGCGGTTGCAGGCACTGCTCAATGCGCAGCAATTGGCCTTCAACCGGAGTTGCATTGGCCGCGAAATCGATATCCTTGTCGAGAAGCCGGGCCGCAGGACTGGCCAGATGATCGGCCGTTCGCCCTGGCTGCAATCGGTGATCGTGGAGGAAAACAGCGCGCAGATCGGCGATATCATGCGCGTCAGGGTTTCCTCGGCCGGCCCAAATTCGCTTTCCGCTGAAGCGCTTGTTGCGGCTTAGCGGCAACATTTGTGCGAAATTGCCGCAAACCGGCCCTGAGTGCATTATATTGTCATCAAGCGGATATCTTGCCGCGGGAGGCAAGCAAGGCATCTAATAACATGACAGCAACTGATTCGCGTCGCGATACGGAGCACCGTTCTTGAACATTTCCGGCAATGCGCATATCGCCCTCGCCTTCGAGGACAACCGGCTCGCTTCACTTCTATTCGGACAATTCGACGAACATCTCGCCATGCTGGAGCAACAACTCGGCATAGAGGCGATCGCGCGCGGGAATCTTGTCGATTTGCGTGGTCCGAGCGGGCAGATCAGGCGGGCGCGAGTGGCGCTGGAACATCTCTATTCGCAACTGGAGGAAGGCAAGAGTATCGAACGCGGCGATGTCGATGGCGCACTGCGCATGGCCGCCGCCGACGACCAGTTGTCGCTGCCGACGCTGGACAAGCGCGGCAAGCTCGCAATGGCGCAGATCGGCACCCGCAAGAAGGTGGTGCAGGCGCGCACGCCGACGCAGGACGCCTACATACGCGGAATGGACAAGCACGAGATGGTTTTCGGCATCGGCCCGGCGGGCACCGGCAAGACCTATCTCGCGGTTGCCTATGCCGCCTCTCTATTAGAGCGTGGCGCGGTGGACCGTATCATCCTGACGCGACCCGCCGTGGAAGCGGGCGAGCGGCTGGGCTTCCTGCCCGGCGACATGAAGGAGAAGGTCGATCCCTATCTGCGCCCGCTTTATGACGCGCTCTACGACATGATCCCCGGCGACAAGGTGGAACGCGCGCTAACGGCCAACGTCATCGAGATCGCCCCGCTTGCCTTCATGCGCGGGCGCACGCTGGCCAACAGCGCCGTCATTCTCGACGAGGCGCAGAACACTACAACCATGCAGATGAAGATGTTCCTGACACGGCTTGGCGAGAATTCCCGCATGATCGTCACCGGCGACCCGAGCCAGATCGACCTGCCGCCGGGCCAGAAATCCGGTCTGGTGGAGGCCCTGCAAATCCTGTCCGCGGTGGAGGGCATTTCCATCGTCGAGTTCACGTCCAAGGATGTTGTGCGGCACGCGCTGGTTTCACGGATCGTGGAAGCGTACGACAAGTTTGCGGGTAGCAATTGACGCCGAAGCTGTTGATTTCAGTCGAGAATGGTGACTGGCCGCCCGCCGAAGAACTGGAACTAGTCTGCGAAGAGGCAGTGAAGACGGCGACCGACATAGCACGCCTCGCCATGGCAAAGGATTCCGAGCTAAGCTTGCTGTTTACTGGAGATGAAGCGATCCGTGCGATCAACCGCGAGTGGCGCGGCAAGGATGCCGCAACCAACGTCTTGTCATTTCCGGGAACGGATGTCGCTCCGGGGGAACCTGGCGGCGTCATCCTCGGCGATATCGTTATCGCTTTCGAAACCGTAACAAGCGAAGCCGAACTTGAAGGCAAACCGTTTCGACACCATCTCACACATCTGATCGTTCATGGATTCCTGCATCTTTTCGGCTATGATCATATGAACGACGATGAAGCGCGGATAATGGAAGGGTTGGAGACGCGCATTTTGCAAGGTCTGGCAATACCGGATCCCTATGACACGTAGAGAGCGGGCGGCAGAAACGGTCTTGCAGGCGGGTGCGAACGAAGAGATGAAGATGATGGACCGTTCCGGCGCAGCCGGTAGTGAATTGGCAGGGCAGGACTCCGAAGGCGAGCCGTCCAGTACCACCGCCCATCAACCCAAAGGGTTGAACGGGCATACCGAAGACGAAGATCCCCGACAATCGGCCAGAGGCAATGGCGACGGCGCGCTGTCCTGGCTGTCGCGCGCCTTTAGGCTGCGCAAGCGCAGCAATGGCAGTTTCCGCGACGATCTGGCCGACGTGCTTTCCTCCGAGAACATTGATCAAAGAGCGTTCTCCGCGGAGGAGAAGGCGATGCTCAATTCTGTCCTGACGCTTCAGGACATCAGGGTTGAGGATCTCATGGTGGCGCGCGCAGAGATGGAAGCCGTTGAGATGGGCATCCCGCTCGGCGAATTACTCAAGCTTTTTGAGGAGTCCGGTCATTCGCGCATGCCGGTCTATTCCGAGACGCTCGATGACCCGCGTGGCATGGTGCATATCCGCGACATCGTCGCCTACATCACCAGAACCTCTGCAATGAGCGGCGAGGAAGTCGCTCGCCGCAAGAAGAAACCCGCAGCCAATCTCGATCTCAGGAAGGTCAATCTTGACCGGCCGCTTCACGATCTGAAGCTGATCCGGCAGGTGCTGTTCGTGCCGCCCTCCATGATGGCTGCCGATTTGATGACACGCATGCAGGCAAGCCGCATCCAGATGGCGCTGGTCATCGACGAATATGGCGGCACGGAGGGGCTGGTATCACTTGAAGACATCGTCGAGGTCATCGTCGGCGATATCGAGGACGAGCATGACGACGAAGACGATACCCTCATCGTCGACAAGGGCGACGGCAAGTTCATCATCGATGCCAAGGCCGAACTGGAAGATGTCGACGAGGCAGTCGGCAGCAATTTCCAGATTGGCGAGCATCGCGAGGACGCCGACACGATGGGCGGCTTGGTCTTTGCGCTTGCCGGCCGCATTCCTGTGAAGGGCGAGATCATCGAAGGCATGGGCTACGAATTCCGTGTGATCGACGCCGATCCGCGCCGCATCAAACGCATTGAGCTGCTTCCCTCGACCCGGCACCGCTCGCGCCAATCCGTCAACTGAGAGACTCAAGGCAGGACGGCTTGACCCCGGCCCGGCCATGACTATGCCTCATGCCGTCATGCAATGGCGGGTGATTCGCATGGACGGCGGGAGAGGTCTTGGCGGCAATTGAACGATTGGCGGGGTATTTCCTGCTGACATGGGGCTGGAAACGGGCGCTGCTGGCATTCGCTGCGGGAGCGCTCGGCGCGCTGGCAATGCCGCCCTTCGATTTCTTTCCCATCCTGTTCGTGAGCCTGCCGGTTCTCGTCTGGCTGATGGATTCCTCAGCATCCGATCCGGGCAGGGGACTGTTCTCGCGGCTGTGGTCTGGCTTTTCGACCTGCTGGTGGTTTGGGTTCGGCTATCTTGTTGCCGGATTGTGGTGGATCGCCAATGCACTATTGATCGAGGCGAGCGAGTTTGCCTGGCTCATACCGCTCGCGGTGATCGGCCTGCCAGCCGCGCTCGCCGTCTTCTACGGCATTGGGGGAGCGCTTGCCCGGTTGATCTGGAGCGATGGCTGGCCCCGGCTGCTGGCACTTGCCGCCGGTCTCGGGCTGGCGGAGTATCTGCGCGGCACACTGCTTACGGGTTTCCCGTGGAACGCGCTTGGATACGGTGCCATGACCATGCCGGCCACGATGCAGTCGGCTTCGCTGATCGGGCTCTACGGTGTTACGCTGCTAGCCGTGCCGGTATTTGCCGCACCAGTTCTGCTGCTCGATGTACGCAATGAACTGCCTGGCTCGAAGGCTTTCGCGACGCTTTGCGTCGTCCTTGTTATCGCGCATACGGGTTTCGGATACTGGCGTTTGCAACAACCCGGCAATCCAAACGTCGCGGATGTTAGTTTGCGGCTGGTCCAACCAGCAATCGACCAGGCGGAGAAATGGTCGCCCGAATCAGCTGACCGCAGCTTCCGGACGCTGCTCGACCTGTCCACCACTGCAACCTCGCCGGAGAAGCAGGGGCTGTCCGGCACCGATCTGCTGATCTGGCCAGAGACGGCATTTCCCTTCATCCTTACCGAGCGCCGCGATGCCCTAGCAGCACTTGATGCGATGATTCCACCGGGCACCACGCTGCTGGCCGGGGCGGTAAGGTTCGAACCGCCTGCTTCCGGCCAGACCAGCAGACGTGCCTTCAACTCGATCTATATGATCAATGATTCCGGAGAAATCGTTCAAGCCGCCGACAAGGTGCATCTGGTGCCGTTTGGGGAATATCTTCCTTTTCAGGAATGGCTGGAAGGGCTCGGATTCCAACAGATCACCCGTTTGCGCGGCGGCTTCGAGGCGGCAGCCAACCGCAGATTGCTCGATACCGGCAAGGCAGGGAGTTTGCTGCCGCTGATATGCTACGAGATCATATTTCCCGGGGAACCCTTACAGGGCGTATCGCGCCCGGACTGGATCCTGAACGTGACCAATGACGCGTGGTTCGGCAATTCGCCGGGCCCGCATCAGCACTGGCGGCAGGCAGTGATCCGTGGTGTGGAAGAGGGCCTGCCGGTGGTGCGCGTCGCCAATAACGGCATCTCTTCGGTTACCGATGCGCGGGGCCGGACAGTCGAACGAATCGGACATGGCGTACGCGGTGTCGTCGATTCGGCGCTGCCGGCCAGTGATCCGCCGACACTGTACTCGCGTATTGGGAACTGGACCTTTGGCGGTTTGGCAATTCTGTTCGGACTGGCGCCATTCCTCTTCAAACGTCGGAGTTAATTCCGCGTAGTGCGCGCGCATAGCGCCCGCCGAAATTAGGCATAGCCGAAAGTGTTGGCTGAAACTCCGCCGTAATTGTCCTATAAACGCGATATTGTTCAACCTTGACGCATGCTCAGGAGGGCATCGCTCAACCAAAGCCTGGCGGCTTGCCCCATGAATGAGCAGAAGAAGCCAAATCCGGTGGACATTCATATCGGCTCGCGTCTGAAGAGGCGGCGCGATGAACAAGGCATGAGCCAGGACACGCTGGGCGCGCATCTGGGCATCTCATTCCAGCAGATTCAAAAATATGAGAAGGGCACCAATCGTCTGGCGGCAAGCCGTCTGTTCGAAATTGCCGAGATACTCAAGACGCCATTGGCGTATTTTTTTGACGGTTTGCCGAAAGGCGGCGCCAGCCAAGGCGGGTTTGCCGAGAGTGATGCGGCAGGTTACGAACCCGGGTTTCTTTCCACGCCTGAGGGAAAGAACCTCAGTCGCGCTTTCGCCCAGATTGATGACCCGGTTGTCCGCGAGCGTGTTCTCCAACTGGTCGAAACGCTCGCCAAGCAGCGCAAATAACCCTCCCCTCGGCTTCGTCACTGCTCTCGCTACTGCTCGGGTCTGCCGGACTTGACCTGCAATACGCCGCCTGTAAAAAGCGCCAGACTTTTTCAAGCGGCGCGGGACACGTCTTCAACGGCACGCGCAACGGGGAGACGGGGATGACACGCCAGAACTACACATTCACCAGCGAGTCCGTATCGGAGGGGCATCCCGACAAGGTGTGTGACCGCATCTCCGACGAGATTGTCGATCTGGTGTACCGCGAAGCACGCAAGACCGGCGCCGATCCGTGGAAGGCGCGCGTTGCGTGCGAGACGCTGACCACCACCAACCGGGTGGTGATCGCCGGAGAGGTCCGCGTTCCAGATTCCCTGCTCAAGCGCGGCAAGGACGGGCAGATCAAGATCAATGCGCGCGGTGAGCAGGTGGTCAATCCATCCCGCTTCCGCTCAGCTGCCAGACGCGCGATCCGCGCCATCGGTTACGAACAGGACGGCTTCCACTGGAAGACGGCGAAGATCGATGTGCTGTTGCACGCGCAGTCGGCGCATATCGCACAGGGCGTGGACAACGCTTCCGACGAGCAGGGCGCGGAGGGTGCGGGCGATCAGGGCATCATGTTCGGCTATGCCTGCAACGAGACGCCGGAGCTCATGCCGGCGCCGATCTACTATTCCCACAAGATACTCGAATTGCTGGCCACAGCCCGCCACAATGGCGATGGCGACGCGGCAAGACTCGGGCCTGATGCCAAGAGCCAGATTTCTGTGCGCTATGTGGACGGCAAGCCTGCGGAGGTGAACCAGATTGTGGTCTCGACCCAGCATCTCGATGATAGCTGGGACTCGAAGAAAGTCCGTTCGGTGGTCGAGCCCTACGTACTTGAAGCTCTCGGCAATCTCAGAATCGCTTCCGATTGCAACTGGTATGTGAACCCGACCGGCGCCTTCGTCATTGGCGGCCCCGACGGCGACGCAGGACTGACCGGCCGCAAGATCATCGTCGATACCTATGGCGGGGCCGCGCCGCATGGAGGTGGAGCGTTTTCCGGCAAGGACACCACCAAGGTGGACCGGTCGGCCGCCTATGCCGCGCGCTATCTCGCCAAGAATATCGTTGCCGCGCGGCTGGCCGAGCGCTGCACCATACAGCTTTCCTACGCAATCGGCGTGGCGCAGCCGCTCTCGATCTATATCGACACTCACGGCACCGGAAAGGTCGACGAGGAACTGCTGGAGAAAGCCTGCCGGAAGGTGATGGATCTGTCGCCGTCGGGCATTCGCAGGCATCTCGATCTCAACAAGCCGATCTATGCCAAGACGGCAGCCTATGGGCATTTCGGCCGCAAGCCGGGCCGCGACGGCTCATTTTCTTGGGAAAAGACCGACCTGACCAAGGCGCTCAAGGAAGCGGTCAAGGCCGCCGTTTGATGAATGCCGCCCGCCGGGCCTGAAGACAGAGCCGAACGTTTCGCGGGCAATTTTTACGGCCGGCGCAAGGCCAAACCGCTGAAGCCTGTCCAGCAGCAACTCTACGAGAGCCTGCTTCCACATTTGCTGATCGATACAAGCATGCCGGCGGCTGAGGGTTTGGGCGGTCTGTTCGGCACGTCCGTAACAGGGTTTCGTCTGGAAATCGGGTTTGGCGGCGGCGAGCATCTGGTTCACGAGGCGCGCAGCAACCCAAAGACCGGCTTCTTTGGCGTGGAACCATTCGTCAATGGCATGGCCAAGGTGCTGACGCTGATCGACGAGTACAATCTCGCCAATATCCGCCTGTTTCACGAGGACGCGGCAAGGTTGCTGGACTGGCTTCCCGGAGCCTCATTGTCTCATGTGGATCTGCTCTACCCCGACCCATGGCCGAAAAAGCGCCACTGGAAGCGCCGGTTTGTTTCCGCAAATAATTTGGATCGCATCGCTCGCGTGCTGAAGCCTGGCGGCCAATTCCGCTTTGCCTCCGACATCGGGCATTACATCAACTGGACGCTGATACATTGTCACGATCATCCCGCTTTTGAGTGGACGGCGGAGACTTCCAAGGACTGGAGCGATCCGTGGGAGGGCTGGCCCGGTACCCGTTACGAGGCCAAGGCGATCCGGGAAGGCCGGACGCCTGCCTATCTGACATTCATTCGGGTTTGACGGAGCCGGACAATCGGGCTTGCATCAACGCCGCGTCCAAACTATATGGAGATCAAATTCTCCGTATGTTTCGCGAGAGTGGGCCCTCCCGGACCCGCTCTTTTTTATTACCGCAGCCGCCCTGATCGCGCCTGCGGCAGTCAGGAAAAGGATGCAGCAGGAAGCTGACAGATTCGTCACCGAGACCGGGCTGGAAGCCCGAGTTGCGGCCATTGTCGAACCGGTGGCCGCCGATCTCGGTTTCCGTCTGGTGCGCATCCGGCTCTCGGCGCTGAACGGCAAGACGCTGCAGATCATGGCAGAGCGTCCCGACGGCACTATGAACGTCAATGATTGCGAGGAACTGTCAAAGGCGATCTCTCCGGTTCTCGATATCGAGGACCCGATCAACGACGCCTACAATCTGGAGGTTTCCTCGCCCGGCATCGACCGGCCGCTTGTGCGGCTGTCCGACTTCGAGACATGGACCGGCCATATTGCCAAGATCGAAACGCAGCGCCTGATCGATGGCCGCAAGCGGTTTCGTGGCCAAATCATCGGGATCAAGGACCACGCCGCGCTATTGAAGCGCGACGATGCGCCCAAGGATGAACCCGATGTCTTCGAAGTGCCGGTGTCGGAGATCAGCGAAGCCAAGCTGGTATTGACCGACGAACTGGTGCGCGAGGCGCTGAAGCGCGACAAGGCGCTGCGCGAAGCAAACGAGATCAGTGACGAGGATATCGCCAACGATTCTTGAATCGGCGGACCCAAAGGAATTTGAACAGGCGAAGAGGCTTTTGTGCCCTCCGCATCTTGAGGAGTGAAGAACATGGCAGTCAGTGCAAACAGGCTGGAACTCTTGCAGATCGCCGATGCGGTTGCGCGCGAGAAGGTGATCGACCGCGAGATCGTCATCGATGCGATGGCCGATGCCATCCAGAAGGCGGCGCGCTCCCGCTACGGTCAGGAAACCAACGTGCTGGCCACGATTGATCCGAAAACCGGCGAGATCACGCTGGAGCGTATTCTGGAGATCGTGGACGAAGTGGAAGACTATACCACCCAGATTTCTCTGGAGCTTGCGCGTGACAAGAATCCCGAGGCGCAGCTTGGCGGAACTGTTTCCGAACCGCTGCCGCCGATGGATTTCGGTCGCATCGCCGCACAATCAGCCAAACAGGTGATCGTGCAGAAGGTGCGCGAGGCAGAACGCGACCGTCAGTTCGAGGAGTTCAAGGATCGCACCGGCGAGATCGTCAACGGTACTGTCAAGCGCGTCGAGTATGGCAATGTCGTCGTCGATCTGGGCCGGGCAGAAGCCATCATCCGCCGCGACGAGACCATTCCGCGCGAGAACTTCCGCTATGGCGACCGCGTTCGCGCCTATATCTACGATGTGCGCCGCGAACAGCGCGGGCCGCAGATATTCCTGTCGCGCACCCACCCCGAATTCATGACCAAGCTCTTCACCATGGAAGTGCCGGAGATCTATGACGGGGTTATCCATATCAAGGCGGTTGCCCGCGATCCGGGTTCGCGCGCCAAGATCGCGGTGATCTCCAACGATTCCTCCATCGACCCCGTCGGTGCCTGCGTCGGCATGCGCGGCTCGAGGGTTCAAGCAGTCGTTGGAGAGTTGCAAGGCGAAAAGATCGACATCATTCCATGGTCGCAGGATGCGGCGAGCTTCATCGTTAATGCGCTGCAACCGGCCGAGGTTGCCAAGGTGGTGCTCGACGAGGAGGCCGAGCGTATCGAAGTTGTTGTTCCTGATGAGCAGCTGTCGCTGGCAATCGGCCGGCGTGGCCAGAATGTGCGCCTTGCCTCGCAACTCACCGGGTGGGATATCGACATCCTGACCGAGCAGGAGGAAAGCGAGCGCCGCCAGGCCGAGTTCGTCGAAAACACCAACACTTTCATGGAAGCACTCAATGTCGACGAGATGGTCGCGCAATTGCTCGCTTCGGAAGGCTTCTCTTCGGTCGAGGAAGTCGCCTATGTCGAGCAAGGCGAGATCAGCGGCATCGAGGGCTTCGACGACGATACCGCAGAGGAATTGCAGGCACGCGCCCGCGAGTTTCTCGAGCGCCAAGAGGCTGAATTGGATGAAGAGCGTGTTTCGCTCGGAGTTTCCGACGATCTGCGTTCCATACCGGGCATCACAACGGCCATGCTTGTGGCGCTCGGCAAGAGCGACGACAAGATCCTCTCGCTGGAAGATTTTGCCGGCTGCACACCGGACGACCTCGTCGGCTGGAGCGAACGCAAGGATGGCGAAACAACCCGCTTCCCCGGCTATCTCGACGGCTTTGGAGTAACGCGCGCCGATGCGGAGGAGATGGTCATGGCTGCCCGCCTGCAGGCGGGCTGGGTAACCCAGGAAGAACTCGACGCCATGAACGCGCCGGAGGAAGAAGAAGGCGAGGCAGTTGAAGGCGAGCCAGAGGCTACCGAACCAGCAGAGCAAGCCTAGACACTGTCCGTTTCCGGCCGGTGAGACCATGCCAGTACACGGACAGGCGGAACGGGGCGAACCGGAAGTGAACCCGCGAACCTGCATTGTCACTGGTGAGCCCGGCGAGGCAGCAGGCATGATCCGCTTCGTTGCCGGACCCGAAGATCAGGTTGTTCCAGATCTCAAGCGCAAGCTTCCCGGACGCGGCGTTTGGGTGACGGCCCGGCGAGATCTGGTGGACAAGGCAGTGACGCGAAACCTGTTCGCCCGGGGTCTGAAACAGCAGGTAACGGTTTCGCCGGATCTGGCTTCGCAAGTCGATGAGCTACTGGAAAAGCAGGCGCTGGCTGCGTTGAGCATGGCTAAAAAGGCCGGTGCCGCGGTAACCGGCCATACCAAATGCGACGCCGCCATACGCTCAGGCAATGCAGCGCTTGTGTTGCACGCACGCGAAGCGGCGGCCGACGGAATAAGGAAACTGGGTCAGGCGATCCACATGTTGAAGGAACTTGGCGGCGAGGTGCCCGCCGTTAGTCAAAGTTTGACCACGGAGCAAATGGATTTGGCATTGGGGGGGCATAATGTGATACACGCTGCCGCAATGCATGGCGGCGCCACGGTCGCATTGACCGCGGCGATAGCCACACTGGACGCCTACCGGGGAACGGAAACAACGTAATCCCGGCCGGCGCCTCCATCGCTTAATGGGGCAATAATTGATGCCTGAGGGCTGGATTTTCCGGTGCTCAAGGTCCAAAACCCCCGTTTGACGAGCTGCCGACCGCGTGGAACCTGTAATGGAAACGCGCAACGTCGCTTCGACACGTATGAGATTGGCCGATCGGAAAGGGCCGGAAGCAAATATGAGTGAGAACGACACCGACGACAAAAAGCTCAGCGTCAATCCAAAGAAGACGCTGACATTGCGCGGAGGCGGACTGTCGCAGGGAACTGTGCGGCAGAACTTCAGCCATGGCCGCAGCAAGGCTGTCGTGGTCGAAACCCGGAAGCGTCGGATTGCAAAGCCGACCGAGGCCGCACCCGCAGCAGAGACAGCGAAGCCGGCTCCCGCCGCACCCGCAACGGCAAGAAAGCCCGAACCCGCAGCGCCCCCGGTGGATGCAGCCGGGCAGAACCTTTCAAGCAGCGAGCTGGAAGCGCGTCGCCGTGCGCTGGAGGAAGCAAACTCCCGCGAGGAGGTTGATCGCCAGCGCCGCGAGGAAGAATCACGCAAGCGGGCCGAAGAAACCGCCAAGCGGCTTGCCGAGCGCGAGGAGGCGCAGCGCAAACAGGCTGAGGCGGAAGCCGCCGCGGAACGTGCGCGTCTGGAAGAAGCTGCGCAATCGGCGCCACCGGAACCCGGCACCGGAAAGCCGAATGCCCGCGAAGACGCCAAGCCCAAGGAACTCAAGCCGTTCGAGCGCAAGCGGCCCGAAGAGCCAGAAAAGCCGTCACGGCCGAAGGGCGAGGACAATCGCCGCCGCACCAAACTGACACTGACCAATGCGCTGGACGAAGACGGCAACGCACGCGGGCCTTCACTTGCTGCCATGCGCCGCCGCCAGGAAAAGGCGCGCCGCGCCGCAGTCGATACCGGACCGCGCGAGAAGATTTCACGAGAGGTTACCCTGCCCGAAACTATCACCATTCAGGAACTTGCCGGCCGCATGTCCGAGCGTGTCGTGGACGTCATCAAGTACCTCATGAAAGAGGGACAGATGATGAAGCCGGGTGACGTGATCGACGCCGACACGGCTGAACTTATCGCCAGCGAGTTCGGCCACTCGGTCAAGCGCGTTTCAGAAGCGGATGTCGAAGAGGGTCTGTTCGGACCAGCCGACGACGAAGCTGATCTCAAGCCGCGTCCGCCGGTCGTGACCATTATGGGCCATGTTGATCACGGCAAGACGTCGCTGCTCGACGCCATCCGCGATGCTCGCGTGGTCGAAGGCGAAGCCGGGGGCATCACCCAGCATATCGGCGCCTATCAGGTCGAGAAGAACGGCCAGAAAATTTCCTTCATCGACACGCCGGGCCACGAGGCGTTCACCTCCATGCGCGCACGCGGCGCTCAGGCGACCGACATTGCGATTCTGGTGGTCGCCGCCAATGACGGCGTGATGCCGCAGACGGTGGAATCCATCAATCATGCCAAAGCGGCCAATGTTCCGATCATCGTCGCGATCAACAAGATGGATTTGCCTGCGGCCGATCCGTCGAAGGTGCGCAATGAACTGCTGCAACACGAGGTATTCGTCGAGTCGATGGGCGGCGAGGTGCTGGACGTGGAAGTCTCGGCAAAGACCGGCGACGGTATCGACAAGCTGCTGGAAACCATCCTGCTCCAGGCGGAAGTCATGGAGATCAAGGCCAATCCCGACCGACCGGCCGAGGGTATTGTGATCGAGGCCCAACTCGACAAGGGACGCGGCCCGGTCGCAACCGTACTCGTCAATCGCGGCACGCTGCGCACCGGCGACATCCTTGTCGCGGGCGACGAGTGGGGCAAGGTGCGAGCCCTGGTCAACGATCATGGCGCCCAGCTCGACGAAGCTACGCCATCGATGCCGGTGGAAGTACTCGGCCTTAACGGTGCTCCGATGGCGGGCGACCGCATTGCCGTAGTCGAGAACGAGGCTCGCGCCCGTGAAGTCTCCGGTTACCGCCAGCGCATTTCCCGCGAAAAGGCGGTAGCGCGGGCAGCGGGAACGCGCGGTTCGCTCGAACAGATGATGACACAGTTGCAGTCGTCGGACATGAGCGAGGCGGCTATCGTGATCAAGGCGGATGTCGGCGGATCGGCGGAAGCGATCGTGCAGGCACTCGACAAGCTCGGCACGGACGAAGTTCGCGCCCGGGTCGTCCACAGTGCCGTCGGCGGAATCACCGAATCCGACGTCGCGCTCGCCGCAGCCTCCAATGCGCCGATCCTCGCCTTCAATGTGCGTGCCAACAAGCAGGCGCGTGACGCCGCTGAGCGCGATGGAATCGAGATCCGCTACTACTCGATCATCTACGATCTGGTAGACGACATGAAATCGGTCATGTCCGGTCTGTTGGCGCCGGAACGCCGCGAAACCTTCCTGGGTTACGCCGAGATCAAGCAGGTCTTCTCCGTGTCCAAGGTCGGCAAGGTGGCTGGCTGTCTGGTCACCGAGGGCAAGGTGGAGCGTGGCTCCGGTGTGCGGCTGCTGCGCGACAATGTCGTCATCCACGAAGGCAAGCTTTCAACGCTCAAGCGCTTCAAGGACGAGGTTTCGGAGGTTCAGGCCGGCATGGAATGCGGCATGGCTTTCGAGAACTACCAGGATATCCGCGAGGGCGACCAGATCGAATGCTTCCGCGTCGAGGAAGTCGCGCGGCAGCTCTAGAGCCCCGGCCTTCCAGTATTTGATTGCAGCCGGAACGGTCCAATCCCGTTCCGGCAAGCGAGGAAAACACTATGCCTTCCAAAGGTCCTTCCCAACGCCAACTGCGCGTCGGCGAGATGGTGCGCCATGCACTGACCACGCTTCTGCAGCGCGGCGATATACCCGATCCCGTGATCGAGCAGTCGATGATCTCGGTCACCGAGGTATCGATGTCGCCGGATCTCAAGATCGGCACCGTGTTCATCTCGCTGCTGGGCGGTCGCGATCCGCAACCGGTGATCAAGGCGCTGGCGGCAAACCACAAATTCATTCGCGGCAAGCTGGTGCCGGCGCTCAACCAGATGAAATACATGCCCGAGTTCCGCTTCCGCGCCGATACCAGTTTCGACAATTACGCACGGATCGACGAATTGCTGCACCGGCCCGAAGTCGCGCGTGATCTCGACAAGGATGACGGAGGCGAGGAATGAGCCGCCAACGCAAGAAAAAGGGCCGCCCGGTCTCGGGCTGGATCGTGCTCGACAAGCCGGTGGGTATCGGTTCGACCGATTGCGTTTCCAAGCTGAAATGGCTCTACAAGGCAGCCAAATGTGGTCATGCCGGTACGCTCGATCCGCTGGCTTCCGGCATGCTGCCAATTGCTCTGGGCGAAGCGACAAAGACTGTTCCCTATGTGATGGACGGGGCCAAAACCTATCGGTTCACCGTCACCTGGGGAGCACAAACCAATACAGATGATCTCGAAGGCGAGGTGATCGGGACTTCGGACAATCGTCCGGACCGCGACGCCGTTATTGCCGTGCTTGCCGACTACACCGGCGAGATCGAGCAGGTGCCGCCTGCCTATTCGGCGGTAAAGATCGGCGGCGAGCGAGCCTACAAGCTGGCGCGTGGCGGCGAAGAGGTCGAGATCGAGGCCCGGCCCGTCATCATCCATCGCCTCGATCTCATCGAGATGCCTGACGAGAACCGCGCTGTGTTCGAATGCGAATGCGGGAAGGGCACCTATGTGCGCGCTCTGGCCCGCGACATCGGCCGCGATCTTGGATGTCTCGGACATATCAGCGAATTGCGCCGCACATCAGTCGAGCCCTTCAGCGAGGACGACCTGATCCCGCTGGAAGAATTGACGGCACTGGAGGGCGATCTGGAAGCCCTCGACGCGGAGCTGCTGACCACCGGCGTGGCACTCGACGCGATACCCGAGATTGCAGTGAGCGGCGATCAGGCCAATCGCATCCGTTCCGGCAATCCGGTGCTGCTGCGTGGACGCGATGCGGTCACCTTTGCCGAGGATGCGTTTGTCAGCTTTGGCGGTGAGCTTGTTGCGATCGGCGATGTGGACAAGGGATCGTTCAATCCGCGCCGGGTGTTCAAGCATTCAACCGTGTGAACCAGTTCGCTTGTTGGTGCCGCTCCGCGGCTGTATGAATGACCGGGTAGTGATTCAGGGGGAGTTGGGCTCATGACACATATCGCGCGAACTGTGTTCGCCTGCCTTGCGCTCGGTACCTTCGCGCCGGTTCAGGCCCATGCGTCTGACGACGGATCGTTTCGAGTCGCGCAGGCCTGCGGCTGGTATGTCGTTCTGGGCTGTTTCCAGTCTCTCTCCGCCGCGCAAAACCGGCTGACGGAGCTTGGCGGCCCCGGCGTTGGGGGCGGCGCGGGAAGCCGGGTCGTTCACACGGATGAGTATCCGAATTTCCGCAATGGCTGGTTCTGTGTCGCAGATGGCCCGTACGCCTCGCAAGCCGGCGCCATGAGCATCGCCTGGAAGGAAGCCGTGCCGGACGCCTATGTGAAAAGCGGCTGCTGACGCCGCTGCTGCGTATTATCACTGCGCAGCCACGACGCAGACTATTTGCTGGCAATTGCGCCACAAATGCCCTATATGCGCACCAACTCGCGGGTCCAATCGGCCCGCTTGTTCATTTCGGCCCCTGCTGGACGACATCCCGGCAGCGGGCGTCAACCCAAACCGGCCAAGGCTGGTAAAAACAAAAGGAAAAGCCGATGTCGATTACAGCAGAGCGCAAGACTGCGCTCATCAAGGAATATGCGACAAAGGACGGAGACACCGGTTCGCCTGAAGTTCAGGTAGCCATCCTGTCCGAACGCATTTCCAACCTTACCGAACACTTCAAGGACCACAAGCGGGACAACCATTCCCGGCGCGGCCTGTTGAAGCTGGTATCGCAGCGCCGCCGCCTGCTGGACTATGTCCGCAAGAATGACGAAGCGCGTTACCAAGATCTGATCAAGCGTCTCGGCCTGCGCCGCTGACGTGAGATTCGTGGCGGGGCCCCAAAGGCTCCGCCACAGCTTCATGGCGGGTTGAAAACGCGTCCCGCCATGCAAGGTAAAACCGGCGCCCGAGTCTCTTCGAGTAGGGGGCAGGATTACCGGATGCCCGGCCAATAGCAGATATGACTGCTTGGCACGGACATCTCGTTGTCTTGCCCGCGAAGCGCCCAAAACGCGATTGAAACGCGCGGATTGCACCGGCACTGAGGCCGGTCGCGCCTTGATAGCGTACATCCGCAACGAACGGACTAGACATGTTTGACGAACACAAAATCGAAATCGAATGGGGCGGACGCCCCCTCACGCTGGAAACAGGCAAGGTAGCGCGCCAAGCGCATGGCTCGGTCGTCGCCACCTATGGCGAGACCGTAGTGCATGCCACCGTGGTCGCCGCAGCCGAACCCAAGCCGGGCCAGGACTTCTTTCCGCTGACGGTGAACTACCAAGAGAAGACCTATGCTGCCGGCAAGATTCCCGGTGGCTTCTTCAAGCGCGAAGGACGGCCCTCCGAGAAGGAAACGCTGACCTCGCGTCTGATCGACCGCCCGATCCGTCCGCTCTTCGCCGACGGTTTCAAATGCGACACGCAGGTGATTGCCACCGTGCTGCAGCATGATCTGGAAAACGATCCCGATATCGTCGCCATGGTCGCCTGTTCGGCCGCGCTGACGCTTTCCGGCGTTCCCTTCCTCGGCCCGATCGGCGGCACGCGCGTCGGCTATATCGACGGCGAATACGTGCTGAATCCGAATATCGACGAGATGCCGGAATCGAGCCTCGATCTCATCGTAGCCGGTACGGCGGACGCAGTTTTGATGGTTGAATCGGAAGCCCACCGGCTCGATGAAAAAACCATGCTGGAAGCCGTCATGTTCGGTCACCGCGAATTCCAGCCGGTGATCGACGCCATCGTCAAGCTTGCCGAACTCGGCGCGCGCGAGCCGCGTCCGCATGAGGCGCCGGACAATTCCGAGCTCGAAGCAAAGATGGAAAAGCTGGTCGGCGGCGATATCGCCAAGGCCTACACGATCTCCGACAAGCAGGATCGCTATGCGGCGCTGGACGCTGCAAAGGCGAAGATGAAGGAAGAGTTCATCACCGAGGGAACCAGCGCCAACGAGGCGCAGGTCATCTCAGAGGCCTTCAAGCATCTTCAGGCCAATGTGGTTCGCGGCTCGATCCTGAAGACCGGCAACCGCATCGACGGACGCGACACCAAGACCGTGCGGCAGATTTCCGCCGAGGTCGGCATGCTGCCCCGCACACATGGTTCGGCGCTGTTTACCCGCGGTGAGACGCAGGCGATCGTCGTTGCAACGCTGGGTACGTCCGACGACGAACAATTCATTGACGCGCTGACCGGAACCTATAAGGAAAACTTCCTGCTACATTACAACTTCCCGCCCTTCTCGGTCGGTGAAACGGGCCGCATCGGTTCTCCGGGCCGCCGCGAAATCGGTCACGGCAAGCTGGCTTGGCGGGCCATCCACCCGATGCTGCCGGATGCGGAAGAGTTCCCCTACACGCTGCGTGTCGTGTCCGAGATCACCGAATCGAACGGCTCCTCGTCAATGGCGACCGTATGCGGCACCTCGCTGGCGCTGATGGATGCCGGCGTGCCGATCAAGGCGCCGGTGGCCGGCATCGCAATGGGCCTTATCAAGGAAGGCGAGGAATTCGCCGTGCTGTCCGACATTCTCGGCGACGAGGATCATCTGGGCGACATGGACTTCAAGGTCGCCGGCACTTCCGAGGGCATTACTTCGCTGCAGATGGATATCAAGATCACCGGGATCACCGAGGAGATCATGCGCGTTGCGCTTGATCAGGCCAAGGACGGTCGTCTGCACATTCTGGGCGAGATGGCCAAAGCACTTTCGGAAAGCCGAGAGGAGCTGGGCGAATTCGCACCGCGCATCGAGCAGATGACGATTGCCACCGACAAGATCCGGGACGTGATCGGGTCGGGCGGCAAGGTGATCCGCGAGATCGTCGAAAAGACCGGCGCCAAGATCAATATCGAGGATGATGGCACGGTGCGCATCGCGTCGTCGTCGGGCAAGGAAATTGAAGCGGCGAAGAAATGGATTCACTCCATCGTGGCAGAGCCGGAAGTTGGCGAAATCTACGAGGGCACGGTTGTAAAGACTGTGGATTTCGGAGCCTTCGTCAACTTCTTCGGGTCGCGCGACGGCCTCGTCCACATCTCGCAGCTCACCGAGGGCCGCGTCGCCAAGACCACCGACGTGATCAAGGAAGGCGACAAGGTCTGGGTCAAGCTGATGGGCTTTGACGATCGCGGCAAGGTGCGCCTGTCGATGAAAGTCGTTGACCAGGACACCGGCAAGGAGATCAAGAAGGAAGACGCCGCAGAATAGCTGCAGCGTCTACTACGAGAACATTGGGGCGCGGCGCGAGCTGCGCCCTTTTGTATCTGAGAGGTGACTAAGATAGCCGACCGCCGCGACACCTTGCTGCTTCCGTTCGAGCGCGGACTTCTCGATGCTCCGGTAAGCGAACGGGCGTTTCTTTTCCTCAATGCCGAACCGCTTCCGGATGGCGGCTTGCGCGAGGCGCTGGTCTGCGAGCAGGGCTTCCGCCCAGCTTTCCTCGATCTGGAAAAGGGCGGCTATACGGCTCAGCCTCACCTCGAGGTCAAGGCGGCGACCCAGCATGCGGGCGCGCTGATCCTGTTGGGCCGCTCGCGCCGGAAGAACGAGGCGGACATATCGCGGACATGGGATGCCGTGACTGCCAGCGCGCCAATCGTAGTGGCGGGTGCCAAGACTGACGGGATTGCCTCGATCCGCAAATGGGCAGATGCTCATACCGCAGTAGCAGACAGCCTCTCCAAACATCATGCGGTGGCGTTCTGGTTCAACAAGGCAGGCAGCGAAAACCCCTTCCCTGCAAACCCGGAGGAGGAAGGCAATTCCGCACCCGGCATGTTCTCCGCCGATGGACCGGATCCGGCCTCGGCGATGCTGTCACGGCATTTCAGTGAGCATATCGCGGGCCGCGTCGCCGATTTCGGCGCGGGCTGGGGCTATCTCGGCATGGAAATGCTGAAGCACTGCCCCGATATGACAGCGCTGGAAAGCTTCGAGGCTGACTGGCTATCGCTGGAAGCCTGCAAGCGGAACCTGAATAGTTCCAATCACGATGCCGAGCTGGCGTTCAAATGGATCGATCTGACGCGAGAGAAAGTGGAGCGGCGCTTCGACTGGGTCGTCATGAACCCGCCTTTCCATGCCGGACGCGCCGCACAACCATCAATCGGGCAGGCCTTCATCCGCGCAGCTTCAAACGCCCTCAAACCCGGCGGACGGCTGCTGATGGTGGCAAACCGCAACCTGCCCTACGAGAGGTCTCTGGAATCAGCCTTCGCGAAAGTGGTGAAGCTGGAGGAAGCGGACGGATTCAAAGTGTTTGAGGCAAGGCGCTAGCCTTTATCCCTCGTCCACCGTCCGCAGTTCCTCCAAGCGCGGCATAGAGATCGTCGAATAACCCGAATCGACGAAGTGGATTTCACCGGTAACACCGGAGGAAAGGTTCGAAAGCAGGTAAAGCGCCGAACCACCGACTTCGTCGATCTCTACGGTGCGCCGCAAAGGCGCATTGCGCTTCTGGTAGTTGAACATGGTGCGGGCGTCGGAAACGCCCGAGCCGGCCAGTGTGCGAACCGGGCCTGCGGAAATAGCATTTACCCGGATATTTCGGTCGCCGTAGTCATTGGCGAGGTAGCGCACGCTCGCCTCCAGCGCTGCCTTGGCTACACCCATGACGTTGTAATTGGGCATGACGCGGGTCGAGCCGCCATAGGTCAGCGTTACCATGGCTCCACCGTCGTTCATCAATTCGGCGGCACGTTTGGCGATCTCGGTAAACGAGAAGCAGGAAATCAGCATTGTGCGGCTGAAGTTCTCCCGCGTTGTGTCGGCGTAGAGCCCCTTCAGTTCGTTCTTGTCGGAGAAGGCGATGGCGTGAACCAAAAAGTCGATCGAAACCCACTCCCGCTTCAGGGTAGCGAAAACAGCATCGACGCTGTCGATATCCTCGACATCACAGGATAGAAGAAATTTCGAGCCCACACTTTCGGCCAGCGGCTTAACGCGTCTGCCGAATGCCTCTCCCTGATAGGTGAAGGCCAGTTCGGCGCCATGGTCGGCCAACCGCTTGGCAATCCCCCATGCAATGGAATGATTGTTGGCGACCCCCATCACCAGACCGCGCTTGCCAGCCATCAAGCCTTCCATTTTGCGATCCTCAGCCGTTGAAACGCTGGAAGACGAGCGTGGCATTGGTGCCGCCAAAACCGAAGGAATTCGACATCACCGTATTGAGATCAACATCGTCTCGGCGCTCGGTAACGATATCCATGTCCGAGAATTCGGGATCGAGTTCGTCGATATGGGCGCTCGCGGCGATGAAGCCGTTCTTCATCATCAGCAGGGAATAGATCGCTTCCTGCACACCAGTCGCTCCGAGCGAATGGCCTGTGAGTGACTTGGTGCCCGAGATCGGCGGGGTGTTTTCGCCGAAGACTTCGCGGATCGCCTCGATCTCCTTGGTGTCCCCCACCGGCGTGGAGGTGGCGTGCGGGTTGATGTAGTCGATCGGATCGCCAATGTCGGCCATCGCCATCTTCATGCACCGGGCTGCACCTTCGCCTGACGGCGCGACCATATCGTAGCCATCGGATGTGGCGCCGTAGCCGGTGATTTCGCCGTAGATCTTGGCGCCGCGGGCCTTTGCGTGCTCCAGCTCCTCCAGGATCAGCACGCCGGCGCCGCCTGCAATCACGAAGCCGTCGCGATTGGCGTCATAGGCGCGCGACGCGCGATCAGGGGTGTCGTTGAACTTGCTCGACATGGCGCCCATGGCGTCGAACAGGTTCGACATGGTCCAGTCGAGATCCTCCGATCCGCCGGCGAAGATTATGTCCTGCTTGCCGAGCGCAATCGTCTCATAGGCGTTGCCGATGCAATGGTTGGAAGTCGCGCAGGCAGACGAGATCGAGTAGTTGACGCCCTTGATCTCGTATTGCGTGGCGAGCACGGCGGAAGCGGTGGAACTCATGGCCTTTGGCACGGCGGTCGGGCCGATACGGCGGGGCCCGCGTTCGATCGTGGTTTGCGCCGCCTCGAAGATCGTCCGGGTTGATGGTCCGCCGGAACCCATGATGATGCCGGTTCGCGGATTGACGATATCGCCCTGCTCAAGGCCGGCATCGTCGATCGCCTGATCCATCGCGATGTAGTTCCAGGCTGTGCCCTTGGCCATGAATCGGGTGGTGCGGCGGTCCAGAACCTCGAACGGATCGAGATCCGGTGCGCCATGCACTTGGCAGCGAAAGCCGTACTGCTCGTAGTCGGCTGCCTTTGAGATACCGGACTTGCCCTCTCTCAGCGAGGCCAGCACTTCCTGGGTGTTGTTGCCGATCGACGACACAATACCCATTCCGGTCACGACGACGCGCTTCATGGCCAGCTCCCTTTGTTGCCTCAGGCCTGAGGATGGTTTGACTTATATACCCGTCCCAAGCCTGACATAGTGGCGAATTGTGCCGGCGCAATGATTGTTGCGCGGCCATCTCCCAGCCGCGCAATCGCACATCCGGCATATCGGGTCAATTTCAGCTTCTGCAGGCTGTTGAAAAGAAGGGCCTAGGAAGCTTTCTCCTTGGAAAGACCAACTGTCAGGTCGGAGGCACGATAGATTGTTTCGCCATCGGCCTTGAGCCAGCCATCCGCGATGCCGAGCACCAGCCGGCCGCGCATGACGCGCTTGAAGTCGACGCCATACTCGACCAGCTTCACATTCGGCGTCACCATGCCCTTGAACTTGACCTCTCCGGTGGAGAGCGCCATTCCGTAGCCCGGTTCACCCAGCCAACCCAGATAGAAGCCCGTCAGCTGCCACATGGCGTCCAGCCCCAGACAACCCGGCATGATCGGATTGCCAATGAAGTGGCAGGGGAAGAACCATAGATCCGGTTTTACATCGAGTTCGGCACGAATATAGCCCTTGTCATGCTCGCCACCGGTTTCGCTGACTTCGGTAATTCGATCGAACATCAGCATGGGCGGGGCGGGAAGCTGGGCATTGCCGGGGCCGAACAATTCGCCGCGCGCGCAGGTGAGAAGGTCTTCGTAGTCGTAGCTGGTCTTTCGTTCGGCCATTTATTCCCCGATTTGTATGCCCTGTTGACGAGGCGGGTCTTTAGCACAGCAAAAAGCGCAAACCAAAGACCGATTAGTCTAACATCGCGGTGATTGCCCGAGCCATCCGCGCTGTTTCGCCTCTATTGCAGCGCAAGACCGGGACGATTATATTCCTGAGCACATGATTGATCGCGAGAACCGCGCAGCAATGCAGAAACCGACTACGGAATCAGTCAGCAGGACAGGCGCTCGCCGGGCGCTGTCGCGCGCGAAGGTGGCCAAGCTCCTGCGTGACGCCGATCTGCGGCCAACGCGGCAGCGTATCGCGCTTGCCGAGTTGCTGTTCTCCAAGGGCGACCGGCATCTTGCTGCCGAAACACTTTACGAAGAAGCGACCAAGGCAGACGTCGGTGTATCGCTGGCTACCGTCTACAACACACTGCATCAGTTCACCGATGCCGGGCTGCTCCGCGCCATCGCCATCGATACGTCAAAGACCTATTTCGACACCAATACCGGCGACCATCATCACTTCTTTATCGAAGCCGATAACGAGGTGATCGACATGCCGGACGGGTATATTCGGGTGGATAATCTTCCCGAGCCGCCGCCGGGCATGGAGGTAAGCCGGGTGGACGTTGTGGTGCGGGTGCGCAAGAAGCAGGCCTGATTGGCGGGCCTGCCTCCTAATCTCCCAGCGTTTCGTCGGGGTAGACGCCCCAGAGCCGCTTGCGGGGTACGAAACCCTCGGAGCCTTTTGCACTAATTTCACAAAAATCGCTGTTGCAGGCGACAAGCTCGGCCACCACACCCGGCTCGACGCTGGCCTTGATGGCAGCCGTTTCCGCCGCCTGCCCAAACATTGGTATCCTGGCTCCGGCAGCTTCCCAGGGTGCCACGATCACGGTTCGCTTTCCCGAGAGCAGTGAATGGAGGATCCAGCCCTCATTGCCGTCTGGATCTCGAACCTTCCTCCAGTTGTCATACTCCTGGATGATTTCCATCGGCAGGCCACGTTTCAGGTAAAGCCACTCAACCTGGTAGTCGCGGCCAGGTCCTACCCGCATGTTCACCCGCGCTGCCTTGAGTGAAACGTATCGGGGCAGCGGCAATCCGCTTGCGCCCTTTGCCATCGCTTTTGCAGGAGTGGCGGCAATCATCACTGCGAGCACGAAAGCCGTGACAAGCAGAAACGACAGGCCTGCTATCGCCAGCCAGGATCGGTCGCCGGCCGAATGCACCTCCGGCCGCTCAGTGCTGAAAGGAACTTTACGTATTGTCAATGAAGTCACCCGCTTCCCCCTTGACTGCCGAACGCCATTTGACCGAGGGCTGTATGTGCAGCCGCTTTTACTTTGTCGGTACGTTTCGGTCTGCTACAAATCGCCGGACAAGTTTGCCGAAACCTGGTTAATGCACCGTCAATAAGATGCGGTTTTCCGTGCTGTACCGGGCCGATGAAATTGGGGAACGGGGAGGTTTATGCCGCGCAACAGGCCAACTGTGATCGTCACACGCAAATTGCCCGACGCGGTAGAGACGCGGATGTGCGAATTGTTCGACACACGGCTCAACCTCGACGACAAGCCGTTCAGCCAGGCGCAACTGGTCGAGGCTGTGAAGACTGCGGATGTGCTTGTCCCTACCGTTACCGATCGAATTGACGAAGCGCTGATCGCTCAAGCGGGCGAGAAACTGAAACTGATCGCCAATTTCGGCAATGGCGTCGACAACATTGATGTCGCCGCGGCTTCGCGCAAAGGCATTACGGTCACCAACACACCCAACGTGCTGACCGAGGATACTGCCGACATGACGCTGGGCTTGATGATCGCCGTCTCGCGCCGGCTGACCGAAGGCGAGAAACGCATCCGGGACAGTGCCTGGAACGGCTGGTCTCCAACTTGGATGCTGGGCCACCGCATCTGGGGGAAGCGTCTTGGCATTATCGGCATGGGCCGTATCGGCACGGCCGTCGCCCGGCGCGCCAAGGCTTTCGGCTTGTCGATCCACTATCACAACCGCAAGCGGGTCAGCCCCGATACTGAGGAGGAATTGGAAGCGACGTATTGGGAGAGCCTTGACCAGATGCTGGCCCGCATGGACATCGTCTCAGTCAACTGCCCCTACACGCCCGCGACCTTCCACCTGCTTTCAGCACGGCGGCTGGCGCTCATGCAGCCCAACTCGATCATCGTGAATACCGCACGCGGGCAGATCATTGATGAGGATGCTCTGATCGCCGTCCTTGCAGGCGGCAGCATCGCCGGAGCAGGGCTCGACGTTTTCGAACACGAACCGGCGCTGAACCCGGAACTGCTGAAGCTGGCAGAAAGCGGAAAGGCAGTAATCCTGCCGCATATGGGGTCGGCAACGATTGAGGGGCGGCTGGAGATGGGCGACCGGGTGATCATCAATATCCGAACGCTCGCCGATGGTCACCGTCCGCCGGACCGGGTGCTGCCAAACCAGAACTGATGCTTTCAGTCCTTTTGTTTCGGACGCCGGTACTGCAGGGTTTCAAAGCGGCAGGACAGTGCGTCGTAGAGAAGCAATCTTCCGGCTAGGCTGGCGCCTGCGCCCGTCAGCTCCTTGATCACCTCAATCGCCTGCATTGACCCCATGACCCCGGTCAGTGCGCCGACAATGCCGGTCTCCGCGCAAGTAGGTACGGCACCGTCGGGTGGCCGGTTGGGGAAGAGGTCTTCGTAACGCGGGAAATCCTGACCTCCGTCATCGACCTCGAAGGGCTTGAGCGTGGTGATCATGCCGTCAAAGCGGCCAACCGCAGCCGAGACGAGCGCGATCCCCAGTTCCGCGCAGCGATTGGCTACCGTGTAGCGTGTGTCGAAATTGTCCGAGCCATCTGCGACGATGTCATACATGGCGATCAGCGCCAGCGCATTGGTCTCACTGAGCCTAACCGGCCAGTGCTCGATCTTCACATGCGGGTTGATCCGCGCCACCGCCTCGGCCGCGCTTGCCGTCTTGCGTCTGCCAATATCGGCTGTGCCGTGAATGATCTGGCGCTGCAAATTGGACAGGGAAACGGTATCATTGTCGACAACGCCGATCGTGCCCACTCCTGCGGCCGCCAGATAGGCGATCACCGGTGAACCAAGGCCGCCTGCGCCTATCACCAGCACACGCGCCCGCTTCAGCTTCTGCTGACCTGCCCCGCCAATCTCACCCAGCACGATGTGGCGGGCGTAGCGTTCGAGTTCTTCCTCGTCGAGTTTCATTTGGCGTCCTTGCGCAGAGTACCCGAATCCACGGTGAAATACTGG
>Ga0310345_10001148_pt1 | contig 31121 bp, 37 predicted proteins | sample HC15DNA20500_MG_FD_204667 | JGI IMG/M metagenome (GOLD analysis project Ga0310345, IMG submission 204667) | Marine microbial communities from station ALOHA, North Pacific Subtropical Gyre - HC15-DNA-20-500_MG | ecosystem: Environmental > Aquatic > Marine > Oceanic | place: Pacific Ocean: North... | reverse complement strand
GGCCCACGCCCACATAGGTCTGGGACTGTCGGGACTTGTCGGGACTTGTCGGGACTTTGGACAGGGCGCAATATCCCGACAGCGGCAATGAGGGGGGCTGGAATGAGGCGAATCATCGTCCATGACTTGATTGTTTCCGGCCCCCCGGCCCGGTTCGGGCGAGTTAGGGCAGTTGCCCAACCCTGTCATCGTCAATCCATTGACGCTTCCTGGTTATATCGTCAACTAATTGACGATTTAGTTAACATAACCCTCATTATTAGACCCACTTACCCCATAACCATCACGGAATAAACGTTTTGGCTTGTCATCCTCGCGCAATGCGTGGTGCCGCCACGCCCCACAACGGTGCCTGTCGCGGCGTAGGGTGCGCGGGCCACGCGCCAGCCACAACCACTGTAAGCTGTTGCCCTGTAAGGACTTGGGCGATTCGGGAATGGGCCTAAAACCAAATTTCTTTTCCAGTGAGATTTATTTGGATCGGAAAGCACTTTGGGTTTTGGATATAGCATTAGCCCCCATGTGTCCCCAAGGCTACCCGTGACACCCCCCGGTGCCTGGGCGGTGCATGCCAGGTTGCACCGTAGGGGCGAGAAACGTGATACCGTCCCGTGTTATGGCACCGCTGCGTATTCCCCGGCCCCCGGTCCCGCCGAAAGCGGCGAGTGGGCATGGCGGCGTACGTGCGGGGGCGGGACGGCCACGGGGCACGACGGTGGCCAGTGGCGGGTCGCGGATCTACCGCCGGACGGCGGAGCGGGAGGAGCTGTTGAGTCTCTGGCGGGCGGAGGTGAGTCGGCAGTTTGAGCCACTGGTGCAGGCCCAGCTCGCGGCGGCACAGGGCGTGACGCATATGGTCGCCCGAGACGATGAGGGACGCTGGATGACGGTCACGGACCCCGAGGTGATGCTCGAACGGCTGAATGCCGGCAAGGAGGCGTATCGGCTCTCGGCCATCGCGCCGAATGCCACGCTGATCGGGCAGATCATGGACCGCCTGTTTGGGCAGGCGCGTCAGAGCATCGACCTGGACGTGAGCGCGGAGCCCTCCCGGCTCTCGGATATTGAGCTGACAGCCTCGATCACGGGACTGCTGCAGAAACTGTCCCCGCCCGCGCTGCCCGCAGCCCAGATCCCGGCTGAAACCGTCGAGACCAGCCCGGACCCGGCACCAGACGACTCCCCCGCATCAGATGAGTGACTTGACCCTCGACGAACGGCTGCGACTGGACGCGCTGCGCGCCGAGGCGGAACGGCGCACCACGTCACGGTTCGCGACGTTCTATCCAGACGGCGACGGCCCCCTGGCGCGGTCACGGTATCAGAAACACCTCGATTTTTTCGCGGCGGGGACCACCAAGGAGCGGCTCTTCATGGCCGCCAACCGGGTGGGCAAGTCTGAAGCCGGCGCCTACGAGCTGACCTGTCACCTCACGGGGCTCTATCCGCACTGGTGGACCGGACGACGGTTTGACGAGCCCGTGGAGTGCTGGGCGGTCGGGACCAACTCGCAGACCACGCGAGATATTGTCCAGGCCAAGCTGCTCGGGAGCGTGCAGGCGCCGGGGACCGGGATGGTGCCCGCGCATCTGATTGAACAGACCATTTCGGCGCGAGGACTGGCCGGCGCGCTGGAAGGCGCCCAGGTCCGCCACGTCAGCGGCGGGCTGAGTCTGGTTGGACTGAAGAGTTACGAGCAGGGCCGGCAGAGTTTCGAGGGGACGGCGAAACATGTCGTCTGGTGCGATGAGGAACCGCCGCAGGATGTCTACACGGAGATCCTCTATCGCACCATCACGACCCAGGGGATGGTCCTGGTCACGTTCACCCCGCTCCAGGGCATGAGTGACGTGGTCAAGGGGTTCCTGGAGCCCGAGACGACCGCATCGGCCGCGTTTAAAACCTTTATCCAGGCGGGCTGGCGTGATGTGCCGCACCTGGACGCCTCTGAACGCGAGGCGTTGATGGCCACCACGCCGCCCTATCAGATTGCCGCTCGTACCGAGGGCGAGCCGAGTCTGGGGTCGGGCGCCATTTACCCGATTGCCGAGCGCGAGATTCTCGTCCCCACCGCGACGATTCCCGAAAGCTGGCCCCGCTGCTACGCGATGGATGTCGGCTGGAACCGCACGGCGGCAATCTGGGGCGCGACCGATCCGGGGTCAGGGCGCATTGTGCTCTATGATGAGCATTATCGAGGCCAGGGCGAGCCGGCGAGTCACGCCGAGGCGATCAAGGCGCGTGGCGCGTGGGTACGTGGCGTCATCGACCCGGCGAGCGCCGGGAGTAGTCAGGTCGATGGACGGGCGCTGATCGATATTTACGGACGGCTGGGGCTGCGGCTCGAACCGGCGCAGAATGCCGTCGAGGCGGGGCTGACCGAGACCTGGAACCTGCTCGTCTCGGGGCGACTCGTCGTCCAGGAACACCTGACGAATTGGCGCAGCGAATTTCGGAAGTATCATCGTGACGAGCAAGGGCGTATCGTGAAGGTGGCTGACCATTTGATGGATGCCACGCGCTATCTGGTGCTGAGCGGGCGGCACGCGATGCGACCGCCGCCACGACCGGCACAGCCGAGGCGCGGACACGCGACCGGTGAGTCGTCCTTAACGGATTGGATGGGGGCATGACCAGCGAAATGCAGCAGGCGTTGGACCGGTTCAAGGTCGGCTCGGATGCCGATAGCGACCAGCGGACCCGCGAGGTGGATGCCTTGCGGTTCCAGGTCCCCGAGTTTTGCTGGCCTACCGAGGTCAAGGATCAGCGCAAACCGCAGCTCATCGGCGGGGTCTCGATTCCGCAGCGCCCGATGCTGAGCATCCCGAGTCTCGACCATCCGATCCAGCTCGTCCTGAACGCCGAAAAAGCCGCGCATCTGGGCGTCTCGATTCACCCCCTGAGTGACGACGCCGAAGAAGAGACCGCCGAGGTCCTCCAGGGGCTCTATCGGCGCATTGAGGTGCAGAGTCGGGCGAGTCTGGCACGGAGCTGGGCCTTTGAACGGGCCGTCAAGGCTGGTCGCGGCTACTATCGCGTCATTACCGAGCCGGACCCGGACAGCGACGACCCCTACGACCAGCGCATCACGATCAAGCGCATTTTGCAGCAGGGCAGCGTCGTCCTGGACCCGTTCGCGCAGGAGGCTGACGCCTCAGACGGCGAGTGGGCCTTTGTGGTGAACGACATGCCGTGGGACACCTACAAGCGCCGTTATCCCAAGTCGGCGATGGCCGCCTATAGCGAAGAGGAGCTCTCGGCGGTCGGGATCTCGACGCCGTCCTGGGTCTCGGGAGACGAAGGCGCGTCCCGCGCCGTGCGCGTGGCGGAATACTACCGGTTGGAGTACACCACGGCGACCAAAGTGCTGCTGGACGATGGGTCGGAATCGGATGAGGACGCGATCCCCGAGGGCCGCACGGCCCGCGAGGGACGGGACGCCCGACAGCGCGTTGAGCGCACCCCGGTGCTCTACTGGAGCACGATCAACGCGGTCGAGGAACTGGAACCCAAGCAGGAGATGGACGGGCGTTATATTCCGGTCATCCCGGTCATCGGCCGCGAGCTGATCCCGTTCGATCAGGAACGCCGCTACGTCGGGATGATCGAGCCCAACAAGGACGCCGTGCGCCTCCAGAACTACGCGGCCTCGGCGGCTGTCGAGATGTCGAGTTTGGAAACCAAAGCGCCCTACATGATGGTGGAGGGGCAGGAGGAAGGGCACGAACAGGAGTGGCAGCTGAGCAACGTCAGAAATTTCCCATATCTCCGATATAGCCCCGTGAGTTTGAACGGCCAACCCGCACCGCCGCCGCAGCGGACCCAGGTCGATGCCTCCCGACTGGGACCCAGCATGCTGCTGCTGCAGCAGGCCCGTGAGTTTATCCATGAGGGGACCGGTGCCTATGAGTCGGCCCTCGGGCAGCAGACCCCGGCCGCGAAGAGTGGCAAAGCCATTCTCGCGCTCCAGACGCAGCATGATTCGGGAAGCTCGCACTTTATCGATAATCTGGCCGAGATCAGCCTGACGTATGAAGCCAAAGTCATCCTCGACCTGATCCCGCACATCTATGATCGACCGGGTCGGATTGCGCGCATTCTCGACCTGGAGGACGAGCCCCAGACCGTCATGCTGAACGCGCCGTTCCGGCGCGACCCCCAGACGCAACGCCCGATTCCCGCACTGGGGGTGCCAGCGATAGCCCCTGGCCCCGGCGGGTCACCGATGGGCCTCGGTGGACCCCCGCCCCCCCCCGGCGATGCTCCTCTGCCTCCTGGCGGCTCGCCGATGGGACCGGGCGGTTTTCCGATGGCCCCCGGTGGCCCACCCGTGCCGCCCGGGGCACCCCCGATGGGCCTGCTGCCGCCACCCCCGTCTGGCCGGCCGGTCGAGCTCTACGACCTGCGAAAAGGGCGCTACGGCATTACCGTCAGTATCGGGCGCAGCTACAAGAGCCGGCGCGAAGAGGGCGCCGATGAAATGGGCCAGCTCTTCCAGGCGAATCCGAGTCTGTTCCCGATCTTGGGCGACATTTATCTGAAATTCCGTGACTTTCCGGGTCATCTGGAAGCCGCGGAGCGGGTCAAGAAGATGCTGCCGCCGCCGTTGCAGGACCAGGACGAGGGGCCAGACCCCCAGAGGCTCCAGCAGCAGGTGCAGGAGTCGGGGCAGATGGTGGAGCAATTGACCAAGGCGTTGGACGAGAAAACGCAACTGCTCGCCACCGACGCGCAGAAGCTCCAGGCTCAGACCGCACAGACGCAGATGGATAACCAGGCCAAGCTCGACATCGAACGCATGCGGATCGAAATTGAGCGGATGCGGAACGAGACCGAGCTGACCATCACGGCCATGAAGATCAAAGCGGATGAGGCCGAGGCGCGGCTCAAGTCGGACACGCGGCTCGCGGAATCCGAGCAGTCCAGTGCGACCAAGATCCTGCATGATGAGACCGAGCACCAGCACCGGGAGGAGATGGCCGTGATTGACGGGCTCAAACAAGAGGCCGAGTCGGCGCAGGCGGACGCGCCCGCGACGGTCCTGGCTATCGAGATGACGCCGACAGACGAGGTCGAGTAATGCCCCCACCACGCAGACGGACCAACGGTGCGCTCTCGACCTACGACCGGGAGATGCTCCAGGCCATTGCCGACCGGCGGCTCGACCCCACTGACCCCGACGCCCAGGCCGTATTGCAACGCGTGAACGCGCAGACGGCGGTGACGCCGCCCCGCCAGCGAAACGTCACGGACTATTTTGACCCATTGGGTACGATTGCCAGAACAGTCGAGGAGAACGTCTTTGCGCCGGCTGCGACGGCCCTCTCGGAGGCCAGTCGCCCCGCTGTTGAGGCGATCACCCCACTCGCCGGGGCTGCGGTCAGGGGACTCGGCGCGGAAGTCAGTCTCAACCCGCAGGACTGGCCGACCACGACAAACAGGTTAGAGCAGTATCAAGAGCCTTACCGTGGACCCATCGGGACATCACCCCTTGACGAGGGGAGACCGCCCGTCGGCCCCACCACCACCGCGGGGCAAACGCTCAGCGCGTTGGGTGCCGTGCTCCCGTGGGCGTATTCCAGAGGGAGCGACCTTGTCACGGGGCAAGACCACGCGACCCCCGCCCCGAATATTTTCACCGAGGGCGAGCAGCCGACGTTCAAGAGCGTGTTTGAGGCGCATGGGTACCCGGGGGCGGTGCAGGACATCGGGAGCATCGCGGACCTCGTTGCTGATCCTATTGACCTGGCGTTTCCTGTGGTCGGCGCGGGCATGGGCCTCATTGGCACGGGGCTCAAGGTGGCGAAGAAAGCTGGCGGTGCTACAGCGCGTGGCACGGTAGCCCGTCGCCTCCTTGAGACGATGAGAGAGCCAGACCGTGCCCTTGTGGCGCAGGAGATTGCCGCGCAGTTTCCTCGTGTCGATGCCTACACCAAGTTGAATCGTCACCTTTCTCGGAACATGCTCGATGCGAGACTCTCGTCACCCGAGGGGTTGTCACCGGCCACGCAGCAGTTTGTGCGCGCCATCAGGGAGTCCATGGACGAGCCCATTGCCCCGCTGGAGCTTCAATCTCTTGCGCGTGGCGAGGACTACGTCCCCGGCCGACGCGTGCGACGTGGGCACACAAGAAGTGACACGCCGGACCCGGTCAACGCACCGAGTCGCGCTCGACGTTACCAAGGTGCTCCATCGGACGTGGCAACGGCAGCGCATGAGCGTACGCGCCTCAATCATTATCTAGCCCTAGTGAGGGAGGGTGAGAAGGGTGCGGATTGGTATGACACAAGTGGCGCAGCGACGTTGTTTGCGATGGGTGATGATGTTCCGCGAGCGCGTGAGATGGCCGACGTGGTGGCGATTACCTCGCCGGCAACGAAGGTGGACGTGAATACAGGCTTTGCCCTGCAAGGGGTAGAGCAGTTGGAATCCGGCATCCCAGTTTATACGGGCAGATTCCCTGCACGCGATAGCGCAGCGGTGCAGGCGTTACGTGAGGGCGGCGAGGTTACCGGACAAAAACGTCTCCCCTTTTCACAACAGATCCAACTGGGAGGTGGGTTTTCAGAGGTCGATTCTCCACGGTCAGTCCATGACATTTGGGACATGGAGGCGTGGGGGTATCAAAACCCTGACGGCTCACCGCTGCGGGAGGGCGCGTCTCCCACGCAGCACCGCTGGATGGACAGCATGACGGAAAAAGCCATCGCAAAGGCGAATAGGGAGAACCTCGGCGGCCGTTCAGATTGGACGACAGGGCACCTCCAAGCGGCGGCGTGGACGGGATCGAAGATCAGGGCAGGAATAATCAAACCAGGAGCTGACGTGGTTGATATTGCGTCGGCGTTCAACAGGCGCGAGATGCAGCTCTCACGCGAAGCAATCCCTGGAAGGACAGCGCAACATCTTGAGGGCTTGGAGGGGGAGCCGCTTGAGCAGTATGCCCGCGATCAATTCGAGATTGACACCGACCCCCAAGGCCGTTCCCGTTTAGCGATAGAGGGGCGGGTTCCCGTGGGGACACGTAGTGGAGAAGGGACTGGGGTGTATCAAGGCGAAACGTCTCCAGGGTATCAAGCCTCTATCGTGGCGGGGCACTCGCCAGCCCCTGGCGGGGGCACAGAGGTTTTCCCTCCGACGATGGCTAGAGCCACGCGGATAGAGGGCGGCTATGCGTGGTTACATGCCCAGGATGCCGGTGCTGGGTCACGACTCACGGAATTTCCGACAGAGAAAGAATACAATGCGATCCTCGCGTCTGAGCCGGATATCTACAAGCAGCCGATGCGCGGGGCGGAACTCACCCTCAACCGCACCCCCACCGCTGATGAGATGGAGCTGGCTGACAAGATCATGACACAGGCCGCTGGGGCGAATGATGCCGTGGCGGTGGTGTTTATTCCAGGGAAGGGCATCCGCCTCGGGAACCTCCCCGAGAGTAAGTTGAATCTGAAGCAATTCGACAGAGCGACGAGGCAGGTGGCGAGAGCCCTACAGGCGCCTCGTAAGAATGGCCGTTTTAGTAGTTTCTATATCGACAACAACTGGGGTGAGAAAACGCTCGGGCAGGAGTATTGGCAATACCTGCCAGAGCCGGGGTCACGCGCTGAACGCGAACTTCAGCGGCAGACCACGCTGGTGCGGAAGCGGGACGCCACTGAAGCAGTGCGAAACCCCTCGGTGAGGACGAACCCCCTTATTCAGGAGATTCGCGCCGTGTACGAGAAGGGCGGGTTGTCCGCGATGCAGGCGTTTGCGACGAAACGGGGTCTCCCGCTGACGGCGGTGCTGGCGGCACTGGGGCTCGGCGCTCAGTCTCAAGCATCAGACGGCGGTTCCCGCCGTAGGTCTTGAGGCGCCGGAACCAGTCCGCACCAAACGAATTATTCTCACTGACGTAGCGGGCGATGATGTCGTCAATGCGGCCAACGTCGATGTTTTTATGTTGGTGCGGCCAGCAGCGGCCGTACTCGTCATGGAGACGCTGGGGAGGGAATGTTTCAGTGTCTGGGCCAAACTGGCTGATATTCCAGTCATGAATAATTTCATCGACAGAGCGGGGTGGTCGGCGGGAAGGAGACATAACACCTCATCATGCGCGGGAGAAACCACCCACCTGGCGTGGGTTGGTGACCGTCACAGGGCCGCGCCCCTCGGGTCGTCTGGATGAGCCGATACGGCGCAGGAACGCGCCCCATCAGGGTTCAGTATATCAAACAAAGCGCCTCCTCGCTTTACCGGCGCAGGTGTGATATTTATGCAGTGGTAACTGACTGACGCTTTTGCTTGGGCGCGACTGATTCTCGCGCCGACAACCGCGCCCCGGCGGGGTAAAGGCGACAAGGGGACACACGACGCGGGGGCGTGTTTTTGGGCTTTATGCAGCCCAGGGCACGCCCTTTTTGTCATGGTCCCCCCTTTTTGACGCGAGTGCTATGAATCCTGACGCAGGGCAGGTCACCGACGGCGACATCACCATCGACTCGAATCACGAGACGCCGGATCAAATTGCTGTCGCCTTTCAGGACGATACGCCACGGGCCGAGGACGCCCCGGCTGTCGAAGCCAGTGAGCCAAGCGAGGCAGCGGGTGAGTCCCCCGAGGCAGCGCCTGCGCCACCGAAAAAGCGGACACGTCGCAATGACCCTGGCGAGGCCGTCAAGGCCGCGATTGCCAAACAGCGCGAGGCAGAACGACGCGCCGAGGCGGCTGAGTCTCGCGTGCAGGAACTCTCGGCACCACCAGCGGAGGCGCACCCCCCTTCGGAACCCGAGCCGCAGGCACCGACCTGGGAGCGGTTCAAGACGATGCCCGGGGTACCCACGGTCGATCAGTTTCAGTCCTACGAGGACTACAGCATGGCGCTGGCCGAGTTTGTCTCGGATGCCAAGCAGACCGAGTACACGGCGGCCCAACAGCAGGCGCACGAGCAACAGCAGCAAGCGCAACAGCAGCAAGTGCAGCTCGACCGCTGGTCAAAAACGCTGGAGGAGGCGCGCCAGCACGACCCCAAATTTGATGAGACCCTGAATCTTGACACGCCGATGTCGCTGCCGATGCAGCACTTGGCGATGGAAAGCCCGCACGGCATCGCGATCTTGCAGTGGCTCTCCGCACACCCAGATGACGCTCAGCGTATCTCCACGCTGCACCCGGCAGAAACCTACCGGGAAATGGGGAAATTGGAAGCCCGACTCGAAGCTGCCTCGTCCACTGAAAAAAGCGGCCCAGCCCGAGTCGTCAGTTCCGCGAAAGCTCCCATCAAGCCGCTGGGAACTTCGCCACCCGCAGAGGACCCCTTTGCAATCACCGACGATTTATCCATGGACGAACACTTCCGTCGGATGAACGCGGCAGATCGGCAAGCGGGTCTTCTGTAATTCAGGTAAAGGATGATCGATGGCTAATACACTTGCCACACCTTCTTGGACCACGAAGGAGGTTGCGCGTTCGTTCATTAACAAGCTGGTGTTTCTTGCCAATGTCAACCGGACATACGACGACCAATACGAGATTGCCGGCGCGAAGGTGGGGAACACGGTTAATGCCAGACTGCCCCAGCGTTTTACCGTCACCGACGGTCAGGCGCTCCAACTGCAGAACTTGTATGACCAGACCGTCCCGATCTCGCTGACCAATCAGAAGAACGTCGCGTTTGGGTACTCCAGTCAGCAGGCAACGACCGAGCTGGACAACATTCGGACGCGCTACATCAACCCCGGGTCTGAGGCTTTAGCGAACGCCGCTGAAGTGCTCGCGTTCAACGCGGTCTATCGGGACATTTACTCGTCGGTCGGGACACCAGGCACGACGCCCAGTGCGACCCTGACCTATCTTGAGGCTGGCGTGAAGCTGACCGACCTCTCGACCCCCTTGCGGGGCCGCGTGGCGGTACTCGACCCGCTGGCGATGAGCACGCTCGCGAACACCACCAGCTCGCTCTTCAACCCAACGGCCGTCATTGCCGAAAATTACGAAGAGGGGATGTTCGGACGAAAGCAGCTCGGCGTCGATAAGTGGCTGCAAGATCCGGTGCGCCCGACGCATACGACTGGCACCTACACGGCGTCCACGCCGCTGGTGGATGGCGCATCACAAACGGGCAGCACGCTCGCTACGGATGGCTGGGCCTCTGGGGCCGCCACGTTGAACAAAGGCGATATCTTCACCATCGCTGGCGTCAATTCCGTTAACCCCCTGTCGTACTCGTCCACGGGACGGTTGCAGCAGTTTGTCGTCACGGCGACCACGTCTGACTCGTCAGGCGATATGGCGACGTTGCCGATTAGCCCGAGCATCATCACCTCTGGTCAGCTCCAGACCGTGGATGCTTCACCCGCGAACAATGCCGTGATTACCGTGCTAGGTACGACGGCAGCGGCGGGTGGCACCCTGGCGACCACGACCAGTCCACAATCGTTTGTCTACCACCCTGACGCCTTCGCCTACGTAATGGCCGACCTCATGAAACCAGGGGCCGGGGCTGAGTCCACTACAGTGCGATCCAAGGCACTCGGATTTTCCATCCGCATGGTCGAGCAGTACCAGATCGGTACGGACCAAAACCCAAGCCGTCTGGATATCCTGATCGGCGCGGCCACTATTCAAGCGCGGCTTGCCGCGAGAGTGTGGGGTTAATTATGGCACTAGCGACAACAACACTATCGTCCGCCGTTGCCGTCGATGACACGTCTATTGTCGTCGCGTCAGCGACCTCATTTGACGCAGGACGCTTGGTCCTCGTGGACAATGAGGTGATGCAGGTCGCGCAGAACTACAGCTCAGGCACCACGGTTGATGTGATGCGTGGCGTCAACGGAACAGCGACCAAAGCCCACGTAATCACGAGCAATGTGTCGCATGGAGAGGCGACCGATTTCTCGACGCCTGCCGCGCAGGAGATCGTCGGTTACCAAGCCTCACGGGCGACGGTGATCACTAGCATCACCGCCACTGGCACCTTGACGTTGCCGACAGCCGGGACCGATGCTCGCGTGATCCTTAACGGGACCAGCGTGATTGCGCTGACCATCCCGGTGCCGACCAAAGATATGGACGGGACGCTGTTGACCATCGTGGGCAACGGCGTGGCGGCCCATACGCTCACGTTTACGGGAGGGCTGTCCGGTGCTGGCACATCCTATGACGTGATCACAACCAACTCTGCGGCTCCGATTGCATTCACCGCGATTGCGTGCAACGGATTGTGGAACTCGTTTGTGGCGACCCCGATGGCGGGGACGGTCACGAACATCACAGGCACCGTGGCCTAACATCACACAGAGAGGGGGGTCACACTGTGGCCCTCCGCTCTTTTTCACGAGGGGATACATGGGGATTGTGCATAACCCGGATTCGGACTTCGCCAGGGAGCTGGAGAAATGGAACCAGCCGACGACCAACGGCGGATTTGGTGCGGCGAGATTTGAAGAGTATCCGCTCATGGTGTACAAGGCGTTCCAGCGGGAGAACGGGAAGGTGATGTGCGGCGACCCCCGTGCCTCGGTAGGGGATGCTGACGGCGAAGCCTTTTCGCGGTCATGTCAGCTTGTCGTGCAGAGCAACGATGAGCGCGACCGGGCACTCTCAGATGGCTGGTCCGCGTCGCCAGATCAGGCGCTTGAGAAATTCGAGCGTGATTTGCAGTCCATCGCTGAGGTGACCGCGCAGCGACACTTTGCCGATCAGGGACTCAGTGATCTCGCCAAGGCCGAGGCGACGACGGCGGATGCGGCGACCCATGCACAGGTGCCGGCGGTGCCGATTACGCCGGTCAAGCGGAAGCGTGTGCGTCCGTCGCGCAGTAAGGCGAAGGGGTAACACATGGCCCAAACCAGCGGGACGTATAACCGGTCGGTCGTGATTACGAAAAGCGACACCGTAAACTTCGATGGGTCCACGTATTCTGCCGCTGCCTCGACGAAGGCCATTCCGGCTGATGCCATCTTCGTCGGAGGCGCTGGTGTTGTGGTCGCGATTTTCGAGGATGGCAGCTCCGCGCCATTCACCGTGTTGGCCGGCACCGTACTGCCGCTCAAGTGTATTCGCGTGAATAGCACCTCCACGACAGCGACACTCATGAATGCGCTCTATCAAGTGTAATGACTGTCAGCCAGCTCATCACTGCGGCCCTGCAAGACTTGCGGGTGTTACAGGTCGGAGAGACTGCGTCAGCGAACGACGCGGCGTATGGGCTCAACCGACTCAATGACTGGATCGACGGCCTCGCGACCGAGGGCTTGACGGTCTATAGCCGAGCGCGCACGCTCTGGACGATCTCAGCAGCTACCAGTTACACGATTGGCACCGGGGCGACGATCAACTGTGCGCGCCCCACGGGTCCACTGGCTATCGACAACGTCGGCTTTCAGGACACGTCGGTCTCACCGACGATAGAGTACAACCTGGGGCCGGTGCTGACAGAGGACGCCTACGACGGGATCGCGCAGAAAGCTCTCACGTCTGTCTATCCGCAGGCCGTGTACTACAACCCCACGTATGATTCCGGGTTTGGTCTCATTCGCCTGTGGCCGATCCCCACCAGCACCACGCTGCAAGGCGTGATCTATACCCTGGTGCCCGTGAGCGAATTTACAGCCATCAGTGACACGATTGCGCTGCCGCCGGGGTATCGCCGGTTCATGCGGACCAATCTCGCCAAAGAATTGGCGAGCGCGTTTGACTCGCCGCTGACGCCGGATATCCAGCAGGCCGCAGCGGAAAGCAAGGCCGACGTGAAGCGTGCCAACGAGCGGTTGATGGACCTCTCCAGTGGCGTGGCAGGACTCATCTTTGGTGGCGCCGGCCCGCACTACAATATCTATTCGGACACATAGACATGCCGCAATATTCCGGCTTTGTCTACGGGTCAAACGAACAGCAGAGCCCGTGGGCTGACTGTGAGCGCACGGTCAACTGGTACCCCGAGCCGACCCAGGCGTCGTCGTCGCCACACGTCGCTGCGCTCTATCCCTGTCCCGGACAGGAGGAGTATGTCCGGGTCGGTGACATCAATGGTCGCGCCCTCTTCGCCATGTCGGGCAACTGCTACGCCCTGATGGGGTCGAGCCTCTACAGGGTGCTTGAAACGGCCACCGCGTCGATTGTCACGGACGGGACAGGGGTCACCAATGACCCCAATCCCGCAAGCATTGCGAGCAATGGGGACGGTGGCGGCCAGATTCTGATCGGCTCTGGGACGAACGGGTACCTGTTGACGATTGCGACCAATACACTCAGCGCATCGATCAGCGCGCTCGCCGGGAAATGCACGATGGTCGGCATGATCGATGGCTACTTCTTGTCCTTCGACAGCGCCGAATCCAAATTTTACATCTCTGCTTTGAACAACGGCGCAAGCTGGGACGCCACACAGTATGCCCAGCGCAGCATTGCCCCAGACCCCTGGAAGGCGATGGTCGTGGACGGCAATCGTCAGATTTGGCTCATTGGCGAACAGACGGGCGAGGTCTGGTACGACGCTGGGACGAGCCCGTTTCCCTTCGCGCCCGTGCCGGGGTCGGTGTTTGGCTATGGCACATCGGCACCGTATTCAGTCAAACTGGCTGGCGACAAAATGGTCTGGCTCTCCCAGACGGCAGAGGGCGCGGGGATTGTCGTCGCCGCGACCGGCCTGGTTCCACAGCGGGTCAGTTCGTACGCGGTCGAGACCGCCATCGCCGGCTATGCCAGAACCAGCAAAATCACCGACGCGGAAGCCGTCGTCTACAGCGACCAGGGCCATCTTTTTTACTGCCTGACGTTTCCAGCGGCCCAGGCGACCTGGGTCTTCGACCTCTCGACGGGTCTCTGGCACGAGCGAGGCGTCTGGGATGTGAGCAGTGGCAGTTATGCGATGTGGGGACCGCGCAGCCACTGCTATGCGTTTGGCAAGCATCTCGTCGCTGACCGCACCACGGGACTCATCTGCTCGATGGATACCGCCTTCACGACGGAATGCAACGGTGACCTGATTCGTCGGCTGCGCGTGCCGCCTCCGCTCTGGCTGCAAGCGGGGGCCGCACGTCGCCTCTTTGTCTCTCGTCTGGAGCTGTTGCTGGAACCGGGTCTCGGTGCCGTCTCTGGGCAGGGCGTCGATCCCCAGGTCATGATGCGGACGAGTACGGACCTCAAGACGTGGAGTAATACGCAGCTCGCTGCGGCCGGGGCGCAGGGGACGTTTGGCACGCGGGTGTATTGGACGCGACTGGCGAGCTCCGACCGTGCCTGGGTGCCAGAAGTGACGGTCACTGATCCGATTCCCTGGCGGATTGTGGGGGCCAACGTGGAAGGACGCAACATCCAAGGACGGGACTGATGGATGCTCAGCATAGCGCCGACACCGGAAGTCGTAGTCGAGCCGGCCGTCGTGGAGCGCCGGATCTCGGGGCGCGTCACACAGGTGATGCGGTACTGGCTGCTCTCGATGGTGGACCGGTTGAACGCCACGCCGCAGACGCTGGACACCGTGCAGCTCTCCACGCAGGCGGCATCGATCAGCGCGACGAATTTTGCGATCCTGTCGGTGTCACCAGGCGTGTATCGGCTCTCGATGGGAGCCAGGATTTCCCGAGCGGCGACGACCAGCTCGTCCCTGACCGTGACGTTCGGGTGGACCGCGTCGGCAGTTGCTTGCACGACGAGCAGCACGGCGATGACGGGGAACACGACCGCGACCGTGGGCACTCTGACGATCCTGGTGCGCGTGGACGAGGCGACGGCGATCACGTATGCGACGACCTACGCGAGCGCGGGGGGCACGACGATGCAATACAGCCTGGACGTGTCGTGCGAGCAGCTCGTGTAATCCGACCGGCCACGCTTGCGGATGTGCCGGCCCTGGTCGTGATGGGGCAGCAGTTTGCCCAGACAGAGATGTATCGGGATGTGCTGCGCGAGAACCCTGAGCAGATGGCAATTGTCGCGACGAACCTCATTGAGGATGAGAGCGGGACGGTGCTGGTCCTTGAGCGAGACGGCGTCCTGATGGGCATGATCGGACTCGTCTGCACTCCGCATTTCCTGTCTGGCGACATGTATGCTGGTGAGGTGTTCTGGTGGGTCACGCCGGGACAGCGCGGTGACGGGGTCCGACTCCTGCGCTCGGCGGAATCGTGGGCCATCGAGCGCGGGGCCAAGACGCTACAGATGATCGCCCCCACCGAGCGCGTCGGACAGTTCTACGCCCGGATGGGATTTCGAAGGACGGAAATCTCCTACCAGAAGGAGTTAGTGGCATCATGAAGTCGGCGGTGCTCGCAGCGGAAGCATTGACCGCGCAGGTCTCACATCGTCTGATGGCGCTGGCGGAGGAGCGCCTGGTGCCGCATGAGGCGTCCGAGGGCACCGAGGTGGTCCCGGACATCCGCGTCTATGACAATGTCTTGCCGGACCCGGAGGGCTATCGTGCGTTGGCGTTAGCGCATGCGTTCCGCACGTTTACCATCGGCAATGTGGAGTGGCGTGGGTTCGCTGAGTGTGAGCCATCCGGTCTGACGGACTGGTTGCAGGACCGGCGTCCAGACCTGACGGCGACGTTGTCATTGCTAAGGCAGAGCCCCAAGGGTCAAGCGGAGCCTCACTACATCCACACAGACCGGAGCATGGGGGACTGGACGGCTATCTTGTATTTGACGCCGTCTCCCAAAGCAGGGGACGGGACCGACTTTTGGCGACACCGCTGGTCAGGTGTCACGGAAAGCCGTGCTGAATCCGCGACTGAAATGGCGCAGGAATCACAGGCATGGAGTGACCGGGATCAATGGTCCCTGCGGCTACACGTCGCGTCCCGGTTCAATCGCGTGGTCCTGTTCCCGGCGGAATACTTCCACTCCCGTGCCCTGTATGAGAACTATGGGGATGGCGACACGGCCCGATTAACGCAGATCGTGTTCTGCGAGAAGAAGGACACATAACATGTCTGTCACAATGTCAACAGGACTCTTGATCGGTTCAAGTATTGCTAGCGGCGTTGGAGCATTAGGGGCTGCCAAGATGCAGAGCGGTGCGGCCGGTCGATCCGCACAACTCACGACCGACGCGGCCAATCGGGCCGCTGAATTGCAGCGTCAGACGGCGGCCGATCAACTGGACTACGTCAAGGACCAGGCACGCATGGACCGAGAGTCCGCACGCTGGGCAGATCGACAGAATTACGGACTGTCCAAAGCTGAAATGATGAATAGGTTTTCCCAACGCGGTGACACCGCGACCAACCGGCGAGCGGAGCTTGTATCGGCTGGCCTCAGCGGGGACAAGCGGTATGGGGCCACGCAGAACCAACTGAACACCATGCGTGCGCTGATGGGTATGCCGAATAAGGAGCTTTCTGCGTATGTCCGGCCCGAGGCGTTGCGCCTGACCGCCCCGGTGTTGCCGGACTACGTGGAAGACCCCACGCAGTATACCGTCGATGACGAGGACGTGGTCCCGACGACCACCGCCCGTCGCCGGGTATAAACACGGACGGCGCGTCGAGAGGGAGACAACGCGATGGCGAGTAACGACAACCGAATCCGGCAGGCATACAACGAGTATTTGGGGCGTCCCGCGTCAGCATCAGAGGTCGAGGGATGGGTGTCTGGCCGCTACCATGGAGGCGGAATCGATGACTGGGTGCAAGCGATCCGCAACTCTGGAGAGGCACAAACCTATGCGGCACGTCAGCGTGCAGAGACTGCGCCTCGGGTGACATCGAACGTGCCGGACCTGGAGGAGTTTGATCCGGGTCCGCCCCCCATTGATCCTGGCAGCGAGCAGCCGGACGCTCCGCCACCGTATGAACCGCCTGGATCGAGAGACCTGGATCGCGAACGGGCGAGAGATGCATTGCAGGCGGCGTACCGCGACCATCTTGATCGAGAGATGTCCGAGGCGGACTTTGAGGGCTGGTGGTCGGGACAGTATGGCTGGGGACCAAGAGGGATTGAGGGGCTTCCTGGCTGGCTGCGTGGCATCAAGCACGAGGGAGACCGGCTGAAAGGGGAAGACAAAAAAGAGGACCCTGCCGGCGTACCGCAAAGAACAGGCCCAGCCCCGCCTGGGTGGGACCAGGCGAAGTGGGCGGACCCAGACCATCACACCGTCAAGTACGACGCGGCCGCGTTCCTCTACGGTCTCACCAAGCCGTCAGAGATTGCCGCGATGGTGAACAGTGCCGAGTTTCAGGCGCGGTTCCCCGGAGCCACCTTCAACGACAAGGACAAGATCGATTTCGGCAGCGTGACTGAAGACGGTGTCCCGGTTGGGGTGGTTGACGTACTCATGCGCGCCGATCAGGGAGGGGATACCTCGGCTGGATTATGGTGGGGTGCGGGACCGACCGGAGGAGCGACAGGACCGACCGGACCAGCAGCGCCCGGACCAGCAGCGCCCGGACCAGCAGCACCCGGACCAGCAGCGACCGGACCAACAGGACCCGCAGCGACCGGAGGATGGACGCCCGACGCCTGGGCCGCAGCACTTGTCAATGCCCAGGGTGGGAGCCCGTTACTCAATCCGGCCGCGACACAGGGACCGCCGAGTATGGGCTATGGTGGCATGGGACCGGGCGGTGGCGGCGGCACGATGGGGCAGATGATTACCCCCTACAATCCGCTCGCGACCTACAGCCCCGTGCCATATGTCCCGCCGGCTCCATTCCGACCGCCGGCTTACGAGGGCGCCACGCCGTTCGAACAAGATCCCTACGCGGCTGCGACCCCGTTCGTCGGTCCAACGGCTGCGGACATGACCGCAGACCCTGGCTACCAGTTCCGGCTGCGGCAGGGACAAGAGGCACTGGAGCGCAGCGGTGCGGCACGCGGGGTCACGAATACCGGTGGCACCCTGCGGGACATTCTGGACTACGGACAGCAAGCCGCGAGCCAGGAATACGGCAACGTGTTCGGACGGCAGCGGGACGTGTACGACCTCAACGAACGTAACCGGTTTAACGCCTACCAGGCGAACTATGGCAACGCGATGGACGCCTATAACCTGAACGAGCGAAACCGGGCTGGGGCGTTCACCACCAACGTCGCCAACGCCAGAGACGCCTACGCGATGAACCAGGCGAATCGTTTTCAGGGTTATCAGACGAACGAGTTAGCGCGGTGGCAAGAGAACCAGGAAGCGGAGGCGCGTCGGTCTGGTGCGTATGGCGCGAACCTGGGTGCCTACGAGCGACAGCAACAGTACGGGCTGCGAGCGCAGGACCAGCAGTTCAACCAGGCGTTCCGGAACTGGCAGGAACAGTACAACCAGGGCCGGATGAACGCGACGGATACCTATAACCGCATGTACGGGTTGAGCACCACATAATGCCGTTTCAATACCGACCTCATCAGAACCGCTATGTCGGGTCCATTACCGACCTTATGGGTCGTGGACGTGATGCCGAGGCCCAGGCGCTGATCACGGCTGCGAACGCACAGGCCCAAGCGGCTCAGGCCAGCGGGCAGGCGTGGGGCGGGGCGATCCAGAGCATTGGCAATACCGTCGCGGCGATCCCGGGGCAACTACAGGCGCAGCAGGACCGTGCGAGGACACTGAAGGCAGAAGAGGCGGCTACAGCCCTTACACAGGCGCGGACTGATACGCTCAGAGCAGAGGATCGTCGCAGGATTACCGACGATGCGACTAAAGCCAATGAGGCTATCCGTATCAATGCCGTGTTCGGGAACCCAGATTGGAGCCCGCAGGACTTCGTTGCCATTGCGGGTCCAGATCGTGGAATGAAGATTGCCGAAGCGTGGCATGGACTACAGAACCCTCCAACTGATTATTTGAGTCCAGATGAGCAGGGCGAGTATTTACGCAAAACAGCTCTGGGGTTTAACGCTTTGCCAGAGGCGTTAAAGCCCGAGAACTGGGCTGCTGCGCGTCAGGCGTTATTGGGTAATCCCAACCTGCAAATACCAGAAGGCAGTATTCCGATTGAGTTTGACCAAGTGTGGTTGGATCAGGCCATAGCCTTTGGTCAGGACCCGGCAGGAAGCACGCAGCGTGGAGCGGGAACTGACTATAGGTCCTACCTGGAAAGGGTCGCTCAGGGTCTCGGGGTTCCAGTTGCCCAGCTCACGCCAGAACAGGAGCTAGACGCAAGGCGACAGTACACGGCGGCCGGTTCATCACAAGCGCCACTACTGGGTCGGGAGGCAGACAGGGAGACAGCTCGGGTAATCGCTGAGGCGGTGACCAAGGGTGAACAGCCGCCTACCATGACCGGGCTGCGTAAATTTACTGGTCTAGTGCGCGAGGAGATGGCGAAGCTGGGTTACGACCTGACTGAAGCCACGCAGGACTGGAACGCGATGGGCAAGCATATAAGCACGCTGAACAGCGCGGGTCAGTTGCGTATGCGGCAGGCCACCACGTTTGCGTATCATTCCTTGGACCTTGTTGAGAAATTCGCCAATGAGTGGGATGCTGGGGGATTCCCCACATTGAACAAGATTCGGATGCAGTCGGCAATGGAGGGGGTGCTTGGGCCAGAAGCGCAGCGCATTGCCACCAACCTCAATTCTACCATTACAGACCTTGTATCTGAATTGGCGACGGTCTACCGTGGGGGGCTCTCTTCGACCGATTCAAGTATTGCGCTCGCGGCTGAGAACCTGAAGACCGAATGGTCTCATGAGGTGCTGCTCTCTGGCATCCAGTTGATGCGAGACACGTTACAGATACGGCTCAATTCTATCAACACCACAGGCGTGGCGGGGACGCCCTATAATCGGTATTCGAGAGACTCTGTCCCGGTTGATGACGTGCCCGTTGGAGGCGTTGAGATGCTCGCGCCTGACGGGGTAGAGTCAATCGTGGTCCCACCAGAAGATGTAGAACACTATGAACGCCAAGGGGCAACAAGGGTTCGGTAATGGCACAACAGAGTTGGTTTGAACGCAATGCGCCGGTTCGGCCCCAAACGCCGCCAGTCGAACCCACGGAACCGGTGTCTAGTGGATGGTTCGAGCGGAGTTCCCCGGAGGCCGTCAGGCCGCCAGACCCCGCTCAAGCACCCCGTCGGCCAGCGGTGATCCGGGCGGGACCGGGAGACCGCAACTATCGCTTCCCGGCCGATATAAAACAGGGCGGCCGCCGTTTTGTGACTGAAGCCGTGCGGGGTGCTGGCCTGCACCCTACTGATCTACGCACCGCCTTTGATGAGGCAATGAGCAACCCCGGTCTCGTTCTTGACATTGTCTCTGGGATGGCCGAGGGGGCGAAGGGTCAGGTCATGAAGTCGTGGGAGGCGCTCAAGACGGGCCGACCAGGCGATGCCCTTGGACATCTCATCTATGCTGCGGTGCCAGGGATTGGACCCGCGCTCGACCAGGCGACTGAAGATTACAAACGTGGGGACACGGCCGGGGCATCTGGTCGTATCGCGGGCATTTTTCTGTCCCTCGGGGCTGGAGCACTGGGGAGTGCGCGCACACCGCCCTTCCCGGGCCTCCGCAACAAGAATCCCGTGCAGCGCCAAGCCATAGCGTATGCCGAGCGCGAGGGCATCCCGGTGGATCTGGCAACCGCGTCTGGGAATCGGGCGGTGCGTAGTTGGCAGGAAGGGATGGAGTTTACCCCTGGTGGCATGCTTGTCGAGGCAGTGAAGAGTCCACCACGGGTGCAAGCCTTGCGTCAGTCGGCGCAGCGGCTCGCTGATGATGTGTCCCCGGCACCTGTTTCGCCAGAGGCGTGGGGCACTACCGCGAGGGACCGCGTGACGCAAGCACGCGAAGGCTACACGGCCATCGCGGACGAGGCGTATCCCGCGTTCCGTGCCGCCACCGAGGGATCCGGCCAACTCGTGGATATTGCCAAGGTTCTCGCAAGCGATCCGATGCAAAAGCTCTGGCGGCAACTGGAGAAGAAGAGGGCGGCCACTGGGGGGTTAGTGGGCCGCGAACTGCGAGCTTATTTGAAGATAAGCGATCTGCGCGACCTCCCGCCGGGGTTAGCTGACATCGGCGTCATTGACGATATTCTCGGAGACATGAAGTCGTATGCCCGCACAGAGCGTGGTCCCATAAAAGTGGTCGTGGGTGCCCTTGAGAAGCAAGTCCAAGCGGCCACAGCACTGGCGGGGCCAGAGGCGGTGGAGGCGCTCACTCGCGGCCGTGAGGCGATCAGGAACCGCGTGCGCGTCGATGCGGTCCTTGACGCGTTACCAGATGAGCCCGTGAAGGTGTTCAACCGCTTTGTCACATCGGGGGGCACCAACATTGAGGGGTTACGTGAACTCGTCGAGATTGTTCCAGACCTCGCCCCCCAATTGGGACGTGCGTGGCTGGAGCGGCACCTGGACCCGGTACTGTCTGGTGGCGGATTCGAGAAGGCACAGACGTTCCGCAATAGTTATAACAAGCTCGACAAGAATACGAAGGCGATCATCTTTGGGGGCGCTGAGAACGTCAAGGCGATGGACAACTTCACCCAACTGACCGCGCAGATGGGGAAATTAGCTAACCCGCCTGGGACCGCCGGTCAACTGATCGGGGCCGGGGCGTTCAGCACGGCGGCGGCCTATGTCAGAGAGAGCTACCCTGGCTATGCACTGCTCTCGCTCCTTACCCCAACGGTTCTTAGTGCTGTTTTCAAAAGCCCGACCGCGGTCAAGGCGCTGACGCAGGGATTGTCCATGGCGGCAGGACCAGGTCGTGGGACATCGTCTGCGAGCAGGGCCGCGTCGGCGGCGGCACTCGAACTGGTGCGGGCAGCGGTGCGCGAGTCAGGGCAACCCCTGCCGCCAGCCCCCCTCCACAATCCCGACATGACGCCGAGGGAGTCACTATCGTTCACTCCCGAGATCATGCGCCGCCGTTAGCGCATCGTAGGAGACATCCATGGCAGGCACACTGACTCCCACCCCGTATCAGACAGTTCTTGACGATGACGGGGTCGCGGTCTCCGGCGCGAAGGTGTATACCTACGAGGCCGGGACGACGACCAACGCGACGACGTATACGACCTCGGCGCTGGACGTGGCGAACGCGAATCCGATTGTCGCGGACAGTGCCGGTCGGTATGTCGCCTACCTCGCCGCTGGCGCGAACCTGAGGTTTATCATCAAGACCTCTGCTGATGTCACCATCGACGACCAGGACAATATCCAGTCGGTGCCGGGTGCCTCGGTCAACCTCGACCTTGAAGGCACGGTGGGCGAAGCCATCACGGCCGGACAGGTCGTCTATCTGTCGAGCGGAGCGGAAGCGTCTCCCCTGACGGCGGGGCTCTGGTATCTCACAGACTCGGATGCGGCTCCGACCAGTACGACCGCGCAGACTATCGGCGTGGCGGTGAGCGCCATTGCGATCAATACCTCGGGGACGATCCGTCTGGCTGGGCTGGTAACAACGGCCGGATCTGTCGTCGTGGGGACTACCTATTATGTCTCGGCGACACCCGGTGCGATCACCTCGTCAGCCCCCGCGCTATCACGACAGGTGGGCGTGGCGATGACGACCTCGACCCTGGTCCTGGCCGCCACGACGGTCGTGGCCGCGAGCATTCCTAACCCCATCAGCCAGGACCTGTTGTTCGTTGATAACACCTACGACATCGGCAAGTCGGGCGCGACCCGGCCTCGGGATCTCTTTACCTCTCGCAATGCCACGGTCGGGTCAGACATCGTCGTGAGCGGGACCGGCCCGCACGCGATTGGAGGAGCCACGGTTGACTATGTGCGGCTTGGTCTAGACGGCGCGTTTACGTCTGGGGGTGCGAGTACAGTCGCCTTTGGGACGTATACGAGTGGGGCGCTGACCGGGCATAGCGCAGACTCGGCTGCTATTGCTGGGGCCAAGCTGAACAATAGCGTGGTCACGGCTGGCAACTGCACGACCATCGCGCAGTTGTGGGTATCCGAACCACAGATTACGGTCGGCTCTGGCACGGTGACGAACTCGGCCACCGTCTATATCGAATCCGCAGCCACCGAAGGAGGAACGGCGAATCATGCCCTCTGGGTCGATAGTGGATCGACGCGCCTGGACGGCACGCTGACCGTCGGTAGTACCGCCGCCGATGCGATTGACGTAGCGGGAGGGATCAATACCGGGAGCGGGAACGTCGCCCTCGTGAATGCAGCGGGGAAAATTACGGCACTGTCTAGCACCGAAGTCGCTGATCTGAGTGGTGCCGCCCTCACGACACTGAATGCCTCCAATATCTCGTCAGGCACCCTGGCGAGTGCCCGACTCCCGACCAATGTGGATCTCGGTGGCACGCTGGATGTCACGGGCGCGACCACGCTTGACTCGACGCTTGGAGTGGTCGGTGCGGTCACGTTTAACGACGCTGCCGGAGATGTGAACCTCAGAGTCGAGACATCTGGCAACGAAAACATGCTGTTTGTGGATGGCGGAGAGGATCGTGTCGGGATTGGGACTGCGACTCCTGGTGCGGCGCTGGACATCTCACACGGCACAGGAGCACAACCGGCAACGTCTGGCGATGTCGCCACCAACACCGCGCTGAGGGTCAGCAATACCGGCGCAAACAACACAGTGCTGGATGTGGGTGCGGACTCGGCAACGCAGACCTCTTGGATTCAAAGTCGTAATCGTGGGAACTTAGCTGCAGGTGGAAGTTATGTGTATCCGATCCGCCTGAATCCCAACGGCGGCGATGTTCGGGTTGGTGCTGGTGTTACCTTCAACAACGACACCGCTGCGGCGAACACCCTCGACGATTATGAGGAAGGCACATGGAGTCCTATCCCAAGGGGATCGACTGGTAGCGCCGGAACCGCCGCGGATAACATGAATGGCAACTACACCAAAATCGGGCGCTTGGTCGTCGCTACCTGTTACGGAGTTTTGACGAATCTTGGATCGTGGACTGGGTCTTTTGAAGTTGCTGGCTGGCCATTTACCCATGGTGTCGGTCAAGTCACGCAGGGGTCCATCGGTCAATTTCCGTTCGGGACAGATGGAACGTCTGCCGGGTCGTGGAGGACGGTGATGTTTCCCGCAGGCGGCACGCATTGCAATTTTCGGGAGGGCTATAACATGGACACGGTGACACCCTATAGTCAGATTCACGGCACCGGGTTTGCCATCTCAGTGACCCTCTCCTATTACGCCTAGTGGATGCTAGGCGTGGAAGGAAAACATGGCTATCACAAAAACAATCGTGCCAGACAAGATTGAGGTGCTGGAACTAGGTCCGGTGCAGGTGAGGACCGCCACGGTTATCGAGGAAGATGGCGTGGAATTGACGCGCACGTTTCACCGGCACGTACTTGTTCCCAGTGACAAGCGATCTGGTAGCTGGGAGGACACAGACATCTCTGGCGAAGATGCACGGGTGCAAGATATTTGCACTGCTGCATGGACACCCGAGGTCAAAGCCGACTACCAAGCGTGGCAGGATGCACTCAACTCGGGGTCATGATCTCCATCTCCTGGGCCGAAGTCGCCGCAATTGTTACCGCGGTCTCCGTCATTACCGGCGCAGCCGCGACCTACGTGCGCCTAGCCACCGTCAATGCGGTGCGGGAGATCCTCAACGAGCGACTCAAGGACTACATGGGGCGGGAACTGGTGGAAACCAGACTCCAGTATCTTGGAACCGAGATGAACTCGGTGCGGAAGGACATTGACTCCCTCACCCATATGGTGCAACAGCTCAAACAATGATGCCCCATTTAAATTATCTGTCTGCCATCCGGCGTGCGCGGGAAGCATACCGTGCCCGATTGGATCGGGAGATTGACGATCACGGGCTGGCCTCGACGCTCCTGCTGCAACTGGAGCACGACTACACCTATGATGATCTGATAGCCTGGATCGAGCGGAGCGCAGAGTACCGAGCGCGGGAGGTTCCGACCACCTCACCTACCTTGAACGCTGCCGCTCCGCTCCCTCCCCTCACGGGCCACCTGAGCGTGGATGGCATGGCCTATGTCGATGACACGGGCCGTCGCATCCCGCTGATGTGTCATGTCGGCGATCTCCTGATGTTGTTTGTCGAGGGGAGGCTGGAGAACGACAAAGAAAAAGAGCAGCGGGTCCATAACGCCTTCACCGACCTGCGCGATCATGGCTACAGCGGCTTGCGATCATGGTGGAGTATTCGGTGGGGAGATGAACCCAATGCCTACTGGGGGTCGCGTCGGCTGAATCCGTCTGACCACGCGCACCGGCAAATGATCGCAGAATGCCTACGCATTGGGGCCGCAGACTATGGGCTCCAGTGGCATCTCGCCCTGGGGTCAGCGGCAGAGGTGTCTCCCCATGCGATGTCTGAAGCGTGGCACTGGCTGGGGGATATTGTGCAGGCACACCCCACCTGGTTTGCGCTGATTGAAGGCTTGAACGAGGCGTATCACAACGGGGAATCCGATCCAGAGGTGGTCGAGCGGTGGGTGAACATTTCCCGACACAAGACGCCAACCGTGCTGCACGCCCTCAGTGCTGCGGATGGGGCAGCGGGGAGTGAAGAAGCCGACGAACTCAAGAAGTGGACCCCCAGTTGGCAACAGGTCTATCTCGTCCATGCGAGCCGTGCGAATCACTGGGGCGATCAGACGAGGCATGCCTTCTCCACAGGCTACAAACGAGCACCACGGCGGCTGGGATGGAGCGGCGAACCACCGGGGATACAGTGGGGTGAACACACACGGGTCAGCGGCATGAATTATCCGGAGGAATGGACCCGCAATCCCTGGCGTTATGCGTTCTACCTGGCTGTCACGGCGCTGTCCCGGCAGGTGCCGACCTATATGTGCAGTCACGGCGTCTGTCTGGAGGGGCGTCTGCGCGACGCACCAGGATTTGCCCTGGCTCCCCGCTTGATCAGCGATCTGCCGCCCGACCTGATGGCCTACGACGAACTGTTTCATGGGGGTGAGACCCACAAGCATCGGCGCGTGATCGAAGCCCCCGAGCACTGCCGCGCCGAGCATGCGAAACATGCGGACGGGTCCTGTGTCATCGCGGTCTACCCGGAGCGCCCTGGGATTACCGAGATGGACCTGATCTTTGAGCGGCCATGGAGGGGGAGACTGCACGATGCCTATGGCTACACAGATATGGCGATTGCGCGGGGTGCGACGATCCGTCGGGACATCTCCAATGGCCTGCTGTGTGTTGGGGAGGTGCTCTGATGGTGTCTCCACTCCAACCGAAGGAGGAATAGAATGTCTACGCCCTCAGAGTCCACGAGCGCGACCACAGAAAGCCTGCTCACGCTCATCGGGAGCCAGACCGTGATCATTTCACGACAGGCCGCGCTCATCACCAGCCACGCCGCTCGCATCGCTGAGCTGGAAAACGCTACGGCGAGCAGTCGGGTCACGACGACCGCGTTCGACGCCGAGTAGCGATGCCCCTGGCCTACAAGTCTGGCGTGCGCGTACGGACCAGGACGCTCGCCTTGGCGCACATCGAGAACAGCGCCCTCGCCACGCAGACTGAGCTGGGCTACCCCCGCGTGCTGGTGGCGACATCGATTAATGACAGTCGTCATATGGAAGGATCAAAACACTACACCGACGAGGCCATCGACTGGCGCACGAAGGGACCGGCCGCAAACACGATGGGATCTACTGCTCGCAAGCAGCGGTTCCGTCGCCGGCTGACGGCCCTACTGGGTGACCGGTTTACGGTGATGTTGGAAGGGCTCGGCAAGCCGCACGAGCATATCCATGTCCAGGTCAAAAAAGGAGCACATTATCCATGATCCGAAAAACGAAGGGCGGACACAAGGTCGTCTCCAAGAAGGGCAAAAACCTTTCCAGGCCAGGACTGAGTAAGGCTGCGGCCACCAAGAGATTGGCACAGGTCGAACATTTCAAGCGTAAGGGGTGATGAATCCGTTCAGGTTTTTGCGGCTCTACAGCAGCGTGAGTCGCGTGCTGGCACTGATCCAGTCAGCGTCAGCGTCATACAACGAGGGAGGCGCTATGAGTCGCAGTTTGTTTGTGAGTAAGACGTTCTGGCTGAATTTTTTAACCGCTGCCGTGGAGGTGACAGGAGCCCTATCGAGTGTCATTCCGCCCGGTGCGCTCACGCTGGTGTTGGCGGGCTTGAACGTGGCTATTCGGATTATCACTCACGGCCCCGTGCATGTACTCACGCAAGCGGGTGACGACGACGCGTAACGATTCACAACAGGAGGAGTACCGATGCCCAAGGTAACCACGTCGAAGGGGACGAAGACTTACAAATCCGTCTCAGCCGCGAAGGCACAGGCCAGGAAGAACGGGGGCAAAGTGTCTCGGGTGAAGGGCAAGAAATACACTAAGTGACCCGGCGTTCCACGGGCGCGTCTGCTTCCCAGGTGTGCGAACAGACCGAGCAGTAAAATGACCATCGGTCACCGGTCAGGATGACATCGATACTGCGGTCCTCTCCGCATCGGGGGCAGTCAGCGATTGGAGGTGCGCCTCCGCTCATGCGTCCCCCTGTGGGGTGTAGCGATACTCGCTCACCCTCGCACCGTCTACGGGCCTGATTCTGTTTTCGATCTGCATCCCGAGTTGCACGCGACACTCGGAGACTCGCGTGCGCCACGCATAGACGCCGCCGACGCCGGCCAGGGCGAGGCCGTTGATCCACCGCCGAGGGCGCTGCGCGAAGTAGGCAGCGACACGGGCGCGGTAATTGGGCTTCGCGGGCATGTCGAATGGCAGGGGTGTCTCAGTCATCACAAGTCACGCCTTGACCGGGCGCTCAGACGGCGCGGGTTGGGCGGCGGCGGAATCGAGGATGGCATCGAGCGCAGCTACCTTCGCGAGCAGATGCCGCGTTTCGGTTTCATGGCCCTGCATCGCTTCGAGATACCCGGCCCGCTGCGCCTGCACCTCTGCCAGTATCCCCGCCACTGACCGTCGGCCGTTCGTGTCCGGTTCAATCATTTGACTATTCCCTCCCCTGGTTTTGCTGCGTCTCTGGCCCACATGCGGACGAGCACTTCTGCTCCCCGCAGTGACTCGACAATACAGACCGGCTCCCCCTGCCACGTCTCGTGCCACGCGCTCTCGTCGTCGGTCAGCCTCCGCCGTGAGGGGCTTTTCTCGCCATCCTTGATTTCGAGCAGGTGCGTGACACCTCGGAAGCCGACCACGCAATCTGGAAATCCACTCCCGACCCCGGCAGTGGAGAACACTGAGCAGCCACATCGACGGAGCGCGGCCACGATGTCGGCGTGATTGTCATCCACGCGTCCGCGCCTCCTCATGACTCGCGTTCCACGATGACGCGTCGAAGGTCCAGTTTTTTGAGAATACGATCTGAGTACACGCGATGTCCATGGATCAGGTCTGAGAGGTAATTGGTACTGATCCCCATCTCGGCCGCCGCTGCTCGCTGTGTGCCGCACCGCCGCACGAGGCGACGTAGGCGCGAGCACGGGTCGACAATCGTCATGCCCGCAAGTATACCCCATCAACGCGCATCAGCGGACAGTTGACATGGCCGCGTGCCGTCGCCTAGAATGCCGCCTCACACACATACAGGAAAGGCACACGACATGGACACGATCACACTCTCCCTCCCCGACGACCTGCTGGCCCTGGCACGTCGCCTCGCCCACACCGACGCCCGCCTCAATGAGGCTATCACCCAGATGCTCGAAGAGCCCGAGCTGCTTGAACGCTATCTCGCAACCCCCTCACGCAAAGGAGCCCAAAATGCCCAGAAAAATTAGCACCGGCAAATATTTGAAAGCCAGCCAGCTCACCGAAGAAGGCACGGTGCATACGATCATGTCCTGCGAGGAAGAAGCCATCCAGAGCCAGACCGGGGCAGATGAAATGAAATGGGTGCTGTACTTGAGCGATGACCTCAAACCCCTGATTTTGAACTCCACGAATATCAATCGGCTCATCGCAGCATGTGGAACCGACGATGTGGACGAGTGGCCGGGGAAACAGGTTATTGTGTATAACGACCCAAGCATCAGTTATGGAGGTAGCGTGACCGGGGGATGCCGCCTTCGTCCGGTCCCGTCGAAGCGTCCGACGAAGCGACAGGCCAAGGCGGCACCAGCAGAGGATAAGGATCTCTCCGACATTCCGTTCTAGTTGCCACCCAGGGGGGGGCCGGCCGCATTCCCAGCATGGCCGGTCCCCCTTGTTTTGTGGGGAGACCTCGTGCCAGCCACAATCCACTTCGATCCAGACACGCACCAGTACACGCTCGACGGCCGCGTGGTCCCGTCCGTGACACAACGGATCGCTCGGGCGGGGCTGCTCGGGTCTGCCCCGACATGGCACACGCCAGAGGCGGCTGAGCGTGGCACGGCGGTGCATCTCGCGTGCGCGCAGTGGGACACCGGAGAGGATCGTTGACCGTCTCTGCTGAGCGGCCCGTGGGGCGGCTATCTGCGGAGTTTCCAGGCGTGGTCTCGGGCCATGTCAGCCACATGGACATCGGTCGAAAAACCCTATTTCAATCCCGAGCTGGACCTGGCGGGCACACCAGATCGGATCGGGACGATGGCCGGGAGAGACGTGGTGCTCGACATCAAAAGCGGTCCACCGGCGCCGTGGCATGGCATCCAACTCGCGGCCTATGACCTCCTGGTCCCGCTCCCCCATCGGCGCCGTCGCATCGGCCTCTACGTGCGCGCCGACGGCGAAATGGCACGCATGATTGACTATCGCGCACCATCTGACTACGTCAACGCACTCACACTGTGTACTCACAAGGAGACCCCATCATGACCAGGCTCATTGCACGACCCAGTAGCAGTACCGTCACCGTGGACCTCGACCCGGAACCTGCGCTCGCGGGACAGACCGAGGAACTGGTTGCCCTTGCCGATGCGGTGCGCGTCAAGAACGAAACCGAGAGTGTAGAGGCCAGCGTCGTCCTCAAACGGGTGCAGATGCTGCGCCGATTCGTCACCGGGGTCTACAAGACCGCCAAGGGACCGTTAACCGACGCCAAGCGCCGTCTCGACGGCCAGGAGAAAGCCCTGCTCGCCCCCCTGCGCCGAGCCGAGTCGGACATCATGGCGACCATCCTCACGTTCCGCAATGCCGAGCAGGCGCGTCTGGAGGCGGAAGCGGCGGCGACGGTCGAGGCCACGGTCGTGGCCCGACTGAACGGGGAACCCTCGCTCGAACCGGTCCTCCCTGCGGCACCGGCGCCTGAGACCCTCGTCGAGGGGATGGTGGCCCGCTCGACCTGGACAGGGACGGTGACTGACCTCCACAAAGTCGTGCTCTCGGTCGCCGCGCAATTATTGCTCGACGACTCCTCGCTGACGATGACCACGGTGACGAGGCGGTGGCTCACCAAAACATGCGACCCCTCGCCCCAGGCGAGTCTCGATCTGCTGAGTATCTCGGCACCCCGGCTGAACGCGTTAGCCCGAGCCCTCCGACACGACCTGTCAGTGCCTGGGACGGCAGTGGCAGAGAACCAGCAACTGGTGTCACGACGGTGACCCGTCGGCGGATGCTCACGGTGTTTTACGAGCCCGAGACCGGCGAGGTAGTGGAGTGCAAATTTCACGACGAGTGGCTCACCGGGGGAAGCCTGCTCAGACTCGACACCCTGATCGAGTTGTCCGAGGCGATCACGCAACTGCGGGAAATGGAACGCGGCATCTGGGCCGCGGAGTGGGATCAGCAGCGGAAGGGGTCTCGTGACGTTCACTGAGATTTGTGAGCGGTTTGAACGCGTCAAGCGCGTGGGCGATGACCGCGCCACGGCCCGGTGCTCCGCACATGAGGACCGGGTCGCGAGTCTGAGTCTCTCCACCGGAGACGGCGGCAACGTGCTGCTGCATTGTCATGCCGGGTGCCAGACGGCCGACATCGTGGAGATGGCTGGTCTGGATCTCCGCGACCTCTTCAATGAGGGTGCGCCTCTCGTCGCGCCCACGCCTGTCCTGACCTCGCGGTCGGCCACCAGCCAGACGGTCTACACGTACCGGTCCCTGGATGGGGCTGTCGCAGGGGAGGTCGTGCGGGGGCCAGGAAAGCGGTTTCGGCAACGGCGTCCTGACGGCAACGGTGGCTGGGAGTGGAAAGCCCCTGTCACGCCGATCCTCTATCAATGGCCTGAGCTGGTCGCGCAGCCAGACAAGCCGGTCTGGGTGGTGGAGGGGGAAAAGGACACAGACCGGCTCTGTGCGCTCGGCCTCCGGGCCACGACGAACGCCGCCGGGGCCGGGAAGTGGCGAGCCGC
>Ga0310345_10001147_pt1 | contig 31137 bp, 25 predicted proteins | sample HC15DNA20500_MG_FD_204667 | JGI IMG/M metagenome (GOLD analysis project Ga0310345, IMG submission 204667) | Marine microbial communities from station ALOHA, North Pacific Subtropical Gyre - HC15-DNA-20-500_MG | ecosystem: Environmental > Aquatic > Marine > Oceanic | place: Pacific Ocean: North... | reverse complement strand
AGGACATGACATCACCGGAAATCGCCAGGTTGCCCATGACCCGGATCAGAGAATCCGGCTCTTGCGATGTTCCCATGATCAGAGTCTTTCCGTCCGATTGGGGGAGAAGACTTGGATCGGCCCCAGAGCAGGCACACACAAGCGCAACCGCGAGCGCACTTCCGAAGCGCCGGATAGTGGCGAGAGCCCTGGGTGGTTGGTTCCCCATTCGAAGAAGGAGTGTAGCCTATTACCGGGCGAGTTCGTAGTGGTCTAGATTGGGGAGAAAGTGTATTCTCTAAGCTGAAACTTCAAGCACGAGGAAACGAAACAACCTTCGCCAGCTGACAGAACAGAGCCGTGACCGTGAGGGAGCGGGGCCCGACAGGGACCATACCCCCAGGCGCTTCGGCCAGGCGCTTCGGGTTGAAGCGCAGGATCCCACTCCCTCACGGTCATGGCTCTGTCAGCGCTGCTAGCGATGATCATGGCAGAGGCAATTCAAGTTTCTTTCTCGAATAGGGCCAGCGCTTCCTGGGGGTGGGACTGATCTGAAGCTTTGCCCTGAAAGAGCTGGAGGTTAGGCGTGGCGGTGGCCTCCAGGCCACGAAGGACACTTTTTTGACTCGCTTATTGGAAGTACGGAATCTAGCCGTGCATTTTTACACCCAGAGTGGCGTAGTGAAGGCCGTCAACTCCATCTCCTACGAGTTGGATGAGGGAGACACACTGGGCATCGTGGGTGAGAGCGGTTGTGGCAAGAGTGTGAGCGTACTTTGTTTGCTGCGGCTGATTCCCGATCCTCCCGGCAAGATCGTGGACGGCGAGATCCTCTTCCAGGGCCGAGATCTTCTTACGCTCTCCGATGAGGAGATGCGTCGCGTCAGATGGGCAGAGATCGCCATGATTTTTCAGGACCCGCTGACGGCGTTGAATCCAGTTCTGACGGTGGGTTTCCAGATTGTCGAGCCCTTGAAGCTTCACCAGCGGATGAATACCCGACAAGCCAAGGATCGCGCCGCGGAGCTTCTAGATCTGGTGGGTATACCGAATGCGCGAGCCAGACTGGATGACTATCCTCACCAGTTTTCAGGGGGAATGCGCCAGCGCGTCATGATTGCAATGGCCCTATCCTGCAATCCGCGCCTGCTGATTGCGGATGAGCCTACGACGGCTCTCGACGTCACCATCCAGGCCCAGACGATCGATCTGGTGAAGAGGCTTCAACAGCAGTTGGGGATGGCGGTGATCTGGATCAGTCACGACCTGGGTGTCATCGCCGGACTGGCCAAGCGAGTCATCGTCATGTACGCAGGTCATGTGATCGAGGAGGCGGGTGTCGAAGACTTGTACGCCAATCCCTCACATCCGTACACCATAGGGCTGCTGAGATCCATGCCTCAGTTAAATCAGGAAAGGGATGCTCAGTTGACCTCGATACCCGGTCAGCCCCCCAACCCAGCCGCCCTGGGTCCAGGTTGTCCGTTTGCCGTTCGCTGTAGCTATGCCGTCGAGAAGTGCCAACGCGAAAACCCTCCCCTGGAGGTCACTGGAGAAGGTCACCAGGTAGCCTGTTGGGAAAAGGATAAGGTGAAAGGAGACTGGCAGGGTGCCTGCTGAAACCTTAGAAAATCCGCTAGTCCGAGTCGAAGGACTGAAGCTGCACTTTCCCATCACGCGCGGGATCTTGAGACGCCAGGTTGGAGCTGTCAAAGCAGTCGATGGCGTCAGCTTCGAGATCTACCGTGGAGAGACCCTGGGGATGGTGGGCGAGAGCGGCTGCGGCAAGTCTACAACCGGCCGGGCCATTCTCAAGCTGAACCGGCCGACCGGGGGAAAGGTCTATCTCGATGGCATCGACCTGGGGGACCTGAAAGGGAAGAAGCTTCGAGAGATACGCCGTCGAATGCAGATGATCTTTCAGGACCCTTACGCGTCCCTGAACCCCCGTATGACGATCGGCAGGATCATCGGCGAACCCCTTCAAATCTTCAACCTGGTCCTCAGGAAGGAGCGGAAGGGAAGGGTTCAGGAGTTGATGGAACTGGTCGGGCTGAACCCTCAGTTTGCAGACCGCTATCCCCACGAATTCTCGGGGGGACAGCGTCAGCGAGTTGGAATCGCTCGGGCCCTGGCCCTGCAGCCCGACTTCATCGTTTGCGACGAACCGATCTCAGCACTGGATGTGTCGATCCAGGCTCAGGTGGTCAATCTACTGGAGGAGCTACAGGAACGTTTCGGCCTGACCTATCTGTTCATCGCCCATGATCTAGCTATGGTCCACCATATCAGCGATCGCGTCGCGGTCATGTATCTGGGAAAAATCGTGGAGCTAACGGATCAGGCCACACTCTACGCCAACCCTCTCCACCCCTACACCCAGGCCCTGCTCTCAGCGGTCCCCATTCCCGATCCCAAGATCGAGTCCCAGCGCCAGCGAACCATCCTCAAGGGCAGCCTGCCCAGCCCCTCAGACCCACCCAAAGGGTGTAACTTCTGCACCCGCTGCCCCGTGGCTGTCGAGCACTGTCACGAAGTCGAACCGGATTTGAGGGAGATCTCGCCGGGACACCAGGTTGCATGTCATCTGGTTGTCTGAACGTCGCACGTCCCACGTTCATCCTGTTGGCGAGAGTAGGTTAGCCTGGGAATAGCCTGGCACCTTGCCGAGCACCGGGCAGGCAGAATCGAGGTACCAGTTGGAATCGACCAGGAACGTGCGACGTTCAGACGTCGTATTCTTCTAAACGTACTGGAGCCCGTGGACGACTGAAGCCACAATGGAGAGTATGGTAAGGACGACGCAGACCAACCCAGTCACTAGATGATTGAGGCGTTCCGGCTGCATCGGGTCCAACCATCGGGACGTCAGATAACCGCCCAGAAATCCCCCCACATGGGCCCAATTGTCGATACTGGACATGATCAGTCCGAAGACGAAGAGAATGATGGCATAGCTCTGGGCCTGTTTGCCAATGGCGCTGCCGACGCCTCTCCGACCCGCATAGATCAAAGCACCCAGTAGACCAAATATGGGAGCTGAGGCTCCAACGGTGAAGTCGGCACCGCGGAGTGGTCCTGGAAGGAAGCCCAGGAAGCCTCCTGCAAAGCTGCTCAGTGAGAAGCCGATGATAGAGGATACCGTATAGATGATGACCATCCGGGCAGGACCGTAAATCATGGCCGTGGTGGGAGCCAATTGACGCACCCACATCAGGTTGAACCCAATGTGAAGTAGCCCTCCATGCAGCCAGGCGGCACTCAGGACAGTCCACCAACGGCCGGCCTCGAAAACGGGAATTGCCCCGCTAGAGCCGAAGAGGAAGAGACCCGTTCGGCTTGGAGACAACATGGAGAAGATGCTGCCCATCCCAATTCCTGAGGGATCCACAACCAACGTCGCCAGATATAGAAACGCGCATCCCCAGGTAACCAGTCCAAGAAACCCGAGGTCGTTACCCAGGGTCCTCAGCAAAGGGGCGAATCCCCAGAGTCCCGGATTTCTGCAGCCGCACTCATAACACTCAACATCATTGACGCCGACCAGGTGACCGCAGGAGCGGCAAACGATGGATCCAGTGGTCTGTCGTTTCAACATGAGCGCCTGAAGGAATGTAACAGAAAAACCAAAGCGTCTGTTTAGGGGAAATCTGGCGAAGAAGTGGGGTTATGGAGGATGAGGATGCCTTCTCTCTGCCCTTACCTCTTGCCTTTGTCTCAATACTGACCGGGCTGGTCTCGGAGATGAAATCGAGGCAAAGGCAAGGGCAAAGGAAGAAGCAAGATAAGGACGTTAGCAGAGACTTGTTGCTAACTGATCCGGTCGACCTTGGCGGCCATGACGAAGTCACTCTCGGTGAGTCCGTCGATTTTGTGGGTCCAGAGGGTAAGCTCTACCTTTCCCCAGGCCAGGTAGATGTCGGGATGGTGATCTTCTTCTTCTGCCAGCGCTCCCACCTTGTTGGTGAAATCGAGGGCGGTCTTGAAGTCGGGGAATTGGACCAGCTTTCGAAGGTGGTGGTTGTCTGCTACCGACCACCCTTCCAGCTGGTCCAGAAGGGGCTTGATTTCTTCAGCTGTCAGGGACGGAATCCCACCTCTGCAGGGAATACATCGTTTCTCAGCCAACTGCGACATTGGACTAACCCAATCTCGAACAAGTCCTACCTAGCCAATGCTGAGCTCGACTAGGTCGTTCTTCTTCTCTTTCTTGAGAACCATCTCCTCGTAGTACTCTCGTACCGCGGCGGCTTCCTTCGCTGCCTTCCGCTTCATCATCTTCTCATCTCGAGTGGTCTGGGGCAGCGTGGTCCGTTCCTTGACTCGTTCAGCATCCTCCTTGCGGATTTCCAGGGAGTGATCATAGGTTTTCAGTTCGGCATTGTTGCCGCCGGCAAAGATCTCGTGGCGGCCGTGTTCCTTATACCAATCGGCCACAGTGGCATTCATGTGCATGTGCTCGAGGATCTGGCGCCAACCATGCCCAGTATTGTAGGCACAGAAGGAAATCTCACCCTGCTGAGTAGCGTAAGGGATGATGCACATCTCGGTGCGCCGGAAATCGTAGTTGAACAGGTCCTGGAACCACATTCCCGCCACGAACAAAAAATTCCAGGGGTCGTCCCGCCGCTTCTTACCGTCGCCGTAATCCTTTCCCGATAGACCGAAACTCTTGTCGAACTTCCTCAGGACATCGAGCAGAGTCAGCCGAGAGGGAGCCTTGAAGGGCTGGTAGTTCTTGAGGAGAGCGAGGCCCACCATCAAGTTGGAGAAGAGCGGCCCCCGGCCAGAGTCGGTGACTTTTCTCATATCCCCTACGAGACCCGGAATATTGAGGAACTGGGGAACTGGAGCCCACTCCTTGGTCTCCTTGTCGATCATCAGGGCTGTCCCCACTCCGCAATTGGGATGGCATCCACAGCTGACCTGTCCCCATTCGGCGCTGGGCCCGTGGACCAGATCGGCGAAATCGGCGAACGAACCCATCAGGGAGAGGGGAAACCAGTCGCGAGTCGGCTCTGTCATACCGGTCTGCTCCTTCACATCCTTTGCCAGGTGAGAAAGAGTGTAGCGCTGACGCAGACGGCGTTCCTCCGTGATCGACTCATCCCTTCCGGTGAAGGACACCGGCTGAAACGCAATGAAGGCGATCTTCTTGGGATTGTCCATGGCGAAGCGGATGATGGGACCCACCTGCTCGTTGTTGACATCGTTGACCAGGGTGGTCACCAACACGATCTCGATTCCCGAGCTGTGCATGTTTTCGATCGCCCGCAGCTTGACGTCGAACAAATTACCTATGTGTCGGTGGCTGTTGGCGTCATTGCCGATTCCATCGAACTGAAAATAGCAGTAGCGAAGACCGGCCTCTGCTGCCTTCTTTGAAAACTCAATGCTCTTGGCGAATTCGATTCCGTTGCTAGCGCACTGCACACTGTTGTACCCGATCTTGCGGCAGTACTTGATGGCGCGGAAAAAGTGAGGAGACAGCGTGGGTTCCCCACCAGAGAACTGTACCGACATCTGACGGCGCGGCTTGATCTGCAGAGCGTTGTCGAGAATCTCCTTGATCTCTTCCCATTCCAACTCGTGGACGTAGCCGACCTGGTTGGCGTCCATGAAGCAGGGATCGCACATCATATTGCAACGGTTGGTCAGATCGACGGTGAGCACCGAGCCCCGTCCATGTTGGATGGTACTGGAGCCATGGTTGTGAAGGGTGGAGTCATTGTGCGATCGAATGTCGCGTCCCGGAAAGTTGGCTTCGATCCAGCTCAGGAACTTGGAGTCGATGGCCATGAGGTCCTCGAACCTACCGTGCTGAGGACACTCCTTGATCATCCAGATCTCACCATCACGTTCCACGATGGTCGCTTTGATCTCGCCGACCTTCTCATTGATCAGAACCGTATGGTCTTCTTCGCCACTAAGAATCCGCTCTCTACTTTCCACAACACATTTGGGGCAAAGTGAATCGGTCTGGCGTGGGTAACCTAGTGTAGGTTTGGTCTTTTCCCAGGACTTCAACAGTGGCTTGTCGGACCACTTTGGGATGAAGGTTGGGCTGGGTCGATAATCGTTGAAGAATTGAATTACGTTGAAACCAATCCCGGCTCCGAACGCTACCGCGGAGTCAACACACTTCCAGGCTGCCTTTGTTGCAGTCATGTTTGACATCGAAATGTATCCTTTCTAAAAGGCGGATCTGTACGCGATCCCCTTACCTGAAACTGCCTCGAGTTAATCCGAATCAAGTCAGGCTTATCTGCTCCAATACGCAAAGCTCCCTCACAAAAAAAATTAGTATTCGTTCTTCTGCAAGGGCAGGTCAACCCCAGGTGAACCATCTAGATGGTAAAGTTCGCTCTTTTTACGGAAAGTGATTCTGGCGCCGATTTCGGTGCCGAAAAGTGCTAGAATCGACTACGATGCGGCTGGGATCTAGCTCAGTCATTTTAGAGGGATTTTGGAGGGCAAGCCATGGTCACTTTCACAGAAGCCGCTAAAGAACATGTTTTCAAAGCTTTGCAGAAGAGTGAGGGTGAGAAGACCTCGCTACGCCTGGAAGCAAAGACAAACGGAACAGCGGAGTTCTCTTACAGTATGAAGCTGGTCACTCCCGACGAGAAGACGACAGAGGACGTCCTCTTCGACGCGGGTGGGTTCGACGTTATGATAGCCCCTAAGAGTGCCGAGAATCTCGAGGGTGCGAGCGTAGACTACGAGGACAAGGTCCTGCGCAGCGGCTTCAAGTTCCAAAATCCCAATACACCCGAGCTCCCAACCTTCGGCGATGGATCGAGACCAGACCTGTCAGGTTCTGTGGCCGAAAGGGTTCAGCGTCTCATCGATTCCGAGATCAATCCCTCGGTAGCGGCGCACGGTGGGGTCGTGCATTTCTCTGGCATGAAGGATGGGAAAGCCTTCCTCAGCTTTGGGGGTGGTTGCCACGGCTGCGGGATGGTCGACGTCACTCTGAAACAGGGTATCGAAGCGCGGATCAAGGAAGTGATCCCTGAGATAGAGGAAGTAGTCGATACCACCGATCATGCCGAGGGAGAAAATCCCTACTACGCCTCTTGACCCTAGCCAGGGCTTCCAAGCTTAGGGTCTGCGCAAGAATAACTTGGTAGAATTGGCGCTCAGATTTACACCAGATTCGGCCGCTCCTCAAGGTCGCCCAATAATGCGATACGTTCCGAAGCCTGAAGCGCGAGCGAGGGGTTGGAGGGCAGCGCAATGGGGGGACGAAGGGGCCTGAGGCGCGGCAAGCTGCCAATCCGGGGGGATTCGGGGTGTTCCCCAACCTAAAGTTTTCTCCTGAGTGATCCAGCGCGGCTGGGGGCTCGACTGACCCAAAACAGGTTGGAGTGCCGTATCTATTTTAGTTCATGAGAAGGTTGCCATCCCCAGTGAAGTTCTGATATATACGTCCGGGTTTGCCGAGGTATTAAGAAAAATGAGGGGAAGTACTTTATTGATGACGGCCGGCTCGATGGCTCTGCTCGTCTGGTTGGGAGGCTGTGGTGGTGCGCCGGGTGCCCTGTTGTCCATCAAGTCGGACAAGGCTGCCTACATCGGAACCGTTCCCTTTGAGGCACCTCTGTTTTATCAGAAGGGCACCGAAATGGTTGGCCCTGATGCTGAACTCGCAGCCCGGATTGTTGCGAGCATCAAGTCTGCCCTTTCCGAGCCCGGTAATGACCGTGACGTCACCCTCCGCTTCATCACGCGCAGCTACGCCACCCTGATCCCGGCATTGGAGAATGGGGAGGCGCATTTAGTTCTCGGAGTCTTCGGTATCAGCGAAAGCCGCAAGAAACGGGTTTCATTCTCTACGCCCTACTACACTTCCCAGCTGGGTCTGGCGATCAATCCGGTGCTGAATGACCTTCGGCCCGAACGCCTGAAGAACGTCACCATAGGCGTACGTGAGGCAACGGTGGTTGAGGAAATCGTCAAGCAGAAGTTTCCCAGCGTCAAGACCGCACCCTTCAAGGCTGTGGATGATGGCGTGCTTGCTTTGCGGAGAGGCGAGATCGACGCGCTTATCGATGACCGCTACATGCTGGCCTATTCCCTGGATACTGTTCCGGGTTCGAAGGGGCTCGAACTGGTGCCCGGTGACGTGGGTCAGGTGGAATGCGCCGTGGCCGTGCGTAAGGGGGAGGCAGAGCTCCTGAAGATTGTCAATGATTCGATTGCGAAGGTCCAGAGTGAGGACCTCTATGCAAAATGGACGGCGGAGCACGTCGGTGAGTGTCTGGCCCAGGTAGAAGAGCGGCACACCGTGCGGATGAAGCAGGAGTTGGGTCCGCGGAACATCGAAATTCGGGTCAGCAAAGACGCGACCTACAATTTCGATATCTATAAAATGGCAAACCTCAGCTTTCAGCTAACCAACTCGAAGACGGGTGAGAAGTCCCGCTCCTCGCGTATTCGATTTCGGAGGAAAGTCGGAAGTAGTAGCACCACCATCATTCCAGGCAACTACACTCTCAGTCTCCCCAAGTTCGGGTTCAACCAGAAAATTGACATCACCAAGGATGATCCGGACAAGGTAACATTTTCGATTCGCCTCAAGACCGGCGGCCAGATCATTTTTCAGAAAAGTTAGCGCGTGAGCCCCGGCTCGGGCTAACTCCGCAGAGCACCCTCCCCAGAAACTTCTCACCTTTGTTGCGTTTTCTTCTTGACAAGCTAGCTGGTTTTTAATGAAATTGAATTTCAATTTCATTAAAGCTGTGGGTGAGGCGGGTAAGTCAGAGTCGGCGGGGAAAGTGTTCGGAAGTTAATCCCTCTGAGGTTAGGTTGCGAGGTCCAATGCCAGGGACGATGAGATTCAGGGCCTTGCGGGTCTTCGGGGTGATATGGATCTGCTTGTTCGGAACCCTTCTGGCTCCCCTTTTGACGCGAGAGGAAGCTCTATCCGCCGTTTTTCCGGGAGCCCAGATCAAGTCCGAGCGGATCTTCCTGACCGAGGAGCAGCAATCCAAGGTGGCAGACCTGTCGGAAGGAAAAGTTCTAAGCGCGTTGATCGTTCGTTATGTTGCTCGAAAGGACGGCGGAGTCGTGGGCCGCTCCTACGTCGACACCCATCTGGTCCGGACGAAGAAGGAAAGCTTATTGATTTGTCTAGATGGCGAAGGCGAGGTGCGACGGATCGAAGTCACGGCTTTCCTCGAGCCCACAGAGTATCTCGCTTCCCCGGCCTGGTATGCCCAGTACCAGAGGCGAAAACTGGACAATGATCTCACTCTCCAGCGTGCCATCCGTCCGATTGCCGGAGCAACCCTGACAGGTCGGGCAACAAACGAAGCTGTGCGTAGAGTCTTGGCCATCGATCGAGCTCTGGAGGCAATCCCATGAGCCGCTGGGAATCTTGGTCCTTTCATATCCTGACGGCTCTGGTCTCGGTCACGGGTATCGTTTTCTTCGCCATGAAATACATGATGACGACTGCCGACCCCTTCGCTTTGATCAACCATCCCCTGCAACCGGCCATGCTCGACATCCACATCCTGGCCGCTCCCTTCCTGATCCTGGTGCTGGGAATAATGTACTCCTCGCATATCAGCGATAAACTCGACACTGGCAACAAGGTGAACCGCCGCAGCGGCATTGCCATGCTCCTGAGTCTGCTCCCTATGATTCTTTCCGGCTATCTCCTCCAGGTAAGCACCAGCGCTTTCCTTTCAAAGCTGATCCTGGTGCTCCATCTAGTCAGTGGGCTGGCGTTCGCGGGCACTTACGCGTTCCACCAGTGGAAGAGCATCCGACTGTGGCGGGCGGAGAGTCGGAGAAGACAGGTGACTCGTCTGCCCGCCTGATTCCACAGTGAGCCACGTTTCTGTATTTCTATTTCCCTCCACTTTACTATCTAGGCGACGTCACTCCAGCTGGATCTTGCTGCTCCCCTTGTTGGCTTCCCTTCCCGGCCGGACCCTAAATGCTCAGCCGCCCGTCCCCCCGCCACCGCTGACTCGCCAGGTCTACTTGATGGGAACTGTCTGCACCTTCACCGTCTTCACCGAGGAGCGGGGGGCAGGAATCGAGCAGATAGAGGAATATGTGGGGATCCTGGAGGAGGCAGAGCAGGAATTGAGCACCTGGATCGACAACAGTGCTTTAAGTCGCCTGAATCGCCATCCTCTGAATACACCTTTTCAGCTGAGCCAATCTCTGTGTCCCCTTTTTCGTCAGTTGATCGACTGGAATCAAAGCACGGGTTCGGCCTTCGATCCCGCGGTGGGCTCTTTGATGGAGCTCAGAGGGTCGGCCGACCAGGAATCCAACGGCGAAATCTTTCGGGACGCTCAAGAGGTTTCAGGAATGAAGCATCTGCAGTTCGACCCATCGCGCTGTGAGGTGACGCGGCTGCGAGACATCCGGCTGGACCCAGGTGCCTTCGGAAAGGGCGAGGCCCTGGATCGGGTCTTCAGGCACGCCCACAGTGAGGGGCAAAACCCCTGGTTGATCGACTTCGGAGGACAGATCATGGTAGCGGGGTTGCCCCCGGGCCAGAGTGTCTGGAGTGTCGACCTGGCCCACCCTACCGACCGCTCTCGATCTTTCTTGAACCTGAAGCTGAGCTCCGGCTCGCTCGCAACTAGCGGCGGTTCGGAAAGAGACCTGATCGTCGACAACAAGCGAATTGGACACATCCTCGACCCAAGAAACGGTTTTCCCGTCTCCCTCCCAGGGTCGGTAACGGTGTGGCATCCTACCGCTCAAGCCGCGGACATTCTCTCAACAGCACTCTATGTAATGGGTCCCAAAACGGGTCTCGATTGGGCTGAATCTCGGGAGATAGCCGCTTGTTTCCTGATCCTAAGCGCGGATTATGTCGGTGAGGGCTCGGTCCTGATTCAAACAACCACGGCTTTCAGGCAGCGCTTCTTTTGACGTACCAACGTGGCACGGCCTTCCAGGCCGTGATTGTGGAGTCTCCGGCTCCACCGGCCGGTCATCACAAGTAGGGATGCCCGTGCCACTGCAGGATACCGAAGTTTCTTTCTCGAATGGGGCCAGCGCTTCCTGGGGGGCCACTGTAACCTGGCAACCTGCGATTTCTTCTAAGGCACAGAGATTTTCAGCTTACCGGTTCCGATGTTCCCAACCGAGTCCACAATGCGGACCGTGAGAACATGTTCGCCCGCACTCAGGTCCGGAAGCTTGAGCTCGAAGCGTTCCAAGGTGCCATCGGCGATACCATCCTCGGGGAAGAGGATCCCCCACTCGTCGCCATTCACAGAGTACTCGACCTGGTGGATGGTACTCGACCGCGTACTAGCCTCAAATTTTACGGGGCCCGGACCCTGTCCCGAAGCGGACTGCCACTTTACGGTCGGAGAAGAGTTGGCGATGACGAAGGGCTTGCTGATCAGCTCGTTCTCGAGCACCTGATCGGTCGGGTTGCTGGGACGATCTGAGGCAACGACCTTGACGATGTAGGCACCATCGGGGAAGCTGACACCATCCAGAGTATAGTAGGTCTGCTTCAGATCCTTCTCCAGTTGTTTCCACTTGGTTTCACCGAGACCTCGGTAGTAAACGGCAAAGACCAAGTCATCGCGATTCAGGTCGTGAGCCGCCCAGGAAATGCTCTGTGCTCCAGGCACGTAGACTCTCCGGGGTGGAGTGGTAGTCGAGGCTGCGCCCAGCGACCGGATCTCTCTGGGTATAGAGCGGATGTGCGCTCCCTCCGGGCCTCCAGGCGTCACGTTCCCAGGGTTGCCGGAGGAGGGATAGTGAACGAAGGCTGCCCCTGGCGGATGCAGCGTAATAGAGGTCACCTGGGGCGCCATGTTTCTTTGGATGTAGCTCACGCTCACCAAATCTACGGCGTTCACACTGGAGATGACTGCCGCCGACCGACCTTGCTCGGGAAACTCGATTTTCCACTGTAGATACCGAGCGTGCGGACTCTTGATATAGCTACCCTTGGGTTCCTCGTAGGGCCCTTCCCACTCAGTCCAGGTCTGATCTGCTGTATCCGTGTTCCCCGACCGGCTGAATAGACGAACTCCGACCGTGGCGGGCTCGCGTAATTCCCACGCGATCGTGCCCCAGGAGGCCAGCATCGCAGCGTCCAGCACCTTGGATTCGTAGATGCCCTTTGTGGCCGGCCTGGTCTGAAGCTCAAAGACTTTGCCCAGATTACTGGTAGCAGCATAGAGTCGGCCCCGATACTCCAGAAGGCGAGTGATCTGTTCCTCGTCGCACTCGACCAGAAGGGTGGCGAATCGGCGCGGGCTGATGGATAGAATTCGGCCCTTGTTGCCGGTCGCGACAAGAAGTGTGCCATCGCTCCGGACCAGGAGGTCGAACGCCAGCTCGTCGTTCGAGCTATACAGAGTCTCGACCAGATTCTCCTTGTCGATGCGGTAAACTGCTAACTTCCCGCCTTTTTCCGTCCCTGAAACCTTGACCGTACGACTTGAGCTCCTTTCGCTCTTTGCCGCAGGGGAGGACGCCTTGCCCTTTTCTTCACTGGCGGCAGGTGTGACCTGCAGGGGGTGTGTTCCCAAGCCTCCCAGTGCAGCTGCGTAGATGTTGCCGTAGCGATCAACGGTGATGGCCTTGATCTCTTCCAAAGGAGAGTCGTAGAGAACAAAGGGAGAGCCTTGAGGAGAAATTCTCAACAGCAAGGCTCGGGAAGCTGTTCCAGCTAAGAGATTGCCGTCGAGGTCCCAGGCCAGACTCACGATGTGGGTCGTGGCGCTGTCGTAGAAAACGTCGCCCTTGCCCTCAGGCGTGACCTTGTAAATGACGCCTCTTGGTCCCGTGGCGACGAAGACATTGTCCTGAGCGTCGATGGCCAGAGCCCAGATATACTTCTCCTCGGGATCGAAAAAGGTCTCGGGATCCCCTGCCTGGTTGATGCGGTAGACCTTGCCATCGGGCCCGGTGCCGGCATAGAGACGATTGTTGGAGTCAACCGCCAAGGCAAAGACCCCAGGCTGCTCTACCTTGGCCCACTGGTTACTCTCGCCAGCGGAATTCATGCGGAAGATCTTCCCACCGTTTCCGGTGCCCAGATAAAGATTGCCTCCTCGGTCCAGAACCGCCGCATAGACGAAAGCCTCTTTGGTGTCCGCGACAATCTCGAAGGCGGGTGCCAGGATCAACTTTCCATCGCTTGTGACCGACACACCCCGGAGTTTCCCCTCCAGGAACTCGGCGCGCGTTGCTGAGACCCACCTCCGTGGGTGAGTTGCGAAGAGCGAGGCCAGCACGATACAGAAAAGAACGGGGATCAGGCTGAGCGTCAATTTTTTCATGGGAATGAGTACGAACTGGGTCCCGTCAGCGGGAGTTTTACTGCAGAAGCTCTAACTCTTCACCCTTACCTCGATGACCTTGTGGCCCTCAAGCACGTACTCTGTGGCGGGCAACTCGTGCTCCACGTAGACGGCCACGCCGACCGAATGGACGTCACCCGAGGTTTTCTTCGAGGTATAGAGGGCAATCAGAGAGGGAGGCAAATCTGGCATCCCTTCGCCACCAACGATGGTCCCCACCCGATCGCGGAAGATACGGATGTACAGTCGGTCGTTCTTCTTCAGATTGTTGATCGCCTTGATCAGTTGACCTAGATTCTCTGGGACGTATCGTTGTCTGTCTGCCTCGACATCTACCTTAGTCAAGGACACGCCATCTCCAACCACGATCTTCAGAGGACCCGGCGTGATATCTTCAGGTATCTTCACCGGGTATTTTTCTGACATGATCTCGCCGTTCGGCTTGCGTAGGAAGACGGTCAGGTTGAGTTCCTCTCCTGGACGGGCTTCCAGCTTGTCCTGCCAGACCTTCTCGAGACGCGCTTTCTTCGCCTTCTCCTGCGCGACGACTTCTATATCGATGCCCTTCATTTTTAGATTATCGAATCCACTATTCAGCAGGAAATGGACGGGGCTGGCCGCGGCCACCGCGGCCAGCACAGAGGTGCTGGTGACATCCGAAACGCTGTTCTCAAACTCCACGTTGGTTTGTCCTTCTATAGAAATGGTGCATTTGACCTGTAGAGTCTGATCCCCGATCGCCCTTTCGGATGCCAGGATGCTGTTGTACACCGTCAGGGTCAAAAGAAAGGGTGTCAGAAAGGTGTCCATCACCGCCTCATAGCTGAATTCCTTGTCTTCGTTACGACTGGTGCGCAGCTTCAATCGGACCGGCAGCATCTTGGGCTCCTCTCCACTGATACCCATGATGCCCGTGGCTCGATCCTGCCGGATACTTCCCACAAAACCGGTGGTCGCCGAGATCTTCTGGCTGATGTCCAGGTGAGGGATGATGGTCATGACCGCCGCGCTGTTAAGCGGCATATCCGTGTATCCCATGCTCATGAACGGGTGCCCAAAAGCGTAGATCTTCTTGCCGCTGATGTGGGTAACGGTGCCACTGGCGCTGAGATTGACGTCCCCTCGCACCATCTGAACACTTATCGTGGACCCGGGTTCCAGCGGAGTAGCATCGTAGTGGTTGGAGTGAGACGTACCGATCCCACGTACCGGCACCAATCCCATGCTCTGAAAGGCCTCTTCAAAGTACCGAACCGCTCCGGGAGTAAAGCCCGAAACGTTCAAAGGAGTGCCAATCGGCCTGAGTTGTCCCGCGACAGGTGTCGACGCAGCAGGCATTGCGAGGCCGCCTCGATCCATCGGCGAGCGGAGTAAAAGTGCTGAGACAGGGGTCAGGGCCGGGTCGAGAAGATCCTGGGCGTTTCTGCTGCCCGACGGTTTTTCCGCAAAGGGAGGAGTCTCTTTGAACACGTCGACCATTTCCTGAATGGGTGTGACTCCGGCGATCGCTTCTCGAGCCCAGGGGAACGCATAGGACACCGCTCCCACCAGCTTCTCTTCAATATAGACAGGACTACCGCTCATACCGGCAAAAACTCCGGTTCGTTTCAGCTTCTCTCCGGTCATCCGGATCAAGATCAGATTCTGCTTGGGTCCAAAGTTCTCGATCACACCCAGGACCTCGAAGTCGAAGTTCTCGACCTTGGTGCCCTTGAAGATGGTCCGACCGTAGCCCTTTTGGCCTGGCTTCAACTCCTCCAAAGGATAGAATCCAGGAGTCTGTCCGGCCAGGATCGCGGTGAATATCACCCCTAGTGCTGCTTTTAAGCCGACAGAGGCCAGGCGGCTTCTGAAGCGCAATCTGGTGCTACCACAAGAGGTTCGAACTTGTCTTTGATGCATTCTATAATGGAGTCTTGTTGCCCAGTGTCTCCGACCCCAGGGAGCCCCACCCGAGGCACCCTGAGCGACTCTTCTCCCGCTGGTGTTGGACTGAATTTTAGTGCCGAGCGAGACGTTGAGGTTTGTCAGTGCCGAATGTCATCATAACACACATTTTTTGCGGAGAAGTGACCGAAGAACATGCTGCATTTAGAGTCTCTCGAGCTCCTCGGATTCAAGTCATTTGCTGAAAAGACGCGGGTTGTTTTCGACAAGGGGACGACTGTCGTTGTCGGGCCCAACGGCTGCGGAAAGTCCAATCTGGCAGACGCAATCGGGTGGGCGCTGGGCGTCCAGGGTGCTCGAAGCCTGCGCGGCCAGAGAATGGACGATGTGATCTTCGGCGGCACGCGGAAGCGAAAGCCTTCGGGCTTCGTCGAAGTCGTCCTCAACCTGTCCCGAAGTGGTGAAGGACCGATTTCGGTGCAGGGACTCGAATTGGAGGGTGAAAACTTCGAGATTGGACGGAAACTCTACCGCTCCGGCGAGAGCGTTTACCGAATAAATCAGAGGCGCTGTCGACTTCGAGACATCCAAGGCTTCCTGGAGCAGTCAGGGCTGGGATTCGCCTCCTATGCCCTGATCGCCCAGGGCCGTATGGACTATTTCCTCAATGCCAATTCTCTGGAGAGGCGCGCCATTATTGAATCGGCGGCCTCCATCAGTGGTTACAAGTCCAGACGACGGAGCGCCGAGCTGAAGCTCGAAGGGGCGCGCCAGAACCTGCTCCGCATCAACGACATCCTGACAGAAGTGGAGCGCCAGCTGCGTTCGCTCAAGCGTCAGGCAGCAAAGGCGCGCCGCTATCGCAATCTCAAGGAGGAGTTTCGCCAGATCCAACGCGTACGCTTCGCCCTGGAGGGGCGGGAAGTGTCCTCGAGACTAGAGCTTCTTCGGCAGGAGTTGGACGGGTTGGTTACGACCGGAGATGATCTGGGTCGCAAATTGATCGCCTGCGAAGAGGCCTATCGGCAGAGCAAGGGAAGCCGCGATCGAATTGAGTCTGTTTTCTCCCGGCAGCGGGAGCGACGCCTGGAACTACGGCTCGAGCTGGAACGCATTCAGGATTCCATCGGCTACAACCAGCGACAGTCTGAGTCGACAGAGAATTATCGGCAGAATCAGATCAAAGAGCAGCAGGAGATCGATCAGGAAGTCGACAAGGTCAATACCGATCTGGATGAGTTTCGAGCTCAGAGGATTGTTCTGGAGGAGGATGCAGAGCGGGCCGAATCCACGATGCGCGATCAGCAGGCGCTGGCGGAGCACTACAAGGCGGAAGTCCAGGCGGCCGAGACCCGGACCGAGACTCTTCGGGCAGAACGGCTTCAGCTCTCAGCCGAACTTGCCAACCAAGAGAACCTTCAGGAACAGATACTACAGAGGTTGGAGGTCAGCGAGGACCGGCTAAAGCGGCTGGCTACGGAAGAGGTCGGCCACCAGAAAAAGCGGGATGCGAGTCTGGCTAAGCTGACCGCACATCGAAAGGCAACTCAGAGCGCCCGTGCAGCAATCGAGCAACAGCGAACGCAGTTGGAGGAAGCGGAGGCCGAAAAGAACGAGCTAGAGCATCGTCTGGAGCTCCTGAAGTTCGAGACGGTCGAAGCCCAGAACCGGGTCATCAAACGGCAGGAGCGGCTTCAATCTCTTCAGGAACTAGAATTGAGCCACTCCCAGTACAGCGAGGGGGTACGGAACTTCCTGCGGCACCTGAAGAAGAGCGGCAGCATCCGTGTGAACGGAACTCTCGCCGATTTCGTCGAGGCCAGTCCCAAGTTCGAACGTCTGGTTGAACAGTTCTTGAACCAGGAGTTGGAATACGTCCTGGTGGATTCTCTTGACGAGGCCGTTCATGGTGTTTCCGAGTTGAAGACGCTGGAAGGCGGCAGGTGTACCTTTCTCAGCCTCAGCGCCAACGGATTCGATCGGGGACATCCCCGGCAGCAGGATTTGCTCCGGAACGAAAAGGGTGTTCTGGGCACCCTCTCTGAGCTGCTCGGCATGAGGCCAGAGATCGAGCAGGCCTTCGCCAGAGCTTTGCCCAACCAGGCAGCCGCGCTCGTTGTTTCAGACCTCGAGAGCGCTTTCGAGGTAGCCCACCGCCACCCCGATCGAACCTACATCACGATGCAGGGAGAAGCGCTCAACCCTGGAGGCCTTCTGTCCGTGAGCGCTTCAGCCTCGGGTTCGGTGGGACTGCTCGCACTGAAGAGGGAAGCGAAGGGCTTGGAGGAAAAGTTGACGCAGGATCAGGCCCAGCTCGGTGCGCTGCTGAAGCAGGAGCAGAGTCTCGCTGCTGGTCTCGAGAAGCAGACCGACAGCTGCCTGAAACTCCAGGGAGCGCTGCACAATTTGGAGAAAGACATCATTCGTCTGGTCCACGAGGAAGGGCAGTGGGAGCGTGATCTGCGGCACTATGAAGAAGCCCTGGTGGTTGTAGGTGAAGCCAAGGACACTCTGCTCGAAGAGCGAACACAGGACAGTGACAAGCTCGCAGGAATCGAGGAGTCTCTGACGCGTAAGAACTCGGCGCAGGTCGAGGCCGAGCGAACGCTAGCTGAGGCCCTGGAATCATTGGGCAAACTCCGGGAAGCGCTATCCGAAGCACAGGAGCGCCTTCACCTCGGCTCGACGGAGTCTAGAGTCCTGGAAGCGCGGACTCGAGCTCTGGGCCAGACCATTGAACGGGCAGAGTTGCAGCGACAGGGGCTGGAGACTCGACAGGTCAATGGAACGGCTGTCCGCACCGAGACCGAAGAGCGATTGACCTTTCTCGCTCAGGAATCGAAGGAGTTGGAGGCTAAGCTGCAAACCATTCGGGAGGAGTTGGGTCAGATCGAAGAATCCCTGGAGGCTCAGCAGAAGGAATACGAGAAAGCGAGAAAGACCTGTGCATTGGCCGAGGAGCGGCTGACCGAGCTCCGCGAGAAGCGGACAGAGCTTTCCGAAAGCCGTTCCCAGGTCGAGGTCCAGCAGGCTCGCTTCGAAACCCAGCTGCAGAACCTTTCCGAACAGTGTAGGGAACAGCTTCAGATCTCCCTGAAAGAGGTCATTGCCACTACTGAGGATCCTGACGAAGAATCCGGCTCAGCAGCCGCTGATGTTCAGAGCAGGTACCCTGAACTCAAGGATCGTTTGGAGGAGTTTGGCCCTGTCAATATGACTGCTCTCGAGGAGTACCAGGAGAACGAAGAACGCTACAACTTTTTGACGGGCCAACGCAGCGACATCGAAAAATCGATTGACGATACAACTCGGGCCATTCAGGAAATCAACCGCAGGAGTCGGGAGCAGTTTCAGGCCGCTTTTGAGAAAATCAATCTCCACTTTGGAGAGGTATTCCAGAAATTGTTCGAGGGTGGCGAGTGTGGGATGCGGTTGGTCGACGAAGAGGACGTGCTCGAAAGTGGCATCGAAGTCTTCGCCCAGCCCTCAGGGAAGAAACTACAGAACGTCAACCTGCTTTCGGGAGGCGAAAAGGCCCTCACCTCGATTGCTCTGCTGGTAGCCCTCTTCATGTTTAGGCCCAGCAAGTTCTGCGTCCTGGATGAGGTGGACGCGGCACTCGATGAAGCCAACGTCGCACGCTTCACCAATCTGATTCGCGGCATGAGCGATGAAACCCAGTTCATTCTGATCAGCCACAACAAGAAGACGATCGGAACGGCGCAGACACTTTACGGTGTCACGATGGAGGAGCCGGGAGTTTCCCAGGTGTTGTCCGTGAGTCTGGAAGACCAGTCTACAGGTGATGAGGCACGCCAATCTAGCATCACTTCCTAACCTAACGCACCAACGCCAGGTGTAGTTCCCTGTTTTGCTCTACCGTTAGGCTGGGTATTCTGGCCCGAAAGTGAGAGGCAACAGCCGCTCCTGCCAGCTGTTGGAAAAGCTTGAGACAAAGAAGATTTATCTTTAGTGAGTAGTGGAGAATAAAGGATGTTTTTCGGCACCATGCCGCCCTCCTGGACGGTTTTTTTGTGCCGAAAAGTCGCCCTCAGAAACCCCCACAATCCCCCGATCGGGGAGTAGGGCAGGGGAGAGCATAGGCTTCCCACTGCATCTTTCAATTTCCGAGCATGAACTCCCGTCGAAAATCTCATCGGGGATCATCGACCAAATAATGACCTGTACACCATGGCCGCAAGTCCCACTACCGCCGCCACGATAGTACCCACCCAATTGAAAACTGGGGAGTCTAAATGGAATCCTCCTAGATTAAAGCCTTGCAGTAGAACTAGGAGGACTACGAAGGCTATAAGCCCGGCGTAGATCACGAGGATGCACCTTCCTGCCCTTTCCCGGAGAGTACTCGCCGAGTCAGATTCCCTTTGGCTTCTCACAAGTAACTCCTTCTTAATGTTCTTAATGCAGCCACTGGAATAACTCCCATTCTCTGGACTCCAGAGGTAAGTGTTTCCGGAGGTTGCCTGGTGATCGGATGTTGCTTCTGATCTATAGGTTAGCGTATTCTGGACAATGGACAGTAGGCCTATGCCTGGGCCAACGAACCGGGCAACTGCGCAGTCTTTGCGGATCTCTATCCAGATCTGGAAAGGCTGCGCTTAATCTATTTCATCCTTCATTTCTCGCATCCCATTTAATTAGTTCATCTTTGACTGAAATATTGCTTAGCGACGGCATCCCTGTTCTTCCCACCCACACTTTCGTGCGTGATCCGGTGATGTTTTCAGATTTCTGCAGCAGTTGAATGAAGTGTTCGGCGGTTGGACTCGTCTTGACATGGCGGCGCTGGATGCTTCCCAGGGGACGGACGAGTTTAGACCTAGTTAGTTCCGGCGCTACGAGGGAGCCGGCTCGGACCTCCCTCTCCAAGGTTGGCAGCGGCAACAGGGCGCCGCCGGCACCCTCTTCAATCGCCTTCTTGATATTCTCGATGTTGTCGAATTCGAGTACCAGATCGACCAAGATACCCTGATCACGTAAGAACTTGTCCACTCTGCGGCGGATGATTAGATCGCGATCGAACCCGACATACGTCTGGCCCGACAACTGTTCTGCTTTGATCCTCTTGTGCCGAGGCAGCGAGTGCTCCGGATGGCAGGCTAGAACCATCACCTCTTCCCGCCTTAGGGAAGGAAAGTGACTTCCCTACTGCTACGGGGAAAAGATACCAGACCCGGGTCAGCCGTTCCGTCGAGAACCTTTTCGTACACCCGTGTGGGGTGCAAATACTCAATATGTATCCGGTCGCGCGGCTGACGCTCCAAGATCAGCTCCACGTAGTGGCTCATGTCCCGAGAGCCAATCGAATAAATTGCGGCTACCTGGAGTGTTGCAGCCAACTGATCCCGACCCATCTCAATGGATGCCTCCAGTTCCAGATATTGCTCGACGACGGTCTTGCAGCCGTGGTAATAGACCTTTCCCATGTCGGTAAGCTGCAGAGGCCGAGTAGAGCGGTCGATCAGTTCCACACCCAGCTTGTGCTCCAGTTGGAGCACAAGCTGGCTGGCCGCCAACTGCGAGATCTTGTTGGCCTCCGCAGCCAAAGAAAAACTGCGGTTGCGAGCGACGTCGTAGAATATTTTCAGTGAATCAATCCGCATAACTTGTTGAGACATGTCGAAATGTGTCGGGCGTGATGGCGAGATTGATTACCGTTTCTTGTAAGCGTGCTCAATGTGCCCATAGTAGGAATTTGGTTTGTGAGCGAAGAGTTCAGCGCCACAGAAGACACAGCCTCTTCCTCGCCTGGAACGTCGCCGGCGACGGCGGGAGCGGGTCATAGATCCAGCAAGGTTATAGCTTCGTGAGGTTCGCGCCAGATTTCGTCGAAGATGGACTCCAAGTTTCTTTCTCGAATGGGGTTAACGCTTCCAGGGGGTGGGACTACGAAGGTTGTCTGAAGTTCTTCGTTAGATTTGAGTCCAGCTTGGGCATCAAGAAATAACATCTGACCGAACAGTGCCCCGTAGGATGGGCACACCGCTTGTTGGTCTGAGGCCATGCCTCACTACGCTGAAACCTCATTGGACAGGAAATCATGCAGGAGCAGCCGTTTGACAGAGCCGTGACTGCGAAGGAGCGGTACCGGAATACCGATGCCGGCAAACAACCGACCGGGCAGACAGTGACCCGAGGAAGACCCTCTTTTTATAGACTTAGACTCGACACGTTCCCCTCGATCAAGGGTTGGATGCGAGTCGATAGGGGTATGACCCTCCGCTTTGTCCGAGAGCCGTAGGGACCGCCCTTGCCGTAGACCAATTGGAGCTCCCCAGGCGCCACCTCAAGGTCAGAGCCGCTTGCCACGGCCTGCGTTGATGCCGTAGAGCCGGATCTTCTGCGAGAGGGTGTTGCGGTGGACGCCCATGATCTCGGCGGCCAGGTTCAACTTTCCGCCGGCCTCCTGTAGGGCTCGTAGGATAAAGAGCTTTTCAAACTGGGCCATAGCCTCGGGCCAGAGGATGCCCTTCCTTACCATCTCATCGATGGCCCAGTCGAATGCATCCTTGATTCGAGGTTGCTGGGAAGGTGTTCCGCTCGTCGCCGAGCCCTTTTCGGCCAATTCAGGAATCCTCATCTTGTGTTTGTCCAAACCAGAGCTCATAGACCTTCTCATATCCTGAATCAAATTTGTCCCGAAAATCGTCCGGAGCCATGCTCACCACCGTTTTGACACTGCGCAGGAAAAAGTCTGCCAACTGCGACTGCTCCAGCAGCTCTTTCTGAATCGGAAAGGTCGCCAGGGCGAGGAAGACGACCGCTGCGACCAGCCATCCACGAAGCAATCCGAAGATTCCGCCCAGAAGACGATCGAGCCACTTCAGGTGAAGTGTCCGAAGCGCCCGATCCAGGATCACAACCAGGAACGATCCGGCTATCATAGTGGATAGGAAAACGGTGAGGAATCCCAAGAACTCGGAAAGGGGCGATGTGGTCCCCAGCGCGATGTAGAGTCGAGCCACGTCGTCGTAGAAGAAGACTGCTAGAAAAAGGGCCAAGAGGGTACTGAGTAGGGACAGGATCTCGTGACTGAAACCTCGGAGCAATGCCGCAAAGGTCGACAGAGACAGTATGATCAAGGCCAGGATATCGAGGAGATTCAGATTCTCGGGGATCACTCGGGGATCACTCGGTAGAACCGTCCCATATTCCCCCGCTTTTTCGCCGAATAGAACAACTGTGCGCCTCGAAATCGAGAAAATCTGACCTCGATTCCCCGCTTTCTCGCTACGATCATTTCGACCGCGCAGACTCCTAGCCCTGATTCAGGTCCTTGCCCGTGAGTCGACGGTAGGCTTCCAGATAGCGATCGGCGGTTGCGTCTACGATGTCCTGCGGGAGTTCTGGCCCCGGAGGAGTCTTATCCCAAATCAGAGTTTCCAGATAGTCCCGTACGAACTGCTTATCGAATGAGGGTTGAGGTTTCCCCGCCTCATAGGATTCGGCCGGCCAGAAGCGTGAGGAATCAGGTGTCAAAACTTCATCGATCAAGAGCAACTCGGAACCGTCGTGGCCGAACTCGAACTTGGTGTCGCAGATGATAATGCCTCGCTCTGAGGCGTAGTCGCGCGCGTGGCTGTAGATTTGGATGCTCAAGTCTCTGACCCGCTTCGCCAGTTCCTCACCCACCATCTCCGCCGCCCGCTCGAACGGGATGTTTTCGTCGTGTCCGGTGGCTGCCTTGGTTGCGGGCGTGAATATCGGCTCCTCCAGTTTGTCGGATTCACCCAGTCCCGAGGGAAGCTTGATTCCACAGATGGTTTCGCTTTCCTGATACTCCTTCCAACCCGAACCTGCCAAATACCCGCGCACCACACATTCGATCGGCAGAGGCAGACACTTCCGAACCAGCATGGATCGGCCCTCCAGCTGTTCCCGGTACGATTCCAGCTGTTTGGGGAAGTCTTTCCAGTTGGCTGCTATCAGGTGGTTTTCAACCGTATCCTTGAGCCGATCGAACCAGAACTCCGACAACTGGGTGAGCACCTTCCCTTTGTCGGGAATGACAGTGGGCAGCACTACGTCGAAGGCAGAAATGCGGTCGGTTGCAACCATCAAGAGCTGCTCCTCCCACTCGAATATATCGCGTACTTTCCCCTGGTTGACCTTTCGAATACCCTCTAAGTCCAAAGTTTTCATAGTCTGTTCGTCCCGACGAGCAAGGTTTCCACCGCCCGATTGTTCTGCAGCCAAAACTGCCAATTCATGGTGCGCAATACTTCGGAGATCTTCGAGGGAACGGAACCCCAAATCCTACCGGAGCTGCCCATTCTATAGGATCCTCACCGCGCGTAAAAGAGCCCTCAGAAAAAGGGTGGGGAAAAAGGGGAGTCTGCCCAGTCTCCCAATCTTAGATGTTACAGTTGACGCACGCGAAAGGCTTTGCTATCATCTGGCACTCGTTTGGAGTGAGTGCTAAAAAATCGTCGTAACTACTTTACACCCTAAACCCAAGAAAATCAGAAACTAGAGGAGAAATCTATGAAGATCAAACCGCTGCAAGATAGAATCTTGATCCGCCGACTCGACTCTGAAGAAGAGGAGACGCGCGGGGGAATCGTCATCCCAGATACCGCCAAGGAGAAGCCCCAGGAGGGTGAGGTGGTTGCGGTCGGCGATGGCAAGGTTCTCGACAATGGCCAGAAACTACAGATGACCGTGAAGGTCGGTGATCGGATCCTGTTTGGCAAGTACTCCGGCACCGAGGTCAAGATTGATGATGAGGAGCTCCTCATCATGCGCGAAGACGAAGTGCTCGGAATTCTCGAAGGCCAATCAGTGAGTGCCTAAGAGCGGCCCGCCCACCCAACTTTATTTTTCAGATCGAAGGTCTTAGGAAAAAGGAGAATAAGATTATGCCAGCAAAGGATGTGACTCACGGCGAGGAAGCACGTCGGGCCCTAATTACCGGCGTGAATACTCTGGCCAATGCGGTCAAGATTACACTGGGCCCCAAGGGTCGCAATGTGGTTTTGGAGAAGAAGTTTGGCTCCCCCATTATTACCAAGGACGGCGTTACCGTAGCCAAGGAGATCGAGCTCGACGGCCTGGCGAAGGTGGGAGCCTCGATGCTGAGGGAAGTTGCCAGCAAGACCAGCGATGTGGCGGGAGACGGAACGACCACAGCGACGGTCCTGGCCCAGGCGATCATGCGCGAGGGGATCAAGACGGTGGCCGCCGGTGCCAATCCGATGGCGCTCAAGCGAGGCATCAATACTGCGGTTGCGGCTACGGTTGACGAGATCAAGAAGATGTCCACCGAGATCAGGGGCGAAATGATTGCCCAGGTCGGTTCTATCTCTGCCAACAATGACAAGGATATTGGCGGCATCATCGCTGAGGCCATGAAGAAGGTAGGCAAGGATGGAGTCATCACGGTCGAAGAAGCCAAGTCGATCGATACCTCGCTCGAGGTCGTCGAGGGCATGCAGTTCGACCGAGGATACCTTTCCCCCTACTTCGTCACCGATCCGGAGCGGATGGAGTCAGTCCTGGAGGACGCCTACCTCCTCCTGCACGAAAAGAAGATCAGCTCCATGAAGGATCTTCTGCCCCTGCTGGAACAGGTGGCCAAGAGTTCTCGGCCTCTCGTGATCCTGGCAGAGGATGTGGAAGGTGAAGCCTTGGCGACCTTGGTGGTCAACAAGCTGCGCGGGACTCTGCAAGGCTGTGCCATCAAGGCCCCTGGTTTTGGCGACCGCCGCAAGGCCATGCTTGAGGACATCGCCATCCTGAGCGGTGGCAAGGTCATCTCCGAGGATCTCGGCATCAAGCTGGAGAACGTTCGCCTGGAGGATCTGGGTCAGATCAAGAAGGTGACCATCGACAAGGACAACACCACGCTCGTCGAAGGTTCTGGACAAGCCGAAGATATCGCTGGACGAGTGAAGCAGATCCGCACCCAGGTCGAAGAGACGACTTCCGATTACGATCGGGAGAAGCTGCAGGAGCGACTGGCGAAACTGGTGGGAGGCGTGGCAATCATCAAGGTTGGCGCGGCCACCGAGACCGAGCTCAAGGAGAAAAAGGCGCGGGTCGAGGATGCGATGCACGCCACCAAGGCCGCTGCCGAGGAAGGCATCGTGCCGGGCGGAGGAGTCGCCTTTGTCCGGGCTCTCACCGCCCTGGAAGGCATAAAGCTGGAGGATGAAGACGAGCAGATCGGCGTCAACATCGTCAAGCGAGCACTGGAGGAGCCGTTGCGCCAGATCGCACAGAACGCCGGCCACGAAGGCGCTATCATCGTCGGCAAGATCCGCGATTCGAAGGAAAACAACTACGGTTTCAATGCGGATACGGAGGTCTTCGAGGATCTGGTCTCGGCAGGAGTCATCGATCCTACGATGGTGACTCGGACTGCGCTCCAGAACGCGGCCTCGATTGCCGGTCTTCTGCTGACCACCGAAGCTCTTGTCACCGAGCGCCCCGAGGAGCAGAAGGATGCCCCTCCGGCTCCTCACGGTGGTGATATGGGCGGTATGGGCGGTATGGGCGGCATGTACTAGATCTGTACAGCGGCCAGCTTGTTCTTAAAAAGGGCCCCTCAAACGGGGCCCTTTTTTGTTTCAGGTCAGTGCCCCCCAGCGGTGCTGTCCCATTCGAGAGCGAAACTTCCCGAGCCATGGAAGCCTGAAGCGCAAGCGAGGGATTAGGGAACCCCCCGAATCCCTCCGACTTGGCTGCTTGCCGCGCCTCAGGTCCCTTCGTCCTCCGATTGCGCTGCCCTCCAGTCCCTCGCTCGCGCTTCAGGCTTTCTTACGTTTCGCATTATTGGGCGACCTGGAGGTGCGAGTTTCGAATGAAGTTTCAGCTTAGTCCCGCCCCTTCTACGCTGCCCCATTCGAGAACGAAACTTCGGTCGAGGATAGGCGATATCGTGCGGAACTGCGTGGGGAAGAGTTCTCCAGCTCTCTCCTCGGAACTTGGCCTCATGTTGCTAACCGCTCAAGTTGTTCGCGGCTCTGACGGACTTGGCTTTGTAATACTGGTAGTTCCCCCTCGGGTCGTGACAAGAGTCTGGGGAGTCTAGTCTTGCTGAAATAGGTTGATGCTGCCGGCCAACAGGTCCCGTTCGACGCGCTGTCCGGGGACTAGAGACGCGCGACGTGGGACGTTCAGACGTGCGACAAATTCTTGAAGCTTCAGCTTAGCAGGTTGCAGATTCTAGGCTTGTGGTCATGTTCAAGGAAGCACAACTTGCAAAGCCACAACCTGTAAACCTGTAACCTGTGACCTGCAACCCTTAGAATACGGTTCGTGAAGCGTCCGAGCGCCCTGCTGCTGTTTGCGGCAGTGGCAGCCTACCTGGCCTTTTTCTACCAACTTGGAAACTCTGCCTTCCTGGGCGCTGATGAGGCCCGGTATGCGCGCATCGGGGAGGAGATGAATCTGCGTGGTGAATACATTACCCCAACCCTGAATTTCCTTCCCTGGTTGGAGAAGCCGCCACTTCTCTTTTGGTTGGAGGCGCTTAGCTTCCAGCTGTTTGGTGTAAGTGAATGGTCGGCCCGCCTGCCGGTCGCCTCGATCGCCCTACTAGGGGTGCTCTTCGCCAGCGCTCTGGGTTCCTCTCTGGGCGGCCAGCGTGCCGGAGTGCTCACATTTTTCATCCTCTGCGCCACTGGACTCTTCTTCGCCTACGCGCGGGCGGCAAGCACGGATATGCCCCTGGCCACATGCTTTACGGCCGCGATGGCTTGCGGGATGCAGGCGAGCCGTCGGGAGAGTTCCCTCTGGGCAGCTGGGGCCGGAGTGACCCTCGGACTGGCAACCCTCGCCAAAGGGCCTGTCGCCCTTGGCCTCTTCTGCGTAGTCTTCGCCATCTACTTTTTATGGATCGGAAAACTGAAGTGGTCCTGGCAACAGATCGTAATCGGGCTATTGACCTTTCTAGCCTCCAGCCTTCCCTGGTATTGGCTGGTGTGGAAGCAGAACGGCTACGACTTCGTTGTCACCTTCTGGTTGAATCATCACCTGGCCCGGTTTCTGACTTCGGTCCATCACCACTCCCAACCCTTCTGGTTCTACCTGGTGGTCACCTTGATCGGTTTCTTTCCCTGGGTGTTCTTTCTTGGATCTTCAATCACCCGGCTCTGGCGAAATCGGAGCACTCTCTCTCAGCCTGAGCTGCGCCCCGAACTCTTTCTCTGGCTTTGGGTAATGGTGCCCGGTGTTTTCTTTTCTCTGAGTGAAAGCAAATTGCCGGGTTACATCTTGCCGCTTCTGCCGGGCCTGGCACTGCTCGTGGCTTTGGAATGGGATCGTCATTTGGCAGGAGACCTCATCACCTACAGGATGATGAGGTTCGAGTGGCCGGCAGTCGCCGCCACCAGCTTGGTCTTGATCCTGGCCCTGATGGTTGGCTTTCACCTGGCCTATGCCTCCTATATGGGGATTGTCCTGGCGCTGCCCCTGGGAGTCGGCGTGTTCTGGGGATTGCACCAGTTCCGACGACGCCAACCCCAAGCCGCCTTCATCTCGCTGGCTGGAGGAATGCTTCTCTTCGCAGGTCTAGCCTACTGGAAGATACTCCCGATTCTCGATGATTTTCACTCTGCCCGAGAAGTCTCCCTGATGGCGAGACCAGAGATTTCGGAAGCAGAGCCACTCGTGCTCTACCGTTACTTTCACCATACGGCTCAGTACTATACCGGTTACCAGACGACCAGAGAGGCTATCCCTGATCTCGCTGCTCTCGAGAAATACTCTTCCGAGCATCCCCAGACTCGATACTATGTGCTGACCCAGAAGGCGGGATGGGCCGATCTGAAGTCCCTCCCCGGAGTGCAACAGGTTCACCACCAGGGGAATCTCACGCTGGCGGTTCTACCAGGGGTTGGGGAGTAGGAACTCCCCTGCGACCTGCAACTTGCAACCCGCAACTTGCGACTTGTCCCTCCAGCTCATCGCTGACGTTTTCGGGCTGCTTTGATCGCATCTGACCTTTCCGCTAAGATCGTCACTTCCACCATGGCTTTGAGACTCCATAACACGTTGACCCAAAAGCGAGAGGAAGTGGTCTCGCTGAAAGACAATCAACTCCGCATGTATACCTGCGGCCCCACGGTCTACGACTTCGTCCACATCGGAAATTTTCGCACCTTCACCTTTCAGGACCTGCTCCGCCGTTATCTGATCTACAAGGGATTCGATCTGACCCATGTCATGAACATCACGGATGTCGACGACAAAATCATCGCGGGTGCCAAGGCAGCAGGGGGGGCGATCAAAGAATTTACCGCTCCCTTCGCGGAGGCTTTCCTGGAGGACATGCAGACCCTCAGACTGCAAAGACCTGAGATCATGCCCTACGCAACTGAGCATATCGACGAGATGCTGAGCTTGATCCTCAGATTGCGAGACCGGGGTTATACCTATGAAAGCGAGGGCTCTACCTACTTCCGTATCGATAAGTTGCCTGATTACGGAAAGCTCTCCGGGGTCCAGTTGTCGGAGTTTGAGCCTGGAGAAGCGATCGACGCCGACGAATACAGCAAGGAAAACCCTCGCGATTTTGTGCTCTGGAAGGCCCGAAAACCAGAAGAGGCTTTCTGGGACTCTCCTCTGGGCCCGGGACGGCCGGGTTGGCACATCGAATGCTCTGCAATGAGTATGAAGTATCTGGGAGAGGGGTTCGATCTGCATGGAGGTGGGATTGATCTCGTCTTTCCCCATCACGAAAACGAGATCGCTCAGAGTGAGGGAGCTACTGACCGTCCCTTCGTTCGTCACTGGGTTCATAACGCCCACCTGATCGTTGACGGGGAGAAAATGTCCAAGTCCAGCGGGAACTTCTACACCCTCAGAGATCTCATCCAGCGAGGCTGTAACCCGATCTCCCTCCGTTACCTTCTGTTGAGTGTCCACTACAGGAAACAGCTCAACTTCACTCTCGAGGGAGTCAACCAGGCGGCCGCTGCTCTGGATCGAGTGAACGACTTCGTGGGTCGGGTTCGCGAGGTTTCGGATCGGAGTGATGAGAATCCAGAGTTGACGAAGCGAATCGTCAGGGCCCGGACTGACTTCGAGTCCAGTCTCGATGATGACCTCAATTCCTCCGGCGCCCTGGCGGCAGTCTTCCAGTTGGCTAGAGAAACCAACCTTCTTCTGAAGCAGGGTCAAGTAGGTAGGACCAACCGAGAGGCCATCCTGGATTTTTTGAAAGACGTTAACCAGGTTTTCGACGTCTTCCAGCTGGACGAGGACCAGCTGGACGACCAACCGTTGGCTGATCTGATCCAGGAGAGGGAAGAAGCCCGCCGAAATCGGGACTACGCACGGGGAGATGAGATTCGTGACCTCCTGGCACAGAAGGGTATTGTCCTGGAAGATACCAGAGAAGGAACCCGATGGAAGAGAGCCACCTGAGCCTCGGTGTCCAGGAGCTGATCTCCTCTCACATGCTCCAGGATGGTCTCGACCTGGTCGTCGACTTCGACCGAAGTCGGGGCGCCTACCTCTACGACACCAAACGAGACGACTATTACCTCGACTTCCTTGCCTTCTACGCGACTGCCCCGGTTGGATACAATCATCCTCGCCTGGTCAACCCCGAGACCCTGAAAGAGCTTGGGCGCGCCGCCGTCCATAAGCCTTCCAACTCGGATATATGGTCGAAAGAGATGGCCGCCTTCGTGGAGACATTCGCTAAAATCGCCAAGCACGACTTTATGAAATACTTGTTTTTCGTTGAGGGGGGCGCCCTGGCGGTGGAGAATGCTCTCAAAACGGCTTTTGACTGGAAGACCCGTAAGAATCTAACAGGAGGGCTCAATTCGACGAGGGGTCACCAGGTCATCCATTTTAGAGAAGCATTCCACGGTCGTTCCGGTTATACGCTGTCACTGACGAACACCTTCGACAAACGCAAGACCGACTACTTCCCTAAATTCGATTGGCCTCGGATTCTGAACCCAAAGTGCCACTTTCCCCTTGAAGGTGACCGCCTCGCGCAAGTTGTCCGGGCTGAGGAGGAGGCGCTTGGGCAGATCCGCTCGGTCCTGGAGAAGTCTCCCGAGGAGGTGGCGTGCCTGATTCTGGAGCCGATTCAGGGGGAGGGCGGCGATAACCACTTTCGGGTCGAGTTTCATCGGGCTCTGCGGGAAATCTGCGACGAACACGATCTGCTTCTAATCTACGATGAGGTCCAGACTGGCATGGGTGCTACCGGGCGGATGTGGGCGTACGAACACTATGTCAGACCTGATATTCTGGTCTTCGGAAAGAAGTCCCAGGTCTGCGGAATCATGGTCAGCGATCGCATCGACGACGTAGAAGATCACGTCTTTCGACAGTCTGGACGACTCAACTCTACCTGGGGTGGGAATCTGATCGACATGGTGCGCTGCCGAATCTATCTGGAGCTCTATCAGAGCGAAGATCTCCTCTCCCAGGCCCAGAGCCTCGGAATTCTTCTACTGGAGGGTCTTCAAGAACTAGTGGCGGAGTTCCCATCGGTCTTTTCCAACCCCCGAGGGATCGGCCCATTCTGCGCTATAGACCTACCCGACACCAGCGCCCGCAACTCCTTTCACCAGAAGCTCTTCGACAAGAAACTAATTATTCTCCCCTCCGGTGAGCGCTCACTCCGCTTCCGGCCTTTTCTAGACATGCCTCACGCGGACGCCACGAAAGGGATGGAGATCTTCCGCCAGGTCGCCGCTGGCGACTAAGCCATTGATCTAGGAATGGATCGGGCGCATCTCAGGCGATTGTCTAACCTGACACTGAAGTGAAATTGGAATGCAGTTACAAGTTCCTAGGAGCACGTCCTTACGCCAAGGGCGTTAATGCGAGTAGCCCAGGGTTGGCGATGCGAAGCGAGCTACCCTGGGTTTAAGTCGCCTACCTCTTCTACGCTGAAGGGGTTATTGCCAACGCGTTTGCGGTCGGAAATAACCCCTTTTGGGTAGCGCATTTTCTGGAACGACCTTGACCCAGGGTA
>Ga0310345_10001146_pt1 | contig 31168 bp, 26 predicted proteins | sample HC15DNA20500_MG_FD_204667 | JGI IMG/M metagenome (GOLD analysis project Ga0310345, IMG submission 204667) | Marine microbial communities from station ALOHA, North Pacific Subtropical Gyre - HC15-DNA-20-500_MG | ecosystem: Environmental > Aquatic > Marine > Oceanic | place: Pacific Ocean: North... | reverse complement strand
TTCAGCGTCCCGTCCTGGAAACAAAGCTAGAGGACTGGGAGCGTTTGATGAACATCAACCTCCGGGCTGTCTTCCTTTCCTGTCAGGCCGTTCTTCCTCAGATGAAGCATCAGCAGGGTGGGAAAATCATCAACATCTCAGCCGGTTCCGGCTCGGTTGCCTCGCGCGATTTCTCCGCCTACAGTGTTTCCAAAGCGGGCGTGATCATGTTCACCGAGTGTCTGGCTCTGGAGATGAAGCCTTTTAACATCGATGTCAACGCAATCGCCGTGGGCCGGACTCATACCCGAATGGCTGATGAGTTGGCAGGGGCACGAGGCGGGGGCGACTACCAGCCTGAACTATTGATGCGACCCGAGGACATCGCGCCCATTGCGGTGTTCCTGGCCAGCGACGAGTCCTGTTGTATGACCGGCGCTAACGTCGTAGCCCGTAAGCATGTTCCTCCTGGTTACTATGGCGAGGGAAACCTGCCCCCTCATGCCTATTGAGGTTTTCCTGACCTCTCCCTTGCCTTTGCCCTGACTTTCATCTTGCACCAAAGACCCTCGATCAGGCCCGACTCGATTCCAACAAATCTTCAAGTGAAAAATGAAAATGGACGGGCAAGGGCAAGTAGGGTTCGTTCTGTCAGGCGCCGATTCGGACCACGAGCAGAGTAAGCAGAATAATGCCGATGACGCCCAGCCAGGCGACGATGAAACCGACTACCGTCTGCTTCGAGGGCCTTCGGAACTCAAGGTCCCACATCTTCGACACTCCTCGATGATCGTTGCTTCAGACCGGTCCTGCTTTTACTCCAGCTCTACTTCGATCCCGGCATCACGCAGTTTTTGCTCGTCTCCTACCGGAGTATGCAACACCGTATAGAAACGATCCAATCGCTTCTTGTCGGCTGGAGGTGTCAGCAGGCTCACCACGATCATGGCGAGGAACCCGCCACTCAGGTAGAGCGCGAACTGGTGGGCCAACTCCCAGTGCCAGAGGAAACGGGACAGATACCAGAGGAAGCCCGAAACCAGCACCGCAGCCCAGGCACCTCTCGCGTTACAGCGACGCCAAAGAACTCCACCCCAGAAAGCAATCCCGAAGAACGCCCCCAAAGACCAGGTCAGTTTCAGGATACCCACAACAGAGTGGGAGGTCAGTGTCACCAGCAGACCTCCGGCGACAACGCTGAGGGCCACCCACCGGCCCACGGCCAGATAATGGGAGTCCGGTGCGTCACGGCAGAAGTAGCGCTTGTATACATTCTTCACTACCAGGGCCGAACCGTCGACCATGAGTGAATCACAGGTGGACATAACCGCTGCGATCATCGAGGCGAGCATGACGCCGACCAGTCCCACGGGTAGCAGATCCCGGGACGCCATGCCGAAAGCGTTTTCGGGGTCCGAAATATTAGGGTACATGGCAACACAGGCCACCCCCACGAAGGCCCAGGCCAGCGTGCAGATGCGTTTGAGCATGTTGCCATAGGTGAAGCCCACTCGGCCTTCGAGCTCGGTCTTACCCGCACCTCCTATCTCCATATGATGGGGTTGCGCGACGATTCCGACCAACGCATTGATCACGATCATAAAGATGTAAAAACCCGTCACCCGGTCGTATCCAGGAGGGGGCTCACCGGGCGCAGTCAAGCTGAACATTTCTCCAGGAACCTGTTGGTGCAAACCGCTGAAGCCTCCCACCTCTGCCAGGACGAAGGGGACCAGTAGGAACGAGAGGACAATGATGAAGAAGCCTTGAATGAAGTCGGTGACGATAGCAGCGGGCAAGCCTCCGGCCAATCCATAGATGAGGAAGAGCGCGGTCATCACGGCAATCGCCAACTCGGGACTCACTGCCCCGCCGGTAATGGCACTGGCAGTCTTTCCTGTCCCGAGAAGCATGAGACCGATCTGCAGAGAAACGTAGATAAGGCCGAAAATTGTGTAGAAAATGGCGAGAGACGGACTAAAGCGATCTTCGAAGAAGTCCGCTGTAGTCAGATATCTCATCCGCCGAAAGAGGGGGGCGATGAGCCAATAAAAGGGAGTCGTAAAGAGATAGAGCCACTGGTACCAGATGCCGGCCATTCCCAGCTTGTAGGAAGCCCCGGCAACGGAGACGGCCTGATCGGTATGGGTACCCGTCCCGAAAGCGTGCATCAGCATGAATGCCTTGCCGAACTTTCTCGAGCCCATGAAGTAGTCACCGATCGTCGACACCTTGCGGGCCGCCCAGAGGCCGGCGAAGGTTACGCCTGCCAGATATAGCAAAAGCGTGAAGAAATCGAGGGAATGCAGCCCAAACATGGGTTCTCCTGTTTTTCCGGAAAGAACTATCGATGCTGGCGTTGGCGCCCTCAGATCTTCCCGGAGGCTAAAGCCCTCGTCCCCGAATACTCAGACAAGAAGCTGGTGGACTACTTTACCTGCCACATCTGTCAGGCGGAAGTCCCTACCCTGATAGCGATAGGTGAGCTGCTCATGGTCCAGACCCAGGCAATGGAGAATTGTGGCGTGAAGGTCATGGACGTGGATCTTGTCCTTCTGGATGTTCAGGCCGAGCTCGTCCGTCTGGCCGACGATCTGTCCACCCCGGATCCCTCCTCCGGCCATCCAGAGTGTGAAGGCAAAAGGATGGTGGTCACGGCCCCGGGTGTCTCCAGCGCCGACCTTGCTGCGCTCGACCATGGGGGTACGACCAAACTCGCCCCCCCAAATGACCAGCGTATCTTCCAACAATCCGCGTTGTTTCAAGTCCTTCAAGAGTGCGGCGGTGGGCTGATCGGTCATCTCACAGTTGCTCTTCAATCTCTTGTTGAGCTCAGTGTGGTCGTCCCAACTAGAATGCGTGACCTGAACGAATCGAACTCCGCGCTCTACCATCCTGCGCGCCAGGAGACAATTGATCGCGAACTGATTTGAGTTCGTCTTTCTGGCGGTGGCATATGAGTCCGGTTGGTTGTTCACGCCGTACAAGTTTTGGATCTCTTGGGGTTCCTGGGAGAGATCCAGGAGTTCCGGCGCCGCGCTTTGCATGCGAAAGGCCAGCTCGTAGGAAGCGATTCGGGAAGCGATCTCGATATCTCCGGCGTCGGCGAATCTTTCCTGGTTGAGGTCGCGGAGGGCGTCGAGTCTAGCCCGCTGACTGTTTTCGCTGATTCCTTCCGGATTGGAAAGGTAGAGAACCGGGTCACCTCCGCTGCGAAAGGGGACGCCCTGATAGCTGGAGGGTAGAAAGCCGTTAGACCAGGCCTTGCTCCCGGAATGGGTCGGATCCCCCGAGCTCAACACCACAAAGCCGGGCAGATTTTGGGATTCGCTGCCCAGGCCATAGGTGATCCAGGACCCCATCGCTGGTCGGCCAGCAAGTGGTGCGCCGCAGCTGAACATTAACTGGCCGGGATGGTGGTTGAACTGATCCGTATACATAGAGCGGATCATGCAGATGTCGTCGGCACACTTGGCGGTGTAAGGCAGCAGGTCCGAGAACTCCATGCCACACTCGCCATAGCGTCGAAATTCTCGTTGACTGGCCCAGATCTCCGCCGTGGGTTTGATGAAGGCAAGTTTCAGGTCCTTGGTCATGGATGGGGGAAGGGGCAATCCTTCCCATTTTTTGAGTTCCGGCTTGGGATCGAATAGATCGACCTGACTTGGGGCTCCGGCCATGAACAGGAAAATTACGTTCTTGGCGGTAGCTGGAAAATGGGGAGCTCGGGGATGAAGCGGATTCACCTGAGCCAGCTCGGTCTGAAGTCGGCCGGCAAGGCCCTCCTGAGCCAGCAGGTTCCAAAGGGCCGCCATGCCCAATCCTCCTGCGCACCGCTCCAAGAAATGCCGACGTGTCTGGATCTGTTTGAATTCCTGCAGATTCATCGGTCACTCCCTCGTGATGAACTCCTCGAGATTTAACAAAACGCTGCTGACTCCAACCCAGGCAGCGGCCGAAGCGGGATCGGTCTTGTCTATCAACTCCAGAGGAAGCACCTTCGCAATCGAAGCTGGCTCCTGACGCAGAATCTCTCGCTGCTGCTCGTAGTATCTCAGCAGACGATCGGTCTCGGTGGAGTTCGGCTCCCGAGCCAGACATACTTGAAAGCCGTATTCTAACCGCTTTTGCACGTCACCGGACTCTTCCTGGAGCAGGCGGATCGCCAGCGCCTGTGCGGCCTCGAAAAAGACAGGATCGTTGAGCAGGTTCAGGGCCTGAAGGGCGGTCGTCGAGCGCTCGCGGCGCGTGCAGGATTCCTGGGCATCGGGCGCGTCGAAAACCATCAGCTGAGGATAGGGAGCTGTACGCTTGGCTAGAACGTAAAGGCCACGTCGATAGCGGTCCTTGCCTTGGCTCTTCTCCCACCCCTGAAAACGATGTCCCAGGTCTGCGAGGCCCTTTGGCAGGGGAGGCAGGATGCTCTTACCTCCAACCACAGGGTAGAGCAGATTGCTGGCTGCCAGGGCTGAGTCTCGTATCAATTCGGCCGAAAGACGCAGCCGTGTTTGACGAGCTAGAAGACGGTTGGCCGGATCCAGCTCTTGGAGGTCGAGTCTCAGCTTGGAGGCTTGTCGGTAGGTAGCAGACTCTACGATGAGCCGATGCATTTGCTTGAGGTTCCATCCCGAGCTCATAAATTCCGTTGCTAGCCAGTCCAGTAGCTTTGGATGGCTGGGCCGCTCACCCCGAACTCCGAAGTCCCCCGCCGTGCCCACCAGACCCGTGCCGAAAAACTCCTGCCACATGCGGTTCACGGTTACCCGAGCCGTCAGCGGATTCTTCTTCGAAACCAGCCACTGTGCTAATTCCAGCCGAGTGGGTGCGGTCTGGGAGAGCAGGGGGTGCAGAACAGCCGGCGTCCCTGGTCGCACCTCGATTCCCGGATTGCGGAAGTCGCCCCGCAAATGGAGGTGCGTGGTCGGAGGATGAGAGTGGGGAATCAGCGTCTGGGCTTCACTCAACGACGGGAACTCGGTCCTCATCTTGACCAGTTCTTCCTTCAGTTTCGCCAAGCCGAGCTCTTCGTACTTCCCTTTATCGACGACGTGATTGTAGGCACCAACGAAATAGTCGCTCAGCTGATCCTTCTGTTTTTGAGTTCTTTGGGAGGGATCCAGTCGAAGGATCTCCTGTCCTCCATCGAACAACCAGCCCACTTTCCGCCAGGCCAGGGTCCAGATGAGATCCACCTCCGAAGTGCTAGCGACCTCGAGTAACCTGGCTTCCCACTGGGGCTGCAGGGCGAGAGCGGGATACTGATCCAGGAGCTCGCGTCTTCGTCTTTGGTATTCGGGGCTCTGCTGGAGGTAGGGGCCCATTTCGCCTGGAAGCGGAGCCTCGATATTGACCTCCTTGTCTCCGTTGAAGAAAGCGTACAGCCGATAGTATTCCTTTTGGGTAATCGGATCGTACTTGTGATCGTGGCACTGGGCACAGCCGACGGTTAGGCCCAGCCAGACGGCTCCGACCGTGTTGGCACGATCCACGATTTGTTTGACTCGAAATTCCTCACGGTCGGTTCCGGTTTCTCGCTGCGTCAACGTGTTGCGGTGGAACCCGGTGGCCACCCGCTGCTCCACGGTGGCGTCAGGCAGCAGATCGCCAGCCATCTGCTGAATCGTGAACTGATCGAAGGGCAGGTTGCGGTTGAGCGCCTGGATGACCCAGTGGCGATAGCGCCAGGCATGGGGTCTGGGGCCGTCATTGTATCCATCACTATCCGCATACCGGGCCAGATCCAGCCAGTGCCGTGCCCACTTTTCTCCGTAGTGCCTCGAGGAAAGAAGATGCGTAACCAGGCGTTCGTAAGCATCAGGGCGATGATCGGCCAGGAAGGCTTCCAGTGCCTCTGGTGGTGGAGGCAGCCCAATCAAGTCCAGGTACAGCCGCCGAATCAGGGTGGAACGTGCGGCTTCCGGTGAGGGAGTAGTCCCTTCGCTTTCAAGCCGTTCCAGGACGAAAGTGTCTATGGGGTTGCGAACCCAGGAACGCAGCATAACATGGGGCAATTCAGGTCGCTCCGGTGGTCGCAAAGACCAGTGCGTCTGCCGCCTTGGCGCTTCTTCTGTCGATGCGGCTTCGGCCGACAAAGCTGTTTCTGGCCAGTCCGCACCCTGATCGATCCAGAGCCGTAGAAGAGCGACCTTTGCCGGTGTGAGCCGCGGACCGTCCAACGGCATGAGCTTGCCCTTGATCTCACCGGAAACCAGCTGGATCAGCTTACTCTGGGCACTCTCCCCTGGTAAGATTACGGGACCAGAATATCCACCGCTGAGAGCAGCCTTCCGCTGATCTAGTCGAAGTCCTCCCAGCTGTAGTTCCGACCCGTGGCAGCGGTGACACTTTCCGCTGAGTATAGGTCGTACGCTCGTTTCGAAATCAACCCGGGGTAACGTTTGGGATGACGGCGTGCCCTGAGTCAGATCCTGTGCGAATACTATCGAAAACAACAAGGGTAGGGAAGCGAGAAGGATCCCCAACTTCCGAGGAGAGAAGGGAGTTAGCTGAGTGGGCGGTCGGCATTCCGGTCCAGTCGATCTTGTGAGCATAGGGAGAAAATTCCTGCGAGAGTCTCGCAGAGTTAAGATAAGATAGGAGCGTTTCAGCTGTCAAGGAGCCCAGGGGCGTGTGAGCGAGGCCAGACTTGAAACGTTTGCAGACTAGAAGTTATAATTTCGGTCTGATTTTGGGAGATTGAAGACGATTGAACCCAAGGTTTATTGGCTGGGTCTCACAATTGTGCAATCGCACGCGTCAGGGGTAACGGCCAGATCTTGGGAGCCGGCTAGAAGCAAGGAGTGTTTATGAGTGCAGAAGAGCGTATCCAGGAACTCAGGCTTCAACTACCCCCAGCACCTAGCCCAATGGCAACTTACCGTCCTTCGGTGCGCGTCGGAGACATTCTTTACGTGTCTGGTACTGGACCGTTTCGACACGATGGCAGCGTGATCAAGGGCAAGGTTGGAGTCGATCTCGACGTCAAGCAGGCGTATGAAGCGGCTAGATTGGTTGGCCTCAATGTATTGAGTACCCTGCGCGCAGCCCTCGGAAGCCTGGATAAGGTCGTGAGAATCGTCAAGGTTTTGGGCTTTGTCAATGCCACGCTAGACTTCGAGGAACAGCCACGGGTCATCAATGGATTCAGCGACCTCATGGTCGAAGTCTTTGGAGAAGAGACCGGTAAGGGAGGCCGCAGTGCCGTCGGGATGGGATCCCTTCCACAGAACATTCCGGTTGAAGTCGAGGCCATCTTCGAAGTCACCGACTGAGCGCTGTCCCCCTCGCAACCTGTCATCTCGGGCCCGACCAACGATCGCGTTTCTTAAACTCTGCTGAAAGAGGCGATAAACGATGTCTAGCGGGAAGGACCGCCGGAAATTCCTGACCGGCCTGGGTGCCAGTGCCGCTGGCCTATGGAGCGTTGGAGCTAAGTCGGCTCGGTATTCATATTCCGCCAACGAGACCCTGAACATCGGGTGTATCGGCACCGGAGGGCGGTGTCGATCCCTCATGAGGACGATCAAGAAGGTACCCGGCGTCAGGCTGGCTGCCGTCTGTGACATCTGGGATGATCATCTGGAGAAGGGTCGGGAACTTGCTGATCCAGCGGCCTTCACCAGCAAGCACTACCACGATCTGCTTGAGAGCAAACACATTGACGCCGTGATCATCGGATCGCCCGACCACTGGCACGTTCCGATGACCGTGGACGCCTGCAAGGCAGGAAAGGACGTCTACGTTGAAAAGCCCCTGACCCATGATCCAAGTGAGGGAGATGCGGTCATTCGGGCCCAGAACGAGTATGGGAGAATCGTACAGGTGGGCATGCAGCAGCGCAGCATGCCCCAGTTTCGGAAAGCCTATGAAATCATCCAATCAGGCGTGCTGGGCAAGATTCATAAAGTCCACCTGACCTGGAATCGCAACACAGACAAGGTCCGAAGACGACCGGTCAACATAGATCCCTCAAGCCTCAATTGGAAGCAGTTTCTAGGATCGGCCAGAGAGCAGCCATTTGACCCCTACCGCTTCCGCAACTGGCGCTGGTTCTGGGATTTTGGTGGCGGAATCCTTACCGATCTCATGGTTCACTATCATGACGTCGCCAATTGGTATCTCGACCTGGGAAATCCCACAACGGCGACCACAATTGGAGACAACTTCATCACCGCTGGCCTCTGGGAAACTCCCGATACGATACAAACCCTGTTGCGTTTCGAAGAGGAGCAGGTTCAGGTCTACTTCGAAGGCACCTTCGTAAACGCTCGAAACGCCGCGATGCTCGAGTTCATGGGCACCGAGGCCACACTCTACCTGGATCGGGGACGCTACGAAGTCCTGCCCGAAAAGGAAAGCAAGCTGGCGCCATCTCACATGATTCTCGGGCGAGGCGCGCGAGGCGCTGACTTCTACGACCCCCCGGTCTCGACGCTACTACACCTGCAGAACTGGGTCGACTGCATCCACAGCCGTGGCCGGCCCAGAGCTCCCGCAGAGGTGGGCGTAAAGGTAGCGGCTGACGCCCATCTAGCGAACCTGGCCTACCGCAATGGCCGAGTTGAGCACGGTCAGCAAGTCTGAGTTCACCTCCGAGGCCGCTCACCCCGATCGCATGCGACTAAGAAGGGTGGGAGCAGGCAGGAGGATCCGTTTGTTGTAGTCTCGATGAACTGGATGGTTCGGTTCGAGACGGCACAGGGGTTTCTCGCTCTGCCACAAGTTAGTCATGCTCGAGACAGGAGTCAGTTCCTTGGCTCGAATAGGTGAAGTGTAGCGTCGTCGAATTGTCTTGTGTGTGCTGATATCTCCCTCCTAGCTCTCTGTCTGTTGACGTATACCGAGTGGGTGGCGCCGCGGTCTTACGGTGCGCTCTATCCGACGGATAATGAGCCAGCGGCCTCTTATGTGACCCGCCTCAAGGCAGCAGGAGAAGCGGCCAACGTCCACTCTCCATATTCTCTCGGTTGGTGGATTGGTCGCGTCGCGCTCGCTGCAGCTGGTGATGCCCTCGAGAATGTCGGCGCCTGGCTGAAGTTGTGTCGTTACCTGTCAGCCTTGTTACTCGGATTCTCATTGCTGTTTTTCGGCTGGGTGCACCTACGCAAACGTTCCTACAGCGCCCTGGTCCTGGCGTATGCCGCGATCTTTGCTTGGCCTACTGTATGGGCTTACCTGCACGGATACTGCGCCTACTACTCGTTTATAGTCATCTTGGGATTGCCTCTAATGACGATCTGCTACTGGCAGTTCGAGCAACGATCCATCGTTCCGCGAGCACTTGTTGCTTGCGGGTTAATAGCCGGCGCCATGTTTGCGAGTTCGCCCGTTCATATGCTTCTGATCGTGCTGGCTGGAATCGGCTTGGCAGTTCACACTTAGCGAGCCCAATGTACGGCAGGCATCTGGCGCCGACTATACACAATGTCCATCTTTCCATTCCTGTTCATATCTGGCTACTTTGTACTCGCACTGCAGGGGTGGGAACAACTTCCAGATGTGGGCGTTTTCATGATCCGCAAGTCGATGCGTGCTGCGCTCAGAGTGCCCGATGTGTCGGTTTTAGCCGGTTTCTTTGCGATGAATCCCTTGTTGCTACCGTTCTTGCTCGGACTTATATCCACCTTTGAAACTTCAGTTTGGAGGCTATGGAGCAAGAAACGACGGACTTTAGCAAGGGGCGGATTATCGACGACATGGACACCCCTGATGTTCTTGGGCAGTTCGATCCTAATCCTCGTCCTCGTTTGTCGACGCATGGTCTTTGACAGCGCTTTCAGCTCGATAGTAACGACACGCTTTGCGAGTTCGATCGCCTTGGTTCTGCTATTCCTGGTACTGTTCGTAGACTAATACAGTGTCGCGGGTTGACTGGAACGCGATTTCGACGTATACAGACCGGTCTCAGCGCCTGCGCTGCCTTATTGGTAATTACCCTCGGACTCGAAATAAAGCGGCTCAATTACGTCAGCGATCTTCATGAAACGCGGACAAATCAGTTGATGTCCAACCTTTCGAGCCGACTTGGAGACCGGCGTGCGGCCACCCCGGCCATGGGGATTGGTTTGGGAGAGGTCGGTTTTCACTATGTGGGTAACAGGATGTTTGCCGACAATCACTTTGACACTTCGATCTTGCGGGACTTTCCCAGCTTTACCGAACCCAGACTTCGTCACGTGCCCGCCATTCTTGGCCACGAGCTGGTGGGCAAGGACTCGGACTGGAAAGACTGGGCGTATCGGCCTTGGCGTTGGTTCGGCACGCCTTGGTGGCGGCAAAGGGAGCGTGTGCCAACGCTGTCCATGGGGGAATTCGGATAGCTCCCATGGTGAACTTAATCACTTTCCCAAAGGCGGCATTCGCTATCCTGGTTGGACGGTCCGGGATCACGTTTACCGAGTTCAGTGAGCTGCTCGAACAAAACTGGTCGAGATTTCGGACGGAATAAATCGACATCGACGGCACGCCTTGGTATTTCTTCACCCGTGTGGGCGATGAATCTTTGAGGCAGGAGTAAATTCTCGTAGAGGTTTCTTCAGCTTAACGAGATGGATCGCAGCGTGGCCGGATTGGCTTGTGTTTGCTGATTTCACTACTCCCACTCAGTTTGTTGACCTACACCGAATGGATAGCTCCTCGACCCTACGATATGGTCACAGTTGGGCGATCAGGGCGGAAAGGGACACGTAGCGAACGTCCAGGTTGGCGAGGCATGGTGGAATATAGTGCTACCACACGCAAGTACGATTGCACTTGGTATAATTCACGGCCTGATCCTAACTCGCATTTCTTATTTCTCATCGCTTGTCGTAGCGAGGCGCCACAAGCGCCGTCCTGGGAAGGCTTGAGACCGAGACCACTCCTAGCGAGCCCCCGCAGTCGTTCTTCTGCAGTACGTCGAGGTGGCCCACGGAGCGTGACGCAGCCAGGACGGATGATTGCGGCGACGCAGTAGAACAGCGATGAGAAATACGGGCTAAGGGAAGGCAAGGGAGCTAGGGCTGAAGCTCTCTGTGGAAGTAAAAGATCCCATTGCAGCTTGATGCTGTTTTCCTCGGGTCTCAGTCCTGTTGGTCAACTTCCACTGGCAGGTGAATACAGCTGGCGGCCCCCTCCACGTGATGAATCCGGTGCGCGGCCTTTCGATAGTCCTCCGGCTTCGCCCAGGCGATGTCGTCGACGAAGGTTTGCGGGTTCCGATCGTAGATGGGGAACCAGGAGCTTTGGATCTGCACCAGGATGCGGTGGCCCGTCCGGAAGGTGTGATTCACGTGCGGCATGGGCACGCGATAGGGGAGGACTTCGTCTGCGGGAATCGCTTTGGCAGTCCCGAAGCTTTCGTAATACCGCCCGCGCAGGATGTCCCCGGAGATCATGAACTGGTAGCCGCCAAGCTCAGGCCGTGATGGGACCTCGTTTGGGTAGAGGTCGATGAGTTTGACGACCCAGTCCGCGTCGGTGCCGGTGGTCGAGGCGAAGAGGGTCGCAGCGATTTCCCCGCGAACCGTGATGGGCTCTGACAATGGATCGCTTACGAATGTGAGAACGTCCGGTCGATCGGCGAAGGGACGTTGATCGTCCACCAGCCATCGCCGCCAGGTCGAGCCGCTCGCCCCCATCGGGAGGATCGGGCGTACACGATAAGGGACGGGCTTTTCGGGATCGGAGACGTACTCGGTGAAGGCCTCGTCAGCATCGGTTGGTGGATCGAAACCGAGGTGGTTACCCGGATGCAGGTAAAGCTGCTTCAGCTCGAGTCGATCTTCAGGTGGCCAGGCCGAGAATCGCCGCCATTCATTCTTTCCCGTGTCGAACGCGAGCACCGGCGGCAAAGATTCGGTCGGCCGCCTGCCCTTCAAATGATGGTCCCAGAACTGCTTGAGCATCTGATTGCGGAACTGTTTAGAGGTGTCCGCATCCCATCCCAGAGATCCCAGCGAGGAACCTTCGCGTGTGCTCTGCCCGTGACACCAGGGTCCGATCGCCAGATGGGTTTTCCGTCCCTTTCGGTCCCGACGGACCATCGCGGCGTGGCTGGCCGGCGATCCGTAGATATCTTCCTGATCGAATAGGCTATGCACCGTCAAGACAGGCACCTTTCGCGGGACCTTCGCCAGTTGAAGGTCGAGGGCTTGGTCCCGCCAGTAGTCGTCATATGCCGGATGGGCGAGAAGCCGCTTCCAGGCTGACAGCTTGTCCAGCCCGTATCGACGTCCCAACTCGCCTACCGATCCCGCTTCGAGCACTGCCTGGTAGTGGTCATAGTAGCCCCACGGGATCGCGTGCTTGGCGTTCTTGGTGGATGTCTGTCGGTAGACGTAGTCCATCATCACGGTTCTGAAGGCGCCGTGACGATAGAAATCGTCGCCCATCCACGCGTCGACCATGGCGTTGACGGGGACGGCCGCTTTAAGCGCGGGATGAGGCTCGAGGAGGGACATCAGCGTGAGCAGACCGTCGTAGGATACGCCGGTGATGCCGACCCGGCCGTTGTTGTCGGGCACATTCTTGACCAACCAGTCGACTGTGTCCCAGGCATCCGTCGTCTGGTCGACGTCTGCCCTGTTGAAAGGCCCGCGGGTGGGCATCGTCATGATGTACTTGCCCTTCGAGCCGAAGCGTCCTCGCACATCCTGATACGCGCGTATGTAGCCGTCACGAACGAGGTCTTCGTCGTCAGGCGGCAGGGTCATCGCAATGTCGGGGCTGGAGGTTCGGGATGCACAGCTGGCCGCGTTGTAGGGCGTACGGGTAAGGATGATGGGCATTCTGTCCGGTGGATCCCTGGGGACGCAGATGATGGTGAACAGCTTGACTCCGTCGCGCGCCGGGACCATCGCTTCCATACGGGTATAGTTGTGCGCAGCCGTTTCGGTCTTGAAGCTGCGTGGGACGTCGGTCGTACCCGCCAGATCACCAGGTGACTTTCGGCGGCTCTTCTTGGCCATTATTCATTCCCCTTGATTTAAAGTCGTTCTCCGCGGCCAGCTGCTGATTGATGTCTTCGATCACTCGGTGCGCCCCTGCCTTCCCGAGAATCTCACGCGTTTCACGGTTGCGGCGGTCGATCTCTTCGGCCAACATCTCATCCGCTTCCTGGTAGTTGTTGATGTTCATGTAGTTGCTGTATCGGGAGACACCGACCGATCAGCCGCCCGCGGTCAATCCTTTGCCGACGCCACCGACCGCATCGTCGACCTTGAACACCGACTGAATCGGCCTGGCATCATCAGATCCAGATTACGATAAACCATGAAGGGACGTTGACGCGCAACCTGGGCAACTTCGTCTCCAGCCACCGATGCGTCCAGCTCGACGTAGGGCGGCCTGGAGCCCACCGCTACGCCGAAGGTTAACGGGATAGGTCGAATTCGATTCGACATTCTTTCGACCCCTCGGCTTGGAGCCGAGGGTCGGGCTCAGTTGTCCGTCCCGGCAGCGGCGGGCAAGGGCCGAAGCGATCTCGATTGCTGTAAAGCGGCTTGTCACTGGCAAGGATGTGCGTAGAAACCCTTGGACGACGTCACTGTCGACTTCCTCGACGTAGTTCTTGACCAAGACGCTGGAGTCGAAATAGGCGATCAAAAACGGTTCTTACGATCTTCTAGAATCGTCTGCGAAACCGGCTTTCCGGAAACGCGAACCCGCTTCGATCGATGCGCCAGCTCTTCGCGAGACCTGGGAGTGACCAACCCCGAGCCGCCAGTTCAAGAAGCCCGGATTCCTCGTCCGTCGCATATCGCCGGAACGCACGCAGCTCCGCCACCGAGCGTCCTCGATCGGTAACGATGATTCTAGTGCTCTCTCGGACCTGACTCAGGTAGGTGCCCAGGCGGTTCTTCAGTTCCCGCGACCCTACAGTTTTGACCATGTAGCTATTGTAGCCACAAGCTGTCTACTAGATCTATGTGACAGATAGAACCGACAACCATCTCAGCAGTCGTCCTGCCCGTCTGGGAGTGTTCCTAGACGCGAGACCGCCCTGCTGTTTCACGGTAGTATCTCCTAGCCCGCATTTCTCATCGCTTGTCGTAGCGAGGCGCCGCAAGGGCCGTCCTGGCAAGGCTTGCGACCGAGGCCCCCGCAGTCGTACTCGTGCAATACGTCGCGGAGGCCGAAGGAGTGCAACGCCGCCAGGGCGGATGATTGCGGCGACACAGTAGACCAGCGATGGGAAATGCGGGCTAGCATTCAGGAATGCTGGTCGCGTCGAGCCGGAATCGGGTTCGACTTCAGCTCCCTGATCAGATCGACCAAGCCCTGGACAGCCGCTTCCAGGAACTTCTCTCCCTTTTCCCGAGTGCCCCTGGTAGCGTCACCCATGATGCCGCTGGCCGTGAGAGCACTCCAATAGGGCATCAGACTGGCACTGGCACCGTCCGGCATTCCCCCCGCCAGGAGATCGAACTGGAAGCTCTCAGATAAGGGCGAGCGTTCGTCCACCGCCTTTTCCATCTGGACCAACTCAGGCTTCAGCGCCAGGTACAGGGAAGTTTCATATTCGCCGGCATGCGAGGTGCCGCCAATCTCTGAATCTCTCAGTTCCTTTCCGACTTCCTTCAACTTACCCAATCCCCAATGATTCACCGAGGCACACAGAATCTTGCCCTCGGATTCGATGATGGAGAGCCGGGCCGCCAGATCCAGGGGAGAGGTGTTGCTGCCGTGCCCGTTGACGATGAGAATTCGCTTGAAGCCATGATGGGCCAGGCTGCCACAGACGTTCTTGACGTAGCGGATAAAGACGTCCCAGTCGATGGTTAGTGTTCCATGGAAGTCCATATGGTGAGGACTGTAACCATGAGAAACCGGTGGAACCAGCACCGCCTCGGAAGGAATCTGACTAACCGCCCGTTCACAGATCTGGGTACACAGTACGACGTCCACGTCGACCGGCAGATGGGGACCATGATCCTCATAAGTAGCTACAGGTAGAACGGCGACGCGGTCCTGTTGGGCGGCGTCACGGATTTCATGCCAGATCATTTCAGCAAAACGATACTTCATGTCTTCTTACCTCTCGCTCTTGATCTCAAGACACCCGCCCTGGGAAGGCCAGTGTCCTCATTGAAATGTGAAGCTGTAGAGAGCGGCCTTGCCCTCCGGAAGAAAACGCAGCCGGAGGAGGCCCTGGGGGCAACGGAAGTCTTTCCCCCTTTTCCCAATGAATCGCGATGTGAACTCCATCCTCGGTAACGGTATGACTTGTGGCCACTACTTCGCCATCTGCCAACAGATCCACCAGGATCCGGCCTCCCCCTGACTGAGGCCGTCCGCGTTGAGCTCCAGGGCGAGATCGTTCCCTCGAGGTCTCAGGGGAATCGTGGAGAACCAACCGCTAGCCTTTCCCTCTTCTACATCCAAGCTCACAAACCCGCTTCTGCGGATGGTGGCCAGGCCGGTCTGCATGGGCAGGTCATACCAATCCTCATAGTGTCCCCCGATGGTGCGAGGCCCCCCTGAGTAGTAGACCAGATTTCATCTCCAACCATGACGGGGACGTTTACCGGAGAGATCCAGCCGGAGGCCCAGGCGCCCGATTTGCCCAACTCAATCGCTGCCCGGCCGTCGATGACGAAGCTGGCGAGGCGAACCGGTCCACCGCCTGAAGCGAGAACCGAGCTGTCGTCGCCAGAGACCAGTGTAAAGGCGGGATGGAAATCTCCAGCGAACTTAGGGTCGGGAGTCTTGGATATGGCCATGAAGAGGGCGCTGCCCTGATCTGAAGACCCTTGGAATTCCAGGAACCAGAGACCGCTGGAGCTCTGACTAATCTGGCGGCCGTCGACGTGAGGGAAGGGCACTACGCTGCCTTTCTCAACCACCTTGAGCACTACGATGGCGTTGGCGCCTGGTCCCGCAAGAAAGAGGGATAAGCAGACTGCAAAAGAGCAGAGAAAGCGTGGCGATGTGACGTGAGACCAGCCCTCAACAGGACCACCTGGGGGGTGCTTCGGATCTTGGGAATTTCGCATTCTCAAAAGTGAGACAGTGGCATTCAAGGACCGCGGGAACCTTGGATCGCGACTATACCATAGGGCCGTTCTCCCGAACATTTGAACGCCCCCTTACGCTCGACTTTGCGACCTGCTACCATCATCGCTTCAGTTTGCGGGACGAGAGACTGCCGGCCCCCAGAAGGAGAAGGAACATGCCTGAGGACGTCAAAGTCGGAATCATCACCAAGTATCGTGGCCCTCACCTGAGCTACTACATGAAGTCCCTGGCGATCGCCAAGGGGGTAAAGCAAGTTGTCCTGACCGATCCCTCCGGAGAACATTTCCCGCAGGCGGAGGAGCTGCTGAGAGGGCGTTTTCCGGAGCTCAAGACCTATAAAGACTATTCCGAGATGCTGTCGACCGAGAAGCCGGACATGGTGTTGGTGACGATCGAGGCGCACATGGCTCCCGTGAGGATCCAGGCGGCACTTGAGTCGGGTGCCCACGTCATGTGTGAGAAGCCCTCCTGCACGAGTGCGGAAGACTTCGAGAAGCTGGTGAAGCTGGCGGATTCGAAGAATCTGTGCCTGATGCTCGCCATGGCCAATCGTTTTGCCCCTCCGGTCCAGAAAGCTAAAGAGCTGGTCAGTTCGGGAGCTCTGGGGAAGCTCTATAGCGCCGACTTTTTCCTGATCTCCGATCAGACGCGGTTGACCCGCCCCAGCTATCAGAAGTCGTGGACGGTCAAGAAGGCTCAGTCCGGCGGTGGACATCTCACCTGGCTGGGAATCCATTGGTTGGACCTGGTGCACTACATTACCGGGGACCGTGTTCAGCAAGTGAGCGGCTTTGCCCGCAACGTGGGCGGCCAACCCATCGACGTAGAGGACGCCGCAGTCCTGGCCATGCTTTTCAAAGGGGGAATGGTCGGGACGATGCAGTCGGGCTACTATCTGGATAAAGGATCCCACAGCCACCTGGCCCTCTGGGGTGAGAAGGGCTGGCTGCGCTTTGACCTGACTTCTCAGAAGCCTCTCGAGTGGCAAAGCACGGTCGAGGGAGCCCCGGAAGGGATCCAGACTTTCGCCTACACTCGGGGAGACGACCTTTATCTTGGAGCGATCCAAGCAGCCGTGGACTGTGCTCGGGGTGTCGGAGAGCCCCAGATCACGTCAGAAGAGAGTCTGGCCGTCCTGAAGACGATCCACGCCCTCTACAAGGCTGCGGAAACCGGGCAGGCGCAGACGATTGAGTGACGAGGCCTCCAGGACCCACTTTTCCGCCCAGCCAAGGCCTCGTCGCCGCTTTCTGCAGGCCACCATCGGGCTAGCAGCTGGCCTGTCAGCCATCCGGACGCTCGCCGGGGGACACGCCTCGAAACCGCTGCTGATCGACAACCATGCTCATGTGGGTGGACTCGAGCCCGTTGATTTCGTGGAGAGCTATGATCCAAACACAAGACTCGGCCTGTCACACCTGCGAATGCTGAGAGTCCTGCAGGCAACCGGCGTCAACATGGCGCTTCTGCACAGCCTGCGTCCCTGGGCGAACAAGTACCATGCAAGGGTGGTCCGCGAGTATCCGGATAGATTCCTAGCTGTCTGCAAATTGGATGAGCCAAACGCCCACACCACCCAGGAGCTGGATAATCTGCAGATGTACGTCGGGGAATGGGGATTCAAGGGACTCTACTACGATCCTCCCCCGGGGTCCGACCCTCATGACAATCTGAACGCGCCCAAGTACGAGTCTCTCTGGAAACTGGTCCAGGAGCTCAGGATTCCGGTCTCCTTCGTGAGCTATGGGCGCAGCTACTCGTCCATCTCCTATTCCTCTAATTTCGAGACGCTCTGGCCTATTCTCCTGAAGCTGATGGACCGGTTCCCCGACCTGAGGCTGGTTATCGTTCATGGAATCTCGCCCTTTCGCTGTCTGCAGGAGGACGGTTCGGTGGTGATTCCGGAGTCGGCTGTGCAGCTGGTGAAGGACTTCGATGTCGTAATGGATGTCTTGCCCAGGACCACGCAGAACTACGGCCCCAACGACCAGGTGATCAGAAGGTTCTACGAGACCTTTGGAGCCTCGAAGTTGGCGTGGGGCACGGAGTTCATCAAGAAGAAGGCGGATACCGCTGAAGAGTACTCCCGCCGTCGCTACTATCTGCAGCGACGATGTCCGTATCTGTCTCCCGAGGATCTACAGCTGATCATGGGTGGCAACGTCCAAAGGATCTATAACCTCGCTTGACGACCAAGTCGATCCGACCCGGATTTCTCATCGCTGGTCTACTGCGTCGCCGTAAAAATCCGTCCTGGCTGCGTTACGCTCTCTCGGCCTCCTCGACGTACTGCACGAGTACGACTGCGGGGGCCTCGGTCGCAAGCCTTGCCAGGACGGCCCTTGCGGCGCCTCGCTACGACAAGCGATGAGAAATCCAGGCTAACGGGGGAATCCCACCGAGCTTGCCGAAACCTGGAGGTTCCTGGGGCTTTGCGAGCGGTGGATCAAGATGGAGACGTGATCGATATTCTGGTGACGCGCAGGCGAGATCGCACAAAGCCACTCTGAGGAGTGGTGATGGAGGCTGGGTCATGATCGTCGGAGTTATCCTTTGGTGTCCCTGGCCATTTAGAATTACCCATAGATGCGATAGAATCGTGGTGTCTTGGTCGGTCCGGCGATAAAGCCTTACGGAGTCCGGGCCACACCGGTGCGTCCGTACGAGTGTAGCTTGAGGTGAGTTGAATGGGAGGGAACATGCCAGTTCTGTCTCGCCGCAGAGTGTTGGAACTCACATCCCTGGGCTTCGGCCGAGTGGTGCTTTCCCACTTGTTGGCGGACGGCGGCTTGGCGTCCCCCCGTCCTCGGCCCGGATCTGCGGTCTCCGCCTACAACGATCTCAAAGCACGACAAGGCCATTTCCCCGCCCGGGCGAAAGCCGTAATCCAGCTCATCCAAAACGGCGGCCCCAGCCAGATGGATCTGTTCGATCCGAAACCCCTGTTAGCGAAAATGGCCGGACAGCCTCACCCCGACGGAGTAGAGATCCACCAGCCCGGCAACCAGAATACCCTGCTGCCGACGCCCTTTGAGTTCCGCAAACACGGTCAGTGCGGGATGGATATCTCCGAGGCCCTGCCCCACCAGGCAGAGATCGTCGACAAGCTCTGCTTCATTCGATCGATGCACACCGAGCATAACAACCACCTAGAGGGGTTGAACATGCTGCTTACGTGCAAGATCTTTGCCGGCCGGCCGGTCATGGGGGCCTGGATCAGCTACGCGCTGGGAACCGAGAATCAGAATCTGCCAGCGTATGTCGTCCTACGCGACCCGAAAGGCTACACGGTCGGCGGCAAACAACTCTGGGCAAATGGCTACCTACCCGCCCTCTATCAAGGGATAGAATTCAACATGAGCGGCTCGCCGGTCCATCATCTGCAGCCGTTTGAGCCGCTGCCTCCCGGGATTCAACGGGGCAATCTCGGCTACCTGGCGCGTCTCAATCGTATGCATAGCGAAGGCCGGCCGGACGAAACCGAATTAGAATCCCGAATCAAAAACTTCGAGCTGGCCGCGCGGATGCAGGTCGAGGCGATGGATGTGCTCGACATCAGCAGCGAGCCGGCTTCGGTGAGAAAACTCTATGCGGTCGACGACCCCGTGAGAGGCCCCTACGGAATGCGGTGCCTGATGGCGCGCCGCCTGGTTGAGGCCGGTGTTCGCTTCGTGCAGGTCACCACCCGGCCCGGACAGCCGTGGGACCAGCACAGCAACCTGAAGACGGCTCTGTCGAAGATCGCGGCCGAGACCGATCAGGGGGCGGCGGCTCTGGTCCGCGACCTCGACCAGCGCGGTCTTCTCGACAGCACGATCGTCATGTGGGCCGGCGAGTTCGGACGCCTTCCGACCACCCAGAACGCCGACGGCCGTGACCACAACCGCAACGCCTTCACGCTCTGGTTCGCTGGAGGCGGCTTCAAGCCCGGGTTTATCTACGGCCAAACCGACGACCTGGGATACAAGTCGGTCGTCAATCGGGTCAGTGTGCCCGACATGATCGCCACGGTCTTGCACCAACTCGGGCTCGATCACCGCAAGACGCAGTATCCGCACGGTGGACGCATGGAAACGCCCTCGGACGTAACGGTCACCGGTGCCCGTGTCATCGGCGATCTGGTGTCGAGCGACTTGCACGCGACGTGACGTAAATGAAGATCAACCTGGGCGCTTGTTACCGACCATTGATCGGGATGCTGTTGTTTCCCGCAGTGTTGCACGCCCAGAGTACGGCCGGCGCGCCCGTGTTCGAGCGAGACATCCTGCCGATCTTCTCCACCTATTGCTTCACCTGCCACGGTAAGACCTCGCCCGAGTTGGGGATGGACCTGCGCACTGCCGCCTCAGTGCTGCGAGGCAGCCACAACGGGCCCGTTATCAAAAAGGGCTCACCCGAAAGCAGCCGGCTCTTCCAACTCGTGTCGAAGCACTTGATGCCGCCGCCCGCCTTCGAGAGCATCGTGCCCGATCCGGACGTCGAGACGATTCGCCGCTGGATCTCGAGCGGCGCACACTCATCGCAGTCGAAGGGAGACATCCCCGAAGTGGCCCGCCGGCAGATCAGCCGCTTCGAGAAAGAGATCCAACCGATCTTCAACGCCCGCTGCACCGCGTGTCATGGCGGCCAGACCCCCCAATCGGGACTCGACCTCACCTCCCTCACCCCTGCCTTGAAGGGTGGGAAGCACGGGCCGGTCATCCTGGAGGGGTTTTCCGACAAGAGCGTTCTGATCCGGCAACTTCAGAGTGGGGTCATGCCCCCGGCCGGAGCGGGCGAGCCGATCAAGAAAGCGGAACTGGAGCTCATGCGCGGGTGGATCGACGAGGGCAACTTCGCCGACTACGTCGACCTGGGAAACCCCCTCGACCGCGCCTTCACCGAGACGGAAGCGCCTGAAGTGACGGCCGAAGATCGTCAATACTGGGCGTTTCGCAAGCCGCTCGCCGCCGCGCCACCGAAGGTCAAGAGCGCAACCCGGGCGCAGACTCCGATCGACTCCTTCATCATCTCAGAGCTGGAGTCCCGCGGCCTCGAGCTGTCTCCACCCGCTTCAAAGCAGACCCTGTTGCGACGAGTTTACTTCGACCTCTGGGGCCTGCCACCCACGCCGGAAGAGGCGCAAGGATTCCTCCAGGATACAAGGCCCGACGCCTACGAGCAGTTCATCGATCGCCTGATGGACTCCCCGAACTACGGCGAACGCTGGGGCCGGCACTGGCTCGATGCGGTCGGCTACACGGACACGACAGGCAAAGACCACGCGGTAGCCACAGTCGAGCTTGCCGAGGGGATGTGGCGCTATCGTGACTACGTGATCCGGGCCTTTCAGCAGGACAAGCCATGGGACCGCTTTCTCACCGAGCAACTCGCCGGCGACGAGCTCGTCGATTGGCGAAACGCCGAAACCTACACGCCCGAGATCATCGAACCGCTCGTCGCTACCGGCTATTTGCGAACTATCCTGGATGTCACGAACGAAGACATCTCTGACCGCCCGTTGGACCGGTATGACGCTCTATTTGCTCTGCTCGACAAGGTCTCGTCGAGCACGCTGGGGTTGACGCTCACCTGCGCTCGCTGCCACAGCCACAAGTTTGATCCCATTCCCCAACGAGACTACTACCGCTTCCTCTCCGTGTTCACGGCGGCCTACAACCCGTCTGCCTGGATCCAACCCAAGAAGCGGCTTCACTACACCGTGTCGAAGTCAGAGCGGGAAGAGATCGAGAGCCACAACCAGGAGATCGATGCGGCGGTTGGGAGGCTGAGCGACGACATCGAGCAGATCCGTCGGCCGTACCGCGAACAACGGCTCGGCGAGAAGCTGGAGAAACTGCCCGAAGTCGTGCGCGCCGATACGAAGCTCGCCGTCGAAACCGAGGCGGACGACCGCGACGAGGTTCAGAAGTACCTCGTCGAGAAGTTCGGCCCGCTCGTCGAGATCACCGACGAGGAGTTGGACGCATCGATAACCGGCGATCACCAGGACGAGCTTTCACGCCTGAAGCAGAAGGTGGCTACCTGGGACGGCTATCGCCGCAAGCTGCATCAGATCCAGGCACTGTGGGACGGCGACGGAGTGCCCACGATCCGTTTATTGCAACGTGGCAGCGTCGAATCGCCCGGCCCCAAAGTGAAGCCGGGCTTCATCACAGTTTTGTGTGCGGCCGACGAAGACTGCACCGCTGAGCCGTCCGCGAACCGGGTGGGAGCGACCCAGGGCTACCGACTCGCGCTGGCGGAATGGCTCACCGACCCGAACCATCCCCTCACCGCGCGTGTGATCGTCAACCGCATCTGGCAGCATCACTTCGGCATGGGAATCGTCGCAACACCGGACAATTTCGGCAGCACTGGCTCGCCGCCGTCTCAGCCGGCGCTGCTCGACTGGCTCGCCGTCGACTTTGTCCAGCACGGTTGGAAAGCCAAGCGCCTGCACAAGATGATCATGAGGTCGGCGGTCTATCGACAGTCCTCGCGCCCATCCAGCAATCCGCGGAGCGAACAGGCCGCCGCCGAAGACCCTGACAACCGGCTGCTGTGGCGCATGCCCATGCGACGGTTGGAGGCGGAAGCCTTGCGCGACTCGATCCTCGCCGTGGCCGGCAGGCTCGACGACACCGTCGGTGGCCCGGCGGTCGAGCTCAGAGCGCGTTCCGACGGCTTGCAGGTGGTTTCCGAGGCCGAGTCGACGGGCGGACCGAGGCGCCGCAGCGTCTACCTGCTCGCGCGGCGCACCTGGCCGTTGACTTTTCTCACCGCCTTCGACTTTCCCATCATTGACGCGGCCTGCAGCCGCCGTGTCCCCTCCGCCACTCCGCTGCAATCCCTGAGCATGATGAACAGCGAGTTCGTCACGGAGAACGCGCGCGAGGCTGCGAACCGGGCCGCTGCGCTCGCCGGCGACCGCTCCACCCCCCACGACCTTGTCGAAACGACCTACGGCTTACTGTTCTCCCGCAAGCCTTCAACGCAAGAGAGCCGGATCGCCCTCGATCACCTCGAGTCGCAACAGCAACTCTACGCCAATGCCAATTCGTCGGCGGAAGAAGCCTTCGAAAAGTCACTAGCGAACCTCGTCCACATGCTCATCAGCTCGAACGAGTTCCTCTACGTAGACTAGTAGAAGAGAGCACACACTGTTTCGTGTCCTTTTCTTACCCTCGCCCTTGCCCTTGCTGTGACTCCGTCCCCTTTACTGTGGCGCCTTGAGGTCGAAGCTCTCCACCCGGCCGGTGCCCACCAAGTCGGCCTCCCTGGTGCCGACCAGGTTGATGGTCCACTCCTTGCCCGCCACATAGCTGACCCAGATCTCTCCCGGGCGGCGCTCCCAGATCTGGGGATAACAGAGCCGCTCTCCCCTCACGAAGACGTCTGGTCGCGTCCAGCTTTGTCCCTCGTCCTCGGAGAAGGCGATGGACAGTTCCTCCCGGTGCCGGCTGGCGGGATACAGCGATGCCTGTTCGGCGTGTCTTCGGTACTCGGACTTGCCCTGGGGATAGAGCCGGTTCCAGACCAAAACCAGCCGGCCGCTGGCCAGCCGTCTCAGGTAGCCGGGGGCACTGCCGGCGTCGATCGAACTGGGGCGCAGCTCCCGCCAGGAGTATCCGTAGTCTTCGGAGAAGGCCTCCCAGAAGCGGTCCAGATTGGTGCGGAGCAGCATGCCACTCGGAACAAGTTTGGTGTCGTGCCATGGGCTGCCGCCTTTTGTGCCGTTGTTTTTCAAGGTGTTTCTCAAGGGCCGGGTCTGGCATCGGTAACCTGAAATGCCCAGATCGTGGCATCATTGAACACAAACCGCAGTCGGATTGCTTCCCCTCTGAACTGAGCCAGCGATTGGCCTTTCCACCTTACTCGATGAGCCAGGCTGTCGCCCTTGACCACTTCGCAGTCTTCACGCCGAAATCCGTCGAACTTCTTCTCGGCGGCCGAAATGTAGTGGCCCATATGGGCTTTGGTTCCGGTGTCAAACTGTCTTGCGGTCGTGTCGACCACCTCGAGTCTCAGCTCGCCCTCCACTTCGGCATTGACATACAACTCGTCACCTTCGACCACGAAGGGGCGGGTCAATAGGGCTCCTTTCCCGTTCAGCCGCTCTCTGCTCCGAAGACCCCCCAGCCGGTCCAAGGGCACCCAGCCCAGCCCGATCCTGATCTGGCGCTTGTGCGGTGGGTTGTACTTGACCCCATGGTTGTATCGTGCTCCGGCGTAGTAGAACAGCATCTTCTCGCCGTGCGTGATCATCGAAGGCCACCATATGATACGGTCGTCCCAGCGGCCCTCTGCACCTTGGGGAATGAAGGCTTCTTTGGGAAACGGGTAGTCCCAGCGAAAGCCGTCTCGGCTGATGATCAGGTGCTGCTCTACGTCTCCCCTGACATAGTTGTCCAGCATTGAAGGCAGTCCCAGATAGAATCCCTCGTAGCGATACACTTTCATGCTCTCGACTTCGGGCCACCTTTCGCTCATTGGATGGAACACCGTCTGCCGGGGGGACCACTCAACCAGGTCCTCGCTCTCCTGACGGACGATATAGCGAGGACCGGTGCCGGTTTCGGGGTCGGCTTTCTCCGTCAACTGCCGGTGAAACAAGACGTACTTCCCGAGGGTTTCATCCCACACGATACTTGGATTTCCACCCCCTCCGCCGCCCCGAAGACCGCCCGCCATCTGGTGCCAGGTGAGCCCGTCGGCACTGTACGCCATGCCGTTCCAGCCTCCGAACCGGCCCCCGTCTTCATGGTAGGGAGAAATGCTGCAGGAGAGGAATCTTCGCTCTGCCGGTCGCTCTCGAGGGTCCTGGATCAGACGGATGCTACCCACTAGTGGTCGCCTTCCAAGATGGTCGGAATGGAGCAGAACGTTGTTCTGCATCGTTCCCTGGTAGCGGACCAGGCCCAGGTTCGGTTTCACCCACTTCACGCCGTCCCGGCTCTCGGCGTAGGCGACTACGCTGCCACCCGTATGCTGCTCGATCTGGTACCAGACCTTGAATTTCTTGTCCTGGGCGTCATAGATGGCAGTGCCCAACTGGATTCCGTAACTCTTCCGGGCTGTTTCCTCCCAGGGTGTGTCCGCTTCGAGCAGGGGATTGGAAGGATGTTTTTGCAGAACACCTTGCACCCGCCTTACGTTGTACCAGGCACACAGCACCTCGTTGTCCACCATTAGCTGCTTCTGAGTGCCGAACCTGAGGGGCCGTTCCGATTCCAACTCTCTCAGATGCACGTAGGGTGAACCGGCGTTTGGTTGGGCAAGGGACCGCGGCCCCACCAGTAGCAGCAGCGCTGCCGTTATCGCGGGGATCCTGATGCGCATTTCCATCATCTTTGAAAACTCCTGTTCAAAGGTCGCAAACTTCATCCCTGTCCTCGGAGGTCGAGGTTCTCCACAAAGGGACCGGATGTAGTGGGTCGCTGGAACCCACAGCCGCCGCATTATCCCATGATCTGGTTTACTGATTCCCAGTTTCGGGCGGGTCCTGGGTGCCCAACTCTGCTGGTTCCAGCTGAATTCGGTACTGCTCACTCATCACTGATTACTCGCTGACACCAGAGGTCGCTTGAGCCAGGGCCGCCTTCTTTGCCTTGCGCCAGGCAGTAGGATACCTTGCATGCCTGGTGTCCTTCACCGCACGAGGCGAGCCGGTAGAGACCCGTGTTCATAGGCCAAAACCATATCGCACTACCGCATCCTGGAAAAGCTCGGTTGAGGGGGCATGGGTGAGGTTTATCTAGCCCAGGACACCGGCCGCTTAGATCGCAAAGTGGCTCTCAAATTCCTTCCTCAGGAGATGCAGCAGGTACAAAGCTCGAGCGTGTCAGTTTTCACGGTGCTTGTATTGGGAAACAGGGTCTCCTTAGCACGCCCCAATCGGCAGGAAGGGAGAGAGTCATGCTGCTCCGACGGGAATTTCTTGCTCGTTCCGCCCTCCTGGGGAGTCTGGTCTCCCAGTTTTGTGTCACTCCCACGCGTCGCGATCCCTTTTTTCTCTCGGCCACCGTAGATTTCCCCGACGACGTCGGAAGCGGGCCCTATAACTTGGAGCTTCTCGACCAACTCATGGAGACGATGGTCCAGATGGGCGTGCGGCGCGTCTATTGGCTCTACTACGGCGACGTCGAGCGTGAGTCCTATTGGGCAGGGAACCTCTTCGACTACATGGAATACGGTCGGCAGACGCTGGACAACCTGGGCGAACCGGTCCGGGCCGCGGTGCCCGTCGCCCATCGCCATGGCCTGGAGCTCTATGGGGTCCTCAAACCCTACAACACCGGGATATCGGGGACCTATCCGGAAGGCTCTCCTCAGGCCGGCGCAACCGGCATCACCCGCATCGGCGGCACACTCCAACAAGTCATCCCTTTCATAGAGCGCTACCCCGAGACCCGGGTCCTGAGACGACCCTTCAGTCCTCCGGAAGACCTGGAGCGACTCCCCATCCAAAAGATCCGATTGCTGAAGAAGGACGATTCGCCGACCCGGATCCGTGCCGAGAATCTCGAGATCTGGACCAGCCCGTCGAACTATGGCTACCAGAACAGAAGCAGAGTCCAGGAAGTCCGCGAAGAAGTGGTCCAGGCCGAACGGGAGGTTCGCGACTACTATGGGAATCTCCTGACACCCAAGGGAGATCCCGTCCGGACGCTCACCATCGACGGTTTGAATCTGGACGACCGCTACATTCTGGTCACCACCAATCTCAAGGAAGGAAGCAGTGACTTCCACAATTCCCCGATGGCGATGGTCGAAGCCTACGGACCCGGACCCGATCCCCTTCCCATCGTGGTTGCCTCACACAGCGCCATCTGGACCCAGCCCCGAAGCTTCAGGACGGACGGCCTGGAGTTCGATCTGGGCATGGGTCACTACGAGATCGCCCTGGACCAGGACAATACCTCGAAAGGGGCTAATGGCTGGACACGAGGTGGCTGTGTGGCCTTTGCCCGGGGCAAGAATATGCACTTGCCGTGTACTCCCTGCGAAGTCTATCCCGAGGTCCAGAAGCTCTGGCTGGGATGGATCGATCGCCTGATCGAAGCGGGGGTGGATGGGATCGATCTGAGAGTCTCCCACCACGGATCCCTCACCGATGAGCCCCTCGAGTACGGCTTCAATCAATCGGTGCTCGAGGAGTACGCCGACCGGTACGGGGATCCTCCCGCTGGATCCCCTGATCTGGCACGCCTTGCGGAGCTCCGTGGAGATCACTACACCGGCTTCGTCCGCGAGGCCAGTCAGCGGGCCCGCAGTGCCGGTCGAAAGATGCAGGTTCACCTGCACGCCGAAGCCTTTCGCGCTGATCCCTGCGCGGGCCAGCTGATGGGCTTCCCCGCTAACGTCTCCTTCCAGTGGCAGGACTGGCTGAAGGAAGGGCTCCTGGATGGTGCCACTCTTCGGACCAGTTGGTTTGAGGCCATCGAGGATCCCATGGGTGGGGCTCCCGACCGAAGTCGGCTTTCGAACGCTCTCGACGATCCGGTGGTGCGGGAGATGCTCAAGTTGACCGGGGAGCTGGGCCTGCCGGTCTATCTCAACCGCTATGTCAGCCGGACTATCGGCATCGATGAATACGTCTCCGACATCAAGACCGTGTCCCGCGATCCCCGACTCGCCGGATTCGATGTCTACGAAATGGCCAACGTTGCTCGTCCCGACTCCGAGGGGACCCGACTCATCCCGGTAGAGCAACGCCTGGAGCGAATCAAGAGGACCGCCCGCGAGCTGGGCCTCAAGAAGCAGTCGTAGAGCATGAGATGAAACCGTGCTACCGCCTGGTCGCATTTCTGGTCTGGACACTCGGGGGGATTCAGCTGACACAGGCCTACTCCTTGGAGGACTGGGCGAGCCCCCCGGAGGATTTCCTACAGGTCCTGAGATCATATCTGCCCCAGGACATCCTGTTCCTGCACCTGGATCTACCCCACATGGCAGTGCTCGAACTGGATGGCGGAAGACTCCTGGGAATCTCGCAGCTGGGTCGAATCGATTTCGTCTGACGGAGGAAAAAGCTGGTCTCCCTTCGAGTCCATTGAGGCGGAGGGGAGTCTCAAAGAGCAGGGAACCACCTCGGGTCAATCTCGGGTCCTTTGATCGACACCAACCGATTCCGTCTCTGTGATTCCGGCGCGGATCTCGCGCCAATATACGAAGATCAACCGAGACCTCAACTAAACTAAAGCGATCCAATGCTGGGGGAGGGGGAGATTCATCCAAGGTAGGGGAAGGACGGGAGGAGGAACCTCATATCCGGGCCGCTCCCGAGTTTTCTCCGAGTTGTTAGCAAAATGTTAGAAACTGGCTGGTTTCGAGGGTAGAAGCGACGAACAGACATTCACTTAACCAATTGATGTCAATAGGCTTATACGTCTAGCATCCGAGCTTTACCCTTTGGTGCTTGTGATTTGGAGCTTGTTTGTATTTTGTATCTTGTACCTTGGGATTTCCGGAGTTTCAGGTTAGTGGCCCCCCAGCAGTGCCGTCCCGTTCGAGAAGGAAACTTTTTCCTGTTTCTGGGTACATCGCCTGCACAGAGGAGTTTACTACAGTCAACCCTATCCAGGAGTCCGCTTTAGCGGCCTGGCGCGAAGCGTAATAGAGCGGTCCTTCCGGGCCGGGTATTTGGGTGACGTGAGAGGCAGAGCCTGCTTCAGCAGGCTTCTCGAGAAAAGGCTTTAGCCAGGACCCGTTCCGATCTCCACTACCAAGGCTCGATTCAGTTCTCAACGGCACCCAAGATTTCCTGGGGTCCTCATCAGAGGTGACACGGACCATCGGACCGGACTTTGGCTGAAACCCTCAATCGAGAAGCCCGCTGAAGCGGGCTCAAGTTTCACCTCACCCCGATACTCGGCCCTAAAGAGGGTGTCGCAAAAGTCCACATCAGAATCCGCGACGCTAACGGAGCAGGTCTAGCTACCACTTCTGTGATAGGCCCTTCCAAGGAGGCTGCTAAAGGCAGCCTACGTGTTCGGCTTCACCTTGACCTGGTTCGACCACTCAGGATTGACCTCGATCTCTAGGACGCTGGAAAACCTACAGAGAAGCCTTTCTGACTCAGCGCTGTTCTATTGACCAGCAGGGCTCTGTCCGGACTCTAAAACGGACTTTTTAGACACCCTCTAAAGGACCGGTCTATTACGCTTTGCGCCAGCCTGCTGAAGCAGCCTCCGAGAACGCCGAGATGTCCAGACAGGCGACTGCTGCGAGCTGGATCACTCGAGAAAGAGTTGGCATCCGAAGCCAGGTTTCGACACAATCGCCCTGTAGCTCGACTGTTAGACTCTACTACCAGCCGGAGTCCCGTCTCGTCGAAGTTTCGGGTTGGATTCTACCTCAGGCCGCGGGGCATCAGACGGTCCCAGGAAGATCCAGTATCCTGCGGGCATTCTCTGCCATGATCAGTCTGTCTTCTTCGGCCGAAAGATCTGCCTCATAGTAGATTCCCAGGGCAAAGGCGGGAACGATCAGGTCTAGATCGGTTCCAAAGACGACCTGCTCCTTTCCGACGGCGTCGATGGCCCGGCGTACATCTCCCCGGTCGGGATACGTTCCCGACAACTCCAGATAGAAGTTAGGCCTTTGCCTGGCCAGCTCGATGCCCTCCTTTCCCAGTCCGTGACCGAGGATAATGGGAAGGTCTGGATGGCGACGTCCGATCTCAAGAAACATCTGCAGGTCGGCGTTGGTGGCGGATCGCAGGAAGGGGGCATAACCCGGACCCCGCGGCCAGCGCAGCAGCCGCCGCTCGTCCCATGATGGACCATTGAGAAAGATCGGGACATGCCTTTTAGCCGCGGCTTCGAACAGTCGCAGATAGGACTCGTCTCCCGTTTCTTCTCGAACTGTCTCCATGGTCAGCGTGGCATGAGGAAGCTTCGGATCCCGGGAACAGCGGTCGAGCCAGCAAATCGATGCATCCAGATGGGTGGGACTGATCACTGGACTGCCCAGCAGCCGAGCACGTCCGTCGATTGCGTCGAGCATTTCCTGATTCCCGGCATCCAGGTCCTCGTGATAGGCCACGTAGGATGAGCAGATCGAATACTCCATTTCGAATCGACTGGAAAAGTATTCGATAGCCTTCAGATCCCGGATCGTTGCGGAGATACCGGGTATGGTCCCCAGGTGAGTATGGACGTCGATCGCCGGCGTAGAGGGTATCCTCAACTCCGGCAGCGAAGTCGCTGCGGTCTGCAGCTGATCCGCCTCCTGCGGCCGGCCGAAGAAGCGAAGGGCATTGCTCCCCAGGATCCGGCGTTTGTCCTGCTCCTCGATTTCTGCATCCAAGACCGTATTGAGGGCGGGCTGGATAGGACGCAGTGTGGAGCCGCTGCTGAACAGAATGCGTTCTTTTCCGGCGTAGCGCAGCAGTAGCTCAATGGCGCCGGGTGTAGGCACCCAGGAGGAATCGGCGTAGACGTGGTGATGCTCTTCCAGAACAGCCAGCAACTCGTCGAACAGGAGATAGGAGGTCCCGGCCAGAAGCAAGGGACAATGCAGGTCTCTGGTAAGGGCCGCCAGGGTCGACGGAATCCCACTATGAATTACGCCACAAGCTATCAGCGGGAGGCCGGTTGCGGCGGCCTTCTCGATTTTCTTGCGAAAGGAGAGAGAAGAAAGCAATGAGCCTTCGGTGACGGGAAAGGTCAGAGCTGAGGCTCCGTTTCGCAGGCATTCCTCCAGCAGATCTTCGGTCTCGAGCGTGCTCGCCTGAGGTCCCAGGACTCCGACAGGGATGATCCTGGGATCCTGGCGCGCAACCCGGAACAGATCAGCGTTCCCCTTTCGTGCATCGGCGTGAAGAGCGCGCAAGCTGATTACCGCAGATCGGGAGATTCCTCGTTTCCGCATGCCCTCAAAGAGCGGTTCAAATCCCAGCGATTCCGGACGCAAGGTTACGCTGCCGACCAGCGTGTAGGCATCCACGATTGAGGCGGTTGTGGGAGTCATGTTAGGGTCCCCATTCATGGACTACCTTGCCGTGGACGTCATGGTGGCGAAAGGCGATGGTGGGAGCGGCGCCTTTTTTGAAAACGTTTATCGATAGGAAGCCACCCTTCACCCGGAGGAACTCCTGCCATTCGGGTTGTTCCGGATTGCCACCGGCGTGGATGTCGCTGGCTGGACCACAGGAGAATTCCCGGAGCCCTGAAGTCGGATCAATCGACATGTATTGCCAATGCCGATC
>Ga0310345_10001145_pt1 | contig 31182 bp, 51 predicted proteins | sample HC15DNA20500_MG_FD_204667 | JGI IMG/M metagenome (GOLD analysis project Ga0310345, IMG submission 204667) | Marine microbial communities from station ALOHA, North Pacific Subtropical Gyre - HC15-DNA-20-500_MG | ecosystem: Environmental > Aquatic > Marine > Oceanic | place: Pacific Ocean: North... | reverse complement strand
TTGCAGAAACAGGCGTAAAGGAATTAATGCGTAGAATCTACGAATTACTATTAAAGAATCAAGACAAGGAAAGAACCGTAATGATTCGCAATGAGTGGATTCCTGTTCGACCTGATGCTTGGAACGACAAAGCAGATTGCACTGTATCTGTAGCGTTAGGCAACGGCAATAAAGACCAGCAACTAGCGCACCTGTCGGCTATGTTACAATTCGCTGGAGAAGCGATGAAGGGTGGATTACCTATAGTAAATGACCAGAATATGTATAATATAGGGGCTGCTATGGTAAAGAATATGGGGTTTCAGAATGTTGATGACTTCTTAACTGACCCATCTAGAATGCCACCAAAACAAGAGGGGCAAGAACCCGAACAACAAATGGCTGCTATGGAGATGCAGTTAAAGCAGAAAGAGCTTGAAATAAAGGCTGCTGATATCCAAGTAAAGCAGATGAAAATTCAACAGGTGGCTGCGGCTGACGCGGTTGACGCAGAATTAAAAATGCAAGAACTTCAACTAGAGCGTGAACAAAAACGCGCAGTAGCTATAGGAGACACATGAACCGAGAGGCAGAGGCAAAGAGACTCTTAGAGAACGAATTATTTGTAGAAGCATTTGACACACTAGAGAAAGAGTTGTTACTGAGTTGGTCTAGAACTGGCTCAAATGATGTAAGCCAGCGCGAGTCATGCTGGTTAGCGACGAGACTGCTTGAAAGAATCAAGGCACATATAACGTCCATAGTTGAAACTGGACACATGGCTAAGGTTCTAGAAAAGCAACACCCACATATATAAGGAGAAGTAAAAATGGCGGATACGCAAAATGCCCCGTCTGTGCCGCAAGGCCCAATAGCTCCCTCAGAAAGTATTGAGGCAGCCCATAATGCAATTCTTGGCTTATTAGATTCCGACGAGGAAACACCTGAGAGCGAGGAAGAGCAACCTTCAGAAGAGGAAGAGTCTACAGAGGAAACTCAAGACGAATCATTGGAAGAAGTTTCCGAAGAGGAAGAAGAATCTGAGGACGAAGAGTCCGAAGAGGAGGAAGAATCTGAGGAGTCCGAAGAAGAGAGCGATGACAAAGATGCACTTTATGAGGTTCGCGTTGATGGCGAAGACCATGAAGTTACCCTCGATGAACTTGTAAAAGGATATTCTCGACAGTCGGATTACACTAAAAAAACTCAAGCGTTGGCAGCAAGCAGGGAGGAGGCAGAGTTATCTAAATCTCAGTACGAAGCTGCACTACCTGAACTCCAACATTTGAAACAGCAGTACGTTGACGCTTTAGGTCAAGTCATAAATAACTCTATGGCTGGACTTGAAAGGTTTAACATTGATTGGGAAACCCTAAAAGAAGATGATCGCGAAGAGTATCTTCTGAAGAGGGATGAGTTTAGGCAGGCTCAGGAATCAATACAAAGAACGCAACAGCAAAGGCAACACGAAGCTGAGAATATGCAGCGCGAAGCGCAGGATTCTCATCAAAGAATGGTGGAGCAAGAGCAGGCGAAACTTGTAAAGATGGTTCCAGAATGGGGCAAAGCAGAAACCAGACAATCATTGGCTATTGAATTGCGCGATTATGCGCTATCTCAAGGGTTTACAAAAGAGGAGATATCCTCATTAATAGACTCAAGATCGTTTGTTGCTTTAATGAAAGCAATGAAATACGACGCTTTATCTGGAACAAAAATAAAAGCAAAGAAGATAAAGAACAAGCCAAAAGTTATACGTTCAGGTACAGGAACCAAGAGAAAGGCAGAGGCAAAAAGCAAACGTAACGCCCAAATGAAGCGTCTTAGAGAGACAGGTCATTTAGATGACTCAGTAAGTCTCTTTGAGGATTTTATAGACATTTAAAATAGGAGGATTGCATTATGGCAGTTCCTGCAAATACTAGGCTAACCTTTAGCGCCATTGGCATTAGGGAAGACCTAAGTAACATTATATACAATATCAGCCCAACGGACACCCCATTTCTTAACGGGTGTGGCAGAGGAACCGCTGATAACACTCTATTTGAGTGGCAGACAGATGAGTTGGCAACTCCTGCTGCTAACAGGCAGTTAGAAGGTGATGATTATGCTTCGACTGCTGCAACAGAGCCGAGGCGTTTGACAAATTACACCCAAATCTCCGCAACGCAAGTCCAGAGTTCTGGAACTGCTGAAGCCGTGGATTTTGCTGGGCGTAAATCAACTCAGGCTTATCAGCTTGCTAAACGTGCTAAAGAAATGAAGCGCGATATGGAACAGATGCTACTTGATGGCACAGCTAAAGTTGCTGGTGGTGCTGGTGCTGCTAGAGAGTCTGCGTCTTTTGCTACTTGGGTTGGTACTAACGTTATCGGTACAACGCCTATCGTAGCTGCGTCTACTGGTCTTGGTCTTGTTAATAACGGTGCAGCGGGTTATCCTGATGGCACGACAAGTTCCTTAGGTGGTGGCGCTAATACGGCTGTTTCACTTTCTCTAATCAATGAGGTAGTGGGCCGCATTTGGGATCTTGGTGGATCACCTGATACCATTTTGTGCAGAAGCGATGTAAAACAAACCATTAGTTCCGCCGCTGTTGGTGGTTCTGTTGTTGCTGACCCTGTAGGTAACACTTCGGGTAGCAAACCCATCACCGCTGTAAATGCGGTTGACGTTATGGTAACAGACTTTGGTACGTTTAAGGTTGTACCTGATCGCTTTTTGCCTGCTGGTAACTGTGATTTCATTGACTTTGATCTGTGGTCTGTAGATTATTTACGGCCTTTCCGTACAGAAACTCTTGCCAAATCTGGTGATAGTGTGAAGCAGCTTTTGATTGCTGAGTACGGGTTGCGTTCAAAAAATGGTCTTGGCAGCGGCATGCTCAAGAGCGCAATTTAATTTGCTTTGGTGTAGCCCCCTTCGGGGGGCTTTACCTCACAGGAGAAACAAGATGGCAAATATAGGACAACCACCCAGCAAGGGTAGTGCAACAGCTATTGGCCCCGATATGAACCCGCCGCCTTATAGTGAAGGGGAACCTAAACTTAGAAAGTATGGGCCGGGAAAGGATGGTGCTTTAGGCACCACAGAACACAACGGAAGTATAGATAACGTCATAAGCACACAAGTTTCTAAAGTAGGTAAAGTGTATGGCTGGTAAAAAAAGTAAGATTTCAAAGCAGAGTTCAGTCAAGAAATCAAAGACTACAAAACCCCCAACTAAGGAAGAAAGTCTTTCCAGTGTTGTAAGGGGCATGGAGGCCATTGCGACAGGCAAGGATTCGAGGTATCATTTAAAATGAAGAAAAATGCTTTAGCGCAATCTACTCCAGTAGAGACATTTCATTCTAATTCGGATGAAACTGAGTTTACTATCAACACCTATCAGGATTGTGAACCTATACTAGACGAAAACAAGAAAGCATATAATAATTATGGCGACTTGTTGACTCCCGGAAAGACTGGTGAAGGTGTAAGAGTTGCATCTATACCGCTAAATGTATGGACTCAGTGGATGAAAGAAACCAATGGGGCAATAGAGAAAGATCATAAACTTATGAAGAAGTATCTAAACGACCCAGATAATAAATATTTTAGAACGACACCAACGAGGGTTTAATTATGTGGTTATACGCACATGGTGTTTTAGGACACACGCAAAGAAACTATAGAATTCTGAATCAAAGCGTATTCTTCTCGAAACGTAATGTGACCTAATGGCTATAGGTACTTACAGCGAACTACAGACTGCTGTAGCTAACTGGCTGGACAGAGATGATCTGACAGATAGGATACAAGAGTTTATCTCTCTAGCGGAGGCCCGAATGAATCGGATTCTCCGCTTGTCGATAATGCTTAATGTAGATCAAACTACATTAGGAGGGGCTGCCGCATTAGTGGGCGGAACTAGGGAGTATGCGTTGCCGTCTGGTTATCTTCAGATGCTAGATTTTCATCTGAGAACTGATCCTATAACTACGTTGTCTTATATCACTCCTGAGAACATGAACAGAATGTGGGCAGGAAGTCAAAGCGGAAGACCAGAAGCCTACACTATCTTCTCAGATAATTCTAGTGGAACACCAATAAAGAAAGTTCGTTTGGGGCCAGCACCAGATTCTGCTTATGATTATTCGATAACATTTTTCAAGAAGATTGATGCTCTTTCAATAACTAATACTACAGAGCAGATGTTGACAAACAATCCAGATGTATATCTGTATGGAGCGTTAATGGAGGCAGAGCCATTTCTAATGAACGATGCTAGGGTTCAATTATGGGCCACAGCTTTTCAACAGGCTATTGCTGATTTACAGGAACAAGATAACAAAGACCGTCATTCGGGCAGCGCAATGAGGGTTATGAATACAGGTGGGTACTACTAATGGCACTAGAAACTGGTAATTATATTGATGATCTGGTAATCACAAATCCCACGGCTTCAGACCCAATTAGTCAGGGAGATGACCATCTTCAATTAATCAAGAAAGTTGTAAAGCAATCGTTCCCGTCTGTTGACTCAGCGGTACATGCTATTCATCCATCTGCGACAGCTCCAGCAACATCCCTTACTGCTGGTCTTATGTGGTTCGATACATCTGCAAATCTATTGAAGATAAGAAATGAAGCTAACGATGCGTGGGTTACATTAGCAGTATCCATCATAACAAGTAATTCAGTAGACGTTGATGCGGGAACTGTTGACGGTGCAGTGATTGGCGGGGCAACTCCTGCTGCAATTACAGGAACAACCTTAACTGGTAATACAAGCCTTGCATTGGCTACAGGCGCTACAGTAACTGGTATTGATAATGGTGCATTAGGCTCAAGCGCTACATTGCTTGCAACGCAGGGTGCAGTAAAGACCTATGTAGACGCTCAAGTTACTGCACAAGATTTAGACCTTATCTCTGATTCTGGAACTATAGATATTGACCTAGACTCTGAAAGTCTAACCGTTTCTGGTGGTGAAGGGATTGATACAAGTGCTACTGGAACGACGCTAACCATTGCTGGCGAAGATGCCAGTACATCCAATAAGGGTGTTGCTTCGTTTCATTCTGATAATTTTTCAGTATCTTCTGGTGCGGTAACAATCAAAGATGCTGGTGTAGCGAATGCCGAACTAGCGGATATGGCAGCTAATACGGTAAAGGTTAGAAATGCTAACTCCTCTGGAGTGCCGTCTGATCTAGCTCTAGCCACCACTCAGATTATGATAGGCGATGGTACAGGCTTTACAGTAGCCGCATTATCTGGTGACGCCACCATGACAAATGCTGGAGCGGTGACAGTTACTGGTATACAGGGCGAATCAGTTAGTGCTGCTTCAGCGGCTAACGATCAATACTTGAAGTATTCAACTGCATCCTCAGAGTGGCAAAAGGTGGATGTTCTTGCTCCTGACAGACTGACAACAAAAGGTGATCTGCTTGTCTACAATACTGTGGACTCAGAAACCAGACTGCCCGTTGGGGCTAACAATTTAGTATTAACTGCGGACTCAACAGCTACCAATGGTGTAGCATGGGCAAGTACCGCCTCTGCTGGCTTCTCAGTTGCAATGGCGATTGCTCTCTAAAGGTAAATATTATGGCACAAGACTTTACAAAAGACTATAAATCACAAGTTACTACTGCACCGCATACGCTACGGACAGCTAACTCGAATGATGCGTTGATTGGCATTAGGCTAACAAACATTACAGCGAGTGCTGTTACTGTAGACGTATGGATTGATGTAGCGGCGGCAGGATCAACGGCATCTGTTGTTTACCTTGCTGATGACTTACAGGTTCCTCCAAAGTCATCGGTGGAGCTAATACAAGGCGGCGCTAAAATAGTTATGCAAAGCACCGACCTTCTAAGGATTCAGGCTTCTGCGGTAACTTCCATAGCAGCTTGGGTTAGCGTTGTAGACGCAATCTCAGCATAGGAGGAATTATGGCTGGCGAAACAAACGGAACACTGTACATGAATAACCCTCCGGGTAAGGAAGGGTTCTTCCTCAACCAAGCTACTATTGATGGTGATTACACCATAGCTGACAACGGTGTGGTAGCAGGGCCAGTAACCTTCACTGGAACAGTTACAGTCACAGGAACACTGGTAATCGTATGAGCAAGATTAATGTAGATACATGGGAACCTGAGTCTGGTACTGCTGCTACTCTGATGGCATCTGGTGATACCGTTACGGTGCCATCGGGAGCGGAACTTGATATTGCAAGCGGTGCAACATTAGATGTCAATGGGACTATCGATGTAACTGGTGCGACTACTACAGGATTTCCTGCTGGTGGTATGGCGGGGGTTCAGGTTTATACCGCTGGTGGCACATGGACTAAAGCAACTAGGGAATCGGCTCTTGGTGTAACCATTACTAAGGTAATTGTTGAAGTTCAAGGAGCGGGTGGCAGTGGTGCTGCAACGGGTTCAGGTTACGGGGGTGGTGGAGGAGGTGGATATTCCAAAAAAATTGTAGACGTTTCTTCGGTCACAGCATCGACAATAACAATAGGCACAGGTGGGGCGGCTGTTGGGGCAAACGCTGGAGCGGGAGCTGCAGGGGGTTTATCTTCATGGGCAGACTCAGTGAATACAGATGTTGTTGGTAATGGTGGAGCGGGTAAACCCGCCTCCGCTGCAGTCGGAACGGGTGGAACCGCTACTGGTGGTGACCTTCAAATTACTGGTGGAGATGGAACTATTTATGCCGGAGGATCAAATGTGTTTGGCGATGGACAGATTATGTATACTAAGGCTGGTCAAGGTTATGGTAGTGGTGGTGGTTACGGGCATGTAGCTTACGGATCTGGCGCGGGAGCAGGCGGTATCGTCGTAGTGTGGGAGTATCAATAATGGCTAATTACGCAGTAGTAAAAAATGGCGCAGTAGAAAACATAGTTATATGGGATGGGGTTACAGAGTTCTCTGTACCCGATTCTGAGCTGATCGAAGCTACGGCAGATGCGCGTATCGGTGGCACCTACGATGGTGTATTCCATTATGTAGAACCACCCGTCCCAGAACCCACAGCAGAACAAGTAGCCGCAGCCGAAGCAAAAGCAAGCGCTATTGAAAAACTAAAATCTCTCGGCCTAAACGATGCTGAAATAGCCAGTATCACAGGAGGATAGTATGGCATCCGAAGTAAAAACAAATAAACTATCCCCTGCAACTGGAACAGATGTAACGCTAGGAGATTCCTCTGATACGTTTACCCTTCCTTCTGGCTCGGCAATAACTGTAGCCTCTGGCGGAGATATAAATGTAGCTTCTGGGGGTGAGATTGATATTGCTAGTGGCGCAACGCTGGATGTTAATGGGACTATTGATGTAACTGGAGCAACCCTTACTGGATTTCCGGGGCTATTTTCATCTTATGCACATATAGTAGATTCTAAAGCGGAGGGAACTAATGGCGGAACATTTACCCTCGGGGCTTGGCGAACGAGAGATTTGAATACGGAGGTAACTGACCCAGATGGTATAGTTTCAATATCTGCGAATGCGTTTACTTTGGCTGCTGGAAGTTATTTGATTAAATGGATATGCCCAGCTTATTCTGTTGGTGAGCATAAATCTCGGTTATATGATGTTACTGGTACAGCAGGCATACAAAATGGCATGTCCGCCTACTCTCCCGCCGCCAGTTCTGGGGCTGCACGTGTAACCCCATCAGGAAGTAATGTTTACAGGATTGAGCATTGGTGTATTACGACCTTAGCCACGTACGGGTTCGGTGTGGATACTGGCACTGGCACTGGTGTAGAAATTTACGCGCAAGTCGAAATTCTCAAGGAGTCCTAAATGGATATTAATCATTGCATTGACCATTTAGGTCTTAATAGAAACTCTTACGGTTTAAACAAAAGTAATCCTCCACACGAATTCATTAGGTGGGATGGCCCAGATCCGCAACCAACGCAAGAAGAGTTGGAAGTTGCTTGGGTTGAGGCGCAACAAGTAGCCTCTGAAGCTGCTATTGAAAAATCTAATAGACAAGACTCTGTCAAAGCAAAACTTGAGGCTCTTGGTCTAACTACAGAAGAAGTGCAGGAGGCTTTTGGATTATGAGCGAAGTTAAAGTTGACACAATTTCTGAACGTACCGCTGCTGGTGGAGTAACCATTGATGGTGTATTACTTAAAGACAGTATAGTAAACACAGATAATATCGCAGAGAAAACGGCAGCCGCTGGCGTCACCATTGATGGTGTTCTAGTCAAGGATGGTGTAGCAACCTTCCAGACTGCTGCTGGCTCCCCACTTGTCTTTGAGGGAGCTACAGCAAATGCTTTTGAGACTACGTTTGCCATCACTGATCCGACTGCGGACAGGACTATTACTTTTCCTGATGCAGATGTAACTCTTGGTGCTTCTGGAGATAACACCCCAAGTTTTAGGGCTAGTGGTGGTTATACGGCTGCAGCTTCAGGAACATGGTATACGATGCAATTAAGCAACGAATCATGGGATACAGATAATGCTTTTGATACATCCACTTATAGATTTACTGTTCCTGTTGGAAAAGGCGGCAAGTATGTGATTAGTTACGACGTGACTGCAAACACTGCGTCTGCTGGTCAACGTGTTATTGGTCGTGTGGATAAAAATGGTAGCGACTCAGATGCCACTATGGTCTCCGGTAGTCCGGGTGCTAGTTCACAGAGAGTAAATGCCGTTCTTACAATGATCCTTGAGTTGGACGCAGGAGACTATATTGAACTGAAGGGGCAACAGAATAGAGGTGTTGATTACGATTTCAGATCTGGTGAAACATGGATGGCAGGATACAAATTAATAGGCATAGATGATGCATAAAAATCGAGGATTACAACAATTAGGGTTTATTACAAATGAGGACTTTTCCCTTCAAGACGATGGGGATGGCATCTACATTAGGCGATGGCTCTCCGAAAAACCTCAGCCTTCTGATGCGGAAATAGAAGAGGCTTACGTTGCTTGGGAAAATGACCATACTTGGAAACGAAAAGCAGAATACCCATCAATAGATGAACTTGTTGTGGCGCTTTGGGAAGGTGTGGTTGAAGAAAGAATGGCTGCGGTTACTTCACTAGAAGGAAAGCGTCAGGCTGTAAAAACCAAATATCCTAAATGAGTTTTATAGTAGGGATAGCAAGAATAGCGCATTGGTTTTTTATCCCTTTCTTGATAATATGGATGACAATAGCACCAAACGATATGCTTCCTAATTGTCTTATCGAAGCAAAGCAGGCTGTGTCTAATAAATTTAGTGGCGGATATTTCGGGGAAGAATAATGGTGACAGTAACAGACAGCGCAATGGACAAGGTTGCTGACCTATTAGAAAGTCAACCAGACATGGTGGGCATCCGTGTATTCGTATATGGGGGAGGCTGTAGCGGAATGAAGCATAGCATGACCTTTGCTGATGTTAGAGAAAAGAGAGACATTGAACTTTCATCCAATCTTTACATAGACCCAGTGGCAATCCAGTACATGGATGGCGCTACAATAGACTACGATGCATCAACTATGAACCCTACCTTCAGGTTCCTTGACGTCTTTCAGGCGCAGGGTGGTTCAGGTACATGCGGTGGTTGTGGGGCTGCTGGTGGATAAGGGAAGCTATTTCGGAGAACAGTATTGTCATTAATTGCTTTAGAAAATGCTGGGCAGACAGGAATCGTCCAAGACATACAACCGTGGCAGTTGCCCATCAATGCGTGGAGCGATGGCAATAATGTACGGATGGAGCATGGCTCTGTATTTAAATGCAAGGGTTATTCTTCAGTCATGGAAACCTGCCCTATCGCCCCTTATCATATTGCCTACATTAAAGTATCAGGCAATAAATACTGGGTAGCCTGTGGGCTTGCAGCTATCCATGTCTTTGATGCTACTGAAAAGACAACCGCCCTAGATGGTGGTATTAGTGCAGCGGCTACAGGTATTACAGTGGATAGTGTAGTTGGTTTTGAGACTGCTGGCACTATAACTATAGGCTCCGAAGAGATTCCCTATACAGGTATTTCAACAAATACATTTACAGGGTGTGTAAGGGGAGGCGGTGCTACGACCCATTTAGATGGAGCAACAGTAACCAGAACTAAGAAGTGGTATGACATTACCAGAGGCGGTGGGGCTGGCGGTGCGTATTCTGCTACCGCTTCGGAGACTTGGGCTTCTACGGTTATAGGCGGTGTGCTTGTTGTAACTAATGGATTTGATAAGCCTCAGTTTTGGGAACTTGTCGATGGTGTGCCAGCAACCATTCAGAAGATGCAGAACCTGACTAGCTGGCCTGTGGCGACAGAATGTAAATCAATGAGAGCGTTTCGCTCGTTCTTGGTTTCTCTCAATATAACTGCGTCAAATGTTAATTTCCCCAGAGTAGTAAAGTGGTCAACAGAGGCCGCAATACAAACAGTCCCCGCATCTTGGAACGAGGCGGATGCTACGGTAGATGCTGGTGAATATGAATTAGCAGACACTAAAGGAGCAATACTAGACGGTCTTCCATTACGCGATTCCTTTATGATCTATAAGGAAGATGCTGTCTATTCAATGACCTATGTCGGTACACCTTTTATCTTTTCATTTAGGCAGCTTTCACCTTCAGTTGGGATTCTCTCTAAAAACTGTGTTGCAGAGTTCGACGGAGGCCATTTTCTTTTCGGTAATGGTGACATTTACCTAAACGATGGGCAAAGGATTTCATCTCTATTACCCCATAAAATGCGGGATCATGTATTCGCGCTAGTAGATGGGGATCACATTGAGAAGTCTTTTGTAGTTGCTGACTACGGAAGGACAGAGATGTTAGCTTGCTTTGTTTCTACGAGTGCTGGAACAGATAACCAATGCGACAAGGCTTTGATATGGAATTGGGTAAATAATACTTTCTCCATTAGGGATATACCCAATCTTGCCCACATGGGTTACGGTAGTGTAAAGAATGAGTTATCCTATACAACTTGGACTGCTGCCGCTGCACTTCCCCCTTCCCCTGCTGGCCCATCTTGGTCTGCCGCTATTGGAGCATGGGCCGTATCATGGGATGATGTGGAGAATGTGCTTCTTTTTGCTGACCCTGTAAGCACAAAACTATACAGGGATGGATCAGGCAACAAGGAAGACACTACGGATATGGTATCTTATGTTGAAAGAACAGGCTTGACATTCACTGCCCAAAATCAGCCAGACCAATCAACAGTAAAACGTATAAAGGCTATATGGCCCAAGATGACTATAGCGAGTGCTGATACAGTAAATTTCTACATCGGAACCCAGATGTCTACAGAAGAGGCTATTACATGGAGTTCTCCAATAACTTTCAACCCAGACACCCAATCTAAGGTATCTTGTAGAGCGAGTGGAAAACTTTATGGAATCAAAATTGAATCCACTGGTGACACTTCTTGGAGACTTGATGGGCTAGAGTTTGAGTTAGACGATGCAGGAAGACGTGGTTCTAGGAGTTACTAATGGCACTTGCCGATGTAAAGAGGGTCAAGTCTGTAGTTCGTTATGAGCCGGGACCACTACCAGAAGACAAAGAGGATTTGGGAATCTATGTGGTTACAGAATTTAAGAGATTAGGAAACATACTATTCAACCAATCGGTGATGAGACTTGAAGAAACAAACACAGCCCCCGCAAAACCAAGAGATGGAGACATCAGATACGCTGATGGATCAAACTGGAATCCGGGAGCGGGTACAGGAATTTATTGGTTCGATGGCACCACATGGAACAAGCTGTAAGGTTGGAGTAGTACACCCAGAAGAAGTACCCAAACTCTGGAAGAAGGTATTGCCGCAAATAGAGCGGTGCGTACCCCACTCAGAGGGGGAGATGGAGTCTCCTGACTTCTATGTGGCCCTTGTTGACGGTGAAATGCAGTTATGGATAGCGGTAGAAGACGAAGAGGTTATCGCTTCTATGGTTACTCAGATCATACCTTACCCCCAAAAGAAGGTGTTGAGAATCATCGCAATAGCTGGTGGAGATATGGATAAGTGGTTCCACTTTGAGCCTGACTTGGAAGAGTTTGCAATCCTCATGGGTTGTACATCCTTAGAAGCTTGGGGTCGGAAAGGATGGAAGAAGATATTAACGGATTGGAAAGATTCATACGTTGTCTACACAAAAGAACTAGATAGAAGGTTACATTAATGGCTTCAAAAACCGTCACAGTACCAACAAGACATAAAGGATTATTGGCTGCTTATATCACGCCCGAAGAGGCTGGTATACTTGTCGATATGTTTCATAAAGAATCTGACCCGCCCAAAGCTGGGCCGGGTGGATTGCTTATGTATGAGGGTGGTGGTGAGGATTGGTATCTGGAGGAATTGTACGAGAAAGCTGCTGAAGAAGCTGCTGGCAGAAAGCTATCAATGGATGAAAAAGCTTCTATCGTTGGTGGAGTTTGGGGCGGTGCTGATGATACTGATAAAGTATCTTCGGAGGAAGGTGCGAGAAGGTATGGTGAAGCTTTAGCTTCTGGCGCACATTCCGACACTCCTATAACTGCCTCAGCAAGCGTAATAGAGACATTAGGTTATGATCCGGGTTCAGATGTTGATCTTTCCTATGACTATGATGCGGGGCGTTATAGAGCCACGGAGCATGTTGAAATGTCTCCACGCGAGGCTGGAGATATTCATGGTTACGGGCATGGTGATGACGCTGGGCGTATGGGTTACTATGTCCCAGAAGGCGGCATGTGGACTGTAGAGATGGACCCAATTGGTTCTGGCAGCTCAACGCCAACAACAGTTGTTCCATTCCCCGGAGCTGGTGGTGGTGCTGCTGCTGGTGGTGGTGGAGCTGCTGCTGGTGGTGGTGGTGGCGGTGGAGTGGCTGGGGGTGGTGGGGTTAGAGTCCCATCAGGACCGGGTGGCTACAGAGCGTCTGCTAGTGGGGGAGTTAGACCATTAAGCGGCGGTTATGTACCATACTCAAGATACAGTTTAGTATACCCTATGACGATGCCAGAGGCTCCTAGCGGAGCTGGTGCAGCCGACCCCTACCGTACTGGAAGAAAGGCTACATGGGAGTCTACAGGAGTTCCTATGGAGCTGTGGGATTATGAAGCACCAACCATTCGCGGTATGCGTGGTGGTGGTGGCTTTATGGCTGGTGGTATCCCAACATCTTACGCGCCCATAGCTCCACCCGGATTAATCGGTGGACCCATTGGTGGCGGTGGTGGACCCGGTGGCGGTGGAATAGGGCCGGGATCATTTGTCGGAGGTGGTTGGGAGCCACCATTTGAGGTTTTTGAAGGTGGGCATGATCCTGAGGGTGGCCCCACCTCTACATGGGGTGGTTATTTACCGGGAATGGGTGGCGTTGCGGCGGGTTATACTGGTGCTGACCCCACGTGGGCAGGAAGCTCAAGTTATGGTGGTTATGTTCCGGGGGCGCACCATGTAGGAGTAGAAATGGAACCGCACGATTACACTAGCCCGGTATCAACAACCGCTCTAGATGATTACGTCTCCCCCGTCCCAAGCTCTGTGGTTACTGGAATAGCTCCTCCGTCTGTACTATCAGCTCCGGTATCAGCGCCAGTTCCAACATTTAGTTTTGATGATTCTTTCGCTAGCGGCGGGTTTGATGTAGAGGAGCATTTTGGTTTGGGATCAGAAGGTTATGGCGGTGGGTTTGGCGCTCCCGGTGGTTCTGGTGGCGGCGGTGGATTCGAAGTTTAACGAGGAATAAATTATGGCTGGTGGATCAAAAACTACAACGACTACAAGTGAGCCGTGGGCTGAGCAAAAAGACTTTCTAAAGAAAGGTTTTGCTAGAGCAGAGAATCTTTATGCAGCAGAGCCTAGAGGCCCAGCTTACTATCCGTCTGCAACCTTAGCGGGATTTGACCCAGCACAGGCTGAGTCTCAACGTATGGCGCTAGGCTATGCGGCGGGTGATCGCCCAGCAGAGCAGCAGAGGTTCGCAGAGAGGAACATCAACCAGATGCAGACAGGCATGGTTGATGAGGCCAGCTTTAATCCACAGCTAGAGGCTATGAAGCGACAGATGACCTCACGCTTAACTGGCTCTGTATTGCCGGGTATTCGGCAGTCTATGGTGCAGTATCAGCCCGGTGGTAGTAGCCGTGGCGATCAGGTGCAGGCACAGGCTATTGCAGCAGCTAATCAACAGTTCTTAAACAAAGAAGCGGAGATGAGGCAGCAGGCTTATGAGGCCGCTCAGGGGCGCAGGGTTAGTGCTTTAGGCGCTTATCCATCTATTATGTCAGCGCCACTAGGAATGGCTGAGGCTGTTGGTCAAGTTGGTGCAGACCGTAGAGGAATGTCGCAAGAGGCGATGAACAGAGATATCCAACGATACATGTACGAATCTCAAGCGCCACAAACTGCGCTCAATCAGTATATGGCAAATATATCGGGAGATTATGGTGGGACTTCTACTCAAAATGTGCCGGGAACAAGTTCCATTGGCTCTATCATGGGTGCAGTGTTGCCAGCGTTAATCTCTGACGAGCGATTGAAGGAAAACATTGAGCCTATAGGTGAACATAAAGGATTCAAATGGTACAGTTACAACTACATCTGGAGTCCTAAGAAATTCATCGGTGTGCTTGCTCAAGAGGTTGAGAAGATTCTTCCAGAAGCGGTCATTACGATTAATGGTGTTAAGGCTGTTCGTTATGGGATGATTGTATAATGGCTGGTTCATTAATGTCTATGGTGCCACCTTCATTTTCTAATTTCGGAAGAAACATAGGAAGCGCCATCAGGGGGTTTGGTCAGGATATTGGATTATCCCCTAGAAAGCGAAGACAATACACTGGCAACCCGCACTTACAGCAAAGGCGATACACTGGAAATCCACACTTAGACCCAACTCCTGAACAGGTGCAAGCCATGACAAGTGAGGGTTTCTTTGATGCGGAACTTGCGGCTGCGCTGTCTGGTATTAAATCAAAAGAAGGTCAATTAAGAGCGCCAAGACCGGGTAAATTTGGCCCACGCAAAACATACGCCAAGCTTCAGCCTCCTATGGCACAGTTTGATAATCGTTCGTATGCTGGTGTGATGGGTCCGCGAAAACGTAGAATGTTTGGATATAACCCTAGAGTTGGTGGGTATGTAGGAGGTTCACGGAATGCGTAGTCCTAACTATGGTTTATTTGACTCCCCTTATTGGGGCGTACCGGGCAGACTTCAGTATAATCCGTCCGCCCCTCCCGGCTCACAAAACTTGATAGGTGATCCGAGACTGCGGAAGCGCAGGAGGCTTACACCAGCTCAGGTGTTACCATCGTCAAGAGCTATGCAAGAGGTTTTAAGCGCACCTAACCCTCAGTTCATGGGCGGTGCTTTGCCCCAAGCCGTGATGACTCCTCAACAGCGTCAACATGCTATGCGTTCTCGTACCTTTAATCGCTCTCCAGATCCACGCGCCCAAGCTCCCGCACCAGTTCGGGTTCCAGATGTTGCGTATCCTTTTGAGCGGTCTCAGGGGAGGGCAATGTTTGATCCAGAGATTGTGGGTCCAGCGGCACAACATGCTAGAATGTTGCAAGCTAACGCAACTCAACGATCTCGTTATGCGGGTCCGGGGCCTAGAGGCCACACGCGATCCCCTCCACCTGTTGACGAGTTTAGAGGGATAGAACCACCATTTGTTGATGTGGGGCAAGGCGACTATACTGGCACCGTTGCTGACGATGAAAGTTTGGGTATGCGTGATTGGTATGCCCGTGAAGCCCAAGAGCAGCGCAGGGTAAAGGATAGAACTACGGCTCCTAAACCAGAAGATATTGCTGCTTGGATGCAGAGGCGTCGGCTTGCGATTCAGAAAGAGTATGATAAAGACATTATTGCATTTCAGGACGATGAGTATGGTGCTACTCCCGGTGGACAAGCTGGGCTGTTAGAAAGGGTTGATGATTGGATCAGAACCCCAACAAAGACGGGCGATAGTGCTTACGCCGACACAATGATACAAGACCAGAACACTCGTATAGAAGAGCAGCAGCAAAGAGATATATTGGGTAGTGGAACGAAGTCTATAGGTCAAGTTATGTTTCCGAATGCTGACGAGCAAATGGCTGTTCGTAGAATGGTTTCTGGTGAGAAAGCTCCGGTGCATGGTCCTGTATCTGCTATTGATAACTTTAAAGAAATTATTGAGAAGGTTCATAGCGGAGGGCCAATAGGCAGAGACCCCACAAAATCGCACGATAAGAAATATAACGAGGCATACGATAAACTTACAGTAGTTGATAAAGACAAACAAACAGAGATTGTAAATACTTGGGCTGCGGATAAGACATTCGATGCTGAAGGTTATATCTCCCCAACTACAACCTCTAAAGAGCCGCCAATAGATTCAAAAGATTTAACGGGCGAAGTTGCTTCTTCTGTTAAAATAGCAGCAAAATCTAATGATGTACCAAGCAAAGATGCTGCTGATATCGTAACATCAACGCCACAGCAAAATGCAGAAAGAATTTGGGGTAACTTCTCAAGAGACTCAGGAAGCAAGAGAACTAAATACTTATCTGCAATGAATGATATGTATAAGAAGATGATGATCCTTAACGTCATTGCTGCGCTTACTGGTTCAGAAAGTCAAGCTCCGTTATTCATGGAGATGGCTATGGCTAAGATGAAAGCTATGGAAAGTTTTGATGGAATGGAGCGCCTTGATAGCATCAGGAAAGGTGTGTTCTATACTGAGGATGGTAAGTTCGATCCACCTAAGTCTCGTCTGATGGCTTTCAGGAGAGCAATTAGATTTGGAGCTAATGAGAAAGAAGCGGAAGCTTTAAGCGGTCATCACCCAACCCCATCCAAAACTCCAGTAGGTTTTGAAACGTGGCACAGAGTTGGGGCAGATGGTAACTTAGAGCAAAAAACAGTGCCAAGAGGAACCAGACCCCCGGCAAATGGTGGAAGACCTTACATAAAGGGTCAGGGTTCGGCTGGTGCTTTGACTACTCAATATATTAAATCTGTTGAAGGTGCCATAGCTTCCGGGAATATACCGTTAGCGAAAAAGTTGATTGGTAGGCAATATACGATTGATGGTTATGATAGACTTATGGGACCACCCACGCCAGAGAGCATTCAAAAGTATGTCGATGCTACCTATCCGCAATTTGCTGGGATAGTTAGCGCGAGGGCTAACCCTCCCGCGCAAGCCCCAGCAGTACAGCCCACCACTCAAACAGCACAGCCCGTAGCTGAGCAAGCTCAAGGTAAAACATTAGCACCACAAAGCGCTATTAATTATTTAATGGAAAATAATACTGAAGCTGTTCGAAAAGCGTTTTTAAATAAGTATGGGTATCTTCCGGAAGGGTTTTCAAATTAAACTATGGCTAACGTATTCGATCAATTTGACGAGAAGAAAAAGCCAAACATATTCGATCAGTTTGATTCGTCATCCATACCCGGTCAAGAAGACCAATCCTTTTTGTCTTCTGCTGGAAGCGCTATTAGTGAGGGGTGGGAAGCTCTGCCTAAGCCTGTATCGGCTACTGCCGAATTTCTTGCTGGTCCTATTATCAGTGCTGGGAAGTATGGTGGTAGCGGAGTCATGTCTGCTCTGCATCAGCTAGGTAGACCGCAAAGCGCAATCGCTGGCGGCATCCATAATATAGTTGAAGAGTACCGCAGACCTGATGACCCAAGCGATGATAGATCGTTATGGGAGAAGTATGCTACAGAAACTTTACAAGATATGGGTAAAGGTTTTACTTACGAAGATGAAAAAAGAATACAGGACGTTATTGCTTTAGCAGACCCAGAGTGGGTCAAGGATCATCCGATATGGTCTACTGTTCTTGGTTTTGCTGGCGATGTTATAACTGATCCCCTAAATCTTGTAGGTGTGGGCTTGCTTAGACATGGTATATCCGTTCCCGTCAAAGCTTTGAATAAAGCTATCGCAGCCACAGCCCCCGGAAGGGCGCTTATGGCTGCCGCAGATAACCCCATACTCCGCGCCTTTAACGTGTATACCGGAGATAAAAAGAAAGCTAGGGATTTGTATGTTCAGTACCTTGATAATGTTCGTGGCGCTCATGGTAAGCTATCAAGAGCAAGGAACGTTGAGAAGAAGGTTCTTAAAGACGCAGCCTCTAAGCTTGGTGTTTCCGTTGATGACCTTGAGCGGCAGATTATACGCGAGGCGGAAGGTGGTGCTATAGATGCGGCAGCTAGAGGATTACCCGCCGACCTAAAGGGTCCAGCACTAGCTAAGGCGCAAGAGGAAGCTAAGGGTGTTACTAAGATCATGGAGGGGTTTCTAGCTAAGGAAGGCGCAGATGTTCCGATAGCAGGTATGGGTGAAGGAGCCAGAGTTATTGCTCCAGACATAGGTGACGTTGCCGCTCGTAGTGGTGATCTTGGTGTGGAGGGTTATATACCCCACATCCTTAGTGAATCTGGAAGGAAAACAGCAGAGAAAAGCGGTACGCTGCGTGACGTCTATAGGACGCACCCTAGTATGATACAGCGTCAAAAAGCTGGCACAGTTGAAACAAATAATCTGAAGCATGGCGAAGATTATTTCATCACTGACTTGCCTACTATTAAAGCTGTGCGCGGCGCTAGAAGTGCACAGGTTGTGGCTGGCACCAACTTCTTAAAGGAGACTGCTGAAACATTAGGCCGACCTGTGGGTTCTGTTGGCACTGATGGTTGGATACCCATCGCGGGGATTGAAGGCGTTGTCTTTGATCCGGGTGTTGCAGGCATGGTGAAGGGCATGGCTAAAACAATTCGTGATCCTAAAGAACTAGGTAAATACCTGAAGTATTTTGACGGAGCTACTAGGTGGTGGAAGATGTGGTCTTTAGGACTGAGGCCAGCTTACCATTCACGAAACATAGTCGGTAACATTTGGAACGCTTACCATATCGGAGGGTTGAGCAACCCCCTGTACTTTGGTAAGGCTATGAAAATACAGAGGGATGCCTCAAGGAAGGGTGGTGCAGAAGCGATAACAGGAAAAATTAATCTTGGTAAATATAATGGTGGGGAAGCTGTAAAGAGAGAGGTTATTTGGAAGGAGGCGATGGAAGATGGGGTGTTCAACCACGGACAATACTCCGATGACCTTATATCTAACGTGCAAGATTACGCAGTACAAAGCGCCCCAAAGAACGCAAAACAATCATTAGCCCAGTGGGTTACACCATCCACAAAGAATAGGTTATTGCAGGGTGGGTTTGCTACAGGTAAGGCTCTAGAAAATAATGCTAGGCTTGCGTTGTACATGGACACTCTGGCTAAAACGGGATCGAGAAGTGCTGCAAGAGCTAACGTAAAGAAAGCATTGTTTGATTACTCTGACCTCTCTGATTTTGAGCAAGGCGTAATGAAGCGAATGATGCCATTCTATACTTGGTCAAGGAAAAATATCCCAGCCCAAATAGAGGCTATGATAAAGAACCCGCAAAGAGCCGCTAAGGTTCATCACCTTATTGATAACATTCAGTACGGTGTAGATACACCATCATTAGACGAGGTTAGCGAGTTTGTTGCGGGTAGAAACCCTGTGTTCATTGACAAATTCTTCAAGTCGGAAGGTGGTGAGAAAGACGTTCATAACGTGATAACGCTAATGAACTGGCTCCCCCTTGCTGACCCAGACAGATTGTTAGATTGGAAGCCCATACGAGAAGGCAAAGCTGGATCAACCGGAATTCCCTTCCCAAGCTTGATTGCTGAAATGACAAACCCTTATATCAAATCTGTGTTTGAAGGTATAATGAATTATGATATATACCGAAGGAGAGATATAGAAGAATTAAAGGGGCAGACTGTTGACTTTCTAGGGATAAGGATGAGTCCACATATCGCTAAACTGGCGCAAAATTTAATAATGCTTTCTGAGTTTGACAGGCTGAATGTTGGGGGGGTATTTGGGGAGAGGTCAAGGGATGCGGCTGGTAACTTGGTGTCATCTCCTGCGAAGTTTACTCCTCCGTGGCAGGACGAGCCTAGTATGCGAGAAAGCAGAACAGACTTACCAATGTCTCAAAGACTGCTACAGTATCTTGTAGGGTTACGACCATACGAGGCAAAAGTAGACAGGAAGAAGTGGGAAAAGATAGCGATAAGAAAAGACTTTAGGGAGCTTAGGTCTAAGTTGCGTAGCGCACTCAGGTCTGGGAAAGTACAACAATCGCAGGAAATAAGAGAGTCGTTAAGAAGAATGCAAAGGGTAATGGGTGATATGCAATGACTTCTAAAATAATAATCTCCGCATTATGGTTCTTATTGCTGGTGTCCCCCGATTCTATGGCGGTGAACCCAAAGATATTTAAATCCGTTGTGTCTCTCCAAGTCCTATGTACTTCAGGTGGCCCTGAAATACTTATGCAGGAACTTCTTGATGGCTACAATGAGAAGCCTGTTCATGGTATGGACATAAGTACAGACTCTGGATTGAATATACAGATGTATATTACAGAAAATAAAAATAATCCCAGCAGTACTGTCTTATTGCACAATCAGAATGTGGACAAAACCTGTATCTTCTGGTCTGCCCAAGACACTATCAAGACAATAGAAACAGAAAGTCTGCCAGCTAAAACGCCAGAGCGTAAGGAAGATACATGAATATAGATGCGAAATTCTTTGGGGCCATTATGTTTCTTCTAGTTCAAACTGTTGGTGCAATATGGTGGGCTTCAGGTCTAACCTCTGAAGTTGAGCGCCTTGCTGGTATACAGGGACGCGCTATACCGGCGCTAGAAGCGGAAGCCAAGCAGTGTGGTATTGAGATACATAATCTCAAGAAGCTCACAGGCGACCAAGAGAAGATAGCGGAATCTGTAAAGAACCTAGATGTTATGCTGTATAGGCTGCAATCTATTGAACAGATGCTGGACAAGATTCTAGCCACAAAGGTACGGTAATGTCTGAGTATACGGGTCCAGAGCGACGGGGTAATGGTGGGTGGCACATGTCAAAGAGTCTCAGCGTCTCTCATCTGCTAGGCACTCTTGCCATTGCTGTGGGATTCTTTACTTACGTAACTGGAATTGAACAAGATACTATCCGAAACCAGCTTGAACTCAGAAGTTTAGTTGAGCGTATGGATAGATCAGACGCTAGAAACTCTGAGCAGTTTGGGGAAATAAAGGATATGTTGAAATCACTGTCTGTTAAGATAGATAATCTAGGGCATCGACGTGAACGATGAACATAACGCCATCAGCGGAGAAGAAGATAGAACAGACCCTAAACGATTCAGAATATCTAAGGGTGGAGGTAAATGGTGGTGGTTGCAGTGGCTTCACAGTAGGATTGTCGAAGACAGATGGAGCCAACGAGAGCGATATATGGCTGAACGGGAACTTGGTTATAGACTCCATCTCGGCGGAGTATTTATCAAAGGCAACTCTGGATTGGATTGATGACGCATTTTCGCCAACATTTAAATTTGACATACCCAACACCAAATCATGTGGTTGTGGCAACTCTTTCACACTTGAGGAAACTTAATGGAATCATTAAAAATCTGGGCAAAAGAAAACCCTATGTTCGCCGTAGCAGCAGTTCTACTAGCCGCTACGCTTGTTTACTCTCTGTTCTTTGGATAGGCGGATGTACAAGCCTAAAGAAAGCAGCATTGATAGGGGGAGGATCACTAGGAGCGGGTGCGATTGCCTCGATTGCGACATCGGGGACTGCTCCTGTGTTACTGGCGGGAGCGGCAGGTGCCTCTGTGACGAGTGTGGTTGCGGACGTAATGACTCCATCGAAGAAAGGAGGAGTCATGCCTACAGCAGTTAGTTGTGCAGAAACTAATTTTTGGGATGTTATTGGTCAACTTATAGAGATGGGCGGATGGTTACTAATCTTAGTTGTGTTGATTCCTATGGTACTGGGGTGGATTCTACCCGGACCTCTGGAACGCAAGAAGAAAAAGTAAACTTCACCATTTATAAAGTCTGCCGCGTGCAGTGGCGGGATGTAATAGCTTCCAACGAGTGGGAGAAGCATGTAGATATTAAATGCCCCACGCTAGAAAGCATAGGGTGGCATGTCTACGAAGACGATGACACCATTAAGATTGCCAACACCTTAGACTACGAAGATTGGGAAGGTAAGTCTGATGACAGGCCAGTACCCTATGGGATAACAGCGTTCCCAAAGGGGTGCGTCGTAGACGTAACCTACCTCTAGCCTAAGAAAATAAAAAGAGCAAGACCAAGCAACACCAAGCTAAGAGCGTCCACGCTGTTTCCTCCCGTTTGTTTTGAGTTCCCTTTTCTCAACATCCTCAACTATAACCTTATCCCTATGCTCAGGAGATTCAAATGGTCCGGGGTTGACAGACAAATAAGTATGGTCTGAATTGGATAACAGGTATCCAAACTTAGCACCTTCACACTTCCCCATCTTCTCCGCTCTCCAGTAATCCCCATACCCCACCTTACCAAATCCGCAGTTATCCCATTTTACTTGCATTAAGTTTCTCCATTCGTTTGTGATAAGCATACTCGTCAAGTGACATCTTGTACCACTCCCTAAACTTCTGCCCCCATGTCCCTCCAGTTGGGCATGGGCGATCTCTATTCCTCCAGCAGTACCTCGCATTACAAAGCATCTTCTGCTTCCTCCACTCTTCCTGTTGCTCCTTACTTGGGTTTAGCATCTTCAGGAACGATCATAACATATATTCTATCTCCGATCCTAATGATGTACTCAGTGCCTGTAGGAGTCTCGTTGGTAACACAATACTCCGCAGCATCGCATTGGCTTATCAAGTAAGCATCAACGCCATCTAAATTACAATCCATTATCTAAGTCTCCTATCCTCATGTTGTACATATCGGCCCAAGTCATAAAGTTATTAGACTTGTCCACATCTCCATGATTCTTTTTTTCAGCATCTTCAAAATATTTATTGGCGCTATAATATCCGCACAACCAAATTGACTTTGGCTTTTTGTACCACTTGCCCCCCTTGCGTTTGTATTGTACATAATCCTTCCCCCTCCAATCAATAGAGTGTCTATTGTTAGACATTTGCACAGCCCTGCTGCCCCAAAATCCGCTCTCCTCAAACTCTATACTAACAAAAGCATATATGTCTGGCTTTTGGTGAGTGCTTGTTTCAGCAACTGAAACATCGTAGCTATATTGCGGAGGTACAGTTCTACGTTTTGTCTTTACCTCTATCTTGTCCCCCTTATAAATCATATCATAATCTTTATGGTCTTCTATATCTACATCCAAGTGTCGGGCTAGGGCAATCTCACCAAGCCTACCAGCAAGATTACCGCCGCCCTTTAGTATGGAGTTATTTATTCCACCCAAGTCCTCAGCCCACCGCTTAGCCTCCTCCACCATAGGCTTATCAAAGAACAGTTCTTTCATTCTCTATAACCCCTCTAACCTCCTCGATGTTGCATTTGAAAAGCTCCACACCACAATCAGCATACCCCAAAGCCCTGAGATTGCAACTGCTTAACGCAGCGTGGACCGCCTGTTCAGCCTTGTAAGCCCGGTCGAACCAGAACTTATCAGCAAGCTCCGCTCTACCAAACCTTCTCGCGCTCGACATAATAGACGGTATCCCATCTGGGAATGTCTTACCTATCTTTAGAACAGAGGGTACGTCTGGATTATACACAACATAAACCCACCCCTCTGGAACTTGCTCACCCTCGACTACAGTAGTCTCACGCTTGGTCATTGGTTTTGACTGACCAAACTCAGACTTGTGTCTTGGGGTTGTGCCTACCACGGCATCCTTTGCCACCCGCCTAAGCTCAATACGCTTTTCTTTTGGTAGCTCATAAAAAACCTTATAGCCACCCGCTATCTTGTAGGCTCTCCTGCTGATTGCGTTGTTGCGAGGGTTCTTTTCAGGGTTTTTTAAACTGTCACAATAACGGTAACAACGACGGCAGCCACTGCGCCTCCCATTACTACTGCATGAGTCAGGACCAAACTCCCCAACCGGAACCATATGATCTGGGTAATCACCCTCACATTCCCAATGCCCCTTGTAACCACAACACCTTACTTTAATCATCTGCGTAGATAAGATTCAGGCCTGATAGAACTAGGCTGGCTCTTTCTCATCCTCCGAATCACCGTACTCAACCGTCGTAGGATTAAAATAATACACCTCCGCAATCGGTAAGTCCATCTTTTCATTTACTAACTCCTTTAAAGTTTCCCAAAGTTTCTGTTCGATAACGCTGTCAGAATTATACGCACTCTCCAACAGCATATCCCCTATAGACTTAATGTCTACATTACCCAATCTTCCAGCCGCCATCTCCCTAGCTAGGGTGATGGATGACCCGAAGTGGAACAACAACATCTGACCAAAACTAACCTCGCTCATTTCAACTCCTTCATCCTATGGAACAAAAACTTCGCAGCTAAGAATGCCTTGAAGTTCTCACTCAACTCTGGTTCTGCTGACCTAGCAGCCTCAAACATTCCAGTAGTCTTGTCGCACCTAAGAATGTAAGTAGCATCTACATGGCGACCCTTCATATCCTCAACCGCTTTAGCGTAGGCAGCTACCTGTAGATAATACTCTGGATATATTGCCCTTGATGTCTTCCAATCTATAACGCAATAGTCTCCATTGATTTCAGCGATAGCGTCTACTGTTCCAGCATACTTATACCCTCGATTGTATAACTTCTCTTCAGAAGATATCCACTTAACATCGTTCTCTTTGACCCACTCTCTGAATGCGTCAACAGCATTGATGACCCCTTCATTGGTTGGGTTGTCTGGTGCCTCCCCCTCCCCCAGCTTCCACTTGATTGCTTTTTCAAGCCACTCATGCGTCAGGTTTCCTATATTTAAAGCATCACCAGACTTGGTTTTGTACGCCGCCTTCACACCCTTAATCAAAGCGTCAAGACCCATTCCCTTAGTATGGAACACCCCCTGACCCTCTGATGAGCTGGTGTCATCGTAGAACATGTTGCGCTCTAACCAAGTCGCACCCATCTTCAAAGCCCACGGAACAAGAGCGGGTTTAGATATAATCCCCAGCACCTGAGTGGCACTGGGGACTATAACGTCATCAGCTTTGTATGAATGTAACCGCTTGTCAAAAGCTAACTCGACAGACGGCCCCTTAGCGTACTCAATTAACATCAGAAAGGAACGTCATCCGATACGCCAGCGGAAGAACTACTCTTACCACTCCCGTTGTAGGGTGGCTGCAACTGGCCTGACAAATAGTTATTGCCAGCCTTAGAGACATTCTTCCAGATGGAAACAGAAATCTCCTCGCCATTCCACAACGCTTTACCAGAATAGTCTGGACGCTTCTCATTACCTTCCTTGTCATTTACAAACAGCATTATCGTATTGTCTTTCATGTCCATAATTAAATCTCCTAATTTAGTTATTTGATTGCCCGACATGGGCATACACCATCGGTTTTGCATCTGCATCTTCCTGTACTAATCCGTCTTCTCTTTCCTGTTGCTTTAATAGAATTGTAGCATAGTCAATTATCTTTAGTAAGTCCCCTATGGGGTCGCCCTTTCTGTTCCACCGTGAGGCGTACTTGACAATGTTACCACTACAGAAGTCAAGGTCATTCATCTGTATGTATTCTATCGGCTGTATAACCATAGCCTCGTAGTGACCCTTGTGCTTATCTGGCGCTCTCATATCGAACACACCCCCGATAAGCATTGCTCATCTGAGTTATCCTCAAAGATTACCCCACGCTTGCTATTAGCCTCCTCATAAGCTACTGACGTTATGGGTTGACCACCGCGAGAGCCATCAGGGTACACGGTCAGGCCGCGCAGACCATGAGCGTACTTGCGTACTAACCTCTCAAACTCATTTACTCCGCTCTCGTTATTCAAGTCCGTACCCCACGCTGGCAGATTAAGTGTAGAACTTATAGCGTGATCTACATACTTCTGCAACTCAAACTGAAACTTAATCCTACGCTCTGGATCAGCCGCAAGATCAACCGCAGATTCAATATCTTCTGGCTTGATGCCTCTACTGATTAAGGCTTCGGCTGTGCCGTCAACCATAAACTGATGCTTCCATTTGGTTCCATCCGCAAGATAACGTCGCTTGTAAGCGACTGCGTAGATAGGCTCAACTCCAGAGGTTGTTCCCGCAAGGATCGAGATAGTTCCTGTTGGGGCAATCGCTCTATATCCTTTAGGGCGGTTGAGAAACAGTCTGTCACAGTGTTCATTAGCACTTCTTTCTGATTCATCTCTGTATACCTTTAGCCATGATTTAAATTCGTCGCACATCCCGTACTTGTGTCCACGTTGCAGCAGCCACTCATGTACACCCATCAAACCCAAACCAATGCGGGAGTTCTGCTGTCTTACTTTCTCTACTTTGGAGTAGGGAAGGTGAGCGCGTATCAATCCGCAAACTAAAAACTTAGAGGCTAAGGTTACTACATCCTTAAACTCGTCAATGGAATCAATGGAAGCCAAGTTGACGCTGCCAAGATTGCATACATCGCTGTCATCTTCAGAAGTGATTTCAGTACAGGCATTTCTAAGTGTTTCATTTTCTTTTACTCCAAAGTTAAAGGAGAATCCCGGCTCTCCTGTCATTAACGCCTGTCTACAATTCTCAGTAAACACCTCAGACCCATTGCCGTTTAGCCATGCGTCATCATAATTAAGGCTTATGTTCATCATGTCCAGCGGCGCATGATAGTTAAAGTCAGCTTTCTTTACGTCTGCTACTGACATATTAGTTCCCGGCACAGTCATATCATGCCAGTTCTTGATGTGTAGGAAATCCCACGCATCCTCATGCTGCCAGTTAAGGCTGCCATACAGGGCTGATCTGCGACTGCCACCCTGCATGACGTTCCTACCCACTTCGTTCAGAGTGTGTAGCAAAGGGATAGGCCCACTTGCCACACCACCAGTACGTCGCAACTGGCGACCAGATGGACGGCACAGAGATACATCCGCTCCTATGCCGCCACCCGTCATAAGGCATGACATGGCTCTCTCCGTAAGTCCAGCCCACGCTTCGCGTGAGTCTTCCTCAAGCCTCAACAGGTAGCAATTATTAAAGAATCTCGCATCGCGTCCGGCATACCAGAGGTACCTACCACCCGGCATGAACTTGAAATCGGAGATGTAATTCGCCAGTTGATCCCTGTCAGACTTAGACATGAGGTTATTCTTTTGACCATCCATGTCGCCGCACACATAATTAACTACCGTGTGCGCTCGATCTTCCCAAGATTCATACGCATTGCTGGCGTACTTGTGACGAAAAACAGTCTCTCCTAATTCAGTTCTAAACGCTGTTGCCATACTCTTTCCTCCACTCTTCAATAGATTTCTTCTCTCGCTTCGCCATGAGAGCGTCGTAGCCCTCTGGCGTAGCCCATGATGCGGGTTGCTTCTTCTTATCGAAAGCTGAAGGGTGGTAAAGGTATCTCGCAACACCAAACTTAACTGCTGCACGCTTAAACGCATCAGAGATTCCGCCCTTCGCCGCCTCGATGTTGCTATCATCAGCTCCATCAGCTTTGGTTACATACTTCCCGCCAATGTTTATCGTAAGGTAGCACATCATACGACCACCAATAAAATCATACCGCTCTTCCCAACCATCTACTCCTACTGCTTGATCCAGCCTATCCATTACATCTCGCGCGGTGATGTACACCAGTTCACCACTACCACCTTGACCTCGTCGCCATCTCAGCCTGTCAACAGGGAATGGTCGCTTTAAGTCATGTTCAATTTTGTTCACTAATCTGTGCCTCCGGGGTTGTGTATTAATTCATCTTCATCTGTGATTACTTCTTCGTGATAAGATCCATCCTCTTCTACCCACGCACGATACTTGCGCGTGATTAGTTCATGTCGTTCAATGATGGAAGGGTCATCCTTAGACCCTGCATCAAATGCCCGTCCGTATTTATTGGGTGAGAAAATAGCCTCTTCCAATTCACGGAATACAGAGAGTGGGGTGTTTCTAATTATCATGCCACGCATTATTACATATCTCCTATTGTTTGTCAACAAGTTTGTTAAAGAAATGTTCGGCCTCGACCACCACTAGTGGCACCTCTCTATTCTTCTTTATAACAAGCATAGGGATGTACTCGCCGCAGTTGGCTTTGGCCTGTTGGTACGCCTTCCAGACGTTTAGACTTTCCGCATTCTTACACTCGACAGAATACGGGAAGCTCTTTCTGGCGCTGGCAGATAGCATAATATCCTCACCACCAGCACCCATTGAGCGGGACTCTATGTCAGCAGGATCAAGACCCATTCGGCTAATCAAAGCCTGTCTTACCCACTGTTGGAGTCTCCGCCCTTTATTCTTTGCAGACTGAGGCTTCATTAGTTCAATCCTACGGCCTCTAATTCGCCCACCACGCCACCTTCTGGCCTAACACTACCCCCCATACCTAGTTGGGTGGGTAACTCGCTCTCGCGGTAGTAATTCATCGACGCCATGTCCAGCCACAAGTCCACATCCATCTCAGCACCATCAAAGTTTCTCGCTTTACACAAGCTAAGATAAGCATCAGGTTGGTGTGGGTCTGTCTCAAACGTGCGCCCCAAGAGGAACACATTGTCAGCCCTGTTGGTCAGGTCTGCGCTTCCCGCCACACTCCATTTATCCAGACGGTCTTTGACGCTGGCACCCTTCCTAGCGTGAGCCACTAGCATGATATGGGTATCTAAACCCCGTGCTGCACCAGCTAGACCGCAGATCACATCCTTCTGCCCATTCCAATCATCGCTGGCTGTACTCAAGGTCATCAGGGAATCCACTAGCACGAAGTCCACAGCGTGGACATCTATTGCGTAGCGTATGATGCTGAACAGGGTGCGTGGATTGACTGATCCATACTGGTCATAAAACCACAGACTTTCACCAGACCACTTAGCAAAGTCTAACGCCGCATCCATGCTTGGTGTAGCCATAAGACTGCATTGCCTCAAAATTCTTGCCAATTGCTGACGAGGGGACATTTCGAGTGAGATTGATAGGCATCTATAGCCCTGATCAACTGCCGAATTCATTAGCTGGGAAGCCAAAAGTGATTTACCTGCCCCGTTGATCCCAGCCAAGAGGCTTAACTCACCAGCGGCAAACCTAAACTTGTCCTTGAGGATCGAGTTACCGCCCAAACAATCAGGTAGCTTAATACCTTTTAGCTTTTCCCCATTGAGGTAATACTCCATTACTTCCTTGAGATACTCTGGATCACTAGCTGACCGCACCTTGCGCTCCGCATCGGTGATCTTCTCGTACTTCCGTAATGTCTCTGTGTCTAAATGTATAACGCTACTCATGTTTCTTATATTCTCCTTTGAATACCCAATAGTCAGTGTCTTCTAAATTTGAGTTGATATTGTACCACAGAGGCCACTTCGTGCGAAACCACATGTTCTCATCTTGGTGGTCTTTTGGTACAGCCATCAATGCCTTCGCATCCCATCTGATATGTGTGTAACCATGCTGTGTTCCCGACCACAGCACCTCCTCGATTGACGCTGTTCTTTCTGGATTATGCCTACGATTATCCACAAAATATTGGGGGTAATCCCTCATTCGCTGTAACCTCCTGTAGATTTTCCACGCCTCTCGCATGTACCTGTCTACCCTTGCTTTAGGCTCCTTGTACAGCTTGATGACGTTGATGTGCTTTAAAGCCCTGTTCATCAGGGTGTCAAGCTCCACTCTGCCGCTTTTCCTCATGGTGGCAGTAGCTAGTTTGGGCAAGTTTGATAGCTTACGCATGGCCCTATCCAGATTAAAAACACCTTGCATTATGTTAGCTTCTGCCCTCTAAGTCACTGTAATCTAAGCCATTAAAATCCACGTATTCATCGATGGAATACTGTAGTTGAGCGGCCCCATTCTGCGCCTCAATATCACGCGAACACCAGCCGCCCCACTCGTAAGCACAAGTGGGATGACCGTGTTCACAAGTGCAATCAGGACTTTCCATCAGATCAACCCGTCGGATGGGCGCTTGCCCACCCTATCCATGAAATATTGCTCCGCTACTCGACCGTTGGTAAACTCCTTCGATCTAAGCCAGTACGGAGCGCCAGAGTGATCAACCTCGAAGATATCTAGCTTCCCTGATTCTGGACGCCAGATGCCTTCAAACCCATGCTTGGTAAACATCTTGGGTTTATTTTTCATCCGACTTCCTCATAAAATCATCGTCGCGTTCCTTCAAAGCTACGTCTAACTGATACAGTAACTCCTCAGAATCTGACTCTGTGAGTGACAGTTCCCAGCGCGTTCCTGATGGACTTTCGCCCACCAATCGCGTGTACATTCCATCCCAATATGCGTGTTTGATTGAGCCGCCAGCCATTTCTAATCCTCCTCATGTAAAAGTTCAAAGCATTCATCACACAAGAATGCTTCTTTAGGGAGCCAACCCTGCCACGGGTCGGCCCGTAACGGAATTTCTATCACCGTCGGGCAATATTCGCACTCCGATTCGTAGGTTTTAATCATCGTAATTCCCTATGTAAGTTGCTCTTTGTCCATATTTATCTGAAACATTAACTTGCCCCAGCCGCCGCTTAGCGTGGTCAACTGCCCAGACTGCGTTCCTGAATTTCATAACTATAGAATACCACACATCACCGTCACATTCAATATAGTCTGTGATGAATTCACCACCAATTTTGTGTAAATCGTGTAATCTTTCCGTTGTGTTGATGAGATCCTGCTGGATTTCTCGCTTGGTTTTCTTACGTGTTTTCATTATGCCACCTTCCGCGCGTTTGATTTTATTTCACTGACATACGTGTCACCGTACTCCCAAGACCCGTATGTGTATGGTGATCTTGCCGCCACCAACCACCGTGCGTATGGGTTTGCCGCTTCCTTGTCAGGCCGCTGGTACTTCTTCAAAACTCTCCACTCGAAGCCAGCCCTGTCATTCACCCACGTTTCGTATGGGTTTTCTACATCTCGCGTTTTGCCGCATTCGTTTTTCATTTCAGTCTCCTGTTTTAGAGCCTCTAGTATGAGGTATGTAAATTCTCATCGCAGTCGTATATGCGTCACCCCCTGTCCTCCTAGCGACATTCAACTTACCCAATTGTAGACCATTTTCCCTTCTCTTTTTCTCAATTAAATCAATGAGTTATAGCTAATTGCTTAGTATGTAAGAGCTTCATACTATAGTTAAACTATTCAACTATAGTTTAACAACAAACAACAGATAAATA
>Ga0310345_10001143_pt1 | contig 31193 bp, 26 predicted proteins | sample HC15DNA20500_MG_FD_204667 | JGI IMG/M metagenome (GOLD analysis project Ga0310345, IMG submission 204667) | Marine microbial communities from station ALOHA, North Pacific Subtropical Gyre - HC15-DNA-20-500_MG | ecosystem: Environmental > Aquatic > Marine > Oceanic | place: Pacific Ocean: North... | reverse complement strand
CGGCCAGCGGGATGACCTTCACCGGCCATTTCTCTGGCTGCCCGAACATCATCGACAGCGGCACGGTGAGGCCGTGATCGACGTCCATCTCGTTGATGATCGTCATGTCGAATTCGTCGAGGATCAGCGACTGCGCGATGTGCCAGGCGAGATCGGGATGCCCTTCCACATCGGGCACCGGACGCGGTCCGAAGCCTTCATCGGCCGAAGCATAGGTCTCGCCGCAGCCGATCGCGAAGGTCGGGATGATCTTCATGTCGAAGGCAGAGGCATGGTCGTTATAGACCAGGATCACCACATCGGGCTTCTGCTCTTCCTCCCATTTCCGGGTCCAGTCGTAACCGGCAAAGATCGGGGCGAAGTAATCGTCCTGCGTCTTGCCCTGATCGACTGCCACACCCAGCAGGGGAACATGGCTGGATGCGATACCAGCGGTAATGCGTGCCATCAGTATTTCCCCTTGATCGAGCGGAGGCCTTCGGGCGAGCGCCCACCGGCGGCCATCATCGCCTTGTAATCCTCGAAATTATGCTCGGTCATCGACGCAACCGCCTCTGCGAAGGAGAGTCCGTCGGTCGAGATGAGCTTGGAGACGAAGTAGATGTTCGCCCCGAGATCGAGCAGCGCGTTGTAATCGCGCGCCAGGACCGCATCCTTCGCCTCGTCCGAGAGTTGCCACTCGTCGAGATAGGCACGCTCGTCCGCCTTGAAGCGTTCGCGGTTTTCCGCCTTCATCAGGCTCATTGCGAACTGGTTGATGTGGTAGCCCTTGCGGGCGCGGGCGGCAGTGTAGACGCGCGTTCCGGGCACGTCCTCGAACTGTTCGAGATAGGCGTGGATGTCCCTTACCCGTTTCTTGTCGCTCATGATCCTCTCCTTCGCGGGCGGTGCAATTGCACTGTCCCAGATCTTCCCACCCGAAGAGGCGCGCTCTTCGGGTGGTGCGCAGTCTCAGTTGCCCTTGGTGCGCCAGCCTTCGGCGTAACTGTCGCGTGCGACTTCGGAGTAAGGAGCAGGTGCGACCACGGCCTTGATCTGCGTCTGCACGTGCGGCTCGACCGTGGGCTTGGATGTACCGCCATCGGGCTCGCCCCACAGCAGCGAAACCTCGGTGCCCGGTTCCGCGACCGACTCATCCACCATTGCCAGCGCGAGGAAGCGCCCGGCGTTGACCGTGTATCCGATCCAGGTCGAAATGCCGACGGTCTCGCCATCCTTCAGCACCGCATCATAGGGATGCATGGCATAGACCGCGCTCGGGAATTCGAGGAACTTGGCCCTCTCGCCCTTCTGCAGCATCGAGCTCATCACGCGCAGGATGTCTTCATTGTCGAGGGCCAGCGTCACCTTCTTGCGCTTGGGCTGCTTGTCGAGCTTTTCGAGCGCCTCGCGGCCGACGAAGTCATGGTCGAACTTGACCATGATGCCATAGCCAAGGTCCCACGGCGTGAGGTAATAATCCTCGATATTGTCCGACACGTACGACCCGCCGAGCGAGCACATGCCGGCGTAGGACTTGTCGCCCAGCCATTCGCGGAAATCCTCGGTCCCCTCTCCGGTGTAGACGGCGGGAAGCGGCGAGGGAATCCAGCCGGATTCGAGCGTATTGGACGCATAGGTGCGGCCACCGACCAGTTTCAGGCCATCGTCCTTGCCAGCCTCGACCAGCGCGGAGTGGACGGTGTCGTAATCTTTCCACGGTCCGAACAGCTCGTAACCGGGCTGGCCCGCCATGCCGTGGCGCAGCGCGCGCACTTCCACGCCGTCGATCATGATCGGCGCCATGCGGAAGAACTTGAGATCGGGCGGGGTCTCACCCATCGCCTTTTCGAGGATCTTCATGGCGTTGGGACCCTGCAGCTGAAAGCGATAGTTGCGGCGCGTGTTCTTCTCTGCCTCGGGACGGGCGGCGGTGCGCTCGTCACGTTCAACCGTCACATCCCACTTGCCGGTGGCGGCATGGTATTCGACCCATTCGATAGCGGGCGCGCGCCCGACCAGTTCGAATTTCTCGTCCGCGAGGTAGAACAGGATAACGTCGCCGATGACGTAGCCTTCGGGCGTCACCGGCGCGAACTGCTTGGCCATGTTCGGCTTGAAGTTGTTGAAACTGTTGGGCGCCAGATATGCGAGCATCTCGAACGCGTCGGGCCCGGTCACCAGCAGGTCCACCATGTGGTACGACTGGTTGAACAGCACCGCCGTTTCCGCCCAGGCACGCTGCTCGTCGCGCCAGTTGGAATATTCGCCGGGCACGCCGGGATAGACATTGGGGCCGACCTGCTGGTTGCGCAGCAGTTCCACCGTGTTGCCGGCTTCGGCAAGCTTCTGCTTGAGGTTCTTCTCGCTCATTTCGCTTCTCCTGTTCTGGGCTATTTCGTTGTTTGCGTTTCGCGCGCGGGCATGGCGAGCCAGTCGCCCAGAACCGCGTTGAAAGGTTCGGGTTGTTCTGCGGGCAGCATGTGCCCCGCCGATGGGACGATCCGAAGGAGACATCCCTGGATGGCCTGCGCGATGCGTGCGTGCTGGTCGGGCGGGGACCATGCGTCCTGTTCGCCCGTCACCGACAAGGCGGGGCAATCGAGGGCGGCGAGCACATCGTCCGCCTGCGGGCGAGCCAGCAGAGCTTCGATCTGCGCCTCGAAAATGTCCAGTCCGGCATCGAGGCACATGGCGCGCAGCCTCTCGCGCAGCTCCGAATTCGCGCCGACGCTCGGGCCCAGCATGGGCGGCAGCCACGTATCGACGAGCCGCTCCATTCCCCGCTCGCGGCCGATGTCGCGCAGCCGATAGCGCTTTTCGCGCTCCCCTGGCTGGACCGGGTGCACGCCGGTGTTCGACAGCGCGATACGTTCGACACGCTCGGGCGCCTTGCGGACAATCTCGAGCGCAACGCGCGCGCCCATCGAATGGCCCAGCAGGGCAAAGCGATCGGGCAATCGGGCGAGCGCGTAGTCCGCCATGCCCTCCATGCTGGAAGCGCCGCCGTAGAAGCCGTCCACCACCAGCACGCCAGCCGCATCCTGCGCCGCAAACAGGCGGGAATCGCACATCAGCCCTGGAAGGACCGCAAGCGTCGATTCGATCTGTAACTTCGCATCCATGAATAATTCGCCTATACGAAGTTGAAGGAACGCGCTAGTGCGTTTCGGAAGAGAGCGGGATGGCCGCCTTGCCATGGGGAGGAAAAGCGATGTCGATACCGGTCATCCATCCGAATTGGTCGCAGGCACCCAAGGTACTGACCGACGGGTTCTCGCTCGAAATCACGGCGAAGGATGTCGACGCGCTGCGCGAAGCCTCTCCCAAAATCCCCGGCCAGCATCCGGTTGCGATCACCTTCTTGCCCGGCGAGAATTTCGAAGCCCGCATCGCGGCGACGAAAGCCGTGCGCGATCTGGGCTTCGAACCGATGCCGCATTTCTCTGCGCGGCGAATCCGTTCGGAGGACGAGTTCCAGGACTATCTCGGCGCGGTCGTCGATCAGGCGGGCGTGCGCCGCTGCTTCGTGGTTGCGGGCGATCCGGCAAGCCCGGAAGGCCCCTACTCCACCTCCGGCGAGCTTATCGAAAGCGGAGCGTTCGAACGGTTCGGCATTCGTGCGATCGGGATCGGTGGCCATCCTGAGGGGCACCCGAACATGGATGCGGATGAATGCTTCGCCGTGCTTGAGGCCAAGCGCGATGCTATCGAGGCGCGCGGGATGGCTCCGCTGATCGTCACCCAGTTCGCCTTCGACGCCGACCGGGTACTCGAATGGCTAACCGAACTGCGGCAACGCGGCATCGATGCCCCGGTGCGCCTCGGCGTGCCGGGCCCGGCAGGTATCAAGACGCTGTTGCGTTTCGCAAAACGCTGCGGCGTGGGCGCTTCGGCGTCGGTCATGACGAAGTACGGGGTTTCGCTCTCACGCCTGATGGGCAGCGCCGGGCCGGACAGGCTGGTCGAAAGCCTGTCCGAAAGTCTTGGCCCGCAGCACGGCCCGGTCCGCTTGCATTTCTATCCGTTCGGCGGCGTCGCCCGCACGGTCGAATGGATCAACCAATACGCGGCGACACATACGCGCGCACGCTGAAGCTTGGAGAATACCCCATGGAGCAATGCATCCTGACCCTGCAATGCGACGACCGTTCGGGCCTGGTGGCGGAGGTTTCCAGCTTCCTTGCCACGAATGGCTGCAACATCGTGGACGCGCAGCAGTTCAACGATCGCGGCAATGACCGCTTCTTCATGCGGGTGGCATTCGATGCGGACGATTGTGGCGCGGTCTCGCAAGCCTTCGCCGATCTGCCTCTGGCGCGAAACGCGCAATGGGAAATCCGCCCCGCCGATCGGCCACGCAAGGTCCTGATGATGGTCAGCAAGTTCGATCACTGCCTCGGCGACCTGCTCTACCGCAATCGCATCGGGGAACTGGACATGGATGTGGTCGGAATCGTCTCCAACCACCCGCAAAGCGCGCTCCGCATCTCGATGATCGGCGACATACCCTATCACCACCTGCCGATCACCAAGGACACGAAACCGCAGCAGGAAGCGCAGATCAAGCAGATCGTGGAGGAAACCGGCGCCGAACTGGTGGTACTGGCGCGCTATATGCAGATCCTCTCGGACGATCTTGCCGCTTTCCTTTCGGGCCGGTGCATCAATATCCACCACTCTTTCCTGCCCGGTTTCAAGGGCGCCAAGCCCTATCACCAGGCGTACGAGCGCGGCGTGAAGATGATCGGCGCGACCGCACACTATGTCACGGCAGACCTCGATGAAGGACCGATCATTCACCAGGACGTCGAAGCGATCAGCCATTCGGACACCCCGGAAGAGCTGGTCGCCAAGGGCCGCGATATCGAACGGCGCGTCCTTGCCAGTGCCGTGAAGCACCACCTTGCCGGGCGCGTGTTCCTGAACGGATCGCGCACCGTCGTATTCAAGGCCTGAGGAGAACCCCATGCCCCATATCCCCGTCACCCACGTCGGCTCGATGCCCCGCGGCGAAGCGCTGACCCCGCTCCTGCTCGCCCGCGACAAGGGTGAGGCTTACGACGCCGAGGAGTTCGACCGGGTCGTAACGCAGGCCGTCACGGATTGCGTGGCGATGCAGCGCGAGTGCGGCGTCGATTTCGTCAGCGACGGCGAACTGGGCAAGGTCGGGTATTCGACCTACATGACCGAGCGGCTTTCCGGCTTCGGCGGACATGTCGATCGCAAGCCTGCCGCCGACATGGCCGAGGTGCCCGAACTGGCAAAGAAGCTTTCCGGCATCATGGGCTCGCAGGAATTCACCCGCGCTTCGTGCATCGGGCCGGTCAAGCTCGAGACGCTGGAACCGCTGCACGACGATATTCGCCGCTTCACCCACGCGATGGAGGTGGCGGGCGACGGTTCGCAGGGCTTCCTCAATTCCGCCTCGCCCGGGCTGATCACTGCCTTCCAGGTCAATCAGCACTATCCCAGCCACGATGCCTATCTGGCCGACCTGGTCGACGCGATGCGCCCCGAATACGAGGCGATCGTCGATGCCGGTTTCCTGCTGCAGCTCGACTGCCCCGACCTCGCGATGAGCAGGCACACGGGCTATCAGGATATGGAAGAGGCGGACTTCCTGCGCGTTGCCGCCGCCAATGTCGAAGCATTGAACGCGGCCACCGCCAACATCGCGCCCGAGAAGATGCGCATGCACGTGTGCTGGGGCAATTACGAAGGCCCGCACGATCACGACATCGCGCTGGCGCGGATCATCGACACCGTGCTCGCCGCCCGCCCCGCCACGGTCTTGTTCGAAGCGGCCAATCCGCGCCACGAGCATGAATGGCAGGTGTGGGCCGATGCCGACATACCCGCCTACAAGGTGCTCGCCCCCGGCTTGATCGACACCTGTTCCAACTATGTCGAACACCCCGAACTGATCGCCCAGCGCATCGGCCGGTTCGTCGATATCGTGGGCCCCGACCACGTGGTTGCCAACACCGATTGCGGCTTCGGCACATTCGCAGGCTACGGCAAGCTGGACCCGCTGGTGACGCGCAAGAAGCTGCAGGCCCTGCGTGCCGGTGCCGATCTGGCCGGGGAGCGGGTATGACGGACGCAGAACGCCTCGCCATCGAGCATGCCTGCTCGCGCCTGATCGCGCTCTACGCGAATTATAACGACGAAGGCCTCTGGGACGATGTTGCAGCGCTCTATAGCGAGGATGGCATCATGGCCCGCCCCAGCGCGCCGGACGATCACATCGTGGGCCGCGAAGCGATCCTGGCGTCCTTCAAGGCCCGCCCTGCCCGCGCCAGCCGGCACCTGTGCACCAATATTGTCATCGATGTCGTTTCGCCTGTAGAGGCGAGCGGGAAGAGTGCGGTGGCGCTGTTCCTGCCGGACAAGGCGCCCAAGCTCGGATGGTTTCATGATCGGTTCGTCAAGCGCGATGACAAATGGCTGTTCTCGCAGCGGCTGGGCAGCCTCAGCTTCTGATTCCCTGCCGTCTGAACATTTCGGAGCAAACAGAGTTTGAGCGCAGGTCAGTCCAGCCCCGTGAAGTCGGCGTTGCGCACGCTGGAGGTGATCGAGTTCGTCGTCGCCCATCCGGGCGGCGTCGTCGCGCGAGACATCGCGAACGGGCTCGACATACCCCTCAGCAGCCTGTCCTATCTCCTCGCCACCCTGACCGAACGTGAATACCTATCGCGCGAGGGACGGCGGTATTCCGGCGGACCGGCCCTCGACCGCCTGCGCACGGATCGCGCAAACCTTTCGCTGGAAGATCGCGTCGCGCCGCTTGTGCGCGCGTTGGCTGCTGAACTGGACGAGACTGCATCCTTTATGGTGCGCGAGGACTGGCAGGCGCGGATCGTGGCCAGCCGATCGAGCGCGCAGGCCCTGCGCTACGCCATTGCGTCCGGTGAAACCAAGCCACTTCATGTCCTGGCAGGCGGCAAGGCGATCCTGTCGCAGCTGTCAGACGCGCAGCTGGAGGCCTATTTCGACGAAACCCGCGGCCAACGGGAAAGCCTGACCGAAAATACCATCGTCTCGCCCGCCGCATTGCGCAAACAGATCGCCACGTTTCGCAAGCAGGGTTACGCGACGGCGATGGAAGAAAGCACCGCTGGTATTTCCAGCATCGCCCGCCCGGTCCGCCTGGGCGACGTCGATGGCGCCTTCAGCATAGCGGTTCCTTCCATTCGTTTCCTGCCCGAACTGCAGAACCGCGCCCAGAGCGCTCTGGCCCGCGCCGTCGCATCGCTGCACGTCAACCGCTGAACGAAGCGGGGCGCGAGCCCGGAAGGCATCCTGAAACCAGGAAAGGCCGGCATGCTGAACCTGCATCCCCGGGGCTCCTCAGGGGATCGCCACGCATCTGTGGCAAGCAGACAGGCGCACTCAGTCTGCGCCGAACCCCAGCCTGGGCACAGCAGCCCAGGTGCCGTCCTTCTTCAAGAAGCGTCGCACTCCCTGGATGCGATACCAGAGGTTGATCTGCCGGTAGCCGAAATTCTCGAGCAGCGCGGCCCACCCGATCCGAATGAGGCTTCGGGCGGAAGGGGTACGCCGCAATTGCTGTTCCTCCAGCGCGAGCGTGCCCACGCTCAGCCCGGTGCCGAAGACGATCGACACGAAGAAGAAGGCCACAGCCATCATCGGATCGAGCAGGCCGAGCAACGCGGCCGCCGGCAGAACGAGATAGCCCAGCAGCTCGGCGGGCGGCCCCAGCACATCCTCCAGCAGGATATGCGGCATGGCCAGCAGCCCGATCCGTCCGTAGCGCGGATTGAACATCATCCCGCGATGACGGACCAGCGTCTCCAGCGAACCCTGCTGCCAGCGCGCCCGCTGGTTATCGAGGCCTTTCAGCGCGGCCGGCGCCTCGGTCCAGCAGACGATGTCGGGGATGAAGGCGAACCGGTAGTCGCGCTTCTGCTCGCGCAGGTGCCGGTGCAAATGGACGACCAGTTCGAGATCTTCGCCCACGGTATCGTGCCGATAGCCGCCGATCTCCACCAGGGTGGAGCGGCGAAAGAGCCCGAACGCGCCCGAGATCAGCATCAGCGTGCCGGTCTGCGCATTGGCGACCCGCGCCGTTAGGAAGGCACGCAGGTACTCGACCACCTGAAAGCGCGGAACGAGGGCCTTGGCCACGTCGATCTTCTGCAGCGACCCGCCCTTCACGGTGCACCCGTTGGCCACGCGGATCGCGCCGCCGACCGCGACCAGGCGGCCGTTGTCGTGCATGAAAGGCTCTGCCGCGCGCAGCAGCCCGTCGGGCTCGATGATCGAGTCGGCGTCGATCACGCACACCAGCGGGGTGCGGGCGAAGCCCAGCCCGGCGTTGGCGGCGTCTGCCTTGCGGCCGTTTTCCTTGTCGACGACCAGCAGGTTGGGGAACCGCCGCGAGGCATAGGTCTGGCGGATCTGTGTCTGCTGCAGCTGCGCCACCTGCGTGCGCTCGCATGGATACATGTCGAAGGCAGCGATGAGCCGCCCCACGGTGTCGTCTTTCGACCCGTCATTGACGACGATTACCTCATGCTCCGGATATTCCAGCGCCAGCAGCGCCTTCACGCTTTCGACGATCGAGAGCTCTTCGTTGTAGGCCGGCGCGATCATGGTGATGGGCAGCGCAAGGTCCGCGTAGCGTTGCCACAGCTCGCGCGCGCTCTCGCTGGGTTCGATCCTGGTGGCAAACACCCAGGCCGCGATCAGCAGCTGGGCAAGGCCGATCATGTTCCGCAGGAACACGACGATGAAGCAGAAGAATGCCACCGCGACGATGGCATCGCCTGCCATGTCCTGAACCACGGACCAGCTCATGCGCAGTTGCTCAGGTCGGGTGCTGGATTGCGGGCGAGCGGGGGACGCGCTGTCGTATCATAACCGGGGTCGAGTGCTTCCAGCGCCTGTTCCGCACGTAGCCTGACCCATAGTTGCGAATCCTCGCGCAGGTCCCGGATTTGCGGAACGGCATCCCGCAGCCCCAGAGCCTCGCTCGCTTTGACCGCCTGCACCCTGACATTGGCGTCGGGGTCGCGCAGCGCGGCCATGATCCATTCCCGCCCACCCGGGTGGCCGAGCTTTGCCGACGCGCGCAGCGCTGCGCCGCGAACCTCCGGGTCTTCGTCCCCCGCCGCTTTCTCCAGCGCCGGCATCACCGCCACATCGCCGCTCCAGCCGAGGGCGTCGATCAGTTGCGCCCGCCAGACAGGCGGAAGGTCGTCTTCCAGAAGCAGCACGAATTGCTCGCGGTAATCCGGCACGCTCGCCCGCAAGAGCGCGGAGTCGAGCCGACTGGGTGCGCGATCGGTCATCCGCAATATCCGCATGGTTTCGCGTGGGGGTGGAAGCGCGTGTGCCGCCGCGAGCGCGAAGGCCGCCTCCACACGTACACGCGGGCTGCGATCGCGGGCCATCAATTCGCGCAGCCGCGCGATGCACAGTTCGCTGCCGAAACGCTGCAGCAGGCGGATCGCGCTCACCCGTTCGGACCGGCGCCAGCGGCGGGAGCGCCGCACGGTTGCGGCGAGCAAGCCGTCGAGCTCCGCAATCTGCATCAGCCGATCGCGCTCGCCGCCGCGAAGCAGCGCCTGTATCTGGCTCACCGCAGCCAGCCGTCGCTCGTCGGTCCAGCCCGCGTCGTCCGTTTCGGGGCGATGGCCCGCCACCCGGCGCAGGTAACTTCGGGTGATCGCGGCGTCGATCCGCTTGTTCGCATCGACCTGCCGCTCCGCCAGATAGCGGCGCAGGACCAGCAGCAGGAAAATGACAACCACCACCCCCGCCATGGCCGCGGAGCCCCACACCACCGTTTCGTAAAGGCCTGAGGAGAATATCTTCATGCGCCGAACCGTAAGCCGAGCACCAGCGTGCCGGACAGGCGCCGATAGCTGTTTTCACGGTCCTCATAGGCACCAACAGTGGTCAGCGTGATGCGGTCGCTCAGGGGTAACAGCAAGCCCGTGGCAATGCTGCGAAGCTGACGCACGCCGTCTGCCTCCACATCGGGATAGCTGGCGAGCACCACGAAGCCCCCGGCCCGTCCTTCCGGCCGGTAATCGAGCTGAAGCGACCCGCCGAGCCGGTAATTCTCGCCCCCGCCGAGAAGGTTGATGGCCCGCACGGTGGCGGACGTGGCGTCGTCGAAAGCGTAGCGCAGGGCTGGCTGCACGGCCAGCACATCGCGGTCGCGATAGTCGGCATAGCGGATATCAATCAGCGCGGTCACACGCCCCCCCAGCGGGGCTTCGCCGCCGGCACCGACGCTCCATCTCTCACGGAAATCCGCGTCCGGAACCACGCTGCCGGATATGTAGGCGGAGCCTTGTCCGAACCGGTGACCAACCCGGGCCGCCAGGCGTACATCGGTAGCGGTCCGCTCTTCGCGCGTCACCGTGAGACTGGCGCCCGTTCCGCGTGAGAGCGCAAGGCCAAGGCTGGCATCTTGCGACGACCACGTCTCGCCATCGCGGTTGTCGAAGGCGATGTCCGAAATCCCGCCGCCCACGCTGAGCGCGGTAATGCGGACACCTCCGGCCTGCTCTCGTGCAGCCAGTTTCATGCGGAGTGCACCGAGTTCGGGATAGTCCGGCGCAACCGCTGCTATAGCGTCGGCCTGCCGCTGCGCGGCGTCTCTCTCGCCGCGCCAGAAGAGAATATTACCACGGGCCAACTGGATATCGAGATCGTCGGGCGCGAGCGCGAGCGCACGATCGATCTGCGTCTGCGCCCGTTCCAGATCGCCTTGCGCGGCACTTACCGCAGCAAGACGACGCAGCAGATCGGGGTCGTCGGGGTTCTGGGCCAGCAGGCTTTCGAGTGTCTCGCGCGCCTGCGCGAAATCGCCTGCCGCCCGCGCACGCTCCGCCGTCTCCAGCTGTGTCTCGCGCGTGACCGGGGGCGTTTGCGCGATGGCCGGGACCTGGATCGCGAAGCTGGCAATGCATCCAAGGGTGACGAGCGTTTTCACGCTCCGCCGCCGAGAAGCTTCTCGATACGAACCAGCAGTTCCTGCGGAATGAAAGGCTTGGTGAGGTAGTCCGCCGCTCCCGATTTGATGGCGGACACGACATCGGCCTCGCCCTTGCGCGCGGTCAGCATGACGACGGGGATGCTGCTGGTTTCGGGATCTGCCTTGACCATCCTGAGCACTTCGGGGCCAGGCAGGATCGGCATCATGGAATCGAGCACTACCAGATCGGGCTTGTCGGACCTGATCCGCTCGATCGCCTCTTCGCCATCATTTGCCACGCTTGTCTCATGCCCAGCGCCTTCCAGGCGAAACTTCACCAGTTCCACGAGGATGGGATCGTCGTCCGCGATCAGAATATGGGCCATGAATCTCTCTGTTGCGCTTCTGCCAAATTATGGAAGAGGCTTCCTTTATATCTGATAAATATGGTCTTTGCACGTCCTTGGGTGTGCCCGTCTTCATCACGGTCAGCCGGTCTGGGTTCCGGTGCGGACGTCGATCTCGTCGCGGATTTCCGTCAGAAGCGCGAATTGCTGTCCCGAGGCAGAGCTGTCCAGCAGCCGATGCTCGACCTCGCGGCATTTCTCTCCGAGCTCGGCCTGGCCGAAATATCCAGCAACACCCGCGATCTGATGGAGAAGGCTCGCTATCTCGGTCTTCTCGTCCTCGCTCATCTCTTCGCGTGCCACGACCCTGTCGATCGCCTTCAGCGCTTCATCCACCCGCTCGGCAAACATCCGGTTCAGGCGAGGGTCGGTCTCCTGCTCGAGTTCGGGCACAGGACACGTGGCGGGGCCGGGTATCCGGCTCGACCAGCGGGCCAGCACGTCGCAAAGCTCGCCCAGCCGCAGCGGCTTGGCGATGTGGGCCTGCATGCCCGCCTCGTGGCACCTGCGAATGTCGTCGGTATAGGCATTCGCGGTCACGGCGATGATCGGCAGATCATCGGAAGAAATACCCGCCTCGCGGATGGCTGTCGTCGCCCCCAGGCCGTCCAGCACCGGCATCTGCATATCCATCAGGACCAGGTCGTAGGGCGATCCGTTGCGCCGTGCCTGGATGACCATGTCGGTCGCCTCGCGGCCGTTGCGGGCCAGATCGCAGACATGGCCGGCCTTCTCGACCATCGCCATCGTCAGTTCCTGGTTCACGGGGTTATCCTCCGCCACCAGGATTCGCAGCACAAGCGGGTGGCCGCAGTCGCCATCCGCTTCGCCGACCGTGCCGGAAGCGCCGGCTTCCGGGGTCATGTCGGACGGATCGGCCTCGCGGAGCGGCAGATTGACCACGAAGCGCGAGCCTTCGCCCACCTCGCTTTCAACACTGATCGTGCCTCCCATCAGCTCGACCAGCTGTGCGCTGATCGGCAGGCCGAGCCCGGTGCCGCCGTATCGTCTGGCGGTGGTTTCATCCGCCTGCGTGAACTTGTCGAAAACCGAAGCAAGCTGCTTGGCGGGAATCCCGATACCGGTGTCGCGCACGGCCAGCGTCATGCGCGCAGGAGCGCCGTCTTCCCTTTCATCGAGCGAGAGGACCACCTTCACGGTCCCCACCTCCGTAAATTTGATCGCATTTCCGACCAGATTGAGCACCACCTGCCGCAAGCGCATCCGATCGATCAGGATATGCGTCGGCAGCCGCGGGTCTATCTGCAGCGCGAGGGTAATGTTCTTGCCCTTGGCAACCGGCTCCATCAGGCGGACCGCCCCGCGCAGCGAATGGCGCAGATCCGTAGGCTCGTCCGAAACGACCATCTGGTTGGCCTCGATCTTCGCAAAATCGAGCAGGTCGTTGAGCAGGCGGAGCATCGCGTTGCTCGAATCGGCGATCATGTGCAGGCGCCTGCGCTGCGCGGGGTCTTTCTCCTCACTCAGCGCCAGTTCGGTGAAGCCGATCACCCCGTTCATCGGCGTGCGGATTTCGTGACTCATGTTGGCTAGGAAGTTGGTCTTCGCCTTGTCCGCCGCCTGTGCTTCGTCGCGAGCCTTCGTCAGGCTTTCGCGCATCAGCATTTCTTCCGTGCGGTCGATGATGACGCCGATGATCCCCGTCACGGTCTCCTCCGGGTCGGCCCGGACCTGTCCGATGACTTCCACGTGCCGCATTTCGCCGTCGTCTCTGATAATGCGGGCCAGGAACCGGAAGGCCGAATTGCTTTCCTTCGCTTCCTCCAGAGCAGCGGACACGCCTTCCCGATCGTCCGGGTGGTAATAGGCAAGGCCTTCCTCGATCGTAGGAGGTCTGCCCGATTTACGGCGATGGATCCGATACACCTCTGCCGACCAATAAATCGCCTCGGTCAGCAAATCGAACTGCCAGTGGCCCACATGGGCGGTGGCCTCCGCCAGTTCGAGCATCCGGTTATGCTCCTCGAGTTCTGCGGTCGCTTCTTCCACCTTCCGCAACACGGTGCCTTCGCGGCGGGTGAAGGCGGTCAGCAACAGGCCGAGCAGAACCGTGATGACCAGGCCGCAGGCGAGGACGAGGACCGGTGCCTGGCTGGACACGCGCTTCTCGAACGGCGGCAGGCTGCGCCAACGAAGGGTCACCGGCTGGTTCGCCATCACTACCTGGCGGACTTCTTCGAATCTTGCGCCCTCCCCCGGGTTCGTCGCCGTGGCGAACATGAGGTTGTCCTCAACCGGCTCTGCGCCGAAGAACACTTCGAGCGAGTAGTCCTCTCCTTCCCGGGGGGTGAGGCTGCCCAGGAATTCGTCCGCCACCAGCGGAGAATAGGCCCAGCGCGTGACTTGCGAATTCCGACCCTCGCCCACGGGCGTCATGAAAAGAAATCCGGCCCCCTGCGTGGCATCCTGAACCAGGACGATCGGCCGCGTCATGGTGGTCTGGCCGTTCGCGCGCGAAAGTGCGATCGCCGCCCGCCTTCCTTCCTCGAACGCAAGGTTGAGGCCGAGTGCGGCCATATTGTCGGCCAGCGGCTCGATCCGGTTGATGACGAAGTGCTCCGACCGGTGGACGTCGGGATGAATGTCGAAACGGCCGCCGAATTCGCGGCTGAAATTCTCGCGGAATTCGGGCATGTCCTCCGCGCCCACAGCCTCGAAGAAGCCGAGCCCACGCATCCCGGGATAGTTGCTCGGCAGATCGAGCTGGGTGACGTAATCGCTCCATTCCGCAGGCGTAATCTCTTGGGAATTTGCGGCAAAAGCCGCGCTCGCATCGAGCGCCCGTTCGTAGATCGCGATCCGGTCCGCGAGCGACTGTTCGGTGTCGGTGGCCAGCGCCGCAAAGGCGGCGTTGGATGCCTCGAATTCGCGTTCCGTCACGTACTGCCAGGCGTAGAAGGTCAGCAGCAGGGATATCGCCAGACACATGGCGACGGCCGAACTCACCCCGGGCAACGCGCGCCTTGACCAGCGCACCGCAACGGGAGAATGGCTCGAGAACAGCAGTATGGGCACGAGAAAGACGACGCCCAGCATGTCTCCGACGGCCCAGGTGAGCCAGTTCGTCGCGAGCGCCCCGGGCGGGACCAACCCCGCCACCAGCAACGCGCCGACGCCGATCATGGGCGCGACGAGGCATGGCAGGACAACGGCGGTGGTCAGGAACCGAAGTACTTGGGCGGGCTCGGAAAGTTCCAGTTCCGGCCAGAAACGACAGATTACATGGCGCCCCACCAGAGCCTGGATCGTTGCGCCGAGCCCGATCGCCGCGGCGATGCCGACAGCGGGGAGAGCACTCTCCGGCGAAGGGACGCCGTCGAGCGTGTTGAACAGGTTGATGGCGAAGGAACCGAGCCATACCCCCGGCCATATCGTCTTGCCGCGCAGGAGCAGCCCGCACAGCGCCACGCCAGAGGCGGGCCAGATGATCGTCGCATAGCCCGGCGGCACCGCCAGCTTGAGCCCGATATAGCCTGCGGTGAAATATCCCAGGGCGAGGATCAGCACATCGCGCAGCCATGACCCGTAGGAGGCCCTAAAGAACGGAGGATGTGCCACTACTGCCGACTGTGTCTCTTGGCTTTCGATGGGTCGCAAGGGGCGATCATCTCTACCGCCAAGGGTATTTTAGCAGAGTTAACGCGCTGCCTGCGAAAACCTCCGGGAAAATCGGGAGGCATCTTGGCAGGGCCGACTTCGCTATGTTGGCGTTTCGCTGCGTGGATCGCCCGGCCGCGCGGCACGCACTCCTTCGTCCCTGCGCGAGACCCGCGAAGCGCGGTCGATCAAGATCGGAGAATGGCGGTGGAGGCAGTCGCATCGCAACTCATCTCGGAACGAACGTCCGCTTCGCGCCCTAATGCACTCGTTGGAGATAGGCGCTGTTGATCCTGAAAGCGGATGTAGCTTTGGCAATTCATGAACAGTTGTTAGTAGGTGAGCACCCCATAATGTCACGATCAACCTGACGCGATTTGAATTACGTGATCAATCGCCGTTGGCATCCTCCAACTCCGCAGCGCCACCGCTAGAAGCACTGATGCATGAAGGAAATCCGCGGTACATTCGGCCTGACGCTCGCGAGCTATGGCGTCATCTTAGCGTGTATAATCGGTGAGGTTCGTCTAGCCTTCGCGCTCAACGCGTTCACCTGGTCGCCCGATTGGACAGCGCTTCCGCTGATCCGCATCAGCGCTGTCGCTCTGCTTGGTGTCCTGACGCTCTGGGGAATGCGCACCGTCGCTGCCAGGTTCGAAGAACGCGCAACCATTCCTTGGTGGCAGCCCGCCAAGGCCAGCGACGTCTCCGACCTCAGTTGGGACGATGTCTATATGCTTGTCGCGTTCGACAAGACGCTCGACCCGCTCGGCTTTGAAAAGCGCGTGCGATGGGTATGGTGGTATCTCAATCTAGCCGTTCAGATACCCATCCAACTGGTCCTGTGCAGCATCGCGCTTTGCCTGTTCGACCTTCTCCAGAACCCAATGCCCCGCGCGTTCCTCCTCGAAGGGGCTTCCCTCATGGGTGATAAGCCTTTGGCGAAGCCGCTCGCGGCCGTGATCGCCAACCCGGCCGCTTATCTGGTGCTCGTGGTCGGCTTGGCGACGATCTACTTCACCTTCCGCCAGATTCGCGCAAAGGTCCGCGCCGACAGCCGCCAAGCTTGGATACTCAAAGCACGTGAGTTGCTCGGCGAAGTAATTGCCGGGGCCGATGCACACAAGATCGCCCTGGCAGCGAACGACGTGGAGAAGGCCGAAAAGGTCTGGAACAAGCTTAACCCGAAGCGGCTGGAATTGGAATTGATGTTGAATCCTTCCGAGAAGGATCACCGCCTGCTGATGTATCTGATCCAGCACGTCTCGGCTTGGCGGAAGCCCGGCGTTGCCGCACAGGACGCGGAGATTCTCAAAGAGATCTCGCCGAAACCACCCTCGACACGGCGCGGCTGCTTCAATGGCATGCCATCCTACTTACCTCCGATCGGTCCGCGCTAGTGTCCTACATCCTGCGCCTGTCCCACGTCGTGCTGAAGCGTGAGTGGGAAAGGGTCAAGCGCATACAATGATGACGGGGCCGCAGATATCGCAAGACACGGGTTTATCCGTTCGTAAAAAAATAACGCCAAAGGAACGGGATGATGTTCGAAATCAGTAACAGGGATCATGGCGAGTTCCTCGTCGAAGAGCTTAACCTAGAGGCGCAACTTGCGGCCGGCCGAAGTCTGCTGCGACGTCATCGGGAAGCGGACGATGAGCTGAATAGGGACATCAGCGAAATCGCTGAGGCGGCCAAGAAGGCTTCCGGCGAATACGGGATGCATCTCGAGAACCTTTGGGTCGACCAAGTCCACTCGACCGTCTTCCAAGGCGCCGCACATAGCATGTCCGCTCTCGGGATGCTGGCCCCGCTCACGGAGTCGCTGTTCGTAGCAATGTTCGCGGCCATCGACCGTGAGAAGCTCTTCGCTTCAGCGGACATAAAGGGACCACGAGCCAGTCTGAGCGCGACGCAGCTTTGGGACCCTCATTGGGTCGCCCTCGTGAATCGAAGGACCGGCAAGATCAGTGCGGACCGCGAGCTGGTCCCAGGGATTGGCCAACTTGCGGAAGTCACTGGGTTGGCGGCACATCTACCGGCTGGTTGGGAACAACGGATCGAGGCGTTCTTCCGGTATCGGAACAAGATGTTCCATCACGGCTTCGAGTGGCCTGTAGACGAGCGAAAGGCGTTTTCGACAGCGATAAAGAAGTGGCCGAACGGGTGGTTTCTGAAGTCGGAGAGCAATCGCGAGCCATCGATTTTTTATCTCAGCGACGAATTCATTCGCGACTGCCTCACAATGATCGAGGCCGTCATCGAGGGTACCTGGGCATATCTCGTCGCCCGACTCCACAAGAAGGATTGACTACGCGGGACACCCGACATTTGGGTTCTATTCTCTGACAGACCAGACGATGTGGTAATTTGGGATTTGCAAGTTGTCCGATCCGAAAAAAAATCACAGACTGAAAAGTTCAAAGAACGCGCTCGCGAGCTTGAAGCGGACGAGGACGAAGCCCGCTGGGAAGAGCGATTGCGAAAAGTCGCCAAGTCAATACCGGAAGAGGAAGAGCCAGCTGATTGAGCGGGTTTTTCATGGAGGCCGCGATGAAGGTATCAGAGCTTCAGATCAACGCTGAAGCGATGATGCTTATCGTGCGCAGTCTGGCCGTTGAAACTCATAATCTTGCTGCCTCGCGCGGCATCGCGCATGGCTCGGTTGACGATCAATTGCCCCTCGTCCTTGGCATAATCGACAGCAGTCCGAGCTACCTCTTGGCCATTCGCGACGTTCCCACAAGCGACACAGCCTGCCTCGCCGCTGTCAGCATCAGGTTCTCCGATAAAGGCTATCGGCTGCTTGCACGTGCCGCAAAGGACCGGGTGGCTAACTCCGCTGACGGAAATGGAAACGTCTTCAGGCATCGAGCACTCCTAGGAGAATAATAATGAGAATTGCCCTACTAAGTGGCTTGGCAAAGCTACTTCGAATCCGTTTTGAGGTTGATGGGATGGCTTACGGCGATCTTAGCCGTTCTGGTTCCAAGCGTTCACAAGATTTGGTGTCGGTATAAGCAAGTTCTGGAAGCGCCCGCCGAGGCAACTCACGACCGCAAGGCTGTCGTTACTACTCAATATCTGTTGGACGTAACTCGCGACAGCATCAATGTCCGCAGAAGTGCCCACATACCATACCGTCTCTAGTATCTGTCCGCGCGTCCAACCCGCCTTCTCCATGTGCTTGTCCATAGCCTGATGTGTCGGCGTCGGTCCGTTCAGATCATAGCTCACGATATAATTTGCCACAGCACCCTCCGTTTTCGCGATTGGCGGAGGTTGCGACAGCGTGCTCACGAAGTCGAGTCAGGACAGTGACTCAGCCCCGTGTTTGCAAACTATACAATCGCCAAGATTTTGAACCGCTTCCGGGCCGTCAGCTGCCTGTCCGCTTCGGAGGTTGCGGTCCGTTTGATCGGACGTACTTCGCTGCGCTCCGGCCACCGCGAGTTGCTTTCCTTGAGCCGCTTGCCTCCGCGCAGCGCGAGGACAACCGGCAGGAGGACTGTGATGCCTTCGCCCGACCGATCGACGATCTCCTCGCCTTTGCCAGGTCGGCCGACCATGTCGGAAGCCGATGCACAATCGAGCGTGATGTGCGGGCCCTTCGGAAGACCATGTGCTCGGCGTGTTTGCGTGCGAGCCGGCTAACTTTCCGGCGCGTGAGGCCTCTGTCGCAGGCACCTTGCCCCAAGATGAGATTCCGCCGAATAGGCAGGTATGCGTTTACGCCATATCGAAGTCTTCTACGCCGTCTACAGGAACGGCTCCGTAACCGGGGCCGCGCAGGAACTGAACGTGTCCCAGCCGTCGGTCAGCAAGGTGCTGCGCCATGCGGAGGACCAACTGGGCTATCCGCTGTTCCAGCGGCGCAAGGGTCGGCTGGAGCCGACCGACGCCGCGCATGAGCTGTTCGGCGAAGTGAACGAGGTCTATGCGCAGGTTCGCGCACTCAGGCGCACGGCGAAGAACATCGGATCGCGGCGTGGCGGCCACATCAGGCTCGGCATCCTCCCCTCCCTTGGCTTCGGCGTCATTCCCGAATCCATCGCGGAACTGCATAACCGACATCCGAACGTCAGCTTCGAACTCGATACGCTGCACACGCGCGATTTCGCGCCCTCGCTGATCGAACGCGAGTGCGATGTGGCGATCGGCTATGGTACGGGTGCAAAGGCACGGCTCGGTTTGCGCCAGATCGGGCAGATCGAATTGCTGCTCGCTGCGCGGAAGGACCAGTTCGTTCCCTCGGACGGAGTGGTGGACATCGAGGATCTCGCCGATCGCGACTTCATCGGACTGCGCGACAGTGGCCCCTCGGGCGCGATGCTGGTCGACGAGTTGGACCGGCTCGGCATCGTCCCGCGCGAGGTGGTGGTGGCGCGCACCTATTACGTGGCGCTTGCCTTGGCACAGAGGGGCGTCGGCGTAACGGTGGTCGACGAATTCACCGCGAGGAACATTCTCGATGGCGAGGTGGGCTTCTACAGCTTCCGTCGCCCGATGGTAGCACCGGTGACTGCATATTTCCTCGACGAGAAGAGCGAAAACCCGTTAATCGTGGAATTTCTCGAAACGGTCGAGAGGGTGCTTTCGTCCACCGATCCGACACGGGCATAACTTCAGGCTATATCTGTGCGAAGTGTTTGACCTGCTCGTTCCTTGCGCCGCAGGAACCCTGAGTGTCACATAAGTGTCGCGAACCAATTGGGTCGCCGAGATGATTCCATATCCGGGGGGATATTCACAAATGACCCGCTACCGTTACGCAGCGCGCGCCCTTTTCCTTGCAGGAACCGCGTGCGTCGTTACGCCCGCTCTTGCTCAACCGGAGCCCATCGCCGTTCCGGAACCGCAGGAGGCGCAGGATCCGGAAGCGGAGCCCGAAAACGTGATCGTGGTGGTCGGCTCCCAGATCAAGGGGTCGAAAATCACCGACACGCTTCCGGTGACCGTGGTCGACATGGATGCGATCGACAACATCGCCCCCTCATCCGGCGACGAACTTTTCCGTGCGATACCGCAGTCGGGCGATGTCGGCTTCAACGAACAGCGCACAACCGGCGGCATCAACGATGCGCGCGGCGACGTTGCCTCGGTCAATCTCCGCTCGCTGGGCACCGGCAACACGCTGGTGCTGCTCAACGGCCGACGTATGGTCCTCCATCCGGGTTATCAAACCGAGAACCTGGTGCCGGTGACATCGGTCAATGCTAACGCCATTCCAGTCAGCGGAGTACGGCGCCTCGAGGTGCTGCGCGATGGCGCTGCCGCGATCTACGGCACCGATGCGGTGGGCGGTGTGGTCAACACCGTGCTGCGCGACAATTTCGACGGGATCACCGGCGAAGTGCAGTATGGCGGCTCCGAGGGAACGTCCCTGCGCGAATTCGAGGCCAACCTGGCGATCGGGCGGACCTTCAACCAAGGCCGCACCAATCTCTCGCTTTTCGTGGACTATATGGACCGGCAGGGGATGCCCGCATCGGAGCGTCGATATGCGCGGGATTACGACACGCGACCGCTGGTCGCAGGCACGCCGTTCGAAGGCGACACCGATTTCGACAACCGTTCCACCAACACGCCGTTCGGCGAATTCCAGCTCTACAACTACACACCGACCGTGCGTCAGAACGGCGGCGATGCCATCACGTCGCCAAGCGACTATTTCCATATCCAGCCGGATACCATCGCCGGATGTGTGGCCGATCTGGGCAACGGGCTTTGTCTCGATAACAGCACCCAGAACTCGGTCGACAACGAGGATCGGCTGTATCGCTACAACACCGCATTCGATCGCTGGATCACCGGCGATACCGAGCGGTTCAATGCCTTCCTGTTCGCCAATCACGAATTCGAGGGCGGGCTGCAGTTCTTCGCCGAGGGCGGCCTGTATCTGTCCGACTATACCACCTACCGCGAAGCGGATGCGCCGTTGACCGCAGTGGACATCATCGTACCGAAGAACAACTACTGGAATCCCTTCGGTCCGGTCACGTTCTCGGATGGAAGCGTGAACCCCAACCGACTCCCCGGGCTCAACATCCCGGATGAAGGCGTCGACATGATCGTCAACGATTATCGCTTCGTCGATGCCGGGCCCGAAGTGATCGAGGTGAAAAACACTAACTATCGCCTCCTCGCCGGACTGCGCGGCGAAGTCTCCGGGTGGGATTGGGAATCGGCCGTCCTGTGGTCAGAATCCACCACCGAAGACAAGTCCAACCGTATCAGCAACACTCTGCTGCAGCAGTCGCTCGCGCTGGAAACGCCGATGGCGTACAATTTCTTTGACGGCGGCAACCTAGCCGACTTCTCCAATGGCGACGGCACGCCGAACGATCAGGCGATCATTGATGCAATCACGGTCGACGCCTTTCGCACCAACACCAGCCAGCTCGGCATGTGGGACTTGCGCGTATCGCGGCCCGACCTGATTGCCCTTCCGGCGGGCGATGTCGGCGTCGCGTTCGGCGGGGAGTTCCGCTACGAAGCATTCTCGGACGATCGCGACGAGCGTCTGGATGGAACGATCACCTTCACCAATCCGGTGTCCGGCGACGTTTCGAGCAGCGATCTGCTCGGGTCGAGCTCCACACCCGATTCCTCGGGCGATCGCGACGTCGCTTCCGCCTATCTGGAATTCGCTGTTCCCGTGATCAGCCCCGATATGGACATCCCGCTGGTCGAGCGGATCGATGTGCAGCTGGCAGCCCGGTTCGAGAGTTATTCCGATGTCGGATCGATCCTGAAGCCCAAAGTGGCCGCCGCATGGACGATGTTCCCTTGGCTCAAGTTCCGCGGCTCGTACTCGGAAGGTTTCCGCGCACCGAACCTCGTCCAGATTAACGAGAACGGGCTGGAACGCAGCAATGGCCGCCTCGACTACGTCAGGTGCGAAGCGGACATCCGTGCCGACCGCATCGACACGATCGACGATTGCGGGCGGTCCCAGTCGGTGGTCAGCGAAAGGCAAGGCAGCAAGGATCTGGGTCCGGAAACGAACAGCACCTACTCGCTGGGGGCCGTGTTCATGCCCAACATTGCGGACGGCCGGTTCGGGCGGCTCATCGCCACGGTCGACTACTGGCGCATCGACCAGGATGATGTCGTCGGGATTTTCGGCGACGACAACCAGATCGCCTATGACTATCTGCTTCGCGTGCGCGGTTCGTCCAATCCCGCGGTCATCCGCGAGGAGCCGACGCAGGACGATATCGACAATTTCGACGGCACGGATCTGGAGCCGGTAGGCGAGATCGTGCGGGTGCTCGACAACTACCTGAACCTGCTACCCCGCCGGATCGAGGGAATCGACTTTACGGTCCAGTACGATCTTGACGATACCTCCATTGGCGATTTCTCGCTCAGCATGAACGCGGCGCATCTGCTGCGCTTCGACCAGGAGCCTTCGCCCGAAGCACAGGAGATCATCGATGCGCAGGAGAGCGGCGAAATCCTGTCGGGCTTCGTGGTGGACGGCGCCAACGGACTGCTGAAGCAGGACGGCAATCCGCTCTGGCGCCTTTCCTCCTCGCTGACCTGGCGGCTGGGTAATTTCGGCGCCGGCGTCTTCGCGCGCTACGTCAGCTCGGTGAACGACACCGGCGCGACGCTTGCCGACGGGACGCAATTCGTCATCGACGACTGGGCCTATGCCAACATCTATGTCCAGTACACGCTCGACGGCGGTCCGCTTGACAACACGCGTTTCCGCGTGGGCGTTCGCAACGTGACCAACGAAGAACCGCCGCTGGCAGACAGCAGCTTCGGCTATCTCGGGTCGCTGCATTCCAGCCGTGGACGCTACTGGTACGCTTCGGTCCGCAGCCGGTTCTGATCGCGGAATAATGTTCAGGCAGGTCCTGATACTGGCAACGGCGGCTCCGGCGCTAGTCTTTTCCAGTGCCGGAGCCCCGGTCCGCCCCCTGGCGGCAGAGGTGCTGATTGAGGGCGGCCAGGTTTACGATGGCAGCGGCGATCCAGCACTTGCATTCGACGTTGCGATAGAGGGCAATCGGATCGTCTATATCGGGCCGCACCGCGACGGAGCGGTCCAGGCGGAGCGCGTGATCGACGCCAAGGGCATGATCGTTGTCCCCGGCTTCATCGACCCCCACACCCATGCCGATGCCGATCTGCAATCGGACGATCCCGGGCGCCGGGCCAACCCCGCCTACCTCTACCAGGGCGTGACCACGGTCGTCATCGGCAACGACGGCGGCGGCAGCGCCGCGGTGGCGGAGACCGCAACTGCTCTGGAGGAGAGCGGGATCGGAACCAATGTGGGGCTTCTGGTCGGCTTCGGCACGGTCCGCAGCGCCATCGTGGGGGAAGACGACCGCGCACCCACCGAAAGCGAGCTTGCAGCCATGAAAAGACAGGTCGCTTCGGGCATATGCGAAGGCGCGCTCGGCTTTTCGACCGGCCTGCACTACACGCCGCAGGCGTTTGCGACCACCACCGAGGTCGCGAGCCTCGCCGCAGAAGCGGGATCGCGCGGGGCGATCTACGACAGCCACCTGCGCGATGAGAGCAATTATTCGATCGGTCTGCTGGCGGCGGTTGCAGAGGCGCTGGAGATCGGCCGGATATCCGGCAGCCCGGTGCACATCGCGCATATCAAGGCGCTCGGCCCCGACCTCTGGGGAAAGAGCGCCCAGGTTATCGCCATGATCGAGGATGCGCGCGTAGCGGGCCAGGTGGTCACCGCCGATCAGTACCCATGGCGTGCCTCGGGCACGCGTATCAGCAACGCCCTCGTCCCCCGCTGGGCGCTCGATGGCGGGATGACGCGCCTACGCGAACGGCTGGCGGACCCCGAAACCTTGTCCCGCTTGCGCGGGGAGATGCGCGAGAACCTGCGTCGGCGTGGCGGTGCGAGTAGCCTGTTGCTGACGGGCGGTTTCGACGGGGCTGCGAGATGGGACGGGATGACCCTTGCTCAGGTCGCGCAGGCGACGGGAACGGACCCGATCGAGGCCGCCATCGCGATCCTCGAAGAGAGTGATGCGCGGGTCGCCTCGTTCAACATGAACCAGGGCGATATCGCCGCCTTCGCAAGGCAACCCTGGGTCATGACGGGGTCCGACGGCAGCACCGGGCATCCGCGCAAGTTCGGCACGTACCCGAAGGCCTACCGCGATCTGGTCGTCTCGGGCGAGATGAGCATGGCAGCCTTCGTGCGCCGCAGCACCGGGGCGGTTGCCGATGCGCTCGACCTCGAGGATCGCGGCTACCTGAAGGTCGGAGCTTTCGCCGATATTGCGGTAATCGATCCCGCAGCGTTCGCCCCGCGCGCGACTTACGAAGACCCCGAGGCGCTGGCCGCCGGGGTGCGCTACCTGTTCGTCAACGGCGTCGGCGCAATCGACCAGGGGCAGGCGACCGGCGCTCTGCCTGGCCGCGCTGTGCTCCGCCATCCCCCTGAAGGAACCTGCCCATGATCCGAAGGCTCGCCCGTCGATGGTTCGGCATAGTGCTGTGGAAACGCATTCTGGCCGCGTTGGTGCTCGGCGCGATTGCCGGGTTTTTCATCGGCGATGCGAGCCAGCAGATCAAGTGGATCGGCGACCTGTTCATCCGCATGATCAAGATGCTGATCGTGCCGCTGGTGTTCGTGACACTGGTGTCCGGCGTCACCGCAATGAAGGATCCGAAACGCCTCGGCTCGATCGGCGGAAAGGCGATCGCGCTGTACCTTGGCACCACCTTCTGCGCCATCGTGATCGGCATCGTGCTGGCGCTGATCCTGCGTCCGGGCGTGGGCATCGATCTGAGCGGCGCGGAAGCGACCACGCTCGATAGCGCGGGTTCGCTGACAGATCGGTTGATGGGGATCGTGCCGGAAAATCCCTTTGCGGCTTTTGCGGAGGGCAACGTACTCGCGGTGATCTTCTTCGCCATCCTCGTCGGCACCGGTCTGATCCTGACGGCCGAACGCGGCAAGCCGCTCGCGGACGTGTTCGATGCCGGCTCGGAACTGATGCTCAAGGTCACGGCCATCGTGATGGAGTTCGCGCCTTTCGGTGTCTTCGCGCTGGTCGCATGGGTCATGGGCACGGTCGGCCCTGCGACCTTCCTCAATGTGTTCCTGCTCGCTGTCGGTGTGTATGTCGGGTGCTTCCTGCACATGCTGATCGTGCATGGCGGGATCGTGAAGCTGTTCGCCCGCCTGCCCGTCATGCCGTTCTACCGCGGCGTGCGCGAGCCGCAGCTGGTCGCCTATTCGACCTCGTCCAGCTCTGCGACCTTGCCCGCAACGCTTTCGGCAGCCGAGCACAACCTCGGGATTTCCGCGCCGGTCGCATCCTCGGTGCTGCCGCTGGGCGCCACGGTGAACATGGACGGGACCGCGCTCTACGTCGCGATGATCTCGATCTTCGCCGCACAGGCATTCGGCGTGCCGCTGGGCATCTACGAGTACGCATTGATCGGGTTCACCACCACGCTGGTATCGATCGGAACGGCTTCGGTTCCATCGGCCTCGCTGTTCTTGATGGCGGCGGTGCTGGACGTGATCGGCATGACCAGCGCGCAGACCGCGATCGTGGTCGGCTTCATCCTGCCCTTCGACCGCATCCTCGACATGATGCGCACCGTCGCCAACGTGACCGGCGATCTGGCCGTGGCGACGGTCGTTTCTGTCTGGGAAAAGGATCTCGACCCGGAAACCTACAACGCCTTGCCGACCGAATAGGAGACGTCCCGTGCAACCGTTTCATCTCGCCTTTCCCACTACCGACCTTGCCGCAACCCGCGCCTTCATGGTCGATACGATCGGTGCCGGTGTAGGCCGCGAAGCCACCAGGTGGGTCGATTTCGATCTCTTCGGCCATCAGGTGACCGCCCATCTTGTGCCGAGCAACGATGACGCGGCGACCAATCCGGTCGACGGACATTCGGTCCCGGCATTCCATTTCGGCGTGGTGCTCGCCTGGGACGACTGGGAAGCACTGGCCGAACGCCTGCGCAGCCGGGAAGTCGAGTTCGTGATCGAACCCTACGTGCGCTTTGCCGGGAAGCCCGGCGAGCAGGGCACGTTCTTCGTGCGCGAACCGGCGGGTACCGCGCTAGAGTTCAAGACATTTCGCGACATGGAACAGCTGTTCGCAGCCTAGTCCGGGAGTAGACCGATGAAGACGATCCTCGCCGCTTTTACGGCGCTCGCCCTGTGCGTGTCGCCGGTGGCTTATGCCCCGGCGGCCGCGCAGCAGGAACTGCTCGACTACGACACCATCCACCACCCGGTGGTGGACGACGAGGCCATGGTCGTCAGCCAGAACGAGCTCGCGAGCAGGATCGGGGCCAGGATCATGGCGCGGGGCGGCAATGCAGTGGACGCCGCAGTTGCGACCGCCTTTGCCCTGTCGGTGACGCTCCCACGGGCGGGCAATCTCGGTGGCGGCGGCTTCATGCTTGTCTACCTTGCGAACGAGAAGCGCACCGTGGCGATCGACTATCGCTCTGCGGCCCCCGCCGCCGCCGAGGCGAAGCTCTTCCTCGATCGCAAGGGCAATCGCGAAGACAATGCCGACCGCGGCCACATGGCCTCCGGCGTGCCGGGCACGGTCGCTGGGCTCAAGCTGGCGCATGAGCGGTGGGGATCGCTACCATGGGAGGAAGTGGTTCGCCCCGCCGCCGATCTGGCACGCGACGGTATCGTGGTGACCCGCGACCTGTCCGAAGCCTTGCGCTGGGGGCGCAAGCGGCTGAGCAATTCGGACGCCGCCATCTCTACGTTTTTCAAGCCCGACGGTACGCCCTACAGGTACGGCGAGCGGCTGAAGCAGCCGGAACTTGCGTGGACGCTGGACCGGATCGCCAGCATGGGCGCAGAAGACTTCTATAGCGGCGAAATCGCGGACAGGATCGTCGCGGATATGGAGGCGCATGGCGGCCTGATCGCGAAGGCCGACCTGCAAGCCTACGAAGCGAAAATCCGCGAACCGATCTCCACCACCTATCGCGGATTGAATGTGGTGACGATGCCGCCTGCCAGTTCCGGCGGTGTCGCATTGCTGGAAATGCTGAACATGCTGGAGCGGTTCAACCTCAAGGAAATGGGGCACAACAGCGCATCCACGGTGCACGTCCTGTCTGAGACGATGAAGTTGGCCTATGCCGATCGCCGCCAGTCGATGGGAGACCCTGACTTCGTGCAGAACCCGGTCGAGGTGTTGATTTCCAAGGCCTACGCGCAGGAACGCGCAAAACAGATTTCGCGCGAACGCAGCAGCCCGCCCGAAGCGATCTCCCCCTTCGATCCGATGGCGTACGAAAGCCCGGACACGACGCACTTCTCGGTCGTCGACAAGCAGGGCAACATCGTCTCCAACACCTATACGCTGGGATCGTCCTTCGGCTCGGGCGTCGTTGTGGAGGGCGCAGGCTTCCTGCTCGACAACCAGATCAAGAACTTTTCGCTGCGGGTAGATGTGCCCGGCGCGACGTTCTCGAACAGCGAAATGAACAGGATCGAGCCTGGCAAGCGCATGCTTTCGAGCATGACGCCGACGATCGTGTTTCGCGATGACCAACCATATTTGGTGGTCGGCTCTCCCGGCGGCAGTACGATCATCAACACCGTGCTGCAGATCATCCTCAACGTGGCAGATCACGACATGAATATCGCAGAAGCCACCTTCGCGCCGCGAATGCACCAGAACTGGAAGCCCTCGGAGCTCGAGATCGAGCCCGGCTTCAACGTGGATGCGCTTCGCGTACTGCAATCGCTTGGCCACAAGATCGAGGAGCGCGACACGATCGGCAGCGCGCAGACGATCATGATCGAAAACGGGCAAATCCTGGGCGCAGCCGATCCGCGGCGCCCAGGTTCCGCCGCGATCGGGGTCGGCAACCTGAGACTTGGGGATGAAGCGCCCTAGGAGGACGGTGATCGCTGCGGATCGTAGGCGACCGCTTCGATCTCGATATCCGCCGGGGCCACCAGCCCCGACACCACTGTGGAGCGGGTCGGATACGGCTCCGGAAATCCATCAGTGTACACCTTGTTCATCCCGTCCAGGTGCTCCGCCGAAGTCAGCCATACGGTTGTCTTGACGACATGTTCCAAGCCAAGCCCGTGCTCCCCCAGAACCGTGCGCAGGTTGGCGATCGCCTGCTCGGTCTGCCCCTCGATGGGTCCATCGCGCATGCCGCCACCCGGAATGCGCGGCAGTTGCCCAGAGATGAATAGCAGCGAGCCGGCCCATCGCGCACGGCTTAGCGGGACTTTGCGGGGGGCGAGGTTGGAATTCTCGGCCATTGGTTTCCCTTTCCTTGAGCTCAATTTACGATCAGTCGCGCCAGCCGCTCGGCCGAGCCCATCGCCATGGTCCAGCCCAGGACGCCGTGGCCCAGATTATATGCCAGCCGGGGGTGCGGCCGGGCGATACGCGGGGTCGCATCGGGCGTCATGGGTCTCAGCCCGCACCAGAAGCCTGCGGCCTCGTCGAATGCCGCACCCTCGGGCAGCGAAGCGCGGGCGGTTTCCAACAATGTCGCCATGCGCTTGCCATCGATCGAGCGGTCGGCATTGCCCAGATCGGCCAGCCCCGCAACCCGGACGCCCGCCTTGAGCCTTGTGAAGACGACGCGCGCCTCCACGTCCGTGATGCTGACCGATGGCGACCCGTCCACCGCGGGGGCCGTGAAGGAATAGCCCTTCATCGGAATGATCGGCAGCCGGTGCCCGTGCCTGCGCAACAGGCGCCCACCTTCGGCACCGGAGCAATCGATCACGATGTCCGCAGAAAGGCGGTCCCCATCGTCGAGAACGACTTCCGCCTCGTCATCGCGCAGGGCAATGTCGGTAACCAGCCGACCGAAGTACGCGGTGGTGCCCAGTTGCTTCGTCAGCAGGTCCTGCATCGCGCAGGCGAAAGAATGCGGATCGCCCACAGCCTCTTCGGGCGAATGCAGTACGCCGAGAATTCCATCGGCCGCCTGCTCCAGTGCCGGTTCGATAGCGATGGCTTGCTTGAGCGATAGGGCTCGCTGGACGACGCCGGGCTGAGCCTTCATGGCGGCGACCGCTTGTGCAGCCTGCCAGGCCCGCGCCGAGCGGTAGACGTGCATCTTTCCGGCGTTGCGAAATCCGAATTCGACGTCGTGGTGGCAGGTCAGTTCCTCCATCGCCACCCGCGATTCCAGTGCGAGTTGCAGCGCGGTCAGAGTATTCTTGCGGAACCGGCTGTCTGTGCAATTGGCGATGAACCCGCCGAGCCAGCGCAAATAATCCGGGTCCGTGCGCCACCGCAGCCTGAATGCCGGAACCAGCCCGAGCGCAAGCTTGGGCATCTGCGAGATCAGCGCCGGGTTGGCCAACGCATCGGTATAGAGATAGCTCAACTGCGCGCCGTTGGCATGCGAGGTCTCAAGAGCGGGCCCGTCGCGGCGTTCCACCAGCGTGACCTCGACGCCCCGCCGCGCCAACGCATAGGCCGACGACACTCCGACGACGCCCGCGCCGATAACAATTGCCGTGTGTGGGGCGCTCATTTCTTTGGTGGGCCAGGCAGGATACCGACCGCTCCGTCGCGGCGGGGGTCCGCCCCGCCCTCGAACCCGTCTTCGCTCGCGAAGATAGCGTGCAGGCCCGATTCCTCTCCGCTGCCAGAGACGACCTCCACGCCGCGCGCAGCCAGCGCCTGCGCCACCGATAACGGGAGCCTGTCGCGCTCACCGCGAAACGCGCTGCCCCGTGCGACCACATTGGGCAAGGCGATCGCGTCCTGCGGCGAAAGGCCCCAGTCGACCATGCCGACGATCGTCTTTGCGACATAGGCGATGATGGCATTCCCGCCGGGCGAGCCGAGCGCGGCGACCACCTTCCCGTCCGCATCGAGGATGATCGTCGGCGACATGGAGGATCGCGGCCGCTTGCCACCCGCCACGGCATTGGCCGCCGGGCGCCCCTCGCTGTCGACTGGCGAGAACGCGAAATCGGTCAGTTGGTTGTTGAGGAAGAAGCCGCCCACCGTCCGGCCGCTGCCGAAGTAGGACTCGATCGTCGTCGTCATCGAAGCAACGTTGCCTTGCGCATCGGCGATGACGAAGTGCGTGGTCCCGCCGGGCTCTCGCGTGCTGTCCTCGCCGGGCATGGTTGGTTCGAACCTGCCAGCCTCGGGCGCGCGCATAACCTTGCCGCCGATCATCGCCCGGCGCCGCGCCAGATAGGCCGGATCGAGCATCTCCTCGACCGGGACGTCGACGAAGTCGGGATCGGCCACGTATCGATCGCGGTCGGCGTATGCGAGGCGGCTCGCCTCGGCAAACAGGAACCAGCCCTGCGCGTCGTCCGGCCCGCGCCGATCGATATCGGTCCCTTCGAGTATGCCGAGAATCTGCAGCACCGCTACCCCGCTCGATGGCGGCGGTGGAACGCACACGACATAGGTACGATAGGGGCGGCAGACCGGGGTCGTGCGCAGCGCGCGATAATCCCTCAGATCGTCGCGCGTGATCGTGCCGGGCAAAGGATCGCGGTGGGTCTTGCCGACGATCTCCCCGGCAATCTCGTCGCTGTCGTAGAACGCCGTGGTCCCGCCGCGCGCAATCTTTTCAAGCGTGTCGGCATAGGCCGCGTTCACGAAGCGATCGCCTTCGCGCGCGAGTTCGCCGTTCGGCATGCGGAAGATCGCCTGCACGTCGGGCGCGCCCGATTGCGGGTGTGACCCGTGGATATACTTATGTGTGCGCCCGGTCAGGGGATATCCCTCGCGCGCCAGCGCAATTGCCCCCTCGAAAGCCGCGCTCCATGGCAGGTCGCCATGGTCGGCGTGCGCCATTTCGAGCAGCGACAATGCGCCCGGAACGCCAGTCGCCCTTCCGCCGAGCATGGCTTCGCTGCGCGCGAGTGGCTTGCCCTCGTCGGTGAGAAGCATGTCCGCTGTGGCACCCTGCGGAGCCTTTTCGCGCCCGTTATAACCGGTCACCTCCCCGGTGGCGGCATCGTAGTAGAGCAGGAACGCGCCCCCGCCGATTCCCGAGCTTTGCGGTTCGACCAGCCCCAGCATGGCCTGGACCGCGATAGCGGCGTCGATTGCGTTGCCGCCCTTGGCCAGCACGGTGAGACCCGCCTGTGTGGCTTTCGGATGGGCAACGACCACGACTGCGCGATGGGAGGAAGCGGCGGACGCGGGGTCGCTGGGCGCGGCAAGCTGTGCGGGGCCAACGCATGCCGCAAGCACCAAGACTGCAAGGACAGGCCCGGCGAACGCTGCGAGTGC
>Ga0310345_10001142_pt1 | contig 31218 bp, 32 predicted proteins | sample HC15DNA20500_MG_FD_204667 | JGI IMG/M metagenome (GOLD analysis project Ga0310345, IMG submission 204667) | Marine microbial communities from station ALOHA, North Pacific Subtropical Gyre - HC15-DNA-20-500_MG | ecosystem: Environmental > Aquatic > Marine > Oceanic | place: Pacific Ocean: North... | reverse complement strand
TTGCGCGCGACTTTGCAGCCTGATGCTGCTGAGCGGTAACCGGCAAGGAGGTTGCTGTGGCAAACGGGGAAAAGCCGGACGATCTGGATCGTCGGCGCAAGGACCTGGAAGCCGCATTGGCAGCCAAAAGGCCCAAGCCGCAGGCGGCAGAAAGCGCGAAGACCGGCACGATGAACGGTATGGGAAATGCCTTGCGGCTTTCCAGCGAATTCGTTGCAGGTGTTCTCGTCGGGGCGGCGATCGGTTGGTTCATAGATGAATTCGCCGGTACTTCGCCCTGGGGCTTGATCATTTTCCTGCTTCTTGGTTTTGGAGCAGGAGTTCTCAATGTCCTGCGCTCTGCAGGATTGGTTGCTGAATTCGGGGCGCGAAACGTCGATGACGATTCCGACCGAGGGGCGAATTAGCCGGCCATAGGCCGCAAATCGACGACGAGGGGATTTCAGTGGCGAACGACCCGATCTCACAGTTCCAGATCTCGAAGCTCATTCCAATCGAGATTGGTGGCCTGGATTTCTCCTTCACCAACTCGGCCGCCTTCATGGTGGCAACGGTCGCCGCAGCAGGCGCTTTCCTCTACCTAACCACGTCGAGCCGTGGTCTCGTGCCGGGGCGTCTCCAGTCCATCTCGGAGATGGCATACGAGTTCATCGCCTCGATGTTGCGTGATTCTGCCGGCTCGAAGGGCATGCACTTCTTCCCGCTGGTCTTCTCGCTCTTTATGTTCGTGCTGGTGGCCAACCTGCTCGGCATGGTGCCCTACTTCTTTACCGTGACCAGCCACATCATCGTCACCTTCGCACTGGCCATGCTGGTGATCGGTACGGTGATCATCTACGGATTTGCCAAGCACGGCCTTGGCTTCCTAAAGCTTTTCGTGCCTTCGGGCGTGCCCGCGGCCGTTTTGCCGCTGGTCGTTCTGATCGAGGTGGTATCCTTCCTGTCGCGTCCGGTGAGCCTCTCGGTTCGTCTGTTCGCCAACATGCTGGCAGGCCACATCACGCTGAAGGTTTTTGCTGGCTTCGTCGCATCCATGGGTGCGCTTGGTGCAGCCGGTGCTGCTGGCGCGGTTCTGCCGCTTGCCATGGTCATCGCGCTCACCGGTCTCGAATTTCTGGTGGCCTTTCTGCAGGCCTATGTCTTCGCCATCCTGACCTGCATGTATCTCAATGATGCAGTCCATCCGGGCGGCCACTAGGAAAAAGTCATCGGCGCTCGCGCCGCATGTTCAATCACAGGCAATCTGATCCATAAGGAGTTCAAAATGGAAGTAGAAGCAGCAAAGGCAATCGGCGCCGGTATCGCTTGTTTCGGCATGGCTGGTGCAGCCCTCGGCCTCGGCAACATCTTCGGTTCCTACCTGTCGGGCGCTCTGCGCAACCCGTCGGCAGCTGACGGCCAGTTCGGCCGCCTCGTCTTCGGCTTCGCCGTGACGGAAGCTCTGGGCATCTTTTCGCTGCTCATCGCTCTGCTCCTGCTCTTCACCTAATAGAGCTTGAGACTAGCCAGGCCGGCTTCAGGCCGGTCACGTGCTGCAAGGGCAGGGACAGAATGCTCCTGCCCAATGCACGAAAGGCTTATGCAGATCAGTGGCACCGCATTAGGCGGTGCCGGCCTGCCTTAGCCTTTATGAGAGTTGATTAGGGGCAGCGCCCGAGAGGAAGGCCATGTTCGTGGCATCGGCATATGCACAGTCGGCCGACGCGGTCGACGAAACACATTCAGAGACCGGCGTTGCTGGCGAAGCTGGCCATGAGGCTGGTTTTCCGCCCTTCGACGCGGCAACCTTTCCATCCCAGCTGCTATGGCTGGCGATCACCTTCGGGCTTTTCTACCTTTTCCTGAAAAAGGTCGTCCTGCCACGCATCGGCAGCATTCTGGAAGTGCGGCGCGACCGCATCGCCCAGGATCTCGATCAGGCAGCACGGATGAAGGAAGAGGCTGACGCAGCAGTTGCGGCCTACGAGCAGGAACTGGCCGAAGCACGCAAGCGTGCCGGCGCCATCGCTCAGGAGGCGCGTGACGAGGCAAAGGCCGATGCGGAAGCAGAGCGCCGCCAGGTTGAGAAGAACCTGGAGGAGAAGCTTGCCGCTGCTGAAAGCCGCATCGCAGAGATCAAGAAGACCGCTCTTGGTGACGTCAGCACCATCGCGGCCGAGACTGCCGAAACCATCGTCGCCGAGCTCGTTGGCACGAAGGTGGACAAGGCAACGCTCGACAGCGCCGTGAAGCGCGCAGAAGGCTAGGAGAGGACCATGGACGCCACATTCTGGGCCCTAGTCGGCCTCGTCATCTTCCTCGCGATCATGGCCTATCTCAAGGTGCCGGGCATGATCAACGGCTCCCTGGACAAGCGTGCGGACCGCATCCGCAACGAGATCGAGGAAGCACGCCGTCTGCGCGAAGAGGCACAGCAGCTTCTGGCCGAATACCAGCGCAAGCGTCAGGAAGCCGAGCAGGAGGCGCAGGACATGGTGTCCGCCGCCAAGCGCGAAGCCAAGCAGATTGTTGCTGAGGCCAAGGAGAAGACCGAGGAATATGTCGCACGCCGCACGGCTCTCGCCGAGCAGAAGATCGCTCAGGCCGAGCGCGACGCCGTAAACGAGGTCCGCTCGCTGGCAGTCGATGTCGCCGTCGCTGCAGCAGGCAACATCCTCGCCGACAAGGTCGACGGCGCCAAAAGCGCCGAGCTCTTCAAGGACGCTCTGGGCCAGGTCAAGACTAAGCTCAACTAGACGCGCCGCGCATATCAATCAAAACCGCCGCAAGCACCGCTTCCGGCGGTTTTTTTATGCCTGCCGCACACGACCATGGCGGAGGAGCCTGCGCCAAGCGCACCTCCTCTGCCTTGCCAGACATCTCCCCCACAAGGGGTAGGTCCGTTGCGGTAATTGCAGTTGCTTTCATCGAAACGCAGGCGCGACATCGCTGCCAGCCAATCTTTCCACCCGTGGGGGGGTGAGTAGCGGTTGGCCGCAGGCCAAGGGGAAGCCTAAGATTTGGCTTCGCCAGCGCCCGAACGCGGAGCTCAAGCGGAGCGCAGTCCGGCAGGACAGAGGGGCGTGGCGCGCGCGAGGTTTTGAGCAGCCCACATCCCGTCATCCCGGAAGCCGCAGGCTCTCCGGGACCCATTGGAAGATCATCGTGGAGACAAGCCCGGTCCTCGTCGCGCCCGTCCATCGTTGCCTGCGGCTTCTGCGGAGAACGGCCAAGCCCGTCAATAGGTCCTGTCCCCGCTCTGCTCGTGCTGAATCACGGGTTGGCGATGCTGATGATCCGCCAAGCGTGGTCAGCTGGCCAGCAGATCCAGAGATTTCAGCGGAGCGAAGCTCATGCGGTGGATGCGTTGAACGGGGCCGTGTTGTGTGATGGCGTCGCGGTGGCGCTTGGTGGCATAGCCTGCATGGCTGTCGAAACCATAATGGGGCTGGCAGTGGCCGGTGCGGGTCATCATGCGGTCGCGCGTGACCTTGGCGATGATCGAGGCTGCTGCGATAGACTGGGAGCGTTGGTCGCCCTTCACCACGGCCTTGCAAGGGCAATTGAGGCCGGGCGGGATGTCGCGACCGTCTGCAAGTGCAAAGCGGGCAGGTGTACACAGGCCATGAAGCGCCCGTCTCATCGCTTCAAGCGAGGCCAGGCGGATGTCGGAAGCGTCAATGCTTGCCGCACAGACTGAGGCCACGGAGACCGAAATCGCAGCACCCAGAATGTCCAGAAACAGGGCTTCGCGTGCTTCTGCGGTAAGACGCTTTGAATCATCAAGTCCCTCGGGCAGCCGATTTGCATCGAGGATGACTGCCGCGGCGACCACAGGACCGGCCAGCGGTCCACGACCGGCTTCGTCCAATCCGGCAACAGGTGCCGTCCCATCGCGCATGATGCCATGCTCAAGGCTGTAGTCCGGCCGGATCGGCAGGTCAAAAAGGAGCGGAGAATCGGAACGCGAGCGAGACATGGTGCGGCGAAACTCGCATCGCTTCCGATTCTCCGCAAGCCCTTCCGGTGGAGTTGTGGGGCATCCGGAAAGGCTCCGTCGGCCCGGGGATGGCAACGACGGGAAGAGGGGGAGGCAGGTATGCTGCCTCACCAGATTCTACAGAAGGGTGAGCTGCTCTCCTTCACCCGCTGGCGCCTTGAAAAGATCGCTGCGCAGCTTCAGCTTTTCCTGGTTGAGGCCGAGACGCTTTGCCGCCATCTCGAAGCGGCGACCGATCTGCCAGGCATAGGGGCCGGTGCCCTTCATGCGCTTGCCCCATTCCGCGTCATAGTCCTTGCCACCTCGCATGGAGCGCACGAGTGACATGACATGGCGGAAGCGGTCAGGATAATGGCGCAGGAGCCAATCCTTGAAGATCGGGCTGACTTCCAGCGGAAGACGCAGAATGATGTAACCGGCTTCACGCGCACCCGCCGCATGGGCCGATTCCAGGATGCGCTCAACCTCGCTGTCGGTGAGCCCCGGGATAACGGGACCGATCATGACCGACACGGGAATGCCTGCGTCACTCAAGGCGCGGATGGTCTCGAGCCTGCGGGTTGGCGTGGCAGCGCGCGGCTCCATCGTACGGGAGAGCCGCCGGTCGAGCGTCGTCACCGAAAGCGCCACCTTGGCCAAGCCCCTCTCAGCCATACGTGAGAGGATATCGATATCCCGCGTCACCAGTGCAGACTTGGTGACGATGCCGACGGGATGCTGATGCGCTTCAAGCACCTCCAGCACCTCGCGCATGATGCGGTATTTCTTCTCGATGGGCTGATAGGGGTCGGTATTGGTGCCAATCGCGATCGTCCGCGGCTCATAACCCTTCTTGCCAAGCTCTCGCTCCAGAAGCCGGGCGGCATCAGGCTTGGCGAAGAGACGCGCCTCGAAATCTAGCCCGGCAGACAGCCCCATATAGGAGTGGGTGGGTCGTGCGAAACAATAGACACAGCCATGCTCACAGCCCCGATAGGGGTTGATGGACCGGTCGAAGGAAATGTCAGGCGAATTGTTCTTGGTGATGATGCTGCGCGGACGCTCGGTCTGAACCTCCGTCTTGAATGGCGGCAGCTCTTCCAGCGATTCCCAGCCATCATCGAAGACATGGCGCGTCAGCGGCTCGAAGCGCCCCGTGGGATTGATCCCCGCAGAGCGGCCCCGCCTGCGCCCTTCGTGAACGCGAATGCCAGAACCTTCGACGATAGCGTTGGCCGCCATGACGCCTCCATTGCCTGAAGCAGCAATGTCAGCGCGTGCGATCTGTTCCACCATGAGAGCCTCCACCGGAATTGCGGGCCAAGCGCCCCATCCGTCTTGCATGAATCTATTCCTATTTCAGAATAGAGAACAAAGCAAGAACAAAAATGTTCCGGTATCGGGTAAGCCTCAATCGGACTTGCGGCGCAGATGCTCGTCGAGACGCGGCATGATCTCTACGAAGTTGCAGGGCTTGTGGCGAATGTCGAACTGGTCCTTCAGCACCAGATCCCAAGCATCACGGCAAGCGCCGGGTGAGCCGGGGAGACAGAAAACGAAGGTGCCCCCGATCAGGCCCGCCGTAGCGCGCGACTGGATCGTGGAGGTGCCGATCTTCTCGAACGAGACGCGGTGGAACACATGGGAGAAGCCGTCCATGCGCTTCTCGAAGAGAGGCTCGACAGCCTCCGGCGTGACATCGCGGCCGGTAAACCCCGTTCCGCCCGTCGTCAGCACGACATCCACCGCGTCGCACTTGGACCAGTCCGCGACAATTGCACGGATGGCTTCGATGTTGTCCTTCGTGATCCTCCGGTCGGCCACCTGATGGCCCGCATCGCGAACGCGCCTTTCCAAGGTGTCGCCGGAGCGGTCGTCAGACAGGCTGCGCGTGTCCGAAACGGTCAGGATGGCAAAGCGCACCGGCACGAAGTCAGGTGTATCAGACATGGTCGAAAGCTTCCGTTTCGTGCAGCAGGGAAGTGGCGACGACAAACCAGTCGGGATGGCTTGCCGAGATTTCCTCACGCGCCCGTTCGGCAGCCTCTTGCGAAGAAAACAGCCCGAAACAGGTCGCGCCCGAGCCGGTCATCCGCACCAGCTCCGCCCCCGTTGCTAAGAGTGCCGAAAGGCAGTGCGAAATCTCCGGCTGAATGCGCGTGGCTGGCTCCTGCAGATCATTGCGCGTCCGATGGAGCCAATCGAATAGAGCAGGAGCGGTGTCGAGCGCTGTCAGGGGCGGGAGAGGCGGATTTTCCTTGCGCTCGAGCTTGCGGAAGATCTCCGGCGTGCTAACCGGCACTCCGGGATTGACCAGCAGCACGGATAACTCTGCGACTGCGCTTAAAGGCGTGATGTCTTCACCGATGCCACGGGCGATCAGCGGCGTCTCGCTGAGGCACATGGGAACATCGGCCCCGAGCTTGAGCGCTATCCGTGCCAGCCGATCCTGCTTCAGACCCAGCTTCCACAGCGCGTTCAACAGAATAAGCGTTGAAGCCGCGTCAGACGACCCGCCTCCCATGCCGGAAGCGGCGGGAAGATTCTTCTCAAGCTTGATGGCAACATGTTCAACATGCCCCGTCTCCTGACGCAGAAGATCGCGAGCGCGAAGCACAAGGTTCTCCGACCCCACCGGCAGTCCGGGGGCCTGCGGGCCAGTGATCGTGAATTCGTCCTCGCTTGAAGGTGAAACCGTGAGCCGGTCACCGAATTGCGTGAAGACCACGAGGCTTTCGAGCAGGTGATAACCGTCCGGCCTTTGACCGGTCACATGCAGGCACAGATTGATCTTGGCGGGTGCAACCCGGCTGAGGCTGTGTGCCAATGCTCAGTCCCTGGCCACGCGATATTCGCCGGTCTCAGGGTCTTTCACCAGGGTGCCCATGCTGCCGGTTGCCGCTTCCTTGCGCGCGCGTTTGGCGCGGCTGGTCACCCGCTCGGCCTCGCGCACGAATGCGCGGTAGCCCAGATAGGCGGCCAAGCCTACAGCGCCGAAAAAAAACAATTGTGGCATGCGCACATCCTCCAGCTAACGCCGCGCAACGACGAGACCGTCGGGTCCTATTCTATCTCACAAGCCGAAGCGTTGCCAAAGGGCCTGTTCCTCCGCGCTGTCCATCATGCCAGATGCGAAGGAAGCGCCAATGGCGCCCATGTCGGGTGAGGAAATGAGGCCGAGGCGGCGGCCAAACAGACCACGCGACTGGCTGATGAGCTTCAGCTTGGTCTTCTTGCCATAGCGCTCTTTCAGGAAGCCGCGCATATCGCCGATGCCGTCGATCAGGCCGAGCTCCTGCGCCCGCCGACCGGTCCAGAAAAGTCCTGTGAAAAGATCATCATTATCGGCAAGCTTTGCGCCGCGGCGCTGCTTCACCATGTCGATGAAGATCTCGTGGATCTCCAGTTGAAGCGCCTTCAGCCGCTCCACATCCTCCGGCTTCTCCGGCTGGAACGGGTCGAGCACGGCCTTGTTCTGCCCCGCGGTGTGTACGCGCCGCTCCACCCCGATCTTCTTGAGAAGCTCGGGAAAACCGAAGCCCGCGGAAACCACACCGATCGAACCAACGATTGAGGAGGGGTCCGCAATGATCTCATCCCCTGCCAGTGCGATCATGTAGCCGCCGGAAGCCGCAACATCTTCAACGAAGACATATACGTGCTTCTTCTTCTCTTCGGCCAGATCGCGGATGCGCTGGAAGATCAGGCGCGACTGAACGGGCGAGCCACCGGGCGAATTGATGGAGATGGCGACGGCGGGTGCTTTCTTGTCCGAGAACGCCTTTTGGATGATGCCGGCCGTTGAGGCGAGCGAAAGGTTCTGCCGCATCGGCGAGTTGTTCGCCATGATCGCGCCCTGCAGCTTTATGACGGGAATGGTTATGGCATCGCTGCGCATGGACTTTGGCAATAGGCGCGAGAAGGGCTTCAAATCCGGTCTCCTTGATCAAATGAAACAAACTTGCCCCAGCATGTAGGCATGATTTGGTTCAAAGCAAAGAGCGGGGAGATCACATGGTTCAGCCGTTGGCAAACAGCGCTTCCTCGCCATTGATGAGGCGGTCCGCGCGCGCGGTGAAGGCACGACCCTCATCATGCAGAGTAAGCGGGGGCAACAGCTTCAGCGCTCCGCGCGCACCCTTGCGCGCCCTGATGATGACACGGATGGCGGCTGCATCGGCGCGCGGGTGAACGGGCAGTATCTCGGCACATCCGAACCTGCGATCGAATGCAGCAAGGATTTCCGCCAGGGAGCCCGGCCGCGCGATGATGGCAATCCTCCCGTCGCTCCTGGCAATAGCGGCAGCGGTCCGTATCCAGGCCTCGAACATGCCTTCCACCATGACATGCGCCAGCCTCCTCGTTTCATGCGGTGTGGCCCGGTCATGACCGTGGTTGAAGGGCGGGTTCATGATGACAAGGCCGAAACGGTTGTCTTCAAGGCCCTGTTCATGCCGCATGCGTCCGCTGGCCATGACATCGGCTTCAAGAACCTCGGCGCGGTCCCGCAATGCCTCATTTTCTTCAAGTGTCAGCGTGCGACGCGCGCATTCGACCATCAGCGGGTCACGCTCCACAAGCACCGCTTGTGCCCTCGAGCAGCGCGACAGAACCGCCAGTCCCGCCGCACCTGCACCTGCACCAAGATCAGCCACATGGCCGTCAAAGCCGTCAGGCGCGGCTGCGGCCAGAAGCATGGCATCGACGCCCGCACGATGCGCCTTGGCAGCCGGCTGGATAAGGTGAAATTTCCCGCGGTGGAAAGCATCCTGCGTGTGTGCAGGAAAGCCTGTCTCAGACATGAGCTTCACGCCTTCAGGACATCTGGTCGGCGAGACCGGCGTCCACCATCAGGCGCCGCGCAGTCTCCAGCTTTTCTTCTTCGACAAGGATGCGCCGCGGCAGGACGCCCAGCGACCCTTCCATGATGCTCATATTCGTATCAGCCACGAAACAGCCTATGCCTGCATCTTTCAGCAGGCTCTCAACGAAGGATAGGGTAACGGGGTCATTGGTGCGCAGAAGTTCGATCATGAAATGACGGTGGCAGGTCGCGGACCTCTTGTAAATCTTCTCATTGCATTGCAAGTCAAACGCGTTATTTCGCCGCTTGCGGCAGGGGCAGCCGGCCCCATATGTTCTAAGGGCTCATTCGAGCCGGATAACTGGACTGGAGGTAGCCTGATGGGCGTCGTGTTGAACATGGAAGGCAGCAAGGGCGGGCCTGCTTCGGTGGATCGTCTTGTCGGCCTTACCAGATCGGACATGGCGCGCGTGAACGAGCTGATCCTGTCAAAGGCCGGTTCCGATGTCGAGCTGATCCCGGAACTTGCCAAGCACCTCATTTCCTCCGGCGGCAAGCGTCTGCGGCCGATGATCACGATCGCCGCAGCGCAGATGTTCGGCTATGAGGGCGACAACCACGTCAAGCTCGCCACGGCGGTGGAGTTCATGCACACCGCGACGCTTCTTCACGACGATGTGGTGGATGAAAGCGACCTGCGCCGCGGCCGCAAGACGGCGCGCATGATCTGGGGCAATCAGGCAAGCGTGCTGGTGGGCGATTTCCTTCTGGGGCAGGCCTTCCGCATGATGGTCGAGGTCGGTTCGCTTGAAGCGCTCGACATCCTGTCTGCCGCCGCGTCCATCATCGCCGAGGGCGAGGTGATGCAGCTTGGCGTCTCCAAGAATCTGGAAACCACGGAAGACGAATATCTCCAGGTCATCAAGGCCAAGACAGCGGCCCTGTTCTCTGCAGCTGCCGAGGTCGGACCTGTCATTGCCGAGGCCAGCAGGAACGATCGTGCGGCCTTGCGCTCCTTCGGCACCAATCTCGGGCTTGCATTCCAGCTTGTGGATGATGCGCTCGACTATGGCGGCAAGGCCAGCGAGCTGGGCAAGAATGTCGGGGACGACTTCCGGGAGGGCAAGGTCACGCTGCCGGTGATTCTCGCCTATCGCCGCGGCACAAGCGATGAGCGGGCTTTCTGGAAAAGCGCCATTGAGGAAAACAATTGCGATGATGCCGCGCTGGAAAAGGCCATCGGCCTGATGTCGCGCCACAACGCCATTGCCGACACGATCAACCGCGCACGCCACTTCGGCGAAATCGCACGTGATGCATTGGCTCCGCTGGAAGACAGCGAGCGCAAGGAAGCGCTGTTCGAGGTCATCGACTTCTGTATCGCTCGCGTCGTCTAGCACTGGTAGCCCTCGATCCGGCATTGATGCGCTATCGCAAAAAGGCCATCCTCTTGCCATAACAGTTGTTGCAATGACTGGACGGCTGTTCAAGCGGTTGCCCCTCGCGGGACATAGGGAAGGAACGATATGCGGCGTAGATATGCGGGTCTGAAACTGGGTGCGGCACTTGGCGCGCTTCTTCTTGGTGCGACTTCCGGAGTGCTGGCGCAGGAGACCGCGGTGCCGGATACAAGCCAGGACGCGCCAATCACGATCCAGAGTTTTTCCGGTGCATTTCTTGCCGCACGCGCTGCCGAACTCGACGACAATCTCGACAAGGCCATTGAATTCTACAAGCGCGCGCTTGCCTTCCAGCCCGATAACAAGACGCTTCAGCAAAGCCTGCTTCTGGCGCTGGTGGCCGATGGGCGGATGGAAGAAGCAATTCCTTATGCCGACCAGTTGAAGTCGGAACCGCAGGTCGAGCGCTTCTCACGCCTTCTGCTCGCGGCCGATACACTGAGCGAGGGCGACTATGTTGCCGCCGAACGCTGGTTGAAACTGGTGGTGGAGAGCGACCTTGATCGCCTCATCACCGGCACGATGACAGCATGGACCAAGCTTGGCCAGGGCGATCGTGACGCTGCGATCGAAGAACTCGAGAAGCTCGACGGACCTGATTGGTACCCGCTTTTCACCACCTATCACCGTGCCCTGATCGAAGCGCAGGCCGGCAACCACGACAAGGCCGATGCTGCATTTAATCGCGTGCTCAACGAGCTGACGCCGCGCTCCGTCGCCCCTTACACGCTGGGCCGGATTGCCGAATCCTATGCACGCTACCTCGTCGGCCAGGGCCGCAATGACGATGCGCTCGATGTGCTTGCCAAGGCTGAGGAAAATGGTGGCGGTGTCGCATCCGTCGGCATGCTTCGCGAAAAGATCGAGGCTGGCGATGAGATCGAAACGGCCATACCCAATGCTGCAGCCGGTGCGGCTGAAATTCTGTTGAACGTAGCGACCGAGCTTGCTGTGGGCGGTGGCGAAAGCTTCGTGCGTCTTTACCTCAACATCGCGCGGGCTGCCTTCCCCGACAACGATGCAGCCATCGTGCAGCTTGCGCAGGTTGCAGAGCGTCAGAGCCAGTCCCAGAAGGCCATCGATATCTACGAGGATATCGGCGAGGACTCGCTGTGGGCGCGCTTCGCCTCCTTCCAAATCGGCCTGAACCTCTCCGATCTTGGCAAGAAGGAAGAGGCCGTCAGCCATCTGAAGGACGTGCTGGAGCAGGACCCGTCGGATCTGCGCGCCTATCTCGCACTTGGTGGTGTCTATGCCAGTGAGAAGAATTTCGAAGCCGCGGCTAAGCTTTATGATCGCGCGGTAGAGCAGATCGATGAGCCGGAGCGCCAGCACTGGGCCATCTTCTATCAGCGCGGCATCGCCTATGAGCGCATCAAGCAGTGGGAAAAGGCCGAGCCGAATTTCCGTCAGGCACTGGAGCTTTATCCCGATCATCCGCAGGTGTTGAATTATCTCGGCTATTCCTGGGTGGACCGCGGGGAAAATCTTACCGAAGCCATGGATCTCATCCGCCGCGCCGTGGAGCTGCGCCCGAGCGACGGCTACATCGTCGATTCGCTCGGTTGGGCGCACTACAAGCTCGGCGAGTTTGAAGAGGCGGTCGAGCATCTGGAACGCGCCGTTTCGCTTCGCCCTGACGATGCGGTTTTGAACGACCATCTGGGTGACGCCTATTGGCGCGTCGGGCGCAAGCTTGAAGCGCGCTATCAGTGGTCCCATGCACTTACCATGGAGCCTGAGCCCGAGCTGAAGGTCGAGGTCGAGCGCAAGCTGGAAGAGGGCCTGAAGGCGGACGAGCCACAAAAGGAAGCCAGTGCTGCTGGCGCCCTGGGCTCTGCGGATACGGCAACCGATGCCGCGTCAGGAAAAGTGCAATCTGCGCCCATGTCCGAAGCGCCAGAAGCAACGGTCGAGACCATCTACGTAGTTCAGCCCGGCGAAACCCTGCATTCGATCGCGACCAAGGTGCTTGGCGACGGCAAACGTTTCCGCGAGCTGCTGGAACTCAACCCCGCACTCAAGGGCAACCCGAACCGCCTGACCGTTGGCCAGGAACTGAAACTGCCTGCCGAGGCAGAGTAACACTCACCCCAACGCAAGCCGCGCGGTTCATCCCCTCTGTCCTGCCGGACATCTCCCCCACAAGGCGGGAGATTGACAGCGGGTATGGTAGCGCGTTGTCTAAAACGCGGGCGAGACATCACCCCAGCCAATCTCCCCACCTGTGGGGGAGATGTCCGGCAGGACAGAGGGGGCGTGAAGGGGTGCTGCGTTCAAAGCTCAGTTCCTGAATTGAAAGAGCAGCGCCTACCTTCGTCAGACTCGGGATAAGCATTCCTCTCCGTTCGTCATCCTCGGGCCTGACCCGAGGATCCATGCCCGAACGGCCAGGCGACGGCGATGCTGCTTGTTTCCAGAGGTCACGGGGGATGCGAAGGGTACGGCATGGATCCTATGGTCAAGCCATAGGATGACGAGAATGGCGAGGGCTTCTTAACCCTCCAGCATACCCCGCTTCTTGACCTGTCGCGCGGCCCGCAATAGGACGGGCTGCCTTGCAAAATGAGGCGAGAAAGCCGCCTGCTCCACCAGCAGGCCAGCCGGAGAAGTGACGTGAACGCCAGCCCATTGCCGCACATGCATCCGACGCGCTCCTTTCAGGGGCTCATCCTGACCCTGCATGACTATTGGGCACGCCATGGCTGCGCGATCCTGCAGCCTTACGACATGGAAGTCGGCGCGGGCACGTTTCATCCGGCAACGACGCTTCGTTCGCTGGGGCCAAAACCTTGGAAGGCAGCCTATGTCCAGCCCTCGCGCCGTCCGAAGGATGGTCGCTATGGCGAAAACCCCAACCGCCTTCAGCATTACTACCAGTACCAGGTGATCCTGAAGCCCAATCCATCGAACCTGCAGGAGCTTTATCTCGGCTCGCTGGAGGCGATCGGCCTCGACATGGCCAAGCACGATGTGCGCTTCGTGGAAGATGACTGGGAAAGCCCGACGCTGGGTGCCTGGGGCCTTGGCTGGGAATGCTGGTGCGATGGCATGGAGGTTTCGCAGTTCACCTACTTCCAGCAGGTCTGCGGCATCGAATGTGCGCCGGTCTCGGGCGAACTGACCTACGGCCTGGAGCGTCTGGCGATGTATGTGCAGGGCGTAGACAATGTCTATGAGCTGAATTTCAACGGTCTGGAAGGCGAGGACAAGGTCACCTATGGCGATGTCTTCCTGCAGGCCGAGCAGGAATATTCCCGCTACAATTTCGAATATGCCGACACCGACAAGCTGTTCCAGCATTTCAAGGATGCCGAGGCCGAGTGCCGCGCGCTGCTTGAAGCCGGTTCACCGGATGCGCCGGGCGCGCTGCACAAATGTGTGCTGCCTGCCTATGACCAGGCAATCAAGGCATCGCACGTCTTCAACTTGCTTGATGCGCGGGGCGTGATCTCTGTCACCGAGCGTCAGAGCTACATCCTGCGCGTGCGCGATCTGGCAAAAGCCTGTGGCGAAGCCTTCCTGCTCACCGATGCAGGCGGGGCAAAGGCCGAAGCCGCCTGACATCTTTAGGACACGAAATCTCCATATTCTGGACATGCCTCGCGGGCATCTCCAACGCGTTTTGATTTTCGCGTTTTGATAAAGGAGTATTTCCAATGCCTAAGCACGGAACTTTTGTCTGGAATGAACTGATGACCCATGACGTGAAGAAGGCAAAAGCCTTTTACGCGGACACGGTCGGCTGGTCCTTTGACTCCATGGATATGGGTGAGGGCACCTATCACGTTGCCAAGTCCGGTGACGACATGGCGGCAGGCTTCTTCGAGATGTCGGGCCCGGATTTCGAAAACGTCCCCGATCACTGGATGCCCTATCTTGAGGTCGACGATATCGACGGGATGGCAAAGAAGGCGAAAGGCAAGGGTGCAACCATCATCCGCCAGCCTTTCGACATTCCCGGCGTCGGACGCATCGCCATCATCAAGGAGCCAACCGGCGCAGTGGTCGGCTGGATGACCTCCGAGAACCGCTAAGGCTTGGGTCTCCTGACAATATGTCGGCGCAATTCGCGCTGGCTGCAAAGTCACGCGGGCTGAACGGGTGACAAGCACGGGCTGGCTTGCTATTGCCAGCCCACTTCTATTTTCAGCCAGAGCCTGACTATGCCCGATCTGCTTCTCGAACTTCGCTCGGAAGAAATCCCCGCTCGCATGCAGCGCAAGGCTGCGGGCGACCTCAGGAAGCTCGTCACCGACGCGCTGGTGGAGGCGGGGCTGACCTATGAGGGGGCACAGGAATATTGGACACCGCGTCGTCTGACGCTGGATCTTCGCGGCCTCACCGCCCGTTCCAAGGATGTGCGTGAAGAACGTAGGGGCCCGCGCACCGATGCCCCCGAAAAGGCGATCGCCGGCTTCCTGCGCGGTGCAGGTCTTGATTCAATCGATCAGGCACAGGTGCAGACGGACCCGAAAAAGGGCGATTTCTACGTCGCCATTATCGAGAAAAAGGGCAGGGCAGCCGAAGACATCATCGCCGAGGTGATGCCCGGCATCATCCGCAATTTCCCCTGGCCGAAATCCATGCGCTGGGGCAAGGCGTCCAGCAAGCCCGGCAGCCTGCGCTGGGTGCGCCCGCTGCAGTCGATCCTGTGCACCTTCGGTCCGGAGACCGAGGAGCCGGTGGTGGTGGATTTCGAGGTCGATGGCATCCGCTCCGGCAATGTCACCTATGGCCATCGCTTCCATGCGCCTGACGCCATCACCGTGCGCCGCTTCGACGATTATGTCGAAAAGCTCGAAGCCGCCAAGGTCGTGCTCGATGCCGAGCGCCGCAAGCGCATCATTCTCGATGACGCGCGCAATCTTGCTTTCGCGAACGGCCTTGAGCTGGTTGAGGATGAGGGGCTTCTGGAAGAGGTATCCGGCCTCGTGGAATGGCCGGTCGTGCTGCTCGGCACCTTCGAGGAAGAATATCTGCAGATCCCGCCGGAAGTCATCCGCCTGACCATCCGCGCCAACCAGAAATGCTTTGTCTGCCGCCCGCAGGGCGAGAGCGAGAAGCTTTCCAACACCTTCGTCATCACCTCCAATATCGAGGCGACAGACGGTGGTGCGACCATCGCCCACGGCAATGGCAAGGTCGTGCGCGCGCGTCTGTCCGATGCGCTCTATTTCTGGGAGACAGACCAGGCCGATCTGCCCGATCTTGACCGCTTGAAAGACTCTGCTGAAAAATTCGGCCTGGACCTGAACAAGCCGCTAGACCAGCGCATGGCGCGACTTGACCATCTGGGCGTCACCTTCCACGCCAAGCTCGGCACGCAAGGCGAGCGCGTGGCGCGCATCGCGGCACTGGCAAAGGAACTGGCCCCGCTGGTGGGGGCTGATCCTGAACTCGCCGTCCGCGCCGCGCATCTGGCCAAGGCCGACCTGCAGACCGAGGTCGTCGGCGAGTTCCCCGAGCTTCAGGGCGCCATCGGCCGCAAATATGCCGAGCTTCAGGGCGAGCACCCATCCGTCGCCGCGGCCATCGAGGAGCACTACAAGCCGCTCGGCCCCACCGATGTGGTGCCGACAGATCCGGTCGCGCTCGCAGTCGCACTGGCCGACAAGCTCGACATGCTCACCGGCTTCTGGGCCATCGACGAAAAGCCGACCGGCTCGAAGGATCCTTATGCACTGCGAAGAGCAGCGCTGGGCGTGATCCGGATCGTGGTGGAAAACAAGGTGGAGCTGAAGCTCCTACGCATCATGCAGAGCTGGGAAACCAATTCACCGGATGATATTGAAGCTTTCACTCCGATAGATGCCAACAGCAAGGTTGCGTCTAGACATTTGGACCTCCTCTCCTTCTTTCACGATCGCCTGAAGGTCTATCTTCGCGATCAGGGCGCGCGCCACGACCTGATTGATGCGGTGCTGGCGAGTGGCCAATCAATCTCCCCCCTTGAGGGGGAGATGTCGGCAAAGCCGACAGAGGGGGGTAATGGCGCAACGGGTGGTGCCGAGACACCCCCCTCTGCCCTGCCGGGCATCTCCCCCTCAAGGGGGGAGATCACGCCTTCCTCAAACGATGACCTCCTGCTCGTCGTGCGCCGCGTGGAGGCTCTGGGTGAGCTGCTGGAGACGGAAGAAGGCAAGAACCTCCTGGCGGGCACCAAGCGGGCCGCGAATATTCTGGCTGCGGAAGAGAAGAAGGGCACGCGCGTCGCCGACGAGATCGACACCGGCCTCCTGAGTGATGCCTCCGAACAGGCGCTCTATGCTGCGGTCACGCAGGCTGAGAAGGAAGCGGCCGAAGCGATTCAGAAACAAGACTATTCAGCCGCCATGCGCGCACTTGCTGCACTGCGTGAGCCGATTGATTCATTTTTCGAGAATGTTCTCGTAAATGACGAAAATGATTCGGTTCGCGCCAATCGCCTCGCCCTGCTGGACCGCATTCGCGTGGCAACTGGCAAGGTGGCCGATTTTTCAAAAATCGCCGGCTAGAAGCGGCGGGCCGGTCTAGTCCGGCTCGCCCAATATCGGCCCCTCAGGCGGCGGGCCGGGGTCCTGCTTTTCGTCGGAGCCCGCGTCCCCGTCCTTCTTTTGCGCCATGAGTGGCGTAGATGATGCGGGATTGTCTGCTTCCGGGCGCATGGCAGCGAGGCCACCGGATATTCCGCCGCGGATCACCATCGTGTTCTTCGCCATGCGGCGCTTGTTCGCCTTCTTTTTTACCGGCACTTCCGCCACATCTTCAGCGGCGACGGGATCGCCAACCGCGACGATGGACGTGCTGATGCGCTTCGGACCGTTTTGGTCGCCAGGAGCAGCAACCGAGGCAGCAGCCTTTCCGGTAGCGTCAGCCGTGGCCGAGAAGGATGGCAGCCCCTCAGCCGTGCTTTCAAGGACAGTGATAGAGCCCGCCCCGGCACCAACGGTGCCAAGAAAGAGGGAGATGGTCATGATACCTGCAATTCGCATGGCGATCTCGCGCGTCTCGTTCCTGTCTGGAAGCCTCAATGAGGCAGTTCACACGCGCATTGGTAGCAGCATCGGATTAACAAAATGGTCACGCCTGTGGCGTGATCGCGAGTTCCGTCTGACCCTTGCCGGAACATGTTCTGCGCGCTAGGCAACAGGCGCGCATACGGAGTGAGAATTGGCCCGCATCATCAAGGAAGACGAAGCGCTTGACGAAGCCCTGCGCCTGGCGCGTGAAGGGCTGCCAATCGCAATCCCCACGGAGACCGTCTACGGCCTTGCCGCTGATGCCTGCAATGGCGAGGCGGTCGCGCGCATCTACGAGGTCAAGGGCCGGCCCCGCTTCAATCCGCTGATCGCCCATGTGGCGGATATGGAGATGGCCGAGCGCTTTGCGCAGTTTTCGCCTTCCGCCCGCTTGCTGGCCGAACATTTCTGGCCGGGGCCATTGACACTCGTGCTGCCCGCCCGCGCCGATGCGGGCCTGTCGCCACTCGTGATGGCTGGCCTGGACACCGTTGCTCTGCGCTGTCCCAAAGGCTTTGGCGCGCGCCTCATCAAGGCGCTCGGGCGTCCGCTTGCAGCCCCCAGTGCCAACAGCTCCGGCAAGGTCAGCGGAACCAGTGCGCAAGCCGTGGAGCGTGATCTGGGCGAGCGCATCGAACTCATCGTGGATGGAGGCGCCACTCCGGTTGGCGTTGAATCCACCATCGTGAAGGTCGAGGACGAAAACCTCGTCCTGCTGCGTCCCGGCGGGATCGCCGCCGATGACATCGAAGCTGTCGCTGGCAAGCCGCTCCAGCGCGGCGCAAAAGGCATACAGGCGCCGGGAATGATGGCCTCGCACTATGCGCCCGACGCACCTGTTCGCCTGAATGTCAGCCATGTGGAGGCGGATGAGGCTCTGCTCGCCTTCGGGCCTGAGCGCGTCGAAGGGGCGGAGGGTGCGCGAGCCACGCTCAACCTCTCGCCATCGGGCGACCTGCGCGAGGCAGCAAGCAATCTCTTTGCCCATCTTCTGGCGCTCGATGCGGCAGGTGGACGCGCAATCGCAGTGGAGCCGGTGCCGACGGAAGGCCTTGGCGAAGCTATCAATGACCGGCTGGCCCGCGCCGCCGCACCGAGACAATAATAAAAAGGGGGAGGGCGACAATGAATGGTAGCCCAAGCAGGCTCCATGCGGAGCTTGAAAAGCGGTTCGTGGAAATCGTCGGCGAGAAATACGCGCTGCGCCTGAGCGAGGAGATCGAACCTTTCGTGACCGAGCCGCGCGGCCTCTTTGGCGGTGTAACATCACTCGTGCTTCGACCAGGTTCTGTGGAAGAAGTCAGCCGCATCCTTTCTCTTGCGACGGAAACCGGTACCCCGATCGTGCCTCAGGGCGGCAATACCGGCCTTGTCGGGGGGCAGATGCCCGACCAGTCGGGCGGCGAAGTAATACTGTCCCTATCCCGCCTGAACAGGATCCGTGAAATCGACCTGGAATCGAACACCGCCACGGTCGAAGCCGGTGTCATTCTGGAAGTGCTGCAAAAGGCCGCCGACGATCAGGATCGGCTTTTTCCGCTTGCACTTGCCTCGCAAGGTTCATGCCAGCTCGGCGGAAATCTGTCTTCAAACGCAGGCGGGATAGGCGCCCTGGCCTATGGCACTGCGCGCGATCTGTGTCTTGGCGTGGAAGTGGTTCTGCCAACCGGCGAAGTGCTGGATGATCTGCGCAAGCTAAAGAAGGACAATACCGGCTACGACCTTAAGAACCTGTTCGTCGGCGGAGAAGGCACGCTGGGTGTCATCACCGCGGCGGTCGTCAAGCTCTACCCGAAGCCACGCGGGCGCGTCATGGCCTGGGCCGGGCTTGCCTCGCCGGAAGACGCGCTGAAGCTTTTCCACCAAGCAGGCAGCGCTGCAGGTTCGGAACTCACCGCCTTCGAACTCATGCACCGCCGCCCGCTCGACTTCGTGCTGGCGCATGTGCCAGGGGCCAAACCGCCGCTTGATGGCGAACACGAATGGCATGTTCTGATGGAGATCTCCTCTGGCCGCTCGGAAGAGGATGCTTCCGCAACCATGGAAACCGTGTTGGGCGCGGCCTTCGAGGCCGAACTTGTTGCCGATGCGATCATCGCGCAGAACGAAGGTCAGGCCGCCGAGCTGCGCCACTTGCGCGAATCCATGTCGGAAGCACAAAAGCCTGAAGGCGGTTCGATCAAGCACGACATTTCCGTGCCGGTTGCGGCCATCCCGTCCTTTATCGCCGAGGCCGAAGCGGCCATTCAGGAGGTGGTTCCCGGGTGCCGCCCCGTCTGTTTCGGACATATGGGAGACGGCAATCTGCACTATAATGTCACCCAGCCGGAAGGCATGGAAAAGGGCGCATATCTGGAGCATTATCGACCCATGAACGCCAAGGTACACGCCATCGTCCGGCGTCTGGGCGGCTCGTTCTCTGCCGAACATGGCATTGGTCGCTTGAAGCGCGACGAGCTTGTCGCCACCCAGCCACCGGTTGCGACCGAACTCATGCGCCGCATCAAGCGCGCTTTTGATCCAGCCGGCATCATGAATCCCGGCAAGGTCATCTGATAGCCCGAGAAAGGCCCCCCATGAACGCCCCCGCAAAGCCGGTTATCGGCACCATCCTTCTGGCGACCGACCTCGTCACTGAAAACGATATCCGCGCCATAGTGCCGGGCCATGTCACCGTCTGCGCCACCCGCGTGCCTTTCGAAAATCCCACATCACCCGAACAGCTGCGCCGCACGCTTCCCCATCTGGGCGAGGCCGCACGCTGGCTAGTGCCCGGCGTGGAACTGGGCGCGCTCTATTTCTCCTGCACGTCAGCAACCGTTGTGCTTGGCGAGGACAATGTGGCACGAGCAATCGGTGAAACGCGTCCGGAGGTGAAGCCGGTCACGCCGATCATGGCCGCCAAGCGTGCTTTCCGTGCGCTCGGTGCGAAGAAAATCGCGGTCATGACGCCCTATATCGCCTCCACCGCCAAAGCCATTGTGGATCATCTCGAAGAGCACGGCTTCGAGGTGCTCAACGCCCATGGCCTGAACATGGAAGACGACCGCGACATGGCACGCCTGCCGGCAGAACCCATCATCGAGGCCGCCGAAACCGCAATGGTGGAAGGTGCTGAAGCACTTTTCATCTCCTGCACTGCGCTTCCCGCGGCAACGCTAGTGCCGGAGATCGAAAGGCGGCTTGGCATTCCCGTGGTCACGTCAAATCTCGCGGGCCTCTGGATGTCCATGCGCCGCGCCGGTGTGACGGATCGGCTCGGCGAGAAGGGCAAACTGCTCGATCTCGACCTGCCGGAAGATGCTGTTTAACCAACGGGTTACACCTCCTTCGCAACCGTTAAGGTGTATTACGCTTCGCTAACCAACTGTAACGTCAGCAAAATTTAACCGAAGTTCTTAAGGCGGAGGGTAAGAACCACCCGCTACAGTCCTTCCCATAACGAGGCCGCAAAAGTGGCCCGGAGAGATCGGCAAAGCCGGCTCTCAGGAGTAACAGGGAAGGCAATAGAATATGTCGACTGGTCTCAAGCCCGTCTGGGCCGGCCGCACCATGCGGCTCGACCCTTTCAGACTGCCCCAGGCAGTCTCTTACGCATCGCAGGACGATTTCGGGGAGGTGGCTTTCACTGTCGACCAGCGGGGCGTGCGCATGCGCCGCGTTCTGGACAAGAGCCAGCTGCCTGTCACCTTTGCCCTGCCGGCCCGCGCATTCCGCGGTGTGGCAGCGCGTGCCATCGAACATGAGGACGGCGAAGTCACCGTCACGCTCGAACTCTATCACGACGACCCGATGCTCTGCGTGCCGCTTCTGGTGGCCGGAGATTTCGACGATGTAGCCGCCGACTGGCGCGCCTGGGCCGAAGCCTATGGCCTGCCCATGATGATGGTGGAAGCCGACGGTGTCGCCCGCACCTTGGAAGAATCGCTCGGTCACGTGAAAGCCCAGCGCCCGCAAGAGCGCCGCCAGGGCCGCCCCGTCCGCCACCGCCGCCCCCGCTTCCTCGCCCGCCGCAAACAGGGCACCCTGGGCCTGCGCCTGGTCGTCAACGGCAGCGAGCTGATCGCACGGGATTGATGAGGGCTGTGTGCCGGCGGGAATGATGCTGCCCGTCACACCCCCCTCTGTCCTGCCGGACATCTCCCCCTCAAGGGGGGAGATTGGCTGTCATTCCGCGCAATGAATTCTCAAATATACCGCGGCCATTGCCGCGATTGATCTCCCCCCTTGAGGGGGAGATGCCTGGCAAGGCAGAGGGGGGGCTCTTGGCGCCAACCTCCATCAATATGACGACAGCCTTATTCCCTATTCCCTATTCACCACCTACTACCAACTACCCACTCAAAACTGCGGACTGATAACCGCCCAGACACCGCCGCCCAGCAATCCGAGGAAGATCAACAGCCCCACCATCGTGTTGGAGCGGAACAGGATGAGGCATTGGTCGGGATTGTCGATGTCGAGCGTGCGGATCTGGCGGGCCATGTGGGCGCCGGCGGCGACGAGGCCTGCGAGTGCGGGCATGGGAACGGCGGCGAGCGCGAAAGCGACACCCATGAAGAGTAGCGCGCCGCCATAAAGGCCGATCAGCCAGCGCTTGGTGTTCTCGCCGAAAAGCCGCGCGGTGGAGCGTACGCCGACAATGGCATCGTCTTCCTTGTCCTGATGCGCGTAGATCGTGTCATAGCCGATCACCCACAGGATCGAGCCGAAATAGAGAAGCAGCGGCGCGAGCGAGAGAGTGCCGAACGTCACCGCCCAGCCCATCAATGCGCCCCAGGAAAAGGCGAGGCCCAGGAAAAGCTGCGGCCAGTCCGTGAAGCGCTTGGCGAAGGGATAGATGGCGACGACACCGAGCGAGGCGATGCCAAGCAGGATCGCGAAGGCATTGAACTGCAGAAGCACGATCAGCCCGACCAGCGCCTGCGCGAACAGAAATGCCCAGGCCTGCTTGCGGCTGACCTGACCGGAGGGCAGGGGGCGGGAGCGGGTGCGCTCCACCGCGTCATCGATATTCTGATCGACAAGATCGTTATAGGTGCAGCCCGCCCCACGCATGGCAATCGCGCCGATCACGAAAAGCGCGAGATGATAGGGTGAGGGCAGAACGTCGCCCAAAGCCGCACCGGCCTGGGCTCCGGCACTGGCCGCCATGGCCAGCGACCACAGGCAGGGCCACAGAAGAAGCTGCCAGCCGATGGGCCGGTCCCAGCGGGCAAGCTGCGCATAAGGCCACGCGCCGCGCGGCAGGAGCCGATAGACCCAATGACCCGAAGGTGCATCGGCCACGCGCCCGCGTGTCTCCCGGCTCTGGATCTTCTCCATGAATGACAACTCCCTGCAACAATCTGGCTGATGGAGTGGCAAGGCTGAGGCCCTGCGTCAAGCGCGATGGCCGTCAGCTGCGGCTAAACACTGGATGGCGACCCTCCTGCGCTTGACCTTTGGGCCAATCACCCATAGCCGTTCAGCCATGTGGACAAGCTATGGGGCCAGGCGATGATTGTGCTTTTGATCGGTTCGGGTGGGCGCGAACATGCGCTGGCATGGAAGATGGCGCAGTCCCCGCTGGTCGAAAAGCTTTTCGCAGCACCCGGCAATCCCGGCATCGCCGCCCATGGCGAATGCGTGCAGCTTGATCTGGCCGATCATCAGGCGGTCGTGAATTTCTGTCGTCTGCAGGGCGTGACTTTCGTGGTCGTTGGCCCGGAAGCGCCGCTGGTAGATGGTCTGGCAGGCAGTCTGCAGGATGCGGGGCTGGCCGTTTTCGGCCCCACCGCCGCTGCTGCCCGGCTGGAGGGCTCCAAGGGCTTCACCAAGGACCTTTGCGCGAAATATTCCATTCCCACCGCCGGCTATGGTCGCTTCACCGATGCGGCCTCCGCACGCGCCTATGTGGAGAAGATGGGCGCACCCATCGTGGTGAAGGCCGACGGTCTGGCGGCAGGCAAGGGCGTCACCATCGCAATGAGCGAAGAGGAGGCAATCGCGGCCATCGAAGACTGTTTCGCCGGTGCCTTCGGCGGCGCGGGCGCGGAAGTGGTCGTCGAGGAATTTCTGGAGGGCGAGGAAGCAAGCTTCTTCTGCCTGTGCGACGGCAAGACGGCCATTCCCTTCGGCACCGCTCAGGACCACAAGCGCGTGGGCGAGGGCGATACCGGACCCAATACGGGCGGCATGGGTGCCTATTCACCGGCTCCCGTCATGGATGAAGCCATGGTCGAGCGCACCATGCGCGAGATCATCGAACCCACCATGCGCGGCATGGCCGAAATGGGCGCGCCCTTCACCGGCGTCCTTTATGCGGGCCTCATGATCACCCGCGATGGCCCGAGCCTGATCGAATACAATGTTCGCTTCGGTGATCCCGAATGCCAGGTGCTGATGTTGCGCCTGAAGGACGACATCGTTCCGATCCTGAAAGCCGCAGCCGACGGCGCGCTGGACGGCATTACACCAAGCTGGCGGGACGACGCCGCCATGACCGTCGTGATGGCAGCACCGGGCTATCCGGCCTCCGCCGAAAAAGGCAGCGTGATCCGCGGACTGGAAAAGGCGTCAGAGCCGGCGGAAGTCGAAATCTTCCACGCAGGCACGGCCATGAAGGGCGGCGAACTCACCGCCAGTGGCGGCCGCGTCCTCAACGTCACCGCCCGCGGCAAGACCGTCACGGAAGCTGCCGCAAAAGCCTATGAAGCCGTGGACAAGGTCAACTGGCCCGAAGGCTTCTGCCGCCGCGATATCGGCTGGCGGGCAATTGAGCGGGAGCGGGGGTGAGTAGGGCTACTGCTTTGCGGCCTCAAAACGAGGACACACGTCATCTGGAAAATTCCAAGTAACTTGTGACCCAGCCTCTGTGTTTACTTCCGCAAAGAATATACCCCCACTGGCACCAACGACGAGGCTAAGCGAAATTTCTGTTGGACGTCCCTTCATGCCGCAGAGCTTGTTCGCAAGATACTCTGTTGCTGTACCAACTGCTGTAGGAATGGCTTCTATCGGAGCAAATCTTCGATCAAGTATTGGGGCGACTTCGGTCTTCGCTGCGGCCTCAAGCCAAACTTGCTGGCTTGCTAGTTCTACACTCGTGCCTTCGGGCTGGTCGTAGCCAGGCACAAGTATCGTTCCGTCAGCAGACACACTGTAATCGATCTGCCCGAATGTTTCGATAATCTTGCCTTCCCGATCTTTCACCAGAATTCCCCAATCAGGAATGTCTTTCGTGATTAGACTGATAGTCGGTGCGGCCACAGACTTTCCATTCTCGAGCGCTGCGTTTAACCCGTCTAAAGTGTACCAATTTTTTTGCATCTCCTGTGCCACGGCTGGGTTTGCTAGCAGCACCAGAACAAGAAGCTGACGTCCGAGCATTTGGAAAACCTTCCCACTTTTAGAGAGAGAGATACTGCCGAATGCAACTATCTGTGGCAATCCGTTCAAGTCGAGAGCTCCCGCTATCCACACCAAGCTCCCATTTGACGTTTACGTAAAAAGAAATTATCCAGATTTCCACCATTCCCCGCTGGCCTTGGCAGGTCTCTGCCGCTAGCGTTCGGGCGCTTGTTTCGGAGGAGATCTCGCATGTATCGCGCACCTGTCGATGAAATCGCTTTTACCCTCAATCACGTCACCGGCATGAAGCAGGCGCTGGAGGCCGGGCGCTATGGGGATCTGTCGGCCGATCTGGTCGATGCGATCCTGGCCGAAGCCGGGCGTTTTGCCGCCGAGGAGATCGTGCCGCTGGCGAAGATCGGCGACGAGCAAGGTGCGGTCTGGAATGACGGTGAAGTCACGATGCCGAAGGGCTGGGGCGATCTCTACAAGGCCTGGTGCGAGGGCGGCTGGAACGGGCTTGCAGCACCTGAGGAGCATGGCGGGCAGGGCCTGCCCATGACGCTGCTGGTCGCCACGCAGGAAATGTGGAATTCCGCCAGCATGGCCTTCGCGCTTTGCCCGACGCTGACGCAGGGCGCCATCGAGGCCGTCGAGGCTCATGCTTCCGAGGAGCTGAAGCGGATATATCTGGAAAAGCTGGTGTCGGGCGAGTGGAACGGCACCATGAACCTGACCGAGCCGCAGGCCGGTTCCGATCTCAATGCGCTGACCGCGCGGGCCGAGCGGCGCGAGGATGGCAGCTACCGCATTTTCGGCCAGAAGATCTTCATCACCTTCGGCGAGCACGACATGACGGACAATATCGTCCATCTGGTGCTGGCACGCCTGCCTGATGCGCCAAAGGGCACCAAGGGCATCTCGCTCTTCCTCGTGCCGAAATATCTGGTCAATGATGACGGCTCCATCGGCGCGCGCAACGATGTCTTCTGCGCTTCCATCGAGCACAAGCTTGGCATTCACGCGTCCCCCACCTGCACCATGATTTATGGTGACGGCCGGTTCGGCGAGGAAAAGGGTGCCATCGGCTGGCTGGTCGGTGAGGAAAATCGCGGTCTGGCCTGCATGTTCACCATGATGAACAATGCGCGTCTTGCCGTTGGCATGCAGGGGGTTGCAATTGCCGAAGCCGCCTATCAGCGCGCGCTGGCCTATGCGCAGGAGCGCCGTCAGGGCCGCGCGCCGGGCGCTTCGAGCGACGGCATGAGCCCGATCGTCGAACATCCAGACGTCGCACGCATGCTTTTGACCATGAAGGCCATGACGCAGGCCTCGCGCGCAATCACCTATTCCTGCGCCCATGCCATCGACATGGCACGTCTGAGCGAAGGTGATGAGGCACGCCATTGGCAGGAACGCGCCAATCTGCTTACCCCGCTGGCAAAAGCCTTCCCCACCGATATCGGCGTTGAGGCCGCTTCGCTTGGCGTGCAGGTGCATGGCGGCATGGGCTTCATCGAGGAGACCGGTGCCGCTGTTCTTTACCGCGATGCGCGCATTGCGCCGATCTATGAAGGCACCAACGGCATTCAGGCCATCGACCTCGTGATGCGCAAGCTGCCTCAATCCGGCGGTGACCATGTGCGCGGCTTCATCAAGGAATTGCGCGAGACCGCAGAGCGCGTACGTGGCGCGAACATGGCCGAACTTGGCGATACCGGAAACCTGCTGATCGAAAGCCTCGACCATCTGCAGGAAACCACTGACTTCCTGATGAGCCAGACCGGCGAGGGTGCAATGGAGAAAGCGCTATCAGGCGCGACCCCATATCTGCGCCTCTTCGCGCTGGCCGCAGGTTCCACGATGCTTGCAGGCGGCGCGGTTTCTGCTTCGGATGCGAAGATGGCAAGCCTTACGCGTTATCTGGCCGAAAACCATCTGCGCGAGACCGCCGGTCTTCGTCAGGCGGTGATCGATGGCGGCGAAAGCCTCAAGGCTGCCGCCAGCCTCTTTGCAGCTTGAAGTCGGGGAGAGCGTCTTGAGCGAATTCATCCAGATCGAGCGTCGCGGCGCGGTGCAGGTCATCCGTCTCAACCGTCCGGAAAAGAAGAACGCCATCACCCGCGACATGTATGCCGCCATGGCAGGCGCGCTGATTGAGGGCGATGGCGATGACGCCGTGCGCTGCCACGTCATGCTCGGCGTGCCGGGCATCTTCTCCGCCGGCAACGACATGGGCGACTTCATGGCGGTCGCCACCGGTCAGGAAGGCGGCAACGAGGTCTTCGACTTCCTGCTGGCTCTCGCCCAGGCAAAAAAGCCCATCGTCTCCGGGGCGGACGGCATTGCGGTGGGCATCGGTACGACGATCCATCTGCATTGCGACCTGACCTTCGCAACACCGCAGACGCAGTTCCACACGCCCTTCGTTGATCTGGGGCTTGTTCCCGAGGCTGGTTCGAGCCTCATCGCGCCTCAAAGCCTCGGCGCACAGCGCGCGTTCGCGCTGCTGGCGATGGGCGAGAAACTGCCGGCCGAAGAAGCGCAAGCCGCAGGCCTGATCTACAAGGTGGTGGACGCCGACGCTCTCGAGAACGCGGTGTTCGAGGCGGCTGAACGTCTGGCGGCCAAGCCGCCGCAGGCACTGTCCATTGCCGGCGATCTGATCCGTGGCCCGCGGGATGCCGTTGTTGAGCGCATCAAGCAGGAAGGCGAGCATTTCAAGGCGCGGCTGAAGTCCGATGAAGCGCGGCAGGCCTTCATGGCGTTCCTCAGCCGGTCACAGAAAAAATAACTTCTTGCCCTTGCGGCCTTGCCCGTTCGACAATAGGCACCACTTATAACACTTCTGCCGCCGTCCTTCAGGCGGCAGCGACTGCGCGCTTTGCGGGGACTAGGTGAACGAAATCGTCGAACGCTGGGTCACGGACGAGTCCATAGACCGTTATTCACTGGAACAGCTTCCGGTGTCGATCACCGTTGCCGATCCGCGGCAGCCGGACATGCCGCTCGTCTTCGTCAACGCCGCCTTCGAGCAGACCACCGGCTACAGCTCCGACGAGGTCATCGGTCGCAACTGCCGCTTTCTCCAGGGCGAGCGGAGCGACAAGACGTCCGTCGCGGCAATCCGCGCGGCCATCAAGGAAGGGCGTTCGATCGAAATCACGCTCCTCAACTATCGCAAGGACGGCACGACCTTCTGGAACGATCTCCATCTCGCACCTTTGCGTAATGCCAAGCAGGAGATCGTCTATTTTGTCGGCATCCAGAAGCCGGTCGGCGATCCGAACGAAACTGCCAATTCGCTAGTCGCGGCCGACCTGAAGCTCCAGGAAATACAGCACCGGGTGAAAAACCACCTCGCCATGGTGGTCAGCCTTATCCGGATGCATGCGCACAACGCCCCACCGGAACTTGGCGGGCGGTTCGACAGTCTGTCCCAGCGTGTGGAGAGCCTGCAGCTTCTTTATGAGCAACTGACGGAGAAATCCTCCCGCAGGCACGTATCCGACAATCGCATCCAGCTTGACAGCTACCTGTCGAGCATTGTCGAGGCGACGGTGGAGCTTGATCCGAACCACCGCATAAGGACTGCGATCGATGTCGAGAAGGTCCATGTCTCGGTGGATCTCGCGACCCATCTCGGCATGCTGGTTTCCGAGATCGTCACCAACGCGCTGCAGCACGCATTCGAAGGCCGCGACAGCGGTGTGATCGGCCTGCGCATTGGCAAGTCGCCGGACGGTGCGGTGCGCATTGCTGTCTCGGATGACGGCGTTGGGCTACCGGAAAATGTGCAATGGCCATCGACCAAGAGCCTGGGCGGTCGCATCATCAAGTCGATGAGTGCCGCCCTTGGTGCCAGGACCGAAATCGTTCGCGATAACGGCACCACCTTCAAGATCATGGTGCCGCTGTCAGATGCGGACTAGGCGCCACGGCGCGGCCGATGGCAGCGTGTGATCGACTTACGGATAAAGCCGCGTCGTCTTCCAACTGTCACCTTCGCGTTCGAACAGCAGCCGGTCGTGCAGGCGGAATGGCTTGTCCATCCAGAATTCGATCTGCACCGGCTTGATGCGGAAGCCGGACCAGTGGTCGGGGCGTGGAATGTCGCCGATAGGGTAGCGCGCGGTGTATTCCGCGACGGCTTTCTCCAAGGCAAATCGACTTTCCAGCGGGCGCGACTGTTTGGAAGCCCAAGCGCCAATGCGGCTGCCGCGCGGACGCGTCGCATAATAGGCGTCGGCCTCCGCGTCGGTGACCTGCTCGACCAGGCCGCGCACACGCACCTGACGGCGCAGGCTCTTCCAGTGAAAGCAGATCGCTGCCTTCGGGGTGGCAAGCAGTTCGCGCCCCTTGGCGCTTTCGAGATTCGTGTAGAAAACGAAGCCCTGCGTATCGAAGCCCTTCAGGAGCACCATGCGCACATCGGGCAGGCCGTCAGGATCAACGGTTGCAAGCGACATCGCATTCGGGTCGTTCGGCTCCGTCTCCTTTGCTTCGTCCAACCACTCGCCAAACAGCGCAAAAGGCTCAGTGCGCTCGGTGAAATCACCCATCGTTAACCAATTCCTTACCCTGTGGGTCCCTACTGGGATGAAGGCTTAAGAGCATGCCTATGGGGACATTTCAATCAAGGGGCTACTGAAGCTGATGATTGTGGCAGTGGCGAAGATGGGCATGCTGGCGGGGCTCGCTCTCCTGCTCGCCGCCTGCGTCGGCCCGGGCCGCGGTCTTGAAACCACGGCACGCTCCATCGATCGCGAACTGACGACTGGCACCATCGCACCGCAAAAGCCTGCCTTTCCGCAGAACATGGCGGAAGACATTCCCTTTATGCTCTCCGCCCTTACAAATGTTACAGAAGGTGGTTCGAGCGCGCAAAGCTTGAAATGGGAGAACGTGGAGACCGGTGCAAGAGGGGTTCTGACTGCATCCATCGCGACAAGCGAAACACCCTCCTGCCGCGCTGTCTCCACCACCCGCGAAAGCTTCGAAGGCATCAGCCTCTACCAGGGCGAAGCCTGCAGGCTGCCGTCCGGAAGCTGGTTTCTGAAGCATCTGGAAAAGCTTTGAAACCTGTTGCTGCACTGGAATTTGCGCCGAAGAATGCGCATATAAGTGCGCGAAACCAAATGTAATTCCTGAAGAGGCGCAATATTTAGCGCCCGCGCTAGGCAAGACGAGGCATGAGAAACCCTTATGACGTGCTGGGCGTGTCCAAAGGCGCGTCCGAAAAAGAGATCAAGTCCGCGTTCCGCAAGCTCGCCAAGCAGTATCATCCCGACCAGCGTCCGGATGATCCCAAGGCGAAGGAGCGTTTCGCCGAGATTAGCCAGGCCTACGACATCATAGGCAACGAAAAGTCGCGCAAGGCTTTCGACAATGGCGAGATCGACGAAACCGGCAAGCCACGCTTCCACGGCTTCGAAGGTGGCGCGCATGGTGACCCGTTTGCCGGGTTCCGGCGCGGCGGCGGGCGTGGCCACAGCTCACATTTCGAGTTCCATGCGGGCGGTTCCGACGGCGCGGGCTTCGGTGGCGAAGATATTTTCAGCGAGATATTCGGCCAGGCATTTGGTGGCGGCGGCCGCACGCGCTCGACGCGCGGCAAGCAGCAACGGCCCGAAGGGATGGGCGACACGCATGTCGCACTAGGTGTGACCATCGAGGAGATCGCGACGGCAGCCAAGGTCACCGCCCAGTTTCCCGATGGCCGCAAGCTGGCGGTGAAGCTTCCCCGCTATGTGGAAGACGGCCAGACCATCCGCCTCAAGGGGCAGGGCAGCGAAACACCCTTCGGCCAGCGAGGGGATGCGCTTGTAAAGCTGCGCTTCAAGCCGCATCCGCGCTACCGCATTGAAGGTCGCGATCTTCATGTCGATCTGCCGGTCTCACTCAAGGATGCGGTGCTCGGCGCAAAGGTTGCCGTCGAAACGCCGACGGGGAAGTTGGCCGTGCGCGTCCCCGAATGGTCGAGCTCCGACAAGACCTTACGCCTGAAGGGCAGGGGACTGCCGCTCAAGACGGGCGGTGAGGGCGACCTCTACGTGCATGTTCGCATCATGCTGCCCGAGGGTGGTGATCCCGAGCTCGAAGCGCTGTTCCGCCGCCAGGAGGCATGAAAAGAGCCTGTTGCGGCCTTCCGCGTGCCGTAGAAGCTTGATGCTTTTCCGGCTCTGTGCGATACGGCAGCGCCGTAACCGAGTTCGGAGAAGAGTCAATGGCAGGTGGCAATGGCCTGATGGCCGGCAAGCGGGGTCTCATCCTCGGCGTCGCAAACAATCGGTCGATCGCTTGGGGTATCGCCAAGGCATGCGCCAATGAAGGCGCGGAATTGGCGCTGACCTATCAGGGAGAGCCGCTGAAGAAGCGCGTAGAGCCTCTGGCAGACGAGCTTGGTGCGATCACGGTCGGGCATCTGGATGTTACCGATCAGGATTCCATGGATGCGGTCTTCGCCGAGATCGAGAAGCGCTGGGGCAAGCTCGATTTCCTCGTCCATGCCATCGCATTCTCTGACAAGAGCGAGTTGGACGGCCGCTATATCGAGACGTCGCGGGAGAACTTCCTGCGCTCGATGGATATCTCGGTCTATTCTTTCACGGAAATCGCCCGTCGTGCCGAACCGCTCATGAGTGATGGCGGCTCCATGCTGAC
>Ga0310345_10001141_pt1 | contig 31238 bp, 31 predicted proteins | sample HC15DNA20500_MG_FD_204667 | JGI IMG/M metagenome (GOLD analysis project Ga0310345, IMG submission 204667) | Marine microbial communities from station ALOHA, North Pacific Subtropical Gyre - HC15-DNA-20-500_MG | ecosystem: Environmental > Aquatic > Marine > Oceanic | place: Pacific Ocean: North... | reverse complement strand
GAGCGCATCCTGCCCACCGTGAACGACATCGCGGACAAGGGCGGCCGGGTGATCCTGCTGGCGCATTTCGACCGGCCCAAGGGCCGGGTGGTGCCCGAGATGTCGCTGAAGCAGATCGTGCCGACGCTCGAGGAAAAGCTCGGCCGCAAGGTCGCCTTCGCCGAGGATTGCGTCGGCGATGCGGCGCAGGCGGCGGTCGACGCGCTGGGCGACGGCGAGGTGCTGCTGCTCGAGAACACCCGCTTCCACCCCGGCGAGGAAAAGAACGAGCTGGAATTCGCCGAAAAGCTCGCGCATCTGGGCGATCTCTACGTCAACGACGCCTTCTCGGCGGCGCATCGCGCACATGCCTCGACCGAGGCGCTGGCGCGGCTGCTGCCCGCCTGCGCCGGCCGTTTGATGGCCGAGGAGCTCTCGGCGCTCGACAAGGCGCTGGGCAATCCCGAGCGCCCCGTCGTCGCCGTGGTCGGCGGCGCCAAGGTTTCGACCAAGCTCGACCTGCTGTCGAACCTTGTCGAAAAGGTCGACACGCTGGTGATCGGCGGCGGCATGGCCAACACCTTTCTCGCGGCCCAGGGGCTCGATGTCGGCAAGTCGCTGTGCGAGCACGACCTGACCGGGACCGCGAAGGAGATCGCGCAGAAGGCCGCCGAGAAGGGCTGCACCATCCTGCTGCCGCGCGACGTCGTCGTGGCGCGCGAGTTCAAGGCCGGCGCCGCGAGCGAGGTCGTGAAGGCCGAGGATACGCCCGCCGACGCGATGATCCTCGACGCCGGCCCCGACAGCGTCGCGCATGTCGAGATGGCGCTCGAGAACGCCAAGACTCTGGTCTGGAACGGGCCGCTGGGCGCTTTCGAGATCGCGCCCTTCGACCGCGGCACCGTCGCGGCGGCGAAGAAGGCGGCCGAGCTGACCAAGGCAGGCAAGCTGGTCTCGGTCGCGGGCGGCGGCGACACCGTGGCCGCGCTCAACGCCGCGGGGGTCGCGCAGGACTTTTCCTACGTCTCGACGGCGGGCGGCGCCTTCCTCGAATGGATGGAAGGCAAGGTGCTTCCGGGCGTGAAGGCGCTGGGCGCATGAGCGGGAGTACGCAGATGATCCACGCCCGCACCGATCTGGTCCCGCAAAGCCGCGGCTGGACGCTGATCACCGGGGCCTCCTCCGGTCTCGGCGTCGAGTTCGCCCGCATCGCCGCGCGCGGCGGCCGCCGCCTGATCCTCTCGGCCCGCTCCGAGGACAAGCTCGAGACCCTGGCCGCCGAGCTGCGCGAACGCGTCGAGGTGGTGGTGATCCCCGCCGATCTCGCCCGTCCCGGCGCCGCCGAGCGGCTGTGGCGCGAGGCCTCCGAGGGCCGTCGCATCGAGATCCTCGTCAACAATGCGGGCCTCGGCCTGCAGCGCCGCTTCGGCGATGGCGGCACCGAGGAGGTCGAGAACCTCGTCGCGGTCAACGTCTCTGCCGCCACCGTGCTGATGCAGGCCGCCGTCGCGCATATGCGCAAGGAGGGCGCCGGCCACATCATGAACGTGGCCTCGGTCGCGGCCTTCATCCCCGGCCCCGGCATGGCGGTCTACCACGCCACCAAGGCCTACCTTCTGTCGCTCTCGGACGCCGTGTCGAGCGAGCTGTCGAGCGAGGATATCGACGTCACGGTCACCGCGCTCTGCCCCGGCCCGGTCGATACCGGCTTCTTCGAGGCGGCCGGCATGGCGGCGGGCGGCCCGTCGGGCCCGATGCGCCCGGCGCGCGCCCGCGACGTGGCGCAGGCCGGCTGGGAAGCGATGCTGGCGGGGCGCCAGACCGTGGTGCCCGGCGGCATGACCCGGATCGCGGCCTTTGCCGGGCGGGTGCTGCCGCGCGGCTTGACCGCGCGGATCGCGGGCCGCGCCTACGGCCGGTCCTGATCCGGAAACCCCGTGCGATCACGGGGGTTTGGTGGCGCTAACAGTGCTGCCCGGTGGCGCTAACAGGATTGTGAGCCGCCGGGCGGAGCCCTAGGTTTGCCGCAACCGCAAACCGAAAGGCTTCCCATGCAGACCACCGAAACCGTCCGCGACATCCTTCGCAACTACGAGGGCGAGACCCCCGGCGTGAAGGCCAACCTCGCCCGGATGCTGATGGCGGGCAAGCTGGGCGGCACCGGCAAGATGATCATCCTGCCAGTCGATCAGGGCTTCGAGCACGGCCCGGCCCGCAGCTTCGCGCCGAACCCCGAGGGCTACGACCCGCATTACCACTACCAGCTCGCCATCGATGCGGGGCTCAACGCCTATGCCGCGCCGCTGGGCATGATCGAGGCTGGTGCCGACAGCTTCGCCGGCCAGATCCCGACCATCCTGAAATGCAACAGCGCCAACTCGCTGATGTCCGGCACTGCCGGCAAGAACCAGGCCGTCACCGCCTCGGTCGATGACGCGCTGCGGCTGGGCTGCTCGGCGATCGGCTTCACGATCTATCCCGGCTCGGACTGCGCGCTCGAGATGTTCGAGGAGATCGTCGAGATGCGCAAAGAGGCCGCCGCCAAGGGCGTGGCCACCGTGATCTGGTCCTACCCGCGCGGTGAGGCGCTCGACAAGGACGGCGAGACCGCGATCGACATCGCGGCCTATGCCGCGCAGATCGCGGCGCTGATCGGCGCCCATGTCATCAAGATCAAGCTCTCGACCGATCACCTGTCCCTGCCCGAGGCCAAGAAGGTCTACGAGGCCGAGAACATCGACATCTCGACCCAGGCGGCGCGGGTGAAGCATTGCGTGCAGTCGGCCTTCGGCGGCCGTCGCCTGATGGTGTTCTCGGGCGGCGCCAAGAAGGGCGCGGATTCGGTCTATGACGACGCCCGCGCGATCCGCGACGGCGGCGGCAACGGCTCGATCATCGGCCGCAACTCGTTCCAGCGTCCGCGCGCCGAGGCGCTGGAGATGCTCGGCAAGCTGCAGGACATCTATCTGGGCAAGGCCTGAGGGGCAGCCTGACCGGATCGACTGCGCCAAAGCGGCAATCCGGTCACGGTCTCCGGCAATAAGGCGCCAAGGCGGCGGAAACGCGATGTTTCCGCCGCCTTTTTCGTGGCATGCTGGTAGCAGCCGCCCGACCCAAGAGGTGGCACACGAGGCACGAGTGATGTTGAAACGCACCCCTTCTCTGGGCCCCGCCCTCTACCTGATCGGCATGCTGCTGATCGGTCTCTACTTCACCTTTGCCGCCGTTCAGGGCGATTACGGCGTATTCCGCCGGGCCGAGGTCGAGGCCGAGGCCCGGGGCCTGGAGAAGGAACTCGCCAGCCTGCGCGAGGAAGTGGCGCGGATGGAGAATCTGACCCGCCGACTCTCCGACCGCTATCTCGATCTCGACCTGCTCGACGCCCGCGCCCGCGAGGTGCTCGGCATGATCCGCGCCGACGAGATCGTCATCCGCTGACCCAAGGGCAGCTCCACCCGCCTTATTTTGCTGCGCCGCGCCGGTTTTTCGAGCGCGGCGTTCGTCATTTCGCCGATCGCCAGATTGCCCTGTTGCATCCCGCGCAAGTTCTGTAAGTGATAGTTCAAGGCTAAACTATCCGTCACAGCGCGAAGGGAGACGCCATGGCGACCCGGAAGACCTCCGACACAGGCCCCGCCAAGGGTTCCAATCCTGCCCCCAAGGGCTCCAACATCCCCGCAGAAGAGCTGAAGCACTACTACCGCGAAATGCTGCTGATCCGGCGCTTCGAGGAGAAGGCGGGCCAGCTCTACGGCATGGGTCTGATCGGCGGCTTCTGCCACCTCTATATCGGCCAGGAGGCCGTGGTGGTCGGGCTCGAGGCCGCGGCCGAGGAAGGCGACAAGCGCGTCACCTCGTATCGCGACCACGGCCACATGCTGGCCTGCGGCATGGACCCCAAGGGGGTGATGGCCGAGCTCACGGGCCGCGAGGGCGGCTACTCGAAGGGCAAGGGCGGGAGCATGCACATGTTCTCGAAGGAAAAGCACTTCTATGGTGGCCACGGCATCGTCGGCGCGCAGGTGCCGATCGGCGCCGGCCTCGCCTTCGCCGACAAGTACCTCGAGAACGGCCGCGTGACCTTCGCCTATTTCGGTGACGGCGCCGCCAACCAGGGCCAGGTCTACGAGACCTACAACATGGCGCAGCTGTGGGAGCTTCCGGTCGTCTTCGTGATCGAGAACAACCAGTACGCGATGGGCACGAGCGTGCAGCGCTCGACCAAGTCTCCGTCACTGTGGGAGCGCGGTGCCGCCTACGGCATCAAGGGCGAGGAAGTCGACGGCATGGACGTGCTGGCGGTGAAGGAAGCCGGCGAGCGCGCCGTGGCCCACTGCCGCGAGGGCAAGGGCCCCTACATCCTCGAGATCAAGACCTACCGCTACCGCGGCCACTCGATGTCCGACCCCGCGAAGTACCGCTCGCGCGAGGAAGTGCAGAAGATGCGCGAGGAGCGCGACCCGATCGAGCAGATCCGGCAGGTGCTGCTTGCCGGCCAGCACGCGACCGAGGACGACCTCAAGGCGATCGACAAGGAGATCAAGGAGATCGTCAACGAGTCCGCCGAGTTCTCCAAGGAAAGCCCCGAGCCCGCGCTCGAGGAGCTTTGGACCGACATCTACGCTGAAGAAGCCCCGCAGGAGGCCTGATCCATGGCGACCGAAATTCTGATGCCCGCCCTCTCCCCGACCATGGAGGAAGGCACGCTCGCCAAGTGGCTCGTGAAGGAGGGTGACACCGTCGCCTCCGGCGACATCCTGGCCGAAATCGAGACCGACAAGGCCACGATGGAGTTCGAGGCCGTCGACGAAGGCACTGTCGGCAAGATCCTGATCTCCGAGGGCACCGAGGGCGTGAAGGTGAATACCCCGATCGCGGTGCTGCTCGAAGAGGGCGAGGACGCCTCCGCCGCCGAGAGCGCCGGCACCAACAAGGGCGACGACGCCAAGGCGGAGGTCAAGGAAGAGACCAAGGCCAAGGACACCCTGCCCTCCGACACCCCCGCCGCCGCCTCGCCCGCCGCCGCCGCGCCGAAGCCGCCGCGCACCCCGGACTGGCCCGAGGGCACCGAGACCAAGACCACCACGGTCCGCGAAGCGCTGCGCGACGCGATGGCCGAAGAGATGCGCCGCTCCGACAACGTCTTCCTGATGGGCGAAGAGGTCGGCGAGTATCAGGGCGCCTACAAGATCTCCCAGGGTCTGCTGGACGAGTTCGGCCCCAAGCGTGTGGTCGACACGCCGATCACCGAGCACGGCTTCGCCGGCATCGCGGTCGGTGCGGCCTTCGGCGGTCTGCGCCCGATCGTCGAGTTCATGACCTTCAACTTCGCCATGCAGGCGATCGACCACATCATCAACTCGGCGGCCAAGACGCTCTACATGTCGGGCGGCCAGATGGGTGCGCCGATGGTGTTCCGCGGCCCCAACGGCGCCGCCGCCCGCGTCGGTGCCCAGCACTCCCAGGACTACGCCGCCTGGTACATGCAGATCCCCGGCCTCAAGGTCGTCATGCCCTACTCCGCCGCCGACGCGAAGGGCCTGATGAAATCCGCGATCCGCGACCCCAACCCGGTGATCTTCCTCGAGAACGAGATCCTCTACGGCCGCTCCTTCGAGGTGCCGGTGCTGGATGACTTCACCATCCCGCTCGGCAAGGCGCGCATCGCCCGCGAAGGCACCGACGTGACCATCGTCTCCTTCGGCATCGGCATGACCTATGCGCTGGAAGCGGCGGAAAAGCTGGCACAGGACGGCATCGAGGCCGAGGTGATCGACCTGCGGACCATCCGCCCGATGGACACCGACGCGATCATCGAAAGCGTCAAGAAGACCAACCGCTGCGTCACCGTCGAAGAGGGTTGGCCGCAGGGTTCGGTCGGCGGCTACATCTCCTCGGTGCTGATGCAGGAGGCGTTCGACCATCTCGACGCGCCGGTCATCAACTGCACCGGCAAGGACGTGCCGATGCCCTATGCGGCCAACCTCGAGAAGCATGCGCTGGTGACGACCGACGAGGTCGTCGAGGCGGTGCGCAAAGTGACCTACAAGTAAGGGGCGCGAGACATGCCAACGGAAATCCTGATGCCCGCGCTGTCGCCGACCATGGAGGAAGGCACGCTCGCGAAATGGCTGGTCAAGGAGGGTGACAACGTCTCCTCCGGCGACCTTCTGGCCGAGATCGAGACCGACAAGGCGACGATGGAGTTCGAGGCCGTCGACGAGGGCGTCGTCGGCAAGATCCTGATCGCCGAGGGCACCGAGGGGGTGAAGGTCAACACCCCCATCGCGGTGCTGCTCGAGGATGGCGAGAGCGCGGACGACATCGACGCCTCGACCGCGCCCAAGAAGGGCGACGCCGACAGCCACGCCGAGCCCGCCACCCCCAAGGCCGAGACCTCGCCCGCCAAGGGCTATGGCGACGATGCCGGGGCCGCGCAGCAGGCCAAGGGTGGCGACGCCGCCCCGGCCTCTTCGGGCGCCTCCGGTGATCGCGTCTTCGCCTCGCCGCTGGCGCGGCGGATCGCGGCCGACAAGGGCCTCGACCTGAGCCAGATCACCGGCTCGGGCCCGAATGGCCGCATCGTCAAGGCAGATGTCGAGAGCGCCAAGCCCGGCCAGAAGCCCGCCGCGGCCGAGGCCGAGAAGGCGCCTGCCGCTCAGGCCGACAAGGCCCCGGTGGCCGCTCCCGCCGCCCCGGGCGCGCAGGCCGAGCAGATCCGCAAGATGTACGCGGATCGCGAGTTCGAGGAGGTCAAGCTCGACGGCATGCGCCGCACCATCGCGGCGCGTCTCACCGAGGCCAAGCAGACCATCCCGCATTTCTACCTGCGCCGCGACATCAAGCTCGACGCACTGCTGAAATTCCGCAGCCAGCTGAACAAGCAGCTCGAAGGGCGCGGCGTGAAGCTCTCGGTCAACGACTTCATCATCAAGGCCTCGGCCCTGGCCCTGCAGGCGGTGCCGGACGCCAACGCCGTCTGGGCCGGTGACCGGGTGCTGAAGCTCAAGCCGTCTGACGTGGCGGTGGCCGTGGCGATCGAGGGTGGCCTGTTCACCCCGGTTCTGCGCGACGCCGAGAGCCGCTCGCTCTCCTCGCTGTCGAGCCAGATGAAGGACCTCGCCAAGCGGGCCCGCGACAAGAAGCTCGCGCCGCATGAATATCAAGGCGGCAGCTTCGCGATCTCCAACCTCGGCATGTTCGGCATCGACAATTTCGACGCCGTCATCAACCCGCCGCATGGCGCGATCCTCGCGGTCGGCGCCGGCGTGAAGAAGCCGGTGGTCAACGACGCGGGCGAGATCGAGGTCGCGACGGTGATGTCGGTGACGCTCTCGGTCGATCACCGGGTGATCGACGGCGCGCTGGGGGCGGAACTGCTCAAGCAGATCGCCGAGGCGCTGGAAAACCCGATGATGATGCTGGCCTGACAGGTCGCGTCACGCCGTTCGAAGGGGCCGCACCAGCAAGGTGCGGCCCCTTTGCCTTTCCCGTCCGTGTCACAGCAGTCGGCCAGTTCGATCGGTCGCATCAGTTGGTCGGCGGCATCCTCTCGTCATGCTCGGCCTTGTATGCCTCGAAGTCGTAATCCATCCCGTTGAGCATCGTGCTCCACATGCGGACATTGGCGGCGGTCGCCACCGCCTCCCGGACCTCGGCCTCCGTCGCGCCCGCGCTCATCGCATTCTTCTTGTGGGCATAGACGCAGTAATCGCAGGGGATCTGCGCGGCGACCGCGAGCGCGACAAGCTCGCGGGTCTTGGCGTCGAGCTCCGCCTCTTCGCCACCAAGAGCACCATAGAGCGCCATCGCCTCGTCGAAGGCGTGCTCGGGATAGATGCTGCGGAAGAATTCCGGCGGTCCCTGGTCGCCCTGTGCATCGGGCATCGCCTCTTGGGCCTCCTGTGCGCCGGCCATCCCTCCGGCGCATGCGACCGCGATAGCCATCATCATGCGTTTCATGGCATTTCCTCCCATGAGCTTCTGAAAATGTGGGATCAGGGCCAGTCGCCAAGATGTTTTCGGCGAAGGCCGAAAATTTCCGCGAGTCTGTTCATGATTATACCACGTATTGGTGCGCGATGCACTTGGCGCCGTTGCCGCGCCGCGTCGTCCTGCACCATGAACCCCGACGCGTTGCCTCCTCCGGCGCGACCTTCCCCTTTATGGGCGATACGCCCTCGTTCCCTCCTTCCCTCGGCGCAGGCAGGAACCCGCCGCCCGACCTCGCGTTTCCCTCAGGTAAAAGTGAGGGAACCGAATGACCTATCGTGACAAGCAGCCGGGCATCGGCCTGACCCTGATCGCCGCCCTCGTCGCCAGCGTGGCGCTGGCAATCGCCTATTTCCGGCCCGAGAGCGGCATCGCGGGCAGCGTCGGTGCGGGGCTGGCGCTGTTCGGGGCGCTGGCGGTCGCGGTGGCCTCGGCGCTGGTCCTGTTCAAATGGATGCCCTACTGGCTGAACCTCACGCTGAAATGGCTCACGCTTCTGGGGGCGGCGCTGACCGCGCTGGCCGCCTATTTCCTGATGCAGGATATCGCGATGTGGGCGATGATCCTCGCCACCATCGGCGCCATCTGGAACCTCGTCTCCCGCAAGGGCCACGACCGCCGTGCCGCCGCGCTGGTGCTACTGGCCCTGCCCCTCGCCCATGCGCCGGAGGCGCGCGCGCAGGACTGGCCCGGCTTTCACGGCGACCTGCAGGCGCGCAAGTACAGCCCGCTGACCGAGATCACCGCCGCCAACGTGCACCTGCTGGAGCCGGTCTGGGAGTTCGAGACCGGCGACGTCTCGGACGGCTCGGGCGAGCTGCCGCAGACGGTCTGGTCCGCCACACCGATCTACGCCAACGAGACGCTCTATGTCGGCACCCCCTTCTACCGCATCCTCGCCCTCGACCCCGCCACCGGCGAGGAGCGCTGGTCCTATGACAGCCAGTCCCGGCTCGAGGCTCTCACCCAACCTGCCCTGAAGAACCGCGGCGTCACCTATTGGGAGGAGCCGGGTGCCAGCGGCACCTGCGCCAAGCGCGTCTATATCGGCACGATGGACGCCAAGCTGCACGCCGTCGATGCCGATACCGGCCAGCCTTGCGAGGATTTCGCCGAGGCCGGCGTGCTCGACGTGAACCAGTGGAACGACACCAACGACCGCTGGCCGCTGTCGCTGTTGCAGCCGCCCGTGGCGCATGAGGGTCGCCTGTTCATCGGCTGGGCCGGCAAGGACTGGGAAAGCGCGCAGGCCCCTCCGGGCACCGTCTTCGCGGTGGACGCGAAGACCGGCGAACTCGACTGGACCGTGAACTTCATCCCCAAGGAGCTGTGGGACCGCACCGGCACCGCCAATGTCTGGACCCACATGACCGTCGATCCCGAGCGCGACATCATCTACATGCCGGTCTCCTCGCCCTCGCCCAACTATTACGGCGGCAACCGCACCGAAGAGCTGCCGCTGGCGACGAGCGTGACGGCGGTGGACACCAATTCGGGCGAGATCATCTGGTCGCGCCAGCTCGTACATCACGACATCTGGGATTACGACACCGGCGCCGCCCCCACCCTCGTCGACATCGAGCGCGACGGCGAAACCATCCCGGCGCTGATCCAGACCTCGAAGCAGGGCATGCTATACGTGCTGAACCGCGAGACCGGCGAGCCGGTCTTCGGTATGGAGGAACGCCCGGTCCCCGCCTCGGACCTGCCGGGCGAAGAGGCGGCGCCGACGCAGCCCTTCTACGACGTGCCGAAACCCACCAACACCTACGACACATGGCCCGGCATCTGGTGGCTCGCCGATCTGGCAAGCTTCGGCTACTGCTCGCGCACGCTCGAAGAGCTGCGCTACGAGGGGCTGTTCACGCCGCCCACCGCCGAAGGTAAAGGCACGCTGATGTATCCGGGCACCGCGGGCGGCATGCAGTGGGGCGGCGGCGCGCTCGATCCCGAGACCAACACCTTCTACGTGAACACCCAGAAGGTGGCGCAGATCCTGCGGATGATCCCGCGCGAGGAATACGAGGAGATCGCGGGCGAGAGCGGCGCCGAGCAGGGCTTCTACCCGCAGGAGGGCGTGCCCTACGGCTTCGAGCTGACCAACTTCCTGACGCCTCTGGGCCTGCCCTGCTGGAAGCCGCCCTTCGGCACGATCCTCGCCTATGACCTCGATACCGGCGAACAGCTCTGGGAACGGCCCTTCGGCCAGACCCAGCAATGGGGCTTCTATGCGCCCGAGGATTGGGGCAGCCCGACGCTGGGCGGCCCGGCGGTGACGGCGGGTGGCGTGATCTTCATCGGCGCCTCGATGGACGCGCATGTCCGCGCGCTCTCGGCCGCGAGCGGCGAGGAGCTGTGGAAATGGCGGGTCGAGGCGCCCGCTGTCGCCATCCCGGCGGTCTACGAGCATGAAGGGCGGCAATATGTGAGCTTCGTCGCCGGCGGCAACCCAATCCTCAAGCCGCAGGTCGGCGACCAGCTGATCACTTTCGCGCTGCCGATGCTGGAGGACTGACCCCATGCCCGTCGCGAAGCGCGTGCCGGACGGATCTGGCCGCCCGCTAATGGCCGAACGCGTCCGACCAGCCCGACGCGATGCCGACCCCGTCCTGCCGGGAGAGCCGCGCCCTTGACCGATGAGACCACCCGCCGCGTCGCCAGCCTGCTCGTGATCGGCTCTGGCGTGCTCTGGGGCTTTTACTGGCTGCCGGTTCGAAGGCTCGAAGAGATCGGCCTGTCGGGCGCCTGGGGCACCTTAGCGATCACTCTGGCCGCGACGGTGCTGCTCGCGCCCGCCGCGCTGGCGCGCCGGCGGCTGCGCCATGCCGACCCATGGGCCTTGGCCTCGGTGGCGCTCGGCGGCGCGGCCTTCATGCTCTACTCGGTGGGCTTCATCTATGGCCGGGTCGCGATCATCATCCTGCTGTTCTTCCTCACCCCGGTCTGGAGCACGCTGATCGGCCGCCTGCTCGGCTGGCACACGCCGAAGCTGCGGCTCGTGGCGATCGCGGCGGGGCTCGCGGGGCTCGCGGTGATGCTCGGCGCAGACGGCGAATGGCCGCTGCCGCGCGGCGCCGGCGAATGGCTGGCGCTGGCGTCGGGCCTCATGTGGTCGGTCTCGACCACCGGCATCCGGCTGCGCCCGGCGCTGGCGCCGCCCGAAGCCGCCTTCGTCTTCGCGGGGGGCGCGAGCGCGGGCGCGCTGGCGATCGCACCGCTGTTCGGCCCGCTTCCCGGTCCCGGGGTCGAGATCGCCCCGGCCCTCGTGTGGTCGGGCGTCACCGGCGGGCTGTGGTGGGGGGTCTTTATGGCCGGGCTGATGTGGGCCACCACCCGGCTGGAACCGGCGCGCACCGGCATCCTGTTGATGTCCGAGGTGCTGGTCGGCGCGCTCTCCGCCGCGTGGTTCGCGGGCGAGCATCTGGGGCCGCTGGAACTCGCGGGCGGGGCCTTGGTGCTTTGCGCCGGGGTGCTGGAGGTCTGGCCGGTGCGCCGCCCGACGGCGCCCCTGCCATCCGAGGGCTGACACCGCGGGCGGCCCAAAAGGCCGCCCATATCAGTCAGCCTTGTTCGTCGCCCTTGAAGGTCTGGTCCATCGACACCGAGGGCTGGGCGCAGCCCGCCTCGCCGACGATCCGCGCGGGCACGCCCGCCACGGTCTTGCAGGCCGGGATGTCGATCAGCACCACCGACCCGGCCGCGATCCGCGAACAGTCGCCGATCCGAATGTTGCCGAGCACCTTGGCACCGGCACCGATCAGCACGCCGTTGCCGATCTTCGGGTGGCGGTCCTGCTCTTCCTTGCCGGTGCCGCCAAGCGTCACCGAATGCAGCATCGACACGTTGTCGCCGACCACCGCCGTTTCGCCGATCACCACCGAATGGGCATGATCGATCATCACGCCGCGCCCGATCCGCGCCGCCGGGTGGATGTCGACGCCGAACGTCTCGGAGACCCGCATCTGCACGAAATAGGCGAGGTCGAGCCGCCCCTCCTGCCACAGCCAATGGCCGAGCCGGTAGGCCTGGATCGCCTGGTAGCCCTTGAAGTACAAAAGCGGCTGCAGGAAGCGGTGGCAGGCCGGGTCGCGCTCGTATGTGGCGACCAGATCGGCGCGGGCCGAGACCACCAGCTCGGGCTCGGCGCCATAGGCGCCGTCGATGATCTCGCGCAGGATCTGCGCCGGCATCTCGTCCGAGGCAAGCTTGAGCGACAGCCTGTAGGCCAGCGCGCAGGCAAAGCTCTGGTGATGCAGCACGCTCGAATGAATGAGCCCGCCCATCAGCGGCTCGGCCGCGATCGCCTCCTCGGCCTCGCTGCGAATGCGGCTCCAGACCGGATCGATCTCGGCCAGCTGCGCCTGTGGTTTCGCCATCGCCATGGCCTCCTGATGCCGCGTCCTGTCTAGCCCAGATAGGGCCTCCCGGCCAAGATCAAAGGCCGGAGGAGCCGTCAAGGGCATCGAGCACCTGCCGCAGCGCCGCCCGCGCCTCGCGGCCCAGCGATGGCGGCAGCGGCCGCGCCGGGTGCCGCAGCGCCGCCGACATCAGCGAGCCGTCGCCCCAAAGCGGATGCGCCCGGCCGCGCCGCTTGCGCCAGGCATCGGCGGCGCGCGCCTCCGACACGATCCGCAGCGCCAGACCCGCGCGCCTCTCGGGCGGCGCGGCGAGCAGCGCCGCCACCGCCCGGTCGAGGCATCCCGGCAGGATCGGTCTCATCCCGCCACCGCGATTTCGGCGAAGGGGCCCGGCCCGAAGGCCTCCGAGATCTGTGCCACCTGCACCACGAGCGGCCCCGCCGCGCCGTCCGCCGTGCGCATCGCCGCCGTGTAGGCGAAACCGGGCGCGGCAAGCTCCGCCTCGCGCAGCAACACGCCATTTGCCGAGACACGCAGCAGGTAGGCCTCGCGCGCCTCGCCCAGCGGCACCTCGCGCCCCTCCCAGCCATCGCCGCCGATCCGCGCCCGCCGGACCCACGAGATCGCGAGATCGCCCCCGGTTTGCCGCACCCGCAGATGCACCGGCGCCCAGGGCCTGAGCCCGACGCCCGCGAAGGCGCGCGCCGCGTGCCGCCAACTCGGATCGGTCAGCGGCCGCCGCGCCGGGCCATAGCGGTAATGCCGGGTCAGCCCGCGCGCCGCGTCCGGCAGCGCGACCTGCCGCGGCACGCCGTCGAGCAACACGACGCGGCTGCCCGCGGGCCAGATGTCGGGCATCACCGCGTCGGTTCCCGCCTGCCCCCTGAGCCGCATCGAGACCTCAAAGACCCCCGGCTCGACCGGATCGGCCCGCAGGAATTGCAGCAGCTCCCAGTGATCGCTCTCGCCATCGCCGATCGCCATGAGGTTGGCGCCCGCCAGAACCGCCGCCCGGCTGGCCCCGGTCAGCTGCCCCTGCGCCAGCCGCAGCCGCAGCGCCGGGCCGCGATCCCACAGCCCGGCAGGCGCGGCGGCGAGCGGCGTCAGCGTCGTGCCGATGGTGGCGGCCAAGGGCTGCGTCAGGTTGAGCCGGTGATCGGCATCCTCGACGCCCGAGACCAACGCCACCGTGCCGGGCCATGGCCTCGCCGTGGCCGCGAAATGCGGTGCGTGCGGCACCTCCTCCCCGGTGAGCAGCGGCAGGTCGAGGAACACCTCCTCGACCGGCACCGGCGGGACATAAGCGCCGGGGACCTCGGCGTCGTCCTCGGCGGGCTGCGGCAGGTAGAGCCCCGGCGCGGTGCGCACCGCCTCGATCGCGGCAAAGCTCGTCCGCTCCAGCCGCTCGATCCGCCAGGCGCCGCCCTGCCCGCCATCCCCGTCCGCGATCTCGACCACGTCGCCCGGACCAAGGCCATGCTCCGAGGGCGGCAGCGCGAATTCGGCGCGCTCGCGCCCGAGCCGCATCTCCGCCAGCCAGCGCGCGGCCATGGCCTGCGCCTCGGCCCGGGTCAGCACCATCGGCAGCTCGACCGCCTCGACATGGCGCGCCGCGCCGCCCGGCAGCGCCGCCTCGACGCTGCCCGTGGCCCCGGTTTCGGCCGCGACATAGCCCAGCCGCACCCGGTCGGGCAGCGCCGCGCCAGCCTCGCGCGCGATCTCCAGAACCGGCATCTCCGGCGACACGCGCACCAGCCGCCCAGGCTCGAGCGCGGCATCCGCCAGCCCGTCGCGGGTGCGGAACACCAACCGCCCCTCGCGCTCCACCGCGTCGAAGCCATGCGCCAGCATCAAGGGCTGCAACATCGCCCGCGCGCTTTGCTGGCCCCGGGCGAGATAGCCGCGCACCAGCCCGTGCAACCGCGAGGTGTCGATCTCGCTCACCCCCGCCTCGGCGCAGATTTCCGCCACCACCGAGGCGAGGTCGCGATGCGCGGTGCGCCCGGTGATCCAGTGCCCGCGCGCCCAGTTCGCGCCGTCGCCCCAGACCTCCGACAGCCCCGGAAACCACGGATAGGGCCGCAGGTCCCACGCCCAGACCAGCATCCGCTCGGTATCGAGCATCGGCGCGCCGTAGATCTCCGAGACCGGGTTCGCCCCCGGTTCGGCGAAATGCCGATGCACGGCGCGCAGATACTGCATCTGTATCCGCTCGTCGCGATGGCCGCGCGAATGGTAGGGCAGCGCCGATTCCGAGGATTTCGGATCGATGAACTTGTTGGGCTGGTTGCTGCCGCGATCAACGGCGGCGCAGCCCAGCTCGGTGAAGCGAATGGGCTTCGATCCCGGCCGCCACGCGGTCGGCGCGTCTAGCCGCATCCCGTCGATCCGCTCGTGATGCGGGTTGCCCCACCAGCCCACGAGGTCCTTGTAGCGCCAGACCCACCGCTCGCCGTCGCCATCGGTGATCGGCGTGCGGATCTGCGCCGCGCGGGCCTCGGGCGAGTGGTAGTACCAGTCATAGCCCTCGCCGCCCGCGACGTTGCCTGTGAGGTAGTCGAAATCGTAGATCGAGCGGTGCAGCTTCGCATCCAGATGATCGGTCCCGTCGCGCCAGTCCGAGAGCGGCATGTAGTTGTCGATGCCGATGAAATCGATCTCCGGGTCGGCCCAGAGCGGGTCGAGGTGGAACCGCTTGGTCGCCCCGCCCGGCTGGTGGCCGTGGTACTCGGTCCAGTCGGCGGCGTAGGAGAGCTTCACTTGCCGCCCCAGGATGCCGCGCACCTCCGCCGCGAGATCGCGCAGCGCGTCCACGGCGGGGTAGCTGTCGCCCGCCCCCCGGATCGTGGTGAGCGCTACCAGCTCCGAGCCGATGCAGAACGCCTCGACCCCGCCGGCCATGGCGCAGAGATGCGCCTGATGCAGCACGAAGCGCCTGAGGCCCCAATCCTCGGGACCCTCATAGACCGGCCCGTCCGGCGTGATCCTGAAATCCGAGGCCCGCGCCGCGCCGAAGAAGGCCGCGACCTCGGCCTTGGCCGCCGACATGCGGTCGGTGGTTCCCGGCTGTCCCGGCGCGCGCGCGGTGGTGATCCGGCCGCGCCACGGCAAGGCGGCCTGTTCGGTCCCGCCCCACGGATCGGGCAGGCCGTTGCCCGGCAGCTGGTCCATCAGGATGAAGGGGTAATAGGTCACCTCTAGCCCGCGCGCCGCCATCGCCCGGATCGCCTCGATCACCGAGAGGTCCGAGGGCGTGCCGCCATAGACCGGCCGGTCCTCGACTCGCGGCACCGTCATCGCGCCCGCGCGGTCCAGCCCCGAGACGCGCCACGGCATCTCCTCGCCCTCGGTCTCGCGGCGCTCGACCTTGGGGCGGATCCTGCAATGCCCGGCGCGCAGGTCATCGCCGAACCACGACACCACCAGCGAGGCGGCGCGGCATTCGGGCAGCTCCTCCACGAGATCGTCGAGCGCGGCCTCGGCGTCGCTCGGCCCCGAGGGCCCGTGCAGGTTGGCGGGCCTTCGCTCGGCAAAGCCCGAGGCCACATGCACCGGCGTCGCGGCCAGCGCATATTCGCCGGTGCCCGGGATCACCGCGACGCCGCGCACGAGACGGGCGATGTCCTCTGCCCGGGCGGGGTCCGACACGTCGGCGGGGCACAGCACCTCGAAGGAGAATTGCGGCACACGGTTGCCGAAGCGCGCGAGGTCGAGATCCTCGATCACCACGTAGGCCAGCCCGCGATAGGCGGGCGCGCGGCCGATCCCCTCGACCGCCTCGATCTTCGCATCCGGCCGCTGGTCCTCGCGGCCCTCGTGCAGCCGCCACGTGATCTCGTCGCGGCCAAGCTCGACCCCGTCGGCCCAGATCCGCGCCACCCGGCGCACCGGCCCCTCGCAGAGCCCGATGGCAAGGCTCACCGCGTAGGAAAACTCGACCACCTCCGGGCGCGGCGCGCCCTTGCCGCCGCCCGAACTGGCGCGGCGCTCCTCGAAATCCGAGGCCCAGATCACCTGCCCGCCGATCCGCATCCGCCCCCAGAGCCGGGCGATCGGCTCGCCCTCGCCCGCGCCGGTGAGGCGGAACCGGTCGACCCGTCCGGTCTCGACCGGGTCGGCCCCGGCCCCCAAGAGCCGCGCATCGATCGCCCGGCCCAGCGCCGCGCCGCCCGCACGGCCCAGCATCGCGCCCGACAGCCCCATGAGGCTGCCGCCGACCGCGCCGCCAAGGGCCATCCCCGCCGTTCCGAACACGATGGTCGCCATCAGCCGATCCTTTCCGTCAATGCGAAACCGGCGGCGATGCGGTGCCGCCATGGCGGGGTCAGCGGGCTTTCGACCACGCCATGCCCCTCATAGGCGTGGATGAAGCGCGGGGCCTCGGGCGGCCCCGAAAGCAGCCCCAGATGCCGCGCCGCCATCCCGGCCCGCAGCCGGAACAGCAGCAGGTCGCCGGGCACGGCCTCGGCGGGCGCGATCTCGCGCAGATGCCGCCGCGCCGCATCGCGCAGCACCTCGCCGCGCCGCGCCTCGTGGCGCGGATAGGCGGGCACGGGCTCGGGCTCCGTCCCCGCCAACGCCATCCAGACGCCGCGCACCAGCCCGAGGCAGTCGCAGCCCGCGCCGCGCCGCGCGGCCCCGTGCAGATAGGGCGTGCCGATCCAGAGCCGCGCCTCGGCCACGATCCTGTCGCCCGCCGTTGGCAGCGATCCCGCGCCCGCTCTTGGCGAGAATTTCTCACACGCGTTCGCCAGGACTTCCCTGCCCGAACCGGGCAAGACCTCTGCGCATGGTCTTGGCGAAACGCCTGTGCCTGCCACCGGCAAGTCCTTCCCGCATGCCTCTTGCAACCCTTCCCCCCACGCCTCCAGCAAGTCTTCCCGGCACGCCTTCGGCGTGACCCGTCTCATGCGCCGCCCGCCCGTGGCACCGCCATCAGCCAGTCCGCCCCCGGCAGATGCGGGAAGCCTCGGAAGTTCAGGAAGTTGTCGAATTTCAACCGACAGGTCTCGCCTCGCTTGTCGCAGCCCGCGACGAGGCGCAGGGCCGTGCCGGGCGGGAGTTCGGCACCGACGGGCCGCCACAACTCGAGGATCCGCGCGCCCCCCTCTACCCGGTCCTCGCGGATCTCCGCCGCGAGCCCGGCACCGGGCCCGTCCAGCACCTCGACCCGGCCATGGCCGAACCAGCCCGCCGCCGGCCCGTCGGGCCAGTCGAGGCGCAGCCGGGCGCCTTCCGCCGCCCCGAGCGGGCGCGCCACCGAAACACCGGCCTGGCCGAGATTGGCCCCGCAGCGCGCATCGCCAAGGCAGGCATCGCAGCGCGGCTGATAGGCCCGGCCCAGCGGTTGGTTCAGCAGGTCCGACAGCCCGCGCAGCTCGGCCCGAAACAGCGTGCCGTCGCGGCGGATCTCGCCCAAGAACCCCCGGAACTCCAGCACCCGTTGTTCCGGCGCGGCCCAGTTGACCCGCCAGAGCCGGAGCTCGGCCCCGTCGAGCCGGCCTTCGGCGATCTCGGCCTCGGTGATCCCCGCATCCGAAATGGCGCCCAGCGCCTCGCCGGTATCGGCGGCGAGCCCAGCGCCCTGCACCAGCGCGCTGGCGCTCATCCCCGTCTCGGGGCGGAACGCGATGCCCTCGAAGGACAGGGCACGGTCGTGATCGGTAAAGCCGCGCTCCAGCCCGTCGGCGCGCCTGAGCGCCCAGGCGCGGCAGAGCGTCGTCACCCCGCTCGCGAGATGGCCCTCCAGCCCGCTCACAGCCGGATCTCCACCACCGGGATCTCCGGCACCGTCCCGGCCCGGAACCCCGCGATCGATCCCGACAGCGTTTCGGTGTCGAACCGCGCGGGCACGTCGAACTCGAACCCGGCGGTGACGATCTCGCCCATGGCGGGCGGCACCGCGAAACGCACCATCCCCGTGACGTGATCCACCTCGACCCCCTCGCCCGGGCCGATCTCGTCGCCGCCCACCGCGACCCGGACGCTGCCCGCGATCGGCTTGGCGATGGGACGCAGATAGGGGCTCGGGCCGTCGCCATAGCGTTTGACCAGCTGGAACGCCGTCGTGGTGTCGTCACCGAAGCCGATCTGCTGGTCGAGCGGCTCGACCGGGCGTGCCGCCGGGGCCGAGCGGAAGTCGAGCCAGTCCTTCCAGCGGAACCCGAAGAGCGGGCCGCGCCGCGCCTCGAAGAAACCCATCACCGTCTCGACATCCTCAAGCGCGCGCAGCCCGAGCCCGGCGTCGTAGCGCCGCCGCGCATGCGCCCAGGGGCTGCTGCGCTCCTCGAAGCCATTGGCGAGGGTGACGATCTCGCAGCGCCGCTCCGGTCCGCCAGAGGCGCCGAAGCTCAGCGCCACGGGAAATCTCACATCGTGGAACCCCATATTCGCCTCCCTCACCTGTCGCGGCGGCCGCGATCGACCGCCCGGGCGATCTGCGCCGCCACCTGCCCGCGCGAGCGGCGAAACCCCTCGATGTCGGGCGTGGTTATGTTGATCGTGACCTGCGCCGCGCCGCCGCCGCCGCCGCCCGCGGCGACGCCGAGACGCCCGTCGGGACCGCGCGCCAGCGGCAGGATCGCCTCCGGCCCCGCCTCGCCCATCAGCCCGGCGCCGCCGCGCATCGGAAAGGCCACCGGCCCCGAAACCACGCCGCCACGGGCGAATGGCGTGACCCGCCCGCCCGCGAAGGCGCCGCCCTCGGCGAAGGGCATCAGCCCCGCCACCAGCCCGTTCACCCCCTGCGCCAGCATCCCGCCGAGCCGATCTGTCACGGGCCGCATCGCGTTGCCGTAGACGGTGCCCGACATGCTTCCCGCCAGCCCCTTGAGCGCGCCGCCGACCGAGCGGCCCTCGAACAGCACGCCGTCGATGGCGCGGCGGATGCCGCCGGAAAAGCCGCGCTCCAGCTGGCCGAGATCGCGCGTCGTCTCACTCAACCCGGCGCGCATCCGCTCCAGCTCGCGCGAGAAGCTCTCGGCAACGCCGCCCGCCTCCTCCATGGCGCGTTCCAGCGCCTCGAACTCGTCCTCGGTCATGTCCTCTCCCCGTCAGGATGCTCGCGGCACAGCGCCTCGAAGCGGGCCCGGTCCATCGGCGCGGGCCCGGGCGAGCCCAGCATCAGCCGCAGCTCGGCCGGGGTCAGCGCCCAGAACTCGGACGGCCTGAGCCCGAGCCCGCAGATCCCCGCCCGCATCATCGCCGCCCAATCGAGCCGCATCAGCCGATCTCCCCGAAGGCGCGCGCCACCAAAAGCGCCGCGAGGCGCGCCGCCTCGACCGGCCCGCCCTCGATCTCGGCCGCCACCAGATCGGCGGCCCGGCCGGGCCAGCCGCCGCCCCTGAGCCCCGCGACGATCAGAGCCAGGACGTCGCGGGCCGACACCGCACCGCTTTCGAGCCGCGCCACCAGCGCCGCGATGCTGTCCGCGCCGAGGCTCTCCTCCAGCTCGGCCAGCGCGCCGAGGCTCAGCTTCATGACATGGCGCCGCCCGTCGAGGATCAGCGCCACCTCGCCGGCGCGCGGATTGGCCATCAGGGCGCCGCCTCGAAGGCGAGCGGCCCGGCCGAGACCAGCGCGATCTCGAAGCTGGCCTCGCCGTCATGGCTGCCGGCATAGTCGATCGAGGCGATCTGGAACGGCCCGGTCATGGTGCCGAAATCGGGGATCACCAGCTGGAAATCCGGTGTCTCCCCCGCGAAGAAGATCGCCCGCGCCCGGGCGTCGGTCGAGGCATCGCGGAACACGCCCGAGCCTGCCACGGCAGCCGAGCGCATGCCGGCGCCGCCCAGAAGCTCACGCCAGCCCTCGCTGCCCAGATGGGTGATGTCGACGCTCTGCGCGTTGAGCGTGAGCCGCGTCGCGCGCAGCCCCGCCATGGTCTCGAACAACCCGTCGCCGGTCATGTCGATCTTGAGCAGGAGATCCCTGCCGTTCTGAGCCGCCATTGCCTGGCCCTCCCTCGCTTGTGTTCAGACGTCCTCGCTGCGTGCGCGGAACACCAGGTCGATGCGCCGCGCCTCGCCGCTGCCGATCCGCTTGGCCCGGGCGCGCAGGAACCACAGCCCCACCAGCCGCCCGCGATCCAACGCGGGCGCGGTGCCCGTCAGCGCGTCGCAGATCGCCGCCGCCGCCAGCTTTGCGCTTCGGAACCCGGCCGCGTCGCTGACCACGCTCACCGTGATGTCGTGCAGCGCCCCCGCCGCCGTACCGTCGGAGCGATCGCGCGCCGTCTCGGGGCCGAGCACCGCGTAGAGCGGCGGCAGCGGCCCGGCGGGCAGCGCGTCGAAGATCGCGGCGCCCAGCAGATCGGCCAGGGGCGGATGCGCCGCCAGCCGCGCATGGATCGCGGCTTGCAGCGCCGCCGAGACCGCGTAGCTCATCGCGCCACCTCCTCTTCGGCCTCGCACAGGAGATAGCGCCCCTCGGCGTCGAGCTCGCGCACCGCCCGGATCGCGAAGATCCGTGCCCCCTCGCGAAAGCGCTGCTCGGGCGCCGGACGCATCGTCGAGCCCGGCGGCGCGGCGCGGGTGACGATGCGCAGCCTGACCCGGCTCAGCGCCGCGCCCATGCCGTCGAGATCGCGCCCCGAGCGCGCCTCGACCGAGGCCCAGAGCGTACCCAGAGGGGTCCAGCCGCGCTCGAACCCGCCCGCGCCGTCGGGGGCGCGCCGCGGCGCCTCGAGCAGCAGCGCCCGGTTCAGCCGCACCGGCCTCATGCCCCGCTCCCCGCCGAAAGCCGCAGCGCCCGGAACCGCTCGGTCAGCGCGGTGACGCCGAACGGCATGCAGCCCGGACCCAGCGCAGTGTCGTGCCGGTATTCGTGGTAATGCGCCGCCAGCATCATCACCGCCTGCGCCAGATCGGCGGGGATCTCGGACCAATGCGCCCCGTAACCCGCCTCGAAGCCGATGCGCGCGGTGCCGCCCTGCGGTATGCCCGGCCAGCCCGCGGCGACGGGCAGTAGATGCGGCCGCTGGTCGTCCATTACCGCCTGCCAGCGCTCCGGCGCCACCGCCACGGCCGTGCCCTGCGCGTCGACGATCTCGAACGCCGTCACCACGCGCAGCGGCGCCACCGGCAGCGCCAGCCGCCGCGCGTCGCGCCAGCGCCCGACTTCCAGCACGAAGCCCCGCGCCAGCAGCACCTTGCCGGTGCGGCCCTCGATCGCGGCGATCGCCGCGCGCAGGAACCCCGCCAGCGCCGCGTCCTGCAGCCCGGCCTCGGCAAAGCCGGTGCCGATCCGCAGATGCGCGCGAAAGCCCTCGACCGGCAGCGCCGCCTCGGGCACAGCGCCCGTCTCGATCAGTCTCATCACCCGTCCTTTCGCGGTCGCAGCCATGATGCCGGGCCGCGACGCCGCGCGGCCCGGCCCCCCGCATCAGGCGATGCCGAATTTCAGCAGCTTGATCGCCGCGAAATCGCTCACCGCGCCGCCGACCCGCTTGGTCGCGTAGAAGATCACGTGCGGCTTGGCCGAGAACGGATCGCGCAGCACCCGCAGGTCGGGCCGCTCGGCGATGGTGTAGCCCGCCTCGAAATTGCCGAAGGCCACGGCGCAGGCGTCGGAGGCAATGTCGGGCATGTCCTCGGCGATCAGCACCGGGTAGCCCAAGAGCCGCGCCGGCTCGCCCGCCGAGAGGCCGTCGGACCACAGGAACCGGCCATCGGCGTCCTTGAGCTTGCGCAGAGCGCCCGCGGTGCGCGAGTTCATCACGAAGCTCGCGCCCGCGCGATACGGCGCGCCGAGCCGGTAGACGAGGTCGATCACCGCATCGGCCGGGTTCGCGGCGTCGAAGCCGCCATCGGTGCCGGTCGCGACGTAGCCGAGGCTGTTCCAGGCCCAGCCGTCATCATCGACCCGCGGATAATCGAGGATGCCGCGCGGCTTGTCGACGCCGTTGCCCGAGACGAAGGCCGCGGCCTCGGCCCGCGCGAAAGTGTCGGCGATCCGGCCCGCGAGCCAGCCCTCGATGTCGAAGGCGCTGTCGTCCAGGAGCCGCTGCGAGGTCTTGGGCAGCGCCGAGAGCTCGTGCAGCGGGATGTTGATCCGGTCGATCTGCGGCGTGCCGGTTTCGGTCCGCGCCGAGGTCTCGTCGGCCCAGCCAGCGCCCGGTTCGGCATGGTCGATCAGCACGTCATACGAACCCGCATCCACCGCCACGACGCTTGCGACGGCGCGCAGCGAGGCGGTCGCGCCGAGCACGCCGCGCACCCGCTCGGCGGTCTGCGGATCGACGAGATAGCCGCCATCGGCCGCCACGGTCGTGCTCATCGCCTTGCCCTCGAGCCCGAGCCCGCGCAGCCCCTCATCCTCGCCGGTGCGCAGATAGGCGCCGAAGGCGGCGCGATGCGGCTGGCCTGCGGCCTTGGCTTCGAGGGGGCTGCGCGCGGCGAGCGCGGTCTTGCGGTCCAGTCGGGTCATCCGGTCGTCCTGTGCCTTGAGTTTCGTTCGGATCTCGGCCGAGAACCGGCCCAGCTCCTCCATCAGCCCGCCGATCTCGCGGCCAAGCTCGTCATCATCGTCACGCATCGCGTTCCCCCTCTCGTCCCCCGAGCGCGCCCCGCGCGGCCCGTATCTTCGCCAAGAGCGCGCTCGACCGCTTGGTGCCGACCCGCGCCTCGCGCAGCATCGGGAAGGTCACCAGCGACACCTCCCACAGCTCCAGCTCGTCGAGCCTGCGGCCCGTGCCCGCCTTGCGCGCCCGCCGCGTCCGGTAGCCGATCGACAGCCCGTCGATCGCCCCCGCCGCCACCAGCGCCGCCGCCTCACGGCCCTGCGCCACCTCCGTGAGAATCCGGCCCTTGACCCACAGCCCCGTGCCGTCCTCGCGCACCTCGTCCCAGACGCCGATCGGGCGCGCCGGGTCGTGCTGCCAAAGCATCCGCACCCGGCCGCCACAGCCCTCCAGCCGCTTCAGCGAGGCGGCATAGGCGCCCGGCGCCACCACGTCGCCGCCCTGGTCGGCGCAGCCGAACAGCGAGGCGTAGCCCGATATCACCGCCCCCTCGCCGATCTCCAGCGGCCCGGTGCCGTCTGTGCCGCCCGCGCAGAACTTGCGTTCCAGCTCCATCATTCCCTCCCTCAAAGCCCCACGATCCCCTGCGCTGCCTGCGCGCCGATCGCCGCGACGACGCCGTAGACGGCGAGCCAGAGCCGGCGCTCAAGCCGCTCCATCACCGCCTCGATCCGCTCCAGCGTCGCCGCCACCTGCGCGAATTGCAGCGCCACCAGCCGCTCATGCGCCTCGATCTTGAGGCCCGGCGCGCAGGCGAAGCGATGCTCGCGCAGATCATCCATCCGAGCCGACCTCGCGCGCGGGCAGGCCCAAGAGCGCGCGCTTTTCCGCATCGGTCAGGAACAGCGCCTCCGAGACCCGCCGCCACTGGCCGTCGCGCTCGGCGGCCAGCGCCGGCACTTGATCGAGATCGACCCGAAGCTCGAACCGCTCGCCCGCGAAATCAGACAGCCACTCGGCCAGGGCCGCCGCGACCCGCGTCATCAGCGGCAGCACCGTCAGCCGGTAGAAGGCGCGGTTGGCTTCCTGGTAATTGGCGTATGTCGCGTCGCCCGGGATCCCGAGGATCATCGGCGGCACCCCGAAGGCCAGCGCGATCTCGCGCGCCGCCGCCTCCTTGGTCTTCTGGAACTCCATGTCGGAGGGGCTGAAGCCCATCGGCTTCCAGTCGAGCCCGCCCTCGAGCAGCATCGGTCGGCCGGCGTTGCGCGCGCCCTGATGTTGGCTTTCCATCTCTTCGACCAGCCGGTCGTATTGATCGGGGGTCAGCCCCGCCTGCCCGTCGGCGCCGCGATAGACGATCGCGCCGGAGGGGCGCGCGGCGTTGTCGAGAAGCGCCTTGGACCAAGCCGAGGCGGCGTTGTGCACGTCGATCGCGCTGGCGGCGGCGGTGAGCGCCGAGAGACCGTAATGGTCGTCCTGCGGGTGAAAGCTCTTGATGTGGCAGATCGGCGAAAGGCCATCCGCCACCGTGAAACGGTGCTTGGCGCCGCCGGCTGCGTATTCATAGGCTGTGGGCCAGCCATCCGTGCCGGGCACCAGCGCCATCCGCTCCGAGCGCAGCACGTGCAGTTCATAGGGCAGCCCCTCGGCGCCCACCGCCTCGACATAGCCGTTGCCGGTGAGCAGGATCTGACCGACCAGCGCCTCGATCATCTCGGCCCGGCCCTGTCCGGGGTTGGGCCGCGCCAAGAGCGCCAGCGCCGGATGCTCGTCGTAGCGGCGGCCCCGGTCCTGCAGCATCAAGGGCAGCGCCGCCGCGGCCTCGGAGATGAGCCGGACCGCGCGAAACCCCACCGGGTTGCCGAGAAAGCCCGCCCGGGTGAGCGATCCGGTGTCGCGCGCGCTCCAGGCCGGGCGACCCGCCCCGGGCCAGGCGAGGCAGCGCCCCGCCGCCGAGGCCTTGGCCTCCGGCGCTCCCTTGCCGCGCTTGAGAAACTCGAACATCGCCGCCCCCCGCTGGTCGTCTTCCTGGCTCGGGAGGGAGAATGGCAGCGCCGGGTTGGGAAAGCCGGAACGGCGCGAACGGTGGTCCGGCCGTGGGCGCAACGGCCAAGGGTGGAGGGGGCTGCCGCCCCCGCCGCGTGCCGCGGCTCCCCCGCGCGTATTTTCGGAACAAAGTCGGGCCTCAGAGCTGCCGCAGACGCGGGCGACGCCATTGCTGGGCCGGCAGGATCATCAGTTCGTGCAGCGCCCAGACCAGCGCGTCCACCCGGTCGGGCGAGCCCGATCCGACGAAACCCCGCGCCGTCATCTGCGCCATCTGGTCCTCGAGCGCGCCGAGACCGCGCAGGTGATGCACGCGGCCCTGCTCGTAGAGCGCCGCCACCGGTTCGGCCCGGCGCGCCTTGCCCCGGCTGGCATGCAGCGGCCTGAACGGCACCAGGGGATTGATCTGGCGCACCACAGCCTCGACCAGCGCGCCGCCCTGGTTGACTTCGGCGACCATCCGCCCGGCCTCGTGCCGCGCCATCGCCGCGCAGGCGGCGCGGGCCCAGCCATGCGGCGAGGCCGCCGCTACCGTGGCATCCTCCAGCACGAAGGCGCTCCAGTCCTGCGGCGGCCCCTTGGTCACGGCGCCGGCCACGACGATGCCGCAGGCGTCCGAGCCGGCATGACCGCTTACCGAAGGGTCGACGGCGACGACCACGCGGTCCAGCGCGGGCGCTGTATCGACCGTGCAGCGGCTCAGCATGTCGGCGGTCCACAGGGCGCCCTCGGCATCCGCCAGCAGCACCCCGTCGAGTTCCTGCCGGCCCTGCCGGGTGCCGGCGTAGCGACGGGTCATCTCGTCGAGGAATCCCCGGGCGAGGTTCGCCGCGTTGGCAGCGGTCGGCGCATGGGTGGTGACCGTGCTGTCGGCGGCCAGCAGGTCGCGCAGCACCGCCACGTTGCGCGGCGTCGTGGTGACGCAGGCGCGCGGATCGCCAAGGCGCAGCCCGAATTGCAGCATATCCCAGGCCTCCTGCCCGCGCTTCCACTTGGCCAGCTCGTCGGCCCAGGCCGCATCGAATTGCGGGCCGCGCAGCGCCTCGAAATCATGCGCCGAGAAGATCTGCGCCGTGGCGCCGTTGGGCCATGTCAGCATCCGCCGCGTGGCGCTCCATTCGGGGCGGCGATCGGGCGGCGAACAGGCCATGATGCCGCTGTCGCCGAACACCATCACCTCGCGCGCCTGGTCGAGCGTCTCGCCCAGCAACGCCACGCGTCGCGCGGGTCCCGGCTCGTCGGCGCGCGCGCCCTCGACCTGCGCGCGGACCCATTCGGCGCCGGCGCGGGTCTTGCCCGCGCCGCGCCCGCCCAGGATCACCCATGTGCGCCAGTCGCCTGCGGGCGGCAGTTGATGCGGCAGCGCCCAGATGTCGAAGAGCCAGGGCAGCGCTGCCAGCTCGACCGGCCCCAGCCCGTCGAGAAACTCAGCTCTCGCGGCAGCAGGCGCGCAGGCGATCCAGCCGGCAACCGATCCGTCGCCGCGCCTCGTCGAGATCGAATTCGTCTGTGGCGAGCCCGCCATCCTGCCGCCTGTGCCAGTCATTGAACTTCCTCTCGACATCGAACGCCCCCTTAAGAGCGCTCTCCAAGTCACTGATCTTTTTCTGAATGTCCCTTGGGACTACGGCGTCGGCCCGCAGTTCCGTCAACAAATCCGCCAGCGTCGACCGCACCGATGACAGGAGCAGCCACGCATCCTCCCATTCCTTGCGGCGCGCGGCTTCGTCCGGTCCCGAGGGGCCCGTCATCTCGCTCATCATCCATTCTCCCGGCTGTGTCCTAGGCCGGGAGCGGACACGAAAAAGGCGGCGCCGGGTTGCCCCGGTGCCGCCTCGTCGTTCTTTCCCAGCCTGCGCTTGACCTTAGGTCATTGCGCGCCGAATGTCAATCGAAACGAGTTGAAGAGCGCCGTACAAGCGCCCGGTCCGTTTACGAAAAATCAATTCTGCGCCGCGCGTTCGGCCTCGATCTTGCGCCATTCGGCGACGTTGCTGTTATGCTCGGCCAGCGTTTCGGCGAAGGCATGGCCACCGGTGCCATCGGCCACGAAGAACACGTAGTCGGTGGTGGCCGGGTTCAGCGCCGCCTCGATCGCCGCGCGACCGGGATTGGCGATCGGCGTCGGCGGCAGCCCGTTGATCACATAGGTGTTCCATGGGGTCTCGGCCTGAAGCTCGCTGCGGCGCAGGCCCCGGCCCAGCACGCCTTTGCCCTCGGTGATGCCGTAGATCACCGTCGGGTCGGTCTGCAGCGGCATGCCCTGGCGCAGCCGGTTGATGAAGACGCTGGCGACCTGCGGGCGTTCGGCGGCGACACCGGTCTCCTTCTCGACGATCGAGGCGAGGATCAGCGCCTCTTCCGGGCTCTCCAGCGGCAGGTCGCCGGCGCGGTTCTCCCAGGCCTCGGCGAGGATCGCGGCTTGCGCTGCCTCCATCCGGTCGAGCACCGCCTCGACCTGCGTGCCCGGCGCGATCTCGTAGCTGTCGGGCGCGAGGCTGCCCTCGGCCGGAATTTCCTCGACATCGCCTTCGAGCGTGTCGAGCGCGTTGAGCGCCTGCACCACCTGCCAGGAGGTCACGCCCTCGGCCATGGCGATGCGGTAGCGCGTATCGGCGCGCTCGCGCATCTCCGTATAGGCTTCGGGAATCTCGACGCCCTCGGCGGTCGGGTCGAACTCGGCGAGCTCGGTGAATTCGGAACTGGCGGGGTCGAGCTCGCGCACCTCGGCCAGCACCGCGTTGACGCCGATCTTGTAGAGGATCTCGGTGCCGCAGGTCGAGGCGCCGCCGCGGGTCACGATGTCGACGATCTGCTCCATCGAGGCCTGCTCGGGAATCAGGTGGCTGCCGGCCTTGAGCTGGCCCGCCTTCTCGGAATACTCGGCACCGATGCGGAAGATCGGCGCCGAGCCGATCGCGCCCTGCTCTTCGAGCCGGGCGCTGACGCTGCGCATATTGGTGCCCGGCTCGACCCGCAGGCAGATCGCCGCCTCGAGCGGGCCGTCGCCCGAATACTCGTTCACGCCCCAGGCGATGACCCCGGCGGCGCCCGCGAGACCCACGATCAGGAAGGTGATCGTGTTCGAGGCGAGATGACGCCACATCAGGAGGCGACCTTTCCGAACAACACGCTCGCATTGGTGCCGCCGAAGCCGAAGCTGTTGGACAGCGCATAGTCGATACGGCGCTCGCGCTTCTGGTTCGGGGCGAGGTCGACGACGGTCTCGACCGCCGGGTTGTCGAGATTGATGGTCGGCGGCGCGACCTGGTCGCGGATCGCGAGGATCGAGAAGATCGCCTCGATCGCGCCGGCAGCGCCGAGCAGGTGGCCGGTCATCGACTTGGTCGAGGACATGGTGACCTTCGAGGCCGCCTCGCCCATCATCCGCTCGACCGCGCCGAGCTCGATCGTGTCGGCCATGGTCGAGGTGCCATGCGCGTTGATGTAGTCGATCTGCTCGGGCGCGATCCCGGCATCTTTGAGCGCGGCGCGCATCGCCCGCTCGCCGCCCTCGCCATCCTCCGACGGCGCGGTGATGTGATAGGCGTCGCCCGACAGGCCGTAGCCCAGCACCTCGGCATAGATCTTAGCGCCGCGCGCCATCGCGTGCTCGTATTCCTCGAGCACGACGATGCCCGCGCCCTCGCCCATGACGAAACCGTCGCGATCGGCGTCATAGGGGCGGCTCGCCGCGGCTGGGTCGTCGCGCCGCTTGGTCGAGAGCGCCTTGCAGGCGTTGAAGCCGGCGATGCCGATCTCGGAGATCGCGGCCTCGGCGCCGCCTGCGACCATCACGTCGGCCGAGCCGTACTTGATCAGCCGCGCCGCGTCGCCGATCGCATGCGCGCCGGTCGAGCAGGCGGTGACGACCGAATGGTTCGGCCCCTTGAAGCCGTAGCGGATCGAGACCTGGCCCGAGATCAGGTTGATCAGCGCGCCGGGAATGAAGAAGGGCGAGACGCGGCGCGGGCCCTTTTCCTTGATCAGGATCGCCGTCTCGGCGATCGAGTTCAGCCCGCCGATGCCGGAGCCGATCATCACGCCGGTGCGCTCGCGCGCCTCGTCATCCTTGGGCGCCCAGCCGCTATCCTCGACCGCCTGTTGGGCGGCGGCGATGCCGTAGAGGATGAAATCGTCGACCTTGCGCTGCTCCTTGGGCTCCATGTAGGCGTTCGCGTCGAAACGCACCGACGGATCGGCATCCTCGCCGCGCGGCACCTCGCAGGCGTAGTTCGTCGCGAGATGGCTCGCGTCGAAGCGGGTGATGGTGCCCGCGCCGGATTTCCCGGCCAGGATCGCGTCCCAGCTCGGCTCGACCTTGTCTGCCAGCGGCGTCACCAGCCCCAGCCCCGTCACGACCACTCGCCGCATCTGACCATCCTCTTCGCAATAACTCGCGCCCTGATACCGCAGGGCTTCGCGCAGGAGCAAGAGCGCGGGCGTGGCGAATTCGCGGGTCGGCGACACTGCGCGGCTTAACGCGGGGTTCAGCTAGATCTGCTTTGCTGTGCCAAAGGAGTTTCGCCATGCGCGTCTGGCCCGTGCTGCTGTTCCTGATGCTGGCCGCGCCGCTGCGGGCCGATCCCGCCTGCGATACCGTGGCGGCGCTCGGCCGCGTGGTGACGAGCGCGCAGAACCGCGATGTCGCGGTGCTGAACCGGGCGCTGCGGCGGATCGATGCGGCGCGGGCGATGTGGAACCTCGCGGATCACCCCTTGGTGCGGCATCGCACGGAGATCGAAGCCGCGCTGCGGATCGCGGCAGATTGGGCGAATGCGGCGCGCGGACCCGGCCTCGACCGCGCACCGCTGTCTTCGCGTGACGAGGCCGCCCTCGCGCGTCTGGATGCGCTGCTGGCCAGCTCCGGCTGCGGTGACGAGATCGGCGTCCCGGGCGCGTCGGGCGTGGCCGAGAGAAAGGCCGGGGCGGTTGCGGGAACCGGGGGCTGGCAGGCGATCCGGCTTGTCGGCGTCGGCGTGGCGGCGCTGGTCGTCGCCGGGTGCGGCGGCGCGCTGGTTTGGGTTCTGGTACGTCACGGGCAGAGGCGGCGACGGCGCGAGCAGCGCCATTCGGTGAATCTGCCCGCGCGGCTGCGCAGCGGCGGCGAGGAGATCGAGGCGCGGCTGCTCGACATCAGCCGGCTTGGTGCCAAGCTGCGGATCGACCCCGGGGTCGGAGCGCCGGACCCGTCGCGGATCGTGCTGTTTCTGGGCGATCGCGAAATCGAGGCGGCGCCGCGCTGGCGCAACACTCATTATCTCGGGGTGCAGTTCGTCCGGCCGCTCAGCGAGGAGATGATGGCGCCGCTGATCCAGCCTGCGCGCGGGCCGCGCGAGGGGCCCTGAATCGAAAACGGCACCCGCGAGGGGTGCCGTTTCCCGTGCCAGGCCGGAAGGCCGTGGCCCCGTCGGTTACTGCGCTTCCTTGATGAAGCGGACCGCGTCGCCGAAGGTCTGGATGGTCTCGGCGGCGTCGTCGGGGATCTCGATCCCGAACTCTTCCTCGAAGGCCATGACCAGCTCGACGGTGTCGAGGCTGTCGGCGCCCAGATCGTCGATGAACGAGGCGTTCTCGACGACCTTGTCCTCTTCGACACCCAGATGCTCAACAACGATCTTGCGCACGCGGTCGGCGACGTCGCTCATAACAGTTCCTCACGTCTTTCCGGCCCATTTGGGCCTTTTTCTCTTGCCCCGAAGGACATTCTCATGCCCGAGCGGGCCGCTCACCGACAGGGGCCATAACGGCCCCTTCCGGAAAATCTCGTCGTCCTTTAGCAGAGAATCCGGGCCGCGCAAACGCTTTGTGGGCCCCGATCTTCCCGGCTTCAGAGCATCGCCATGCCGCCGTTGACATGCAGCGTGGCGCCGGTGACATAACCCGCCTCCGGGCTCGCCAGATACAGCACCGCCGCAGCGATCTCCTCGGCCTCGCCCATGCGGCCGGCGGGAATCTGGCCCAGGATGCCCGATTTCTGCTCGTCGTTGAGCTTGTCGGTCATCGCCGTGGCGATGAAGCCCGGCGCCACGCAGTTCACGGTGATGCCGCGGCTGGCGACCTCGTAGGCGATCGATTTCGACATGCCGACCATGCCGGCCTTGGCGGCGGCGTAATTGGCCTGGCCGGGGTTGCCGGTGGCGCCGACGATCGAGGAGATGTTGATGATCCGGCCCCAGCGCGCCTTCATCATCGGCCGCACCACGCCCTTGCACAGCCGCATGGTCGAGGTGAGGTTGACCTCGAGCACCTGCGCCCAGTCCTCCTCGGACATGCGCATGAAGAGGTTGTCGCGGGTGATGCCGGCATTGTTGACGAGGATGTCGAGCCCGCCCATCGCCTCGATCGCCTGTTTCGGCAGGGCGTTCACCGCCTCGGCGTCCGAAAGGTTGCACGGCAGC
>Ga0310345_10001140_pt1 | contig 31251 bp, 24 predicted proteins | sample HC15DNA20500_MG_FD_204667 | JGI IMG/M metagenome (GOLD analysis project Ga0310345, IMG submission 204667) | Marine microbial communities from station ALOHA, North Pacific Subtropical Gyre - HC15-DNA-20-500_MG | ecosystem: Environmental > Aquatic > Marine > Oceanic | place: Pacific Ocean: North... | reverse complement strand
GCTTCGACAAAGGGCGGGGCGGGTTGCGCGGGCGGGGCGGGGGCGGCAGCATGGCGTCGTCGCGATGCCGCAACGAAAGAAGGGGGGGGCGCGGAGGGATGCACGAGACGCTGCTGGTCGCCTTCGCCACCATGTTCGCGACCGTCGGGCCGCTCGACGTGGGCGTGGTCTTCGCCACGCTGACCGCAGGCCAGAGCGCGCGCGAGCGGCTGGGGACGGCGCTGCGCGGGCTCGCCATCGCGGCGCTGATCCTGATGACCTTCGCGATCTTCGGCGACGCGGCGCTGGACCTGTTCGGGATCTCGCTGCCGGCCCTGCGCATCGCGGGCGGCATCCTGCTGCTGCTGATCGCCATCGACATGGTCTTCGCCCGCCCCTCCGGCGCCACCACGACCACCGAGGACGAGGCGCGCGAGGCGCGCTCGCGCCCCGACATCTCGGTGTTTCCGCTGGCCACGCCCCTGCTGGCCGGTCCCGGCGCCATGGGTGCGGTGGTGCTGCTGATGGCCGACACGGACGGCGACTGGGAGAAGGGCGCCGGCGTGGTCGTCGCCGTCTTCGCCGTGCTGGGCGTGGCCTTCGCCGCGATGATGCTGGCGAGCCAGCTGCAGCGCCTGATGGGCCGCACCGGCGTCCACGTCATCGCGCGCGTCTTCGGCGTGCTGCTGGCGGGGCTCGCCGTGCAGTTCATGCTCGACGGGCTCGCCAACAGCGGCCTGTTCGCGCTGGGGCGGCTGTAGGGCGCATTTCAATGCGCCATGCCCGGCCGGGGTCAGGTCCCCCAGAAGCGCATATCGCGCGCGCCGCGTGCGCCGCGGCGCATTGAAATGCGCCCTACACCATCACCGGCCGCGGCGCCTGCTCGCCCACGCCGAAGACGCGCTTGTAGCGGGCGATCTCCTCCGCGGGGCCGGTGGCCTTCAGCGGGTTGTCGGAAAGCTTCACGCAAGGTCTTCCCTCGGCGGAGACCGCCTTGCAGACCAGGGAGAACGGGGCGAGGCCGTCGCGGGGCGCGAGGCCGCGGAAGTCGTTGGTCAGCAGCGTGCCCCAGCCGTAGCTGACCTTGGCGCGGTCGGCGAAGCGGGCGTGCAGGCGCTCGATCACGTCGATGTCGAGCCCGTCGGAGAAGATGATCCGCTTCTCCCGCGGGTCCTCGCCGTGTCGCTTCCAGAAGGCGATGGCGGTCTCGGCGCCCTCGGCCGGGTCGCCGCTGTCGATGCGCGCGCCGGTCCAGCGGGCGATCCACTCCGGCGCATGGGCGAAGAATCCCTTCGAGCCGATGGTGTCGGGCAGCACGATGCGCAGGTTGCCCTCGTAGTCCTTCTGCCAGTCCTCGAGCACCTTGTAGGGCGCCTGGGCCAGGGCGGCGTCGTCCTCGCCCGCCAGCGCGCAGTAGACCATCGGCAGCTCATGGGCGTTGGTGCCGATCGCCTCCAGGTCGCGGCGCATGGCGATCAGGCAGTTGGAGGTGCCGGAGAACCGCGGCCCCAGCCCCTCGATCATCGCCTGCACGCACCAGTCCTGCCACAGGAACGAGTGCCGCCGCCGCGCGCCGAAATCCGAGATCTGCAGGCCGGGCAGGGCCTGCAGCCGCTCGATCTTCTCCCAGATCCGGGTCATGGCGCGGGCGTAGAGGATCTGCAGCTCGAACTTGCCCATCGAGCGCAGGACCGCCCGCGTGCGCAGCTCCATCAGGATGGCGAGGGCGGGGATCTCCCACATCATCGCCTCGATCCAGGGGCCCTCGAAGGTCAGCTCGTACTGGTCGCCGCGCCGCTCGAGCCGGTATTCGGGGAAGCGGAAGGTCTCCAGCCACTCCATGAAGGCGGGCTCGAACATCCAGCGCTTGCCGTAGAAGGTGTTGCCGCGCAGCCAGGTGCTCTCGCCGCGGGTCAGGCGCAGGGAGCGGACGTGGTCGAGCTGCTCGCGCAGCTCCCCCTCGTCGATCAGGCGGGCCAGCGGCACGTCGTCGGAGCGGTTGATCAGCGAGAACGTCACCCGCGCGTCGGGGTGGTTGTGGAACACCGTCTGCGCCATCAGCAGCTTGTAGAAATCGGTGTCGATGACCGAGCGGACGATCGGGTCGATCTTCCACTGGTGGTCGTAGACGCGCTTGGCGATGTCGTTCATCGAGCCGGCTCCGGGGGACGCCTCAAGGGATCTGGGGGGGCGTCAGGAAATGCGGTCGAGCAGCGCCGTCAGCAGGCGCCGCTCCTCGGGGTCGAGGGGGGCGAGCGTCTCCTCGGTGATCTCCAGCGCCACGGGGGCGACCTGGAGGAACAGCGCGGCGCCCGCCTCGGTCAGGGAGACGATCAGGCGGCGGCGGTCCTCCCGGCTGGGCTCGGTCGCGACCAGGCCGCGCTTCGCCAGCCGGTCGATCACCCCCTTGATCGTCGCCGCGTCCATCGAGGTCGCCCGGCCCAGCTGGTTCTGGGAGGCGGGGCCTTCCTCGTGCAGCTTGGCGAGCGCCGCGAACTGGCGGGGGGTCAGGTCCGGCATGCGGGCGGAGAAGATCGCGAGATGCCGCTGGTTGGCGCGGCGCAGCAGGTGGCCCGCCTGCGCGGTGAGGCGGTAGCCCGCCCCCTCCTGCGGATGCTCGCCCGCCGGGCCCTTGCCAGTGGTCGCGTCGCCGGCCGCGGTCACGTCGTCTCCTCCCCCGCCTGGTGCGGTTTCCTCTTCCCCTAACGCAGGCCGCGGGGAAAGGACAGGCCTGCCGACCGCTCGGCAGGCGTTCGCACGGGAGGGGGGCGGGGGAGGGGGCGCGCGCCACTGCGCGATTGACAGGCCGGGGGCGCCGGGCCCAGACTTTCGTTGGCATGCAAACGACCCGCATGGCCCGATCTCCGCCGCCCGCCCTCGCCCCGTGACGCGAGCCGGCCAGCCCCGAGGGTCCCATGAGCTACGAGCGTCCCGTCGACCTCGCCCGCGCGCTGGAGCTGCGCGCCGAGGGCGGGCGCGTGGTGCTGGCGGGGGGCACCGACCTGCTGGCCGCGACCCCGGCGCGGGAGCTGCGCGGCCCGGTGCTGGACGTCACCGCGGTGGAAGAGATGCAGGGGGTCGGCCTTTCGCCCGCGGGCCTGCGGCTGGGCGGCGGGGCGAGCTGGACCGCCGTCGCCCGCGCCGCCCTGCCGCCGGCCTGCGCGGGGCTGCAGGCGGCGGCGCGGGTGGTGGGCTCGGCCCAGATCCAGAACCGCGGTACGGTGGCGGGGAACCTGGTCAACGCCTCGCCTGCGGCGGATTCCGTGCCGCCGCTCATGACGCTCGACGCGGAGGTGGAGCTCGCCTCCCTGCGCGGATCCCGCCGGATGGCGCTGGAGGAGTTCCTCCTCGGCCCCCGCCGCACCGCGCTGGCGGCGGACGAGCTGGTGGTGGCCGTGCATGTCCCGGCCGCCTCGCTGGGCGGGCAGGGGGCCTTCGAAAAGCTCGGCGCCCGGGCGCATCTGGTGATCTCCATCGGCATGGCCGCGGCCCGGCTGGTGGTGGCGGAGGGGCGCGTCGCCTCGGTCGCGCTCGCCGTCGGCGCCTGCTCCCCGGTCGCCCTGCGGCTGCGGGAGGTCGAGGCCGCGCTGGTCGGCCGGCCGCTGGCGGAGCTGGCGGAGGCGCTGGACGCGGGCGCCGTCGCCGCCGCCCTCGCCCCCATCGACGACGTGCGCGCGGACGCGGGCTATCGCCGCCAGGCCGCGCCGGAACTGCTGCGCCGGGCGCTTCTCGCCTGCGCCCCCGCGCCGGAGACCGCGCAATGAGCCTCGACGCCGCCGCCCCGGGCCTTGCGCTGACCCTGAACGGGGAGGCGGTCTCGCTCGCCGTCCCCCCGGCCCGGCGCCTGTCCGAGGCGCTGCGCGCCGCGGGCGCGCTGGGGGTGAAGTCGGGCTGCGACGCGGGCGACTGCGGCGCCTGCACGGTGCTGCTCGACGGCGCCCCGGTCTGCGCCTGCCTCACGACTCTCGCCCAGGCGGAGGGGCGCGAGGTGCGCACGGTCGAGGGGCTGGGCGGCCCCGACGCGGACGCCCTGCAGCGCAGCTTCCTCCGCCACGGCGCCGCGCAATGCGGGATCTGCACGCCCGGCATGCTGATGACCGCGACCGCCCTGCTGGCCGAGACCCCGCGTCCCACCCGCGGCGAGGCCGAGCAGGCGCTGGGCGGCGTGCTCTGCCGCTGCACCGGCTACGCCAAGATCATCGACGCCGTCTGCGAGGCCTGGCGCGAGAGCCCCGGCGCAGCCCCCGCCCCCGCGCCCGAGGGCGCCCCCGTCGGCGCCCGGATCGAACGGCTCGACGGCGTCGCCAAGGTCACGGGGGCGGAGGTCTTCGGCGCCGACGCGATCCCGCCCGGCGCGCTCTCGATCCACGTGGTCCGCTCGCCCCACCACCACGCCGCCTTCGCCTTCGGCGACCTCGCGGCCTGGGCGCGGGCCAACGGCGTCGAGGCGGTGCTGACCTCCCGCGACGTCGAGGGCACGAACCGCTTCGGCGTGATCCCGCCCTTCGCCGACCAGCCCGCGCTCGCGCCCTCGCCCGCCCGCTTCCGCGGCGAGGCGGTGGCGCTGGTGGTCGCCGAGGCCGAGACGCTGGCCGCCCTCGACCTCGCCGCTTTCCCGGTGGAGTGGACGCCGCTCCCCGCCGCCCTCGACCCCGAGAGCGCCCGGGCCGCGCCCCCCCTGCACCCCGACCGTCCCGGCAACCTGATGACCGCGGGCTTCGTGGCCCAGGGCGACGCCGAGGCGGGGCTGGCGGCGGCGGCCGCGACCGCCACGACCACGATCGAGACCGCCCATGTCGAGCACGCCTATATCGAGCCCGAGGCCGGCTGCGCCTGGATGGACGGCGACGTGCTGGTGATCCGGGCCTGCACCCAGGCCCCGGTGATGGACCGCGACGACACCGCCCAGACGCTGGGGCTGGACCCCGCGAAGGTGCGGATCGTCCCCACCGCGGCGGGGGGCGGCTTCGGCTCGAAGCTCGACCTCTCGGTGCAGCCGCTGCTGGGGCTGGCGGTGCTGGCGACGGGGCGGCCCTGCCGGCTGGTCTACACGCGCGCCGAGTCGCTCGCCTCCACCACCAAGCGCCACCCGGCGCGGATGACGGCGACCATCGGGGCGGATGCCGACGGGCGCATCTGCGGGATGCGGTTCGACGCGGATTTCAACACCGGCGCCTACGCCTCCTGGGGGCCGACGGTGGCGAACCGGGTGCCGGTGCACGCGTCGGGCCCCTACCGCACGCCCAACTACCGGGCCGAGGCGCGCGCCATCCACACCCATGTCGTCCCCTCCGGCGCCTTCCGCGGTTTTGGAGTTCCCCAGGCGGCGCTGGTGCAGGAGGCCCTTTATGAGGACCTGGCCGAGCAGCTCGGCCTCGACCGGCTCGAGTTCCGCATCCGCAACGCCCTGCGCGACGACGAACCCACCGTCTGCGGCCAGCGCCTGAAGGGCGTCGGCATCGGGCCCTGCCTCGAGGCCCTGCGCGAGGACTGGGCCGCGGCGCTGGCCCGCGCCGCGGCGCACAGCCTCGCCCATCCGGAGCGACCGCGGGGCGTCGGCGTGGCGGGGTGCTGGTACGGCTGCGGCAACACCTCGCTGCCCAATCCCTCGACCATGCGGGTCGGCGTGACGCCCGAGGGGCGGCTCGTCCTGCACCAGGGGGCGACGGACATCGGCCAGGGCTCGAACACCGTGATCCCCCAGATCTGCGCCCAGGCGCTGGGCGTCGCGCCCGAGGCCTTCGAGATCGTCGGCCCGGACACCGCCCTCACCCCCGACTGCGGCAAGACCTCCGCCTCCCGCCAGACTTTTGTAAGCGGCAACGCGGCGCGGCTCGCCGGAGAGGCTCTGCGGGCCGCCATCCTGCGCATGGCGAACATGGGCGAGGGCGCGACTCTGCGCGTCGCCCCCGGCGAGATCGTGGTCGAGGAGGGCGCCCGGGCCCACCGCATCGACCTCGCGCGCCTGCCCGTGGACGCCCACGGCTACGCCATCGCGGCCGAGGAGACCTACGACCCGCCCACCCTGCCGCTCGACGCCGACGGCCAGGGCAGCCCCTACGCCGTCTACGGCTGGGGCGCGCAGATGGCGGAGGTCGAGGTGGACCGGGCGCTCGGCACGGTGAAGGTCCTGCGCATGACCGCCGCCCACGACCTGGGCCGCGTGATCAACCCGATGCTCGCCGAGGGCCAGGTCGAGGGCGGGATCGCCCAGGGCCTGGGCATGGCGCTGATGGAGGCCTTCGTGCCCGGCCGGACCGAGAACCTGCACGACTACCTGATCCCCACCACCTCCGACATGCCGAGCATCCGCACGATCCTGCTCGAGGTCCCCGACCCCGAGGGCCCCTACGGCGCAAAGGGCCTGGGCGAGCACGCCCTGATCCCCACCGCGCCCGCGATCCTCAACGCCGTCCGCCACGCCACCGGCGCCCGCATCGACCGCCTGCCGGCCCTGCCGCACCGAGTGAAGGCCGCCATCGACGCCGCCGAAAGGGCGCGGACATGAGCGCCCGGACCCGCCCGCCGGAGGCCCCGGACCAGGTCCGGGGCGCGCCCGCGGCGCACCGGGCGCAAGGCGCCCCGGGCCCGGCCCGGGGCCTCGCGCGGCCCGCCGCCGGGCGCCGCGCCGCAGGGGGACAAGAGTGATGGACGCCTCGGACCCCGCCCCCAAGGCCGCGCGGAAGACGGAGAAGATCCGCTGCGACGCCTGCCCGGTGATGTGCTACGTGGCCGAGGGCCGGACCGGCGCCTGCGACCGCTACGCCAACCTGGGCGGGCGGATCGTGCGCTGCGATCCGCTGACCGTGCTCGACCGCCGGATCGCGGCCGGCGACAGCGTGGTCCCCTTCCTCGGCGCCGAGTGGAACGGCGAGATCGTCCCCGACGCCGACCGCTTCGTCACCGGCATCGGCGCGGGCACCACCTATCCCGACTACAAGCCGGCGCCCTTCATCGTCAGCCGGGAAGTCGAGGGCGCCGACCTGGTCACCGTCGTCACCGAGGCCATCTTCTCCTACTGCGGCGTGAAGGTGAAGATCGACACCGACCGCCACTTGGGGCCGGAAACGGCGATCGTGCGGGCGAAAGGGGAACCGGTGGGCCACGTGACCACGGCCGAATACGGCTCGCAGATGCTGAGCCTGGGCGGCGTGCGCCACCTCACCGGCGGCGAGAAGGCCGAGGGCCGCGTCGCCTGCGAGACCCTGCTGGCCCTGTGCAACCGCGAGGCGGTGGAGCTGAGCGTCGACGGCGGCGAGACGGTCATCGTCCAGGCCGGCGAGGCCCCCATCGTCAACGGCGTGCGCGAAACGAAAATGCGGGTCGGCTGCGGCTCGGCGACCATCGGCATGTTCGCGACCCAGTGGCGGGGCCTGGTCGACGAGGTGGTGGTGGTCGACGACCACATCACCGGCGTCGTCTCCGAGCACCAGGCGGGCAAGGAGATCGGCTGGCCCGACACCGGCATCAGGATCCTCGGCCGCCGCTCCACCCCCGGCCGCTACTTCCGCGTGGCCGAGCCGGGCACCGGCTGGGGCGGCACCGACATCCAGGACCCGCTGACCATCCTCGGCCCCTGGAACCCGAAGAAGGGCGCGCGACCGGGCCTGACCCTGCTGATGGTCTCCACCACCGGCGAGCAGCATGGCTATTACGTGCTGGACGAGGACCTGGTCCCCCGCCCCGCCCCCCTGCCGGAGGCGCTGCGCGAGCCCGTCGAGATCATCGCCGAGAACTGCGAGCCGGCGCTCTGCACCGTCCTGTTCATGGGCGGGGCCGGGGGGAGCCTGCGCGCCGGCGTCACCCGCAACCCGGTGCGCCTGACCCGCTCGGTGCAGGGGGCGGAGACCACGCTCACCTCCGGCGGCGCGCCGGTCTACGTCTGGCCGGGCGGGGGCATCACCATGATGGTGGACGTGACCACGCTGCCCGAGCGCAGCTTCGGCTACGTGCCCACCCCGGCGCTGGTGGCGCCCCTGGAATTCACCCTGCCGCGCGCCGCCTACGCCGCCATGGGCGGCCACGAGGCCGCGATCCGCGAGGTGGAGGACGTGCTCGCCACCGGCGGGGACTACGGCGACGCCGCCCGCTCGCTGGGCGCGCGGGGCGGGCCGGCCTGGCCGCCGCGCCGCAGATGAGCGCGCCGGCCGGCCGCGCGGGCGGGAGCGGCCCCCAGGGCCGGATGCTGCCCGACGGCCGCCGCCTGCACCTCCACCACGGCCCCATCGACCTGGTGATCGAGGCCGAGGGCGACCACCAGGAGGCGCAGGCCGCCCTCTTGCAGGCCGCCCGCCGCTTCGACGGGCTGCTCGAGGAGCTGACGGGCGAGCTCGCGCTGCTGCGCCGCCCCCTCGACCCCGCCGCGCCCCCCGACCTGCAGGGCCCGATCGCCCGGCGGATGCTGGCCGCGACCCTGCCCTTCGCCGACCGCTTCGTGACCCCCATGGCCGCCGTCGCCGGCGCCGTCGCCGACGAGGTGCTCGAGGCGATGGTGGTCGGCCGCCGGCTGACCAAGGCCTATGTGAACGACGGCGGCGACGTGGCGATCCACCTCGGCCCGGGGGCGGAGATGCGCGCGGCGCTGGCGGTGGGCGAGCGGGCGCGCAACGCCGGCACCGCGGTCATCCGCCATGAGGACCCCGCGCGGGGCATCGCCACCTCGGGCCGCGGCGGGCGCTCGCTGTCGCTGGGGATCGCGGAGGCGGCGACGGTGCTCGCGCCCTCCGCCGCGCTGGCGGACGCGGCCGCCACGCTGATCGCCAACGCCGTGGACCTGCCCGGCCACCCGGCCGTGACCCGCGGCCCCGCGCGCGAGGAGGACCCCGACAGCGACCTCGGCGATCTCGAGGTCACGCTGGGCGTGGGCCCGCTGAGCGCGGCGGAGACGGCCCGCGCGCTCGACGCGGGGCTCGCGCTCGCCGAAGACTATCGCGCCCGCGGCCTGATCCAGGCCGCCGCCCTGTTCCTGCAAGGCGAGGCGCGGGTCTGCGGACCCATCGCGCCCGCCGTCGACTGAGGGGGAAGACCCATGCCCGAGTTCCGCATCCGCCGCACCGCCCTGACCGTGGAGGAGATCCACCACGAGGGCGGCCCCGCCCCCGAGACGCCGCGCCTCCGCGCCTCGATCGTGGCCGTCGTCTCCAACCCCTTCGCCGGGCGCTGGGAGCCGGAGCTGCAGGGCGCGATGGAGGATCTCAAGCCGCTCGGCGAGGCGATGGCCGCCCGCCTGGTCGCGGCGATGGGCGGCCCCGACAAGGTCGACGCCTACGGCAAGGGCGCCATCGTCGGCGAGGGCGGCGAGATCGAGCACGGCGCCCTGTGGCACGTGCCGGGCGGCTACGCGATGCGCGCGCTGGTCAGCCCCTCGAAGGCGATCGTGCCCTCGGCGATGAAGGTGGGCGGCCTCGGCGCCCGGCTCGACGTGCCGCTGGGCCATGTGAACGCGGCCTACGTCCGCTCCCATTTCGACGCGATGGAGGTGGGCCTGCCCGACGGGCCGCGGGCGGGCGAGATCCTCTTCGCCCTGGTGATGGCGCAGGGCGGGCGGGTGCACAGCCGCATGGGCGGGCTGGAGGCCTGGGACGTGACCGGCGAGGACGGGCTGCGCTGAGCCCGCCCCGCCCCCGTCCCGCCCCCGTCCTGCCCCCCGTCCTGCCGGCGTCGCTCCTCCGCGCCGGCGGGGCGGCGCAGGCTACACCTGACGCAGCGTCCGAAAGAGATTGTTCGCCCGCCTGACGACCGCCGGCAGGCGCGGGGGCCTGCCGCGGGCGGGACCGCAGGCCAGTTTGAAACCCGTGTTTCATCTTTGTTGACTGACCGGCAGGACGATGGTCTGAATGGCCCAAAGCGCCGCGCGCAGACCCAGGGATGCGGCGCACCGCAAGGGAGGAGCTCATGACCAACGAATCGCGCGGCGTCAGCCGTCGCGGGATGCTCGGCGGCGCGGCCGCCGTCGGCGTCGCCGCCCCCGCCTTCATCGGCAAGGCCATCGCCCAGGGCCAGGTGACCTGGCGCGTGCAGTCGCACTGGCCCAAGGCCTCGGTGTCGTTCAACGACAGCCTCGTGAAACTGGCCTCGATCCTCGAGGACAAGACCGAGGGCGCCTTCAAGATGGAGCTGTTCGGCGCCGGCGAGTTCGCCAAGGGCCCCGAGATCTTCGCCATCACCCAGCGCGGCATCGTGCAGATGGGCACCGGCTCGGCCTCCTACTACGAGAACGAGGGCACTTGCGCCGGCTTCGCCTACGGCATCCCCGGCACGCTGCGCAACGCGCTCGAGCAGATGCACTACATCAAGAGCATGGGCGTCGAGGAGCTGTTCGCCTCCGAGCTCGCCGAGAAGGGCATCATCTACAAGGCCGAGAAGGCCTATCCGACCGAGCTGGTGGTCTCCAAGAAAGTCAGTTCGGTCGACGACTTCCGCGGGCTGAAGCTGCGCTCCTCGGGCACCATGCTCGACTACCTGACCGCGGCCGGGGCGTCGGCCAGCTACATCGCCGGCTCCGAGCTCTACCAGGCCCTGTCCTCGGGCGTGGTCGATGGGGCCCACTGGGGCGCCGCCCAGGGCGCGCAGTCGATGTCGCTGTGGGAGGTGTGCAAGCATCACTACCGCCCGCCGCTCGGCTTCACCGACGACGCCTGGATCTTCAACGCCGACGCGGTCGAGGCGCTGCCGGACGACATCCGCACCATCTTCGACGCGACGATCGAGACGCGCTACTTCCTGCGCTCGGCCGAATACATGCACCTCGAGGCCAAGGCCCTGACCGAGGGCGTGGAGACCCAGGGCATCACCGTCGAGGAATTCCCCGACGACGTGCTGGGCCTGTTCACCGAGGCCTCCGGCCAGATCATCGAGCGCGAGGCCGCCAAGTCCGAGAAGGCCGCGACCTGCGCGGACAACCTGCGGACCCTGATGAAGGATCTCGGCTACTCCTGAGCCGCAGAGACCTGACCGCCGCCCCGCAGAGAGGCGCAGGGCGCGCGGGGGTTCACGCGCGGCTCCGCCCGGCGACGGGCGGAGCCGGCATCATGCGCATCCGGCGCCAAGACCGGATCGTCAGGGGAGGAGACCCATGACCGACAAGACCACCCCCACCCGCCGGCGGTTCCTGCACGGCGCGGCCGGCGCCGGCGCCACGGCGCTGGCCGCCCCGGCGCTGATCGGCCCCGCCATCGCGGCCGGCGAGGTGCAATGGCGCGTGCAGGCCGTCTGGCCCAAGGCCTCGTCGTCCTTCGACGGCTCGCTCGGCAAGCTCGCCTCGATGCTGGAGGAGCGCACCGACGGCCGCTTCCGCTGGCAGCTGTTCGGCGCCGGCGAACTGGCCAAGGGGCCGGAGATCTTCAACATCGTCTCGCGCGGGGTCGCCCAGGCCGGGACCTCGTCGGCCTCCTACATGGCCGACGTCTCCTCGGTCTCGGCCTTCGCCTACGGGATCCCGGGCACGCTGCAGGACTACTGGCAGCAGAGCCACCTGCAGAAGAACCTCGGCATCGAGGCGATGATGAGCGCCGAGACCGAAAAGCACGGCGTGATCTACAAGGCCGAGAAGTCCTATCCGACCGAGCTGATCCTGAAGGCCCCGATCGAGACCGCCGAGGATTTCTCCCGCCTCAAGCTGCGGGCCTCGGGCGCGCTGCTCGACTATCTCGCGGCCGCGGGCGCCTCGCCCAGCTTCGTGCCGACCTCCGAGCTCTACCAGGCGCTGTCGACCGGCGTGGTCGACGGGGCCCATTACGGCGCGGCGGTGGGGGCCAAGACCCTGTCGCTGTGGGAGGTGTGCAAGTATCACATGAAGCCGGCGCTGGCCTTCAGCTCCGACGCCTGGGTGTTCAACGCCGACGCGATGGAGGCGCTGCCCGACGACCTGCGCCTGCACCTGACCGCCCTGCTGGAGGAGCGCTACTACGCGCGCACCACCGAGTACCAGCTGCTCGAGACCCTCGCCATCAAGGACGGGGTCGAGACCCAGGGCGTGACGGTGATGCAGTTCCCCGACGACGTGCAGGCCGCGATGGCCAGGGCCTCGGGCGAGATCCTGGCGCGGGAGGCCGAGCGCTCCGAGGCCGCCGCCACGGCCGCCGACCGGCTGACCGAGTTCATGTCCCAGCTCGGCATCGAGCGCGGCTGAGACCCCGCCCCCCGGCGGGGCGCTCCCGATGATCCGCCGCCCGTCCCCGGTCCGGGGCGCGGGCGGTCCCCCTCCCGACCCGGTTCCGCCCGAGGGGCGGACCGTGCAGTTCCCGAGGTCCCATGTTCGCCTCCTTCGCCCGAGCGATCACCTCGCTCAACCGATGGATCGGACGGATCGCCGCCTGGGTGGTGATCCCGCTGTTCCTGCTCCTGTTGTGCGACGTGGTCATGCGCTACTTCGCCGGCCGTCCGCTGATCTGGACGTCCGAGACCGCGCAGCTGGTCTTCGCCGTCTACGGCACCATCGCCGGCGGCTGGCTGCTGGCCGAGCGCGGCCACGTCAACGTCGACATCTTCTACGGAACCTTCAGCCCCCGCCGGAAGGCCATGGCCGACCTCGGCACCTGCTTCCTGTTCCTGCTCTTCGTGGGCGTGCTGCTGTGGCAGGGCCTCGACCTCGCGATGGAGAGCTACGAGAAGCTGGAGCGCTCGAACTCCGCCTGGAAGCCGCAGATCTGGTTCGTGAAGTTCTTCATCCCGATCTCGGCGCTGCTGCTGTTCCTGCAGGGGATCGTGCGCATCGTCGCCGACGTGCGCGTGGTCATGGGCCTGCCGGTGCCTGACGAGATCTACGGCGCCCCGGCCTCCGCCGGTCCGGCCCATGGCGAGGGGGACGAGGCATGAACGTCGAAGTGATGACCCTGATCTTCTTCGGAGCCCTGCTGTTCTTCCTGTTCCTGGGAACCCCGCTGACCTTCGTGCTCGGCGGCCTGTCCTCGGTCTTCCTGTGGTGGATGTGGGGGGACATGGCGTTCTACCTCATCGCCTCGAAGCTGTGGGATTCGATGTCGAGCTTCACGCTCGTCGCCATCCCGCTGTTCGTGTTCATGGCGATGATGCTCGAACGCTCCGGGGTCGCGCATGACCTCTACCGGATGATGCATGTGTGGTGGGGCGGCGTGCGCGGCGGCCTCGCCATCGGCACGGTGGCGATCTGCGCGATCTTCGCGGCCATGTGCGGCATCTCCGGCGCGGCCGTGGTGACCATGGGCACCATCGCCCTGCCGCGGATGCTGGAGCGGGGCTACGACTCCAAGATGGCGCTGGGCGCGATCAACGCCGGCGGCGGCTGGGGCATCCTGATCCCGCCCTCGATCCTGATGGTGCTCTACGCGCTGCAGACCGAGGTCTCGGTCGGCCGGCTCTTCGCCGCGGGCATCGGGCCGGGGCTGCTGCTGTTCGTGCTGGTCTCGATCTACATCGCGGTGCGCTGCTGGCTGCAGCCCTCGATGGGCCCGGCCCTGCCGAAGGAGGAGCGCGCCGGCTGGGACGTGAAGCTCAAGTCGCTGGGCGCGGTGATCCTGCCGCTGTTCATCGTCTTCATCGTGCTCGGCTCGATCTTCGGCGGCTTCGCGACGCCGACCGAGGCGGCGGCCATCGGCGTCTTCGGCGCCATGGTGGCGGCGGCGGTGAACCGGCAGCTGAACCTCAAGAACATCTCGGACTCGGCCAAGGCGACGCTGCGGCTCACCACGATGATCATGTGGATCCTGTTCGCGGCCCACGCCTTCTCGGCCGCCTACACCGCGCTCGGGGCCCAGGCGCTGATCGCGGACGTGGTCGAGCTGATCCCGGGCGGCAAGTACGGCGGGCTCGCCTTCATGATGGCGGTGCTGTTCTTCCTGGGCATGGTGCTCGATCCCGTGGGCATCATGCTGATCACCCTGCCGGTGTTCCTGCCGATCATCGCGGCCAACGGCTTCGATCCGATCTGGTTCGGCATCCTGTTCGTGATCATGATGGAGGTCGGCTACATGACCCCGCCCTTCGGCTTCAACCTCTTCTACCTGAAGGGCGTGGCGCCGGCGGGCATCGGCATGGGCGAGATCTACGCCTCGGTGATCCCCTACGTGCTGGTCACCCTGGTGGGCCTCGCGCTGATCATCATCTTCCCGCAGATCGCGCTCTACCTGCCGGAGCTGTTCTTCTCCCGCTAGGGGGCGGATCGCGAGATCATCGGGGGGGCGGCGAAGGCTCTGGCCATCGCCGCCCCCTTGTGCATTCATGCGCGCCGGAGCGGAGGCCGCCTCCGCTCTCGCCCCCCCCTGCCGACGATCCCGGATCGAAGGAGCCTCCCCATGACCGAGCTGCGCCCCGACCACCGCCCCGACATGCGCCGCGGGCGCCGCGAGGATGCGCGCTTCACCTCCGGCCGGGGCCGCTATTGCGACGACGTGAAGGTGGAGGGGGCGCTGCACGTGGCCTTCGCCCGCGTCCCGCAGGCGAGCGGGCGGCTCTTCGACCTCGACGTCTCCGCGGCGCGCGAGACCCCGGGCGTGGTCGCCGTGCTGACCGCGGCCGAGCTCGCCGCCGACGGGATCGCCCCCTTCTCCGTCCCCCTGAAGCTGAAGGGCGTCGAGCCCGACGGCGCCGGCGAGCGGCTGTGGACCCAGACCCCGCGCCCGTTCCTCGTCTCCGACCGCGTGCGCCATGCCGCCGAGCCGGTGGCGATGATCCTGGCCGAGACCGCCCACGCCGCCGCCGACGGCGCCGAGGCGGTGGGCTATGAGGTCGAGGAGACCCCCGCCGTCCTGACGCTCGACGCCGCGCGGGCCGAGGGCGCGCCGCGGCTCTGGGACGACCGCCCCGGCAACGTCGCCTATGTCTGGGCCAAGGGCGACTGGGCGGCGGCGGGCGAGGCGCTGGCGGCCTCGGCCCATGTGGTGCGCCTGCGCAGCCACGTCAGCCGCGTCGCCGCCGCCACGATGGAGCCGCGGGCCTGCGTCGCCGCGCCCTCCGCGGACGGGCGGCTGACGCTCTGGGCCTCGATCCAGAACGCGCCTTCGATGCGCGCCACGCTGGCCGCGATCCTCGGGCGCCCGGCCGAGGAGATCCGGGTGATCGCCCCCGACGTGGGCGGCAGCTTCGGCATGAAGTCCGGCCCCCTGCGCGAGGAGGTGCTCTGCGCCTGGGCCGCGACCCGCCTCGGGCGCCCCGTGCGCTGGACCGCCTCGCGCTCCGAGGCGCTGCTCTCCGACGAACCGGGCCGCGACATGCTGGCGGAGGCGGAGCTGGGCCTCGACGCGCAGGGCCGCTTCACCGCCCTGCGCGCGCGGCTGACGCCCAACGTGGGGGCCTATGTCTCCGGCCGCTCGACGGTGGCGGTGGGGAACTTCGGCGGGGTCTCGGGGACCTACCGCTTTCCGGTCACGGCGGGGCAGGTGGTCGGCGTCTTCTCCAACGCCACGCCCTCGGCCCCCTACCGCGGCGCCGGGCGGCCGGAGGCGACCTACCTGACCGAGATGGTCATCGACCAGGCCGCCCGCGAGCTGGGCCTCGATCCCGTCGAGCTGCGCCGGCGCAACCTGGTCCCGCCCGAGGCGATGCCCTGGGACACCGGCTTCATCTTCTCCTACGACAGCGGCGATTTCCCCAGGGTGATGGAGCAGGCAAGCCGCCTCGCCGACCTCGCCGGCTTCCCCGCCCGCCGCGCGGCCTCGGAGGCCAGGGGCCTGCTCCGCGGCCTCGGCGTCGCCAACTGCATCGAGGTGGCGGGCGGCCCCTTCGGCGTCGTCTCCCCCGACCATTCCGAGGCGACCATCGGCTCGGACGGGCGCATCAAGCTGGCGGTGGGGGTGATGTCGGCGGGGCAGGGGCTGCAGACCGCGATGACCGGGCTCGCCGCCGCCCAGCTCGGGGTCTCCGAGGATCTGATCGACTACGTGCAGGCCGACACCGACGCGCTGGAGGTGGGCAAGGGCATGGGCGGCTCCGCCGCCATGACCACCGGCGCCCCCGCGGTGCGCGAGGCGGTGGCCAGGGTGATCGAGCGGGCGAAGGAACTCGCCGCCGAGGCGATGGAGGTCGCCCCCGCCGATCTCGAATACGCCCAGGGCGAGGTGCGCATCGCCGGCACCGACCGGGCGATGAGCCTCGCGCAGATCGCGCGCGCGGCGGAGGCGCGGGACCTGGCGCTGACCGCGCGCGGGTCCTTCAAGCCCTCCGACTGCACCTATCCCAACGGCTGCCACGTCTGCGAGGTGGAGATCGACCCCGAGACCGGCGCCTGCGCCGTCGTCGCCTATGCGGGCGTCGAGGACATCGGCCACGTGATCTACCCCCAGATGGCCGAGGGCCAGGTGCAGGGCGGCGTCGTGCAGGCGCTGGGCCAGGTGCTGTTCGAGCAGGTGGCGGTCGACGCCGACGGCCAGGTGCTGTCGGCGAGCTTCATGGACTACGCCATGCCGCGGGCCGCGGACCTGCCCGCCATCGGCTGCGCCTTCGCCGAGGGCATGCCCACCGCGATCAACCCGCTCGGCGCCAAGGGCGTGGGCGAGGCGGGTTCGGTCGGGGCGCTCTCGGCGGGGATGTCGGCGGTGCGCGACGCGCTGGCCTGCGCCGGCGTGTCCGATTTCGACATGCCCGCCACCCCTGTCAGAGTGTGGAGCGCGCTCCAGAAAGCTTCCGCGGACTGATTCGCCTCTCCGCCGTGGTCCTGCGCCCGTGCGGGCGGGGCCGGGGCCGGCGGCTGCGGCGCCGGCGCGACGGCGCCGTGGGAAACCAGTCGCTTGGCCGGGCGGGCGCGCGAAACCGCTTGCCGGCAAGCGTCAGCTGTGAGATTGCGGATTCAGCGCTGCGTGCTCCGGGCGGGTCCCGGGGTGCGCGCCCCTCGTCCAACGTCCCGGCCGGAAGAGCCGGGAGTCGGGCGCAGCGCTGGTTGGGGAAGGCGCCGGCAGCGGCGCCCGGGACCCCGGTCGAAGAACCGCGTCGGTGCGCGCGGCACGGCAACCTGTCGCCGGCTGGCTCGTCAGCCGCCGTTCGCGACGAACGAAAGACCCCCTTGCAGAATTTCGCGGCCCCCGGCCTCGCCGACCAGAACACTGCGCCCCACCCGGGCGGCGGTCTCGTCACGGCATCGCCCCGCAGCCTTTCGGCGGGGTCGCGGAGTATTCGTCGGCGCGCCCCGGGGGGCGCGGCGCGGATGGGCGCCCGGTAGAAGGAGACATCATCATGATGACGGGTACGGTTAAGTGGTTCAACGGAACCAAGGGCTATGGCTTCATCGAGCCTGAGGACGGCGGCAAGGACGTGTTCGTCCACATCTCGGCCGTCGAGCGCTCGGGCCTGAAGGGCCTGAACGAGGGCCAGAAGATCGGCTTCGAGATCGAGGTCGACAAGCGCCGCGGCAAGTCCTCGGCGGTGAACCTGCAGGCGCTCTGACGCGCCGAACGGACCGGGCCAGCCCGGGTCGGGGAGCCCCACGCCCCCGACCCTCCGGCCCGGACCGTTTCCCCCATCCGGAGCGCGCTCCGGACGGGCCCGCGGGCGGGCGAGGCGCAGGCCTCGCCCGCCCGTGGTCCTTTCGGGACCCCCCCTCCGCCCCCCCCCCGCGCCGGCGCGGCGTGGCGCGGGCGACACGGTCCCGGGCGCGCCGGAAAATCTTTGCGCCCGAGCCCTCAAGCCCGTGGACGGCAGGCCCGCGCGGGTCTATCCGCCTCGCCGGCAAGACCCCCATTTTCGGAGACCGTGGGATGACGAAATCCCGCAAGACCGCGCCGGTCGTTTCAATCGACGCGGCGCGCGACGTGGTCGTGATCACAGGCCAGGCGGCGTGGCACGTGCGGGAGGGCGGGCTCGACCCCGTCCGCGCCCGGACCCCCTACCGCATCGAGATCCCGGTCGAGGGCTCGCCCTTCGATCCGCACTTCGTCCTGCCCCGCAAGGGCACGGTCGAGACCCTGGCCCGGGACGGCGCGCTCTCGTTCGGCGTGCCGCTCGCCCGCCGCGGAACCGAAGCGGCGGACGACGAGCGGGTGGTCCTCTACCGCCTGTCCGAGAAGGCCGCGCCGGACGCGCTGGGCACCGAGGTGCTGGGCGTGAAGGGGCCGCGGGGCGAGGTCTCGATCAAGGGGATCGAGGGGACCTTCAAGTCGGCCGCCATGATCGGCTTCAACGCGAAGATGACCGCGGTCACCGAGGTCTCGATCCTGCTGCAGGCGAAGCTGACCGATGCGGACGGCGACGTCTCGCGCGGGCTGCTGCTGGGCGTCGACGTCTGGAAGGGCGGCGTGGCGGTCGGCGCCGCGGGCGGCGCGGCGGCGGGCGGCGGGACCGGCCTCGGCGGCGATGTGGGGGCGATCTCCGGCGCGGCCGTGCAGGGCCGGGCCGGGGACGCCCTCGCGGGCGGGGACGAGGCTGCGCGCGGCGGGGCCGGCGACGACCTCCTGCGGGGCCGGTCCGGCGACGACGACCTGCGCGGGCGCGGAGGCGACGATAATCTGCGCGGCGCCGACGGCGACGACGATCTCCGCGGCGGCCGCGGCGCCGACCGGCTGCACGACGGCGCCGGCGAGGATCTGCTGCGCGGCGGCCGCGGGGCCGACGTCTTCGTGCTCTCGCAGGACGGGGCGCGGGACGCGATCGCGGACTTCGATCCGGACCGGGACGCCGTCGACCTGACCGCCTTCGGGCCGGGCCTCGGGTTCGAGGACCTGGAGATCGTCGCCCGCGACGGCGCCCTGATCCTGCGGCTCGGCGGCGAGGCGCTGGAGATCCACGGGGCGCGGGGACCGCTGGCCGCGGGCGACCTCGATCCCGACGGGTTCCTCTTCGCCTGAGGCGGAGGCCGGGAGCCCCCCTGCGGACGGCGCCTGCAGCGGGCCGCGAGAGGCCCCGGGTCGAGCCCGGGGCGCGCCAACCCCGACATGCGAAAGGGGCGCGGTTTCCCGCGCCCCTTTCCCTTACGCTGCAAGGGAGATCAGGCGACCTCGAACAGGCCCGCCGCGCCCATGCCGCCGCCCACGCACATGGTGCAGACGACGTACTTGGCGCCCCGGCGCTTGCCCTCGATCAGGGCGTGGCCGACCATCCGCGCCCCCGACATGCCGTAGGGATGGCCGATGGAGATCGCGCCGCCGTTGACGTTCAGGAGCTCGTCGGGAATGCCCAGCTTGTCCTTGGAATAGAGGACCTGGACCGCGAAGGCCTCGTTGAGCTCCCACAGGCCGATGTCCTCGATCTTCAGGCCGTGACGCTCCAGCAGGCGGGGCACGGCGTAGACCGGGCCGATGCCCATCTCGTCGGGGTTCAGGCCCGCCACCGCGATGCCGCGGTAGTAGCCCAGCGGCTGCAGGCCGCGCTTCTCGGCCTCCTTGGCCTCCATCAGCACCGAGGCCGACGCGCCGTCCGAGAGCTGCGAGGCATTGCCGGCGGTGATGTGCTTGCCTTGCTTGATCTGCTGGCCGTCCTTGAAGACGGGGCCCAGGCCCTGCAGGTTCTCGAGCGTGGTCGAGGGGCGGTTGCCCTCGTCCTTCTCCAGCGTCACCTCCTTGTAGGAGACCGCCTTGGTCTCCTTGTCCACCACCGCCATGGTCGAGGTCAGGGGCACGATCTCGTCGTCGAAGGCGCCGCGCTGCTGGGCGGCGGCGGTGCGCTGCTGGGAGCGGAGCGCGTATTCGTCCTGGTAGTCGCGCGAGACGTTGTAGCGCTCGCCCACGATCTCCGCCGTCTCCAGCATGGTCATGTAGAGGGCGGGGACATGCTCCTTGATCCACGGATCGGCGGCGCGGTAGCCGTTGCGATGCTCGTTCTGGCACAGCGAGATCGACTCGACCCCGCCCCCGACCGCGACCTGCATCCCGTCGTCGACGATCTGCTTGGCGGCGGTGGCGATGGCCATCATGCCCGAGGCGCACTGGCGGTCCATCGACATGCCGGCGATGGAATCGGGCAGGCCCGCGCGGATCAGCGCCTGCCGGCCGATGTTGCCGCCGGTCGAGCCCTGCTGGATGGCGGCGCCGATCACGCAGTCCTCGATCTCGGACGGATCGACCTTCGAGCGCTCGACGGCATGCTTCACCGCATGGCCGATCAGCTCCTGGGCCTGGGTGTTGTTGAAGGCGCCGCGATAGGCCTTGCCGATCGGCGTGCGCGCGGTGGAGACGATGACGGCTTCACGCATTGGTTTGCTCCCTGTCTTCAGAAGATGGTCTCGCCGCCGTCGGCGACGATCAGCTGGCCGGTGACGTAGGCCGAGGCGTCGGAGGCGAGGAAATGGGCCACGCCCGCGATGTCGTCGGGCTGGCCGATGCGGCGCAGCGGGGTCTTGTTCTCGATCCGCTCCAGGCGCTCGGGGTCCTCCCACAGGGCCTTGGCGAAGTCGGTCTTCACCAGGCCCGGCAGGATGGCGTTCACGCGGATCCCCTTCGGCCCCCAGTGCAGCGCCAGGTTCTTGGCCAGATGCGCCTCGGAGGCCTTGGAGATCGAATAGAAGCTCAGCGTCTCGGACGCCCGCAGCGCGGCGATGGAGCTGATCATGATGATCGAGCCGCCGCCCTGCTTCGCCATGATCGGGGCCACGATGTTGTTGGCCAGGATGTAGGGCGACTTGACGTTGTTATCCATGACCTTGTCCCAGGCCGCCTCGGGCAGCTCGGCGATCGGGCCATAGACCGGGTTGGAGGCGGCGTTGCAGACCAGGATGTCGACGCGGCCCCATTTCTCGACGGTCTTGGCGACGAGGTTCTCCAGCTGCTCCCGCTCGCCGATGTGGCAGGGGATGGCGATGGCCTCGAAGCCGGCGTCGGCGATCTCGTCGCGGACCTGCTGGCAGACCTCGGCCTTGCGCGACGAGATCACCACCTTGGCGCCGGAGCGGGCGAACTGCCAGGCGATGGCCAGGCCGATGCCTTTGGTCGAGCCGGTGACGATGGCCACCTTGCCCTTGATGTCGAACACGTCTTTCTCCTCCCTCGGGGTCGTCAGGCGCCGCCCGCGGCCGGCTCGGCCGGCGGGGCGGAATAGCGGAAGCTGCCGAGCGCATGGGCCAGCACCGTGCCGTCGGGGCCGGTCGCCTGCGCCTCGGCGGTGAAGCTGCGCGAGGTGCGCTGCACCAGGCGCGAGCGCAGCGCCACGCGCCCCTCGCTCGCCCGGCCGGTGAAGTTCACGGTCATCGAGACGGTGACCGCCGGCCTTCGGCGCGCCGCGCCGTCGGCGTAGATCCCCGCCGAGGTCATGATCGCGTCGAGCATGGTGGCGTAGACGCCGCCGTGGACGATTCCCTGGCGGTTGAGGTGGTCCTCGGTGATGTCGAAATGGCCGAACATCTCCGGCCCCCGCTTCTCGACCACCACCAGGCCCTGGCGGTCCTGGTAGCCGATGGCCGGGGGGGCGGGGATCGGTTCGGCGACGGGCTCGGGGAGGTCGGCGGTCACGGGCGGGTCCGCGGGGTTGGCTTCGGTGTCGAAACGGGGCGCGCAGCGGCGCGCGCCGCGCCTTTCGGCGGCTTCTGGGTCATCCGGTCTCGCCTCCCTTCGTCGGTTGCGCGTCTGGTCCCCGCCCATATCTTGTGCGGGAGGCGCAATCCGGTTGACTTGGAATTCAGCACTTCCTAGCCTTCGCGTCAAACTGCAAAATTAAATTCTGCATTGCAGAAATCGCGATGCAGGATGCCTTCATGAGCCGGGAGGAGAAGCTCGTGTCCGACCCCATTTCGTCGACCCGCATGGTGGGTCGCGTCCTTGTCGTGGAATCCGACAACCCGCCGGTGAACGCGCTGGGCCACGCGGTGCGCAAGGGCCTCTACGACGGCGCCGAGGCTGCGAAGTCCGACGACGTCGACGCGGTGGTCATCGCCTGCAAGGGCCGCACCTTCCACGCCGGCGCCGACATCCGCGAGTTCGGCAAGCCCCCGCAGGCCCCGGGCCTGGGCGAGGTGATCGACGCCTTCGAGGCGCTGGGCAAGCCGGTGGTCGCCGCGATCCACGGCACCGCGCTGGGCGGGGGCCTCGAGGTCGCGCTGGGCTGCGACTACCGCGTCGCCTCGCCCACCGCCAAGATCGGCCTGCCGGAGGTCAAGCTCGGCCTGCTGCCCGGCGCCGGCGGCACCCAGCGCCTGCCGCGCCTGATCGGCGCCGTCGCGGCCCTCGGCCCCATCGTCACCGGCGAGCCGATCCCGGCCAAGAAGGCCAAGGAAATGGGCGCCATCGACGAGATCATCGAGGGCGACCTGGTGGAGGGGGCCGTCGCCTTCGCCCAGAAGCTGGTGGCCGACAAGGCCCCGCTGCGGCCGCTGTCGAAGATGGAGGCGCCCGCGACCGACATGGCCGCCTTCGACGAGGCCGCCGCCAAGCTCCTGCGCCGCTCGCGCGGGCTGAAGGCCCCCGCGGTCAACGCCCAGGCGGTGAAGAACGCCGTCACCCTGCCGTTCGCCGAGGGCATGAAGGCCGAGCGGGAGTTCTTCCTCGATCTCGTCTCGGGCGAGGAATCGAAGGCCCAGCGCCACGCCTTCTTCGCCGAGCGCGAGGCCGCCAAGGTCCCCGGCGTCACCAAGGACGTGAAGGCGCGGCCCGTGAACAAGATGGCGGTGCTCGGCGCCGGCACCATGGGCGGCGGCATCACCATGTCCTTCGCCTCCGCCGGCATCCCCGTCACGATCATCGACCTCAACCCCGAGGCGCTCGATCGCGGCATGAAGATCATCGAGAAGAACTACCGCGCCACCCAGGCCCGCGGCGGCCTGACCGAGGCGCAGGTCGAGAAGGCGCTGGCCAACATCACGCCCTCCTCGAACTTCGACGACGTGGCGGATGCGGACATGGTCATCGAGGCCGTGTTCGAGAACATGGACCTGAAGAAGAAGATCTTCAAAGACCTCGACGCCAGGTGCAAGCCGGGCTGCGTGCTGGCCTCCAACACCTCGACGCTGGACGTGGACGAGATCGCGGCCGTGACCTCGCGGCCCCAGGACGTGCTGGGCATGCACTTCTTCTCGCCCGCCAACGTCATGCGCCTGCTCGAGATCGTGCGCGGCGACAAGACCGCGCCGGACGTGCTGAAGACGGCGATGGAGGTCGGCAAGAAGGGCGGCAAGGTGCCGGTGGTCGTGGGCGTCTGCTACGGCTTCGTGGGCAACCGCATGCTCCACGCCCGCGGGGCCCAGGTGCGCAAGCTGCTGCTGGAAGGCGCCTCCCCGGTCGAGGTCGACGGCGCGCTGACCAAGTTCGGCATGGCGATGGGCCCGCTGCAGATGTCCGACATGGCGGGCCTCGACGTCGGCTGGCGCATCCGCCAGGAGACGGGCGCCAAGGATCCCGTCGGCGACGCGCTGCACGACATGGGCCGCCACGGGCAGAAGACCAAGGCGGGCTACTACCTCTACGAGGAAGGCTCGCGCACGCCGATCCCGGACCCCGAGGTCGACGCGCTGATCGCCAAGGTCGCCAAGGAACAGGGCGTCAAGCGCCGCGAGATCGACGAGAAGGAGGTGTTCGAACGCCTGATGTTCTCGATGATCAACGAGGCCGCCAAGATCCTCGACGAGGGGATCGCGCTGCGTCCCTCCGACATCGACGTGATCTACCTCTACGGCTACGGCTTCCCGATGGGGAAGGGCGGCCCGATGTTCTACGCCGACAGCGTGACGCCCGCCTACATCGCCGAGCGTCTGAACATCTACGCCGACAACACCGGCGACGAGGAGCTGCGGCCGTGCCCGTATCTCGCGAAGCTGGCGGCGGAGAACACCACCTTCGCCGAGGCCGCCGCCGCGGCCACGAAGGCGGCGTGATGACGGCGCCCGCTTCCCGGTCGTCGTGGTACGCGGAGGGGGTCGACCCGGACCATGCGCCGGCGTCGACCACCCTCACGGCGCTGTTCGCCGACTGGACCGCCCGGTTCGCCGGGCGGGTCGCGATCGACTACAACGACCGTGAACTGAGCTACGAGGGACTCGCGCGCGACAGCGCGCGGGTCGCAGCCGGCCTGCGGCGGCTGGGGATCGGCAAGGGCGACGTGGTCGCCCTCTACCTGCCCAACACCGTCCTGCATCCGATCTTCTTCTTCGGCGTCCTGCAGGCGGGGGCCGCGGTCACCCATCTCAGCCCGCTCGACGCGGTGCGGGAGCTGGAGCACAAGATCCGCGACTCGGGCGCCCGCCTTCTGGTCTCGCTGACCCAACCCCCCTTCGCCCAGCGCACGGTGGAGCTGCTGGCCGCCGGCGTGCTGCCGCGCGCGGTGCTCGCCGACGACGCCGCCTGGGGCGGGACCGGCGGCCCGGTCCCCGCCGACGACCGGGTGCTGTCGTGGGAGGCGCTGGTCGAGGGCGTCGACGCGACGCCCCCCGACGTGCCGGTGACTCCTCAGGACCCCGCGCTCCTGCAATACACCGGCGGCACCACCGGCCTGCCCAAGGCCGCGGTCCTGACGCACGAGGCGCTCGCCGCCGCCGCCCAGCTCTACCGCTACGCCTGGGAGCATGATCCCGAGCGGGTGGAGGAGGGGGAGCGCGGCCTCTCGATCAGCCCGCTGTTTCACATCATGGGCCTGTCGGCGATCATGATCCGCCGCCTCGCCACCGGCGGCGTCCTGATCCTGCACCAGCGCTTCGAGCTCGAAAAATTCGTCGACGCGATCGAGCGCAAGCGGCCCCACTCCACCGGCGGCGTGCCCACGCTCTGGATCGCGGTGGCCAACATGCCGGGGGTGGAAAAGCGCGACTTCTCCTCGCTCCGCTCCATCGGCGCGGGCGGCGCGCCGCTGGCGGTGGAGACCTGGCGGCGGATCAAGGCGCTGACCGGGCTGGGCCTGCGCGGCGGCTGGGGGATGACCGAGATCGGCGCCGCCGGCACCATGGTCCCCGCCGGCACGCCCGACGAGAAGATGGGCACCATCGGCCTGCCGATCCCCGGCATCCGCATCGAGATCGTCTCGGTCGACGACCCGCGAAAGGTCCTGCCGGCCGGCGAGACCGGCGAGATGCGCATCAAGTCGCCCACCCTGATGAGCGGCTATCACAACAACCCGCAGGAGACGGCGGACAGCTTCGTCGACGGCTGGTTCCTGACCGGCGACATCGGCTACGCGGACGAGGACGGGTTCCTCTACCTCGTCGACCGCAAGAAGGACCTGATCCTCTCGGGCGGCTACAACGTATACCCGCTGGCGGTCGAACATGCGGTGCTGGAGCATCCCGACGTGGTCGAGGCGATGGTCATTGGTCTTCCCGACGACTACCGCGGCGAGAGCGCCTGGGCCTACGTGGTCCTGCGGGACGGCGCGGCGCCCCTGACGATCGAGGCGTTGCGGGCCTTCCTCGACACCCGCCTCGGCCGTCACGAGCTGCCCCAGGGCGTGGAGATCCGCCAGGCGCTGCCCCGCACGGCGGTCGGAAAATACTCCCGCAAGACCCTGCGGGACGAGGTGCTGAACGCGCGGGCGGCGGGCTGACGCCGCCTCCGCGACAGACAGGGAAAGGAAACCCCCGTGGAACTCGAGTTCACAGCCGAGGAGAAGGCCTTCCGCAAGGAAGTCCGGTCCTTCATCCAGGAGAACCTGCCCGCCGAGACCCGCGAGCGGGTCCGCGAAGGCCGCGGCACCAGCCGCGAGATGATGGTGGAGTGGATGAAGATCCTCGCCGCCAAGGGCTGGTCCGCGCCGCGCTGGCCCGCCGAATACGGCGGCCCGGGCTGGACCCCGATCCAGCAGTACATCTTCCTCGAGGAGCTGCAGTTCAACCACGCGCCCGAGCCGCAGGGCTTCAACATCTCGATGGTCGGGCCGGTGATCTACACCTTCGGCAACGAGGAGCAGAAGAAGCACTTCCTGCCCAAGCTGCTGGATTGCGAATACTGGTTCTGCCAGGGCTTCTCCGAGCCGGGCGCGGGCTCCGACCTCGCCTCGCTGAAGACCAAGGCGGTGCGCGACGGCGACCACTACATCGTCAACGGCCAGAAGACCTGGACCACCTACGCCCAGCACGCCAACTGGATGTTCGCCCTGGTCCGCACCGACCCGGACGCGCCCAAGAAGCAGATGGGCATCTCCTACATCGTCTTCCCGATGGACCTGCCGGGCATCACCGTGCGCCCGATCCAGACCATCGACGGCGGCGTCGAGGTGAACGAGGTCTTCTTCGACGACGTGCGCGTGCCCGTCTCCGGCCTGATCGGCGAGGAGAACAAGGGCTGGGACTACGCCAAGTTCCTGCTGGGCAACGAGCGCATCGGCATCGCCCGCGTCGGCGCCTCCAAGGCCAAGATCCAGCGGATCAAGGAGCTGGCGGCCTCGATGCCCGTCGGCGAGGGCTCGCTGATGGACGACCCGCGCTTCCGCCAGAAGGTCGTCGAGACCGAGGTGAAGCTCAAGGCGCTGGAGATGACGCAGCTGCGCGTGCTCTCCGACATCGCGGTGCGCGGCGGCAAGAAGCCCCATCCGGCCTCCTCGGTGCTGAAACTGGTGGGCTCCGAGATCCAGCAGACCTGCACCCATCTGCTGATGGACGTGGTCGGCCCCTACGCGATGCCGAAATCCACGGGCGGCGAAGGCTCGAACGAGCCCTCGGTCGGGCCCGACTGGGCGGACGCGATCGCGCCGGGCTACTTCAACTACCGCAAGGTGACGATCTACGGCGGCTCCTCCGAGGTGCAGCGCGGGATCATCGCCAAGGCCATCCTGGGACTGTGAGGGGCAGATGGATTTCGAACTGAGCGAGGAGCAGCAGCTCCTGAAGGACATGGCCGGGCGCTTCATGCAGGACCGCTACGGCTTCGAGACCCGCGGCAAGTACATGAAGGAGCCGCTGGGCTTCGACCCCGCGATCTGGGAGGCCTATGCCGAGCAGGGCCTCCTGGCGCTGCCCTTCGCGGAGGAGGACGGCGGCATCGGCGGCGGCGGCGTCGAGGTGATGATCGTCATGGAGCAGATGGGCAAGGCGCTGAGCCTCGAGCCCTATCTGGCGACCGCGGTCATCGGCGCCTCGATCCTGCGCAACGGCGCCACCGACGCCCAGCGCCAGGCGCTGGCCGAGGAGATCATCGGCGGCGCCTGCAAGCTGGCCTTCGCCCACTCCGAAGGCCCGGCCCGCTATGACCTCGCCCATGTGGCGACCAGGGCCGAGACGTCCGGCGACGCCTACGCGCTGACCGGCGACAAGACCCTGGTCCTGTGGGGCGGCGCGGCCGACAAGCTGATCGTCTCCGCCCGCGTCTCCGGCGGGGTGCGCGACGAGGACGGGGTCTCCCTGTTCCTGGTCGACCCCAAGGCCGAGGGCGTCAGCCTCCAGGTCTACGACACCCAGGACGGCCTCAAGGCCGCCGAGGTGAAGCTGGAGGGCGCCCAGGGCGAGCTGCTGGGCGAGACCCCGGGCAAGGCCATGGCCGTCATCTGCCAGGCCGCCGACGAGGCGATCGCGGCGCTCTGCGCCGAGGCCGTGGGCGCGATGGAGAAGGCGCTGGAGCTCACCGTCGACTACATCAAGCAGCGCGAGCAGTTCGGCCGCGCCATCGGCAGCTTCCAGGGCCTGCAGTTCCAGGCCTCGGACATGTTCGTCGAGCTGGAGCTGGCCAAGTCGATGGCGATGTACGCCTCGATGTGCGCCCGCGACCCGGATCCGGTCGAGCGCTCGCGCGCCTGTTCCGCGGCCAAGGCCCAGGTCGGCCGGTCGCTGAAGGCGCTGGGCGAGCGGTCGATCCAGCTCCACGGCGGCGTCGGCATGACGATGGAGTATTCCATCGGCCACTACTTCAAGCGCCTGTCGATCATCGACCGCATGTTCGGCGACGTCGACTTCCACCTCCAGAAGCTCGACGAGGTCGGCGGCCTCGCCGCCTGATCGCTCTCGCGATCGCTGGAAGACTTCAGGGGGCGCGGTTTCGACCGCGCCCCCTTTGCCGTTCACCCCTCCGGCGCCGCCGCCCGTCGTCGCCTCAGCCGCGCGACGCCGGCCCAGACCAGCGGCGCCAGCGGCGCATAGAGCAGCGCGGTCCCCAGCGCCGCGACCGCGAGGAACCCCCACTCGGCCGACCCCATGACCGGGCCCGACCCCGCGACCGTCGCGACGAGGGTCTGGATCAGGATCGCGGGCAGCATCACCATGCACCAGGGCACGTTATAGAAGACCTCCCGCTCGGATCCGTGCGAGACCTCTGCGCCGCAGGCGACGTAGGGCAGCAGACTGTCGGTCCAGTAGCAGGCCTCGGCGCGCGTCAGCCCCGGATCGTCGCGATGCGGCAATTGCTGGCCCGCCACGGTCCCCGCCACCGCCCAAATCAGCCATACCAGCCCGATCCTGCGCAGGATCACGCCCAGCCTCGCCTTCATCGTCGTCTCCCGCATTGCCCAGCCCCACAGGATCACGCCGCGCCGCGGCGCGCAAACCGCGCGCGCCTACCGACCCCGGGTCAAGGCGCAGGCCCCCCCGGATCGCGCGCGGATCCCGCCCGATCACGTTCCGCGGCGTCGGCGCCTGCGCCGTTGTGGACGATTCCTTCATGTCTATCTGCGATTCCGCCGGCCGTGGGTGGGGCCGCCAGGGTCCCCGGTGGACGGCGATCGAGGTGGATCATGGGCGCGCGCTTTCAGGCGTCGCCGCGCGAGGGCGCGGGCGGCGGAACGACCTTCGGCATTTCGGATCGCATCGCGGGGCTGCGCGCCGCGCTGAAGACCCACCGGCGCCGGATCGCGGTCGCCACCGTGCTCGCCATCGTGGCGCTCGCCTTCGCCGGCCTCGCCCGCATCGCCGAGGGCGTCGACCGCGCCCAGCTCCTGCACGCCATCGAGGCGACGCCCGACTGGCGGCTCGCCGCCGCGTTGGGGGCGAGCGCGCTGAGCTTCCTCGCCCTGACCCTCTACGACTGGACCGGCTTCGCCGCGATCGGCAGGCCCCGCCCCTGGCGCCAGGTCGCGCCGGGCGCCGCGGCGGCCTTCGCGGTCGCCCAGACCGCCGGCCTCGGCCCCGTCACCGGCGCCGCCGTGCGCTGGCGCTTCTACGCCCCGATGGGCGTGGGCGCGGGCGAGATCCTGCGCCTCGTCGCCTGCTGCACCCTCTCCTTCGCCATGGGGCTCGCGCTGACCGCGGGCGCGGCCGTGCTGTGGTCGCCCGCCCCCGCCGCCGCCATGCTGGGGGTGGGCGAGCCCGCCGCCGTCCTCCTCGCGCTGGGCGTCATCGGCGCGACGCTGGGGGCGCTCGCCACCTGCGGCCGCTGGGGGGCGCGCCTCGCCGCCGGCCCCTCCGAGGCGCCTGCCGACGGGCCCCGTCCCGCCACGCCGGCCGAGGAGGCGGCCGCCCAGGCCGACGCCGAGACCGCGCCCTTCCCCGCGGCCCTTCCCGCCGCCCGCTTCCGCCGGGCCATGGCCCTGCAGCTCGCCGTCACGGTGGCCGAGGCGGTCGCCGCCGGCCTGGTCCTGTGGGTGCTGCTGCCCGCCGGCTCCATCGACTTCGCGGGCTTCCTGCCGCTCTACGCCCTCGCCCTGGCGCTGGGGGTGCTGTCGCATGCCCCCGCCGGCATCGGCGTGTTCGAGATCGTGATCCTCGCCGGCCTCTCGAAGACCACCGACCCCGCCGACGCGGCCGCGGCCCTGGTCCTCTACCGGCTGATCTACCACGTGATCCCGCTGGCCCTGGCCCTGGCCGCGATGGGCGCGGGGGAGGCCCGCCGGCTCGCCCGCCTCGCCCCCGTCGCCGCCGCCCTGCGGCTCGCGTCCGAGGGCGCGCCCCGTCCGCTGGCGGCGCTCGCGCTCGCGCTGGGCCTCGCCTCGATCTTCGCCCGGGCGCCCGACGCCGGGGCCGCCTCGGCCTTCGCCGTCGCCGGCCTCGCCGGCGCGGTGCTGGTGGCGAGCGTGCAGGGCCTCGCCCGCGGGCTCGACCTCGCCTGGCGGCTGGCGGTCGCGGCGGCGCTGGCGGCGGGGCTGGCGCTGACCCTCTCCCAGGCCGCGCCGCTGCTGGCCGCCGCCCACCTGGCGCTGGCGGTCGCGCTGGCGCTGCTGCGCGCCCGCTTCCAGCGCCCGACGCGCCTGCGGCTGCCCGCGCTCGCCACCCGCCGCGCCCGCGCCTTCGCCTCGATCCTGGCGATGACGGCCGTCGGCGCGCTCAGCTGGCGCCTGTCCTCGGTCGAGGCGCAGGCCGCCCAGGCCCTGATCGCCGCCGCCGAGGCCCACCAGACCTGGGGCGTCGGCGCCCGCGCCGGCGTCGCCGCCGCCTTCGCCCTGCTGGGCTTCCTGCCCGCGCTGCGCCTGCCCCTCGACGACGCCCCCGACGCCGGGGCGCTGGCCCGCGCGGCCGAGATCGTCGACGCCCAGCCCGTCGCCGCCGCGCGCCTCGCGCTCTCCGGCGACAAGCGCCTGCATTTCTCCGACGACGGCGAGGCCTTCGTGATGTACGCCCGCCGCGGGAACGTCTGGCTGGCCCTGCACGACCCGGTGGGGCCGGAGCGCCTGTGGCCCGAGCTGATCTGGTCCTTCATCGAGCGCGCGCGCGCCGCCGGCGCCACCCCCGCCTTCTACCAGGTAGGCCCCGAGCGCCTGTCCCTCTACGCCGAGGCCGGCCTGAGCTTCTGGAAGATGGGCGAGCAGGCCCGCGTCGACCTCGCCGCCTTCACGCTGGAGGGTTCCAGCCGCCAGTCCCACCGCCGGGTGATCTCGCTGGGCAAGCGCGACGGGCTCACGGCCGAGATCCTCTCGCCCGGGGCCGCGGCCCTGGAGCTCGACCGCCTGACCGAGATCTCCGACGCCTGGCTCGCCGCCCGCGGCGCCCGCGAGAAGGGGTTCTCGCTCGGCGCCTGCTCTCCCGAGTGGCTTGCCGCGGGCCGCGTCGCCGTGGTCCGCCGCGCGGGCGAGATCGTCGCCTTCGTCTCGCTGATGGAGACCGCCCAGGGCCAGGAGGCCGCCATCGACCTGATGCGCCACGTCGACGACGTGCCGACCAAGTGCATGGAGTTCCTGTTCCTGCGCATGTGCGAGGAGCTGAAGGCCGAGGGCGTCGCCTGGCTCGACCTCGCCATGGCGCCGCTCTCCGGCCTCACGCCCCGCGCCGGCGCCCCCGCCTGGCAGAAGCTCGCCCACGCCCTCTACGAGCACGGGACCCGCACCTACAGCTTCACCGGCCTGCGCCGCTTCAAGGAGGGTCTGAAGCCCGAGTGGCGCCCCCGCTACCTCGCAGCCCCTCCCGGCGCCGCGCCCGCGCGCGCCCTCCTCGCCGCCAACCGCCTGATCAATCGCCCCGATCACCCCGAGACCTGAGCCACGAGCGCCCGGCGCAACGCCGCGACCGGGCGCCAGCGCCTGTTCTCCGGAGCCGTCTCTCGCTGATGCCGTAAAGAGCGACTCGGCCGGAGGGGTCAAGGATCGCGCAGCGACCCCCGAAGGGGG